>Ga0163150_10000315_pt1 | contig 91188 bp, 88 predicted proteins | sample OliLakLV19P2IB_FD_148628 | JGI IMG/M metagenome (GOLD analysis project Ga0163150, IMG submission 148628) | Freshwater microbial mat bacterial communities from Lake Vanda, McMurdo Dry Valleys, Antarctica - Oligotrophic Lake LV.19.P2.IB | ecosystem: Environmental > Aquatic > Freshwater > Lake >... | reverse complement strand
TTGAAACAAATCCAGAATTGAATGTGCCAAGACCTGAAAGTGCGAGTGTACCTGTCGCTGTCACGTTGCCACCAAGGTATGAATCTCCTCCCACCACAAAGCGTGCGAGTGTTGGAGACGTTGTTCCAACTCCCACGTTTCCGAGTGAATAGTATATATTCGAACCGTTTGTATTCCACTGCGTGGTCGAAGAGTTCGCAATAGTGATTGCGCCCGTGCCGTTTGTGATAGTAATACCCGCTCCTGCAGTGAGTGTCGTGAGTGTGTATCCAAGACCGTCGCCAATGAGAATCTCGCCATCGTTTGGAGTAGTTGAAAGTCCTGTACCGCCGTATGTAGTGCCAATCACACCTCCTTGCCATGTGCCACCTGTAAAGACGCTGTTGGTCACATCCCATCCGTTTGAGTTGATGTCGATGCGGTCTCCTCCGTCTCCGATAGTGAGTGTGCCTGTCGTGATGAGCGTGCCTGAAATATTTCCGCCAGTGATTGTACCGTTTGATACCGTGATGTCGTCTGCGATGTACGCGTCAGTGAGCGATGTAGTAGAAAGCACCGTGCCGTTTGCATTTGTATAGAGCACTCCGTTTGGCGTCACACCTGTGATTGCAAAGTTTGTTGTCGTCGCACCTCCAACAGAAAGATTTGTTGCTGTTACTAAACCAGTGTTTGAAACACTAAAGAGTGTTGAAGTTGAGTTCGCAGTTGAAGAACCAATTGAGAAAAGTGTTGTAGCGGTGTCTCCATTATTAGTATGAATAGAAAGTTTTGCTGACGCTGTTGTAGTTCCAATTCCGAAGAGGCCTGACGTGTAGAAGTTAGATGTTGATGCGTTTTGCGCACGGAAATTTGTCGAAGAAGAGAATGACGCGAAAAGATTTGTTGATGTTGCGTTTGTGGTTGTTGCAAATGTTCCTATGAAGTTGGTGAAAGTGCCGAGTACTGAGAAGAGTGCGGTGCTTGATGCATACGTAGTCGTTCCATTTGTAGCACTGAAGTTTGTGTAGTTAACACTGCCGAATGTTGCATTGGTTGCAAAGAGATTTGTTGCTGTTGCGTTACCGATAATGGCACTCGCAGCAGAAAAGTTTGTTGATGTTGCGTTTGTGGTTGTACCAAACTGAACAGAAAGTCGTGAAATTGAAGACGATGCATTTGAAACAAATCCAGAATTGAATGTGCCAAGACCTGAAAGTGCGAGTGTACCTGTCGCTGTCACGTTGCCACCAAGGTATGAATCTCCTCCCACCACAAAGCGTGCGAGTGTTGGCGATGATGAACCCACTCCAACATTGCCTCCATCTAGTATAGAGAAGACTTCGTTCACCCCGTCAAAGATGTTGAGCAAGTCCCCTGTTCCGTTTTGGATAATGGTGAGGAGTGTTGAAGCCGTTGTTGTCGCAAGAGTCGTTGGTCCATCTGAACGGAGGAACTGTGTCGAAGACGCACCTCCGAGATTTTTTGCTTCGAACGCTGCAGGCACTGCGCCAAGAATCTTGCGCGGTGACATCTCTCCGTCCCATGCTGGCGTACCTGCAGTGCCTCCGATTTCAACGCCAAGGTAGAGAGTTTGGTTGAAGTCGACGGTTGTAAGCGGGGTCGTCGAACCAAGCATGATTGAGAAGAGACCGTTTGTGACCTGCACTCTATTTCCACCTGTGAGAGACTCAGTCCATACCGCTGACGTGGTCGCTTGGCTTGTTGTCTGTAAGAGCCAGAAGCGCATGTTGTATGTGCCGTCTGCGACTGCGATGTTTGTTGTGCCGGTGAGCTTTCCTTGGTAGTTGATTTGTTGATTGAATGCGGCGTTTGCTTGGTACACTCCAAACACGAACACTCCTATATATGTACAGACAGAGACACACAACACAACACACGCGATAATCGCGAGTATTTTTTTATGGAGTTGTGTCCCTAAGTGTGTAAACATATTTTTGAACGTTCTACTGTACTGTCTGCTGGTCTCTGTTTCTTCCGAAGAAGAAAAGCATAAGCGCGATAACCAAGAATGCGAGTGCGAGAAGGTAGAAGTAGAGCATCGAGTACGCGGTATTGGTTTTTTCTTGTACCGGATTCTCCGCGCCAATTGCACGAAGACTAAACGATGCGCTTTCGACTGTCTGAGTTTTGACGGTGAGGAGTGAGATGACTGTTTCGTATGTTCCTGCGACCGTGAGTGCGCCGATGCGTGCTTCGTATGCAGTGCCCTCTTCGTTGATGCGCAAGAGGAATGAAAATGTTTTCTCGAAGTCTTTTGGATCGCGGAGTGTGACCAAAATTGTTTTGAGCAATTTCGGCACCTTGTCTGCAGAAAGTGAAACGGTGAATGGAAGGTCTGCGCCGAGCGTTACCATTCCGTCGAGAATTCTGAGTGGAATTCCGTTTTGGAAAACGGTCATCTCCTCCAAAAGCCATGCGCTCGTCGTGCTGTTTTGCCCTTGTGGCAAGATGACTACGTTCGCATCACCTATCGTGTCCTTCGAGTATGCTCGTGCGACTGCGACTGCTCCTGAAGAAAACTGTCCTTTGTCGTTGCGAGAGAAAATTGTGTATCCGTACACCTTTCCGTCCGCAACAGTGCTGTCTATGAATGCTTCTGCTCTCCCCTCGTAGATAGGGACGCCGTCGTATGGGTCTGTCGCGACGGCGTTCTCGCTTCGTACAATGCGCACTTCAGAAAAATTTTCGTCCTGCGGATTTTTCCAAGTGAGATGGATTCCGTTTTCTCTCGAAAATGCGGTGAAGAAATCTGGGTTTGTTGGAAGCGTCTCTCTGTATGTAGCCTGCGTGACAACTTTGAGACGCTCCACTATCACCCCACCTTTTGCATCACTTGCATACACAACTATCCAATACTCGGTGCTCGGTTTAAGTCCGAATAAGATTGTTGAGTGGTTTTTGAGATAGAGCGGATTCTCAATACTTCCGTCTGTTGTGTCGTACGTGGTGCCGTAACGGATTGTGTACCTAAACGCTGTTGGAGCTTTGAGTGTGAGCGAGATTCTATCGATTCCCGCAATTGCTTTAATATCGAGTGTGTTTTCGCTCAGTCCCACAAACGTGCCGTACTTGGTTGTGCTCGTTGCTGTTGTCGGCGTTACCACAACTGGTTCTTCAAGTGTTGTTGCACTTGTTGTCGCTGACGACGTTGAGTAGTTGAGTGCAAGATCGAATGCGCGGACGGTGTAGAAATAGGTTGTCGATGCGGTGAGCCCTGTGTCGTTGTAGCTCACTTGTGGCGCAGTGACTGTTGCGAGAAAGAAATTGTCTCGAAATATTTCGTACCCCGTGACCGCGATGTTGTCTGTGGACGCTGTCCACGAGATGTCGATTTGCGTTGGCGCGACCGCTGTTGCCGTGACGAGGGTAGGGATACTCGGTGGCGTTATGTCCACGGAACCTATGACTTGAGATACCTGAAACGTTTCTGCGTGTGCGATGCCCGCTCCGGAGAGGAGGAGCATCGCTATGAGAAACATATTTGCAATTTGCATCATGGTAGTTGAGTCATGTGAGCTAGAGCGCGAACGCGGTCAGCGTAGTCGTTGCGATGTATGTGCCGTTTACAATTCCTGAGTTCGCGCCAAGTCCTGTGCGAAACTGAATCGTTGTGTTGATGCCGTTCGGATGGTTCCCTGTTGTTCTTGATGAGATGGTGCGGTCACTGGTCGTGAGTGGGTCCCAGCATGAGAGCGATGTATCACCCGAACCTGTGTTGCACAATGCGCCGTTGTCTTTGTAGCGTGATGCTATGTCCGTACCTTCTGGGCTAAATGCAAACTCGCCTGTTCCGACTGCAACCGAAAATGTGAAGTCAGGATTTGCACCGCTTGGTGTGTAATCAGCAATTGAATTTGCACCGCTTTGCATCGCTGGCGATGTCGACGCTTTGAGATTGAGCTGGTACCCTGCCGCGCTGTCTGTGGTAACTGTCACTGTTGTCGAGCCGTTTGCCGAGCCACCTGTCACACCTCCGAGCGAGGGTGACATGGTTACGTTTGTGGCAGACGTGAGTGAGATGTAATCCACGAGTGTGTGCTGGTACCCCGCACTCAGCCTGTAGGACGCGCTGTCCGAGATACCGCTCCCTACTTCTCCTGCGGTATCTTCAAGTGTGTAACTTGCTGATGTGCCTCTACCTCCTCCAAAGTTCACACTGTCACTTTCGATGCGGTAGCTATTGCTCTGCATCACTTGTGCATGCGTGGTAATGCCAACTGCAAGCGCGAAGCAAAGTACTGCTCCCCATATTTTTAACTGACGCGATGTGTGAACCATAGAGTGTTACTTACGGCGAATCTCGAAGCGAGTCGCGATAAGTCTGATTACCAAGAACAAGAAGAATATTGCTGCGATGCCTGCACCGACTGGGACGATAGGCACAATCCAAAACGAAACGGTCTCGGTAGCTGTCTGCTTGTCATAGCCCCTGTCGAGCGTGAGGCGCGCCGTGTATCGTCCGATGAGGTTTGGTCGTTTCCATTCCACTTCGCGAAGGCGCAGTGACTGAGGAAGTGCAAACCACGGCTCAACATTGATAGTTTCGATTGGATTTCCAAGAATGTTTGAGATTTCAATTTTTCCTGATGGATTCAAGTGCATGTTCCCCACGTTTTTAAATAACGTTTGGAATGTCACTTCACCCTTTGAGAAAAACATCTGATTGTTTTTTGTGCCGAACGATTGGAGTACTCCTTCGTACTGATTGCTTCCTGGAACTGTTACGAAGAAGAGTACCCCGATGCGCGACACTATCGCTGCGCCTCCACCCACGCCACCTTCAGCTGTCTCTGCTTTTTTTGAAGTCGTCGTAAACAGAATCGTGCCGTAGTATCCGCCCGGCTCTGCATCTGCTGGTACAGAAATCGTCACCGGAATTCTCGCGCGAGTTGCGTGAGTAAGGGTGAAGTCCTGCTCAGGAATTTGAAAATAATCTCTGAGCGAATACGGACCTCTGTCATTGCCAAGCAAGACAACCGTCATGCCTGGATCATCAGAACCTTTTATGTCTTCCACTTCGATGTGAAAGTCGCGGTCATCGCCCATGCGATTTGCAAGCGTAAGTTCGATTGTCTGCGATTCCCCAGGTTCCAATTCAATTTCCATTTTTCCCGGACCGACCACGAAGTCGCCGAAGACGTCTGCGGACGGAAGTCCTTCCGTCGTGTACCCATGCACCGGAGTGCTGTAACTAAGTACGACCATACAAAGAACAACCACGGAAAGAACATATGCGACGATTTGGTTGTTGCGAATGTAATCCATATGAATCTAGTTAGTGACCGCAGTCAGTGTTGTTGTCGCAACGTAATTGTCTTCAGCAAGTGCTGGGTTTGGACTTGCAGGCACGTTTGTGTGGAAGAGAATTGTTGAAGTTGAACCAGACGCTCCAGTCTGTGCTGTTGTCACGATGGTTGACGTTGCTGTTGTTGACGCGAACGTCCAACATGAGTTTGTACCGCCTGTGTCAGCAGCACCTGTGTTGCAAGTCGTGCCGTTGTCCTTGAACTTTTGTGCAAGGTCGGCTGTTGTGCTTGCAGACACCGTGAAGCCAAATTCTGCTGGTTGCGCAGATGAATTGTTCACGAAGCTGAAGTCCGGTACCCCAGCAGCCGCTGGCGTATAGTCGTTGATAAACCCGCCTGTTGTATCAGCACGCATAGAGGGCGAACCAGACGCTGTAATGGTCATGGAGTACCCTGTGTTGTTGTTTGTGTAGATAACGACCTGTGTAGACCCTGTCGCAGCGCCTCCGGTGAGACCCGCAATAGCTGGGCTCATCGTGATGTTTGATGGCGCGGTGAGGAAGGATATTTCAGACGTTATTGTCTGGGTGGTTGTGAATTGGCTTGTCGCTGCATACGTTTCTTGAAAGATTGGTTCCAAGAGCACATGCGCTGAAAGCGCAATCAAGCCGAAGACGACTGTTGCAGCGATGCTCTCAAACACGACTTTTGATAATGAATTTCCCATACGTTTATATTTTTTTTAATAAGGTGTTTATTACTAATAAATTCGACCTGCAGGCTCTCAATGGAGAGCTGAAACAATACCTCGCGTGTGAGACACCGTTTCAGCTTTCTATTCAGGGCGGATCCTCGACCGGCACAATGACGTAGCGATACTCTTCTGTTGGCTTTTGATTTTTGAACACAGGAACGATAGTGCCTGCATGGGGATTGTTCGAATCCTCCTTCACAATCACCTTGTCTGAAAATGACTTTTCGATTTTTGCAATAGTTTCAGAAGCTGTCGCAGTATCAGGAAAGACTACAAGGCCATTGAGGCGGGTAGCAGAAAAGTCTTCGGGAGCAGTAATTCCGTTCATAGTGTCTTCACTCGCTGCACTCGCGGAAACTGCGCCGGTGTATACCGCACCTGTTTGAGAAAAGCCGAGTTCGGCCGGGGCAAATTTCGAACCTGAGATAGACTCATGAAGTCCGAACGCAGTCTGCTTCAAAGTTATGTTTGCAGACTGAAAGCGTGACTCAAGAGAGGAATATGATGGTATGGAAATATATGGGATGGAGGCTATTAAAAAACCCGCAAAAACTATCGCGGAAGATAGCAGGTGTGCGGACTTAATTTGAGAAACATTTTTGAGAGAATTTTCGAGCGTTGGCGCGTGAGAAAGGGTGGCTGTATCTTGAAAATTCGCGCGTTCGAGTTTGCGTTCGACGCTTAATTTTTTTAAACGAGTCGATGTCTCTTCTGACGATTCCACCAAGAATTTGCCTAGCGAAGTCGGTTCAACGAACCACTGATGGCCGATGCGAGTTGCAATAATTTTATGTTGTCTTGCGAGTCTCGCGATGTAATCGCTTGAGTAACCGAAGACTCGGGATGCTTCCTTTGAAGAAAGGAATTTATTCCCGTTAAATTGTACAGAAACTGACATACGTTGTTGCATTTACATTATATATTTGAAAATGATTTTTTTTCTCAAAAAATGGCTTAAAATGTGGACAACTGGCGTCATGCACTATTTTTCATAATTTTGATAATTTTTGTAGAAAACTGTATAGAAAGTGTAAAAATGCAAATTCTTTTTAAAATTTTTTCGACAGCACTTTCTTTTGGGTACAGTGTGCTCAATCAATCCCTTTCGTGTTTTGTGTGATTTGCCTGAACCAGCACACTCATGCACTCTTACGGTTGGCATCTAGAAATGTCAGCTCAACAAAAAAACTGCCGAGAATTGGCAGTCTTTTAGGACACAAAATAGTCTGGAGCGACTGTGTTTTGGAAATAGTGTGAATTATCGTTTGATTATCGCGCACAAGTTTTCATGGCTCATAATATATTTATCTCGCCTATCCGAGATATTATTTTGCGATCAAAGATGCAATATTTGCAACTGATGCAACGTCATACGCCGTTGTCATGTACGGCTGACTGGTCGGGGTACCACTCTCATACACCCAAACACTTTGTAGAAAAGTTGCTGACGTAAGAAAGGCACAGGTCACTAATGTAGCGAGCACTACTGGCAGTTTTGAAACGTATACGACTGGTGTGCGGGTAGCCTGCTTGTGTGAAATGCCTAAGAAATCCTCTTTTTCCTCTTCAGTAAGGAAGTTCTCTGACTTCTTAACTGCACCTTGTGCTTGAATTCTTGGCTTTGAGGGTTGAAATACTTCTTCTGATAGCGACGTATGCGTACTCTCTGAAGTATCAGTGACCACTTCATTGACCGCCTCTGTCTCTTCTACAGGAGCAACAACTATGGTTCCATTCCACTTTACCACTGGCTTAGCTAGTTCAGGCACAACCTCAGGCGTCTCCTCTTCTGAAAGCACGTCTATGCTCTTCTGTACGGGAATTTGATGTGTGGGCTCTTCAACGTGTGTTCTTTTCACCGTTGGCATAAGGTGATCTTCGTCAGATTCATAACGCACTTCTGCGTCCAGTAAGTGTGTGCGGCGTGCGGGAGCAAACAGTGGGTGCATAGCAACAGGTGTGCTGCGGTTCGATTCTGAATGCACCTTGAGCTCTGACGCCAGACTCTCACGAGTCTTTGAGGAATTGCTGCGTACTTTTTCTCGCTTATGTCCGCCGATTGCTTCTTTTTCAACATACCAAGTACGCCCCACAAGTTTTGCATTTATTTTTCCTGCGCGACAAAGCTGGCCGACATAATCAGCTGTATAGCCTGTGTCTCGGGCAGCCGAGGAGACTTTTTGATATGTAGTGCCGTCAATCTGCAACGTTTCCATCACTACTAGTATACCCGAGATATATTTAAAAGACCTCCCCAAAGGAAGGTCTTAGTGTGTACAACATGTACTTTAAAATGTGGCGAACTAACTATGCATTTACTTATTAATTCGGTCTTCGATAAGTTTGCGCAATAGTGTGGGATTTGCTGTTCCTCGAGACTGCTTCATGCCTTGGCCAACCAAGAATTGGAGGGCGTTCACCTTCCCTGATTTAAACTCCGCTACGATGATTGGATTTGCATTAATGAGGGTGTCCACAAGTGCGATGAGCGCACCTTCATCAGACTCTTGAAGGAGGTTATTTTCTTTCGCAAAGGCACGTGGAGACTTCGGATCCTTCAAAATGGTAAGAAGGATGTCTTTTGCGATTCTTGAGTTAATTTCAGCCGATTCAACCATAGCCATTAATTCCGCAAAATGAGTCACTTGGAAGCCATCCAAACTGCTAAGAACCCCGCTCGCTATGTGGGAAGCGATGTCGGTCGCGACGTAGTTCGAGGCAAGCTTTACTCGCGCCTTGTCTGATTCAATGGCGAGGTACTCCACGAAGAAGATTCGCAACTCGGAGTCGCGTAAAATTACTTCAGCTATATCTCTCGTCAATCCGAGATTTTCAAATGTAAACCTTATTTTACTTGGTGTATTAAGGTCAATCTCGGCTACTCGAGATTTAATATCCATGAGTTTTGAGCCTCCAAACTTAGGTATATCTGGGTCTGGGAAATAGCGATAGTCATGAGAAGACTCTTTCTTTCGCTGACTGAATGTAGTTCCCTTGTTGTCATCCCATCCCCTCGTTTCCTGCACCACTTCACCCCCCTTTTCTAGAAGCTCTACCTGACGCTTAATTTCATACAAAATTGCCCCCTCAACCGCCTTAAAAGAGTTAAGGTTCTTGACCTCTACTTTTGTACCAAACGTGTCTGTTTTGCTCACTGAAATGTTGGCCTCGACTCTCATCTCTCCTTTCTCCATATTGCCGTTTCCCACGCCCATCACGCGCAGGAGAAGCTGAAGCTCCTTGGCAAAGGCGCTTGCAGTATCCGCATCATGTATCACTGGTTCGGTAACAAGCTCCATGAGTGGTACCCCAGCACGGTTGTAGTCGACAATACTTTTCCCGGCAACTTGGTCGTGTGCTGAACGCGCTGTATCTTCTTCCAAGTGTATGCGCGTAAGCTCTACACCTGCAATCTCACCCCCGCTCACGAGCGGATATTTATATTGGCTTATTTGATACCCTTTTGGAATATCGGGATAGAAATAATTTTTTCTATCGAACTCTGTAAATTCCGGGAGCGTTCCTCCAACTGCTGTTCCCACTTTCAAGAGTGTTTGGAATGCTTCCTCATTGACGAAAGGTAATGTGCCTGGGTGGCCCATGCATATTGGACATATGTTTGTGTTCGGTGCGTCCTCTGGATTATTTTTACAACCACAAAACATCTTGCTCTTTGTGTTGAGCTCTGCATGAATCTCGAGGCCTATGGTTGGCGTATAGCCGGAAGTCTGTGTCATACAATGAGCATACTACCAGAATTTTCTTCACTCCTCTAGCTCTCACTATGACTGAATGCACATAACAAAAAACACTCCGAGTGGAGTGTTTTTATTCTATATATGCAGTCAGTGGGTTGATCGTGCTAAGGGTGAAAGTTCAATCGCTCGTTCAACACCTTCTCACTTTGATACCCACTTTGTAGCAAGGGTAGTCCTTGCTACAAGTATCTATGTTTTTTGTTCAACACCTTAGAATTCAATGATAGCATTTTGTAGCAAGGGTAGTCCTTGCTACAAGTACTACGCATCGTCCCCTACAGCTTCCCTTTCTCCCACGCTATCCGTTCGCCTGAGCTCTGTGACCAAGTGGTCGAGAAGCGTTTTAACGAGCGTGTCATCCAACACCGAAACTGGAATCACCTTCTCAGAAAGCGTGTTTAATTTTTTAATCTTTTCTTTTTGTTCGTCAGCTGAAACCATGTCAGTCTTTGTGAGCAAAATCCATTCTGTCTTATCTTCCATCGAAGCATCAAATTTGAGGATTTCGTTTCTCACTTCGTGATACGTTTTTACAACATCTGTGCTGTCCGCAGGTACGCAGTGAAGAAGCATTTTGGTACGACGTACGTGTCGCAAAAATTTGTGACCCAACCCCTTTCCTTCTGCTGCTCCTTCGATGAGTCCAGGGATGTCGGCAAGCACAAAGCCATAGAGATCACCAAGGTGCGGTTCTAGGGTTGTAAACGGATACGCTCCAACCTTTGACGATGCATTGGTGAGTGCGTTTAAGAGGGACGACTTGCCAGCGTTTGGAAGGCCAACAAATCCTGCATCTACTGCGAGTTCGAGTTCTACATCAAAGACGCCGTACTCTCCCGGCTTCCCAGGAGTGAACTCAGTCGGCTGGCGATTGATTGCTGATTTGAAGTATTCGTTCCCCAAACCCCCGTGCCCACCGTTGAGAATTTTTTCAATCTGCCCCTCTTTTAAAAGCTCGTAGCGGTTCCCACGTTCTTTATCCGTCACTATAGAACCGACAGGCAGGTCGATGATGAAGTCGTCGCCTCCCTTTCCGTATTTACTCTTGCCCATCCCCGCCGCCCCGCTTTGTGCATTAAACTCCTTTTCACTGCGGTAACGCACTAAAAGTCCCAAGTCGCGTACAGCGCGGATAAATACGTCTCCGCCTCTGCCACCATTTCCACCAGAAGGTCCGCCAAGCGGACGCCCAGCTTCACGAAGCCAACGGACAACCCCGTCGCCCCCGTCGCCAGCTGTTGCTGTAAAAGTAAGTTCATCGACAAACATAAGATACGTAATGTAGCACGAAACTATGTTGGTTGACAGCTTTCACAAAAAACCAGCGCAGCTTTTACATAAAAAGCGGTGCTGGTTTTAGCGGATCTACGCGAGAATGCGGTGAAGCACGGTACTGACAGCTGTCACAATGATGGAGCCGATGAGTGCTGGTAAGAAACCTGTTACCGTAAACCCATCGAGGAACGACGCTGCAAGCCAAAACATGAGTGCGTTGAGCACGAACGTAAAGAGTCCAAACGTGATGATTGTAATCGGGAGGGTAAGGATAAAGAGTATCGGCTTTACGAGAACATTCAACACTCCGATGACAAGTGCGGCAAGGAGCGCGACATAAATGCCGTCAACAGAAATACCCGGTACGATGCGCGAGACGAGGATGAGGGCAAGCGCTGTTCCAACGATTTGTATGATGATACCCATAGAGTTATATTATGCCACAATCTTCCATGAACCGCTTTCTATCAACTCTTCCGCTTTCTTGTATTTCATTTCTTTCACTTCAGTGCCATCGGTGATTTTCACCGTATCATTTCTAGCATGCGGAGATGTCTTACGAACTTTCTTTGGTGCACCGCTTCCCTCTCCTGCTGCATCAGAACCGCCGACAAGCTGTGCTCTTGCTGCAACTTTTCTGAATGCCTGCTCTTCACGCTCAAGCGCTGGCGTTTCGACTCGTGGAATGATTTCAGCAATTCTGTGAATAAACGCGTCCTGCATTTCGCCGAAGAGCCGTGTCCCTTCTTTTCGATATTCTATGAGCGGGTCGCGCTGACCGTATGCACGCAGGTTTACACTTGAACGCGTGTGGTCCATGAGCTCCAAGTGTTCAACCCACAGCGCATCTCCTACCTGAAGCAGGAGCCTGCGTGCGAGTTCGTGCCAACCCTCGGTTCCAATATTTTTTTCTTTCTCTTCAATATGAGGTACCAGTTCTGGATGTATCGCCTCAACCTCTCGGAGCACTTCGGCAACCTCTTCATGAGAACCAAGGAGCAATTTCTGCCTGCGCCCGTACACCGTCTGTCTTTGCTTGTTGAGCACATCGTCATACGCAAGTACGTGTTTACGGGCGTCAAAGTTGAAGCCCTCTATCTTCTTTTGCGCAGTTTCGAGTGAACGAGTGATAAGGCGGTTTTCAATTGGCTGGTCTTCTGGAATACCAAAACGACCCATCATGTTTTTTACTGCATCCCCGCCAAACACTCGCATGAGCTGGTCATCGAGTGAGACGAAAAACTGCGTCTCCCCTGGGTCACCTTGGCGCCCTGCACGCCCGCGAAGCTGGTTGTCTATACGGCGTGCCTCGTGGCGTTCAGTACCGAGCACGAAGAGGCCTCCATACGACTTCACATCGCTGTACGCGTTATCAGGGGCAGGATTACCACCAAGCTTAATATCAACGCCACGTCCTGCCATGTTTGTTGCGAGTGTCACTTTTCCCCTCTCTCCCGCCTGCGCGATGATTTCACCCTCACGTTCGTGGTTCTTCGCGTTCAGCATTTCATGAGGTACATGTGCTCGTTTCAAGTATTCGCTCAACACTTCGTTTTTCTCGATTGACGCAGTACCAATAAGTACAGGTTGGCCCGTTTCGTGTATCTCTTTTACTCTCTGTACGACGGCATCGTATTTGCCCTTCTCAGTTTGAAAGATGAGGTCGTTGTGGTCTTTTCGTTCTATATTTCGATGCGTTGGCACAGGCACCACTTCAAGGCCGTACACGGTATAAAATTCTTCTGAAGACGTGAGCGCTGTTCCTGTCATACCCGCGAGCTTCTCATACATACGAAAGTAGTTCTGGAAGGTCACTGACGCAAATGTGCGCGATTCCTGTTGTACAAGCACACCCTCTTTTGCCTCAATCGCTTGGTGAAGACCGTCAGACCATCGGCGCCCTGGTTGGAGACGGCCAGTGAATTCGTCTACAATCACCACTTCGTTATCACGAACAACATATTCTTTATCCTTCGTATACAGTGCTTTGGCGCGCACGGCCGTCTCTAGGTGGTGAACCAGCTTTATACCTTTGTCTGTATATATGTTATCTATCCCGAGAATCGTCTGTGCCTTTTCTACACCTTGGTCAGTAAGGTTCGCTGAACGGAGTTTCTCGTCCACAATAAAATCTGTATCCTTATCCAGCTTTTCAGCAACTTTTGTAAACGTTGCGTAGAGGTCTTCCGATTGTGCTGCGGGGGCTGAAATGATGAGCGGTGTGCGCGCCTCGTCAATCAATATAGAGTCAATCTCGTCTACAATCGCGAAATAGTGGCCTCGCTGGCGCAAATCCCCAGCTGTGTACTCGATGTTGTCGCGCAGGTAATCAAATCCAAATTCATTGTTTGTTCCGTAGGTAATATCTGCAGCATACGCTTCTCGGCGCGTGCATGGCTTTAAAAAGTCGTACACAACCTTAAATGAACCGACCTCATCTCTGACGGCGTCATCAGCGGTATTTTCAGCTGATGATAGATGTGCACTGTCGTAGAGGTACGATGCACTGTGATTGATGATGCCGATTGAAAGACCCAAAGACGCATGTACCTGTCCCATCCATACCGCGTCACGGCGTGAAAGGTAGTCGTTCACCGTGATGACGTGCACACCGCGACCGGTGAGCGCATTTAAATACGCAGGCAATGTTCCCACAAGCGTCTTTCCTTCTCCTGTGCGCATTTCTGTAATCTTTTTTCTATGCAGCAAAATACCTCCGAGAAGCTGTACATCGTAGTGGCGTTCTCCCAATACTCGTCTGGCAGCTTCGCGAACCACTGCATACGCTTCGGGCAAAAGTTCGTCTAGCGTTTCGCCGCCTGCCAATCGCGTTTTGAATTCTGCAGTTTTCGCACGGAGCGCTCCGTCCGTGAGCGATTCTATGCTCGGCTCAAGGTCGTTTATTGTTCCTATGAGAGGCTTTACGAGGCGTAATTCTCGTTCGTATGCTTGAGGAAATATACTATCTAAAAATGACATAGTGAAGCTAGGATAGCATAAAACGGGGTCAAAATAAATATTAAAAAATGTAAGTATTAAAACCTATCAAATAACTTCTAGATACAAAGCTAATGAACCTATTTTAAATCTTCAGATACGAGGAGCGAGAACCATAGAGCGAAGTTGTGCCTAAATATACTGTTTCCTTATATTCAAAATAAATGACACAGATACTAGGCGCGAAGGAGCAAGAATCGAGGCAGTGAATTATGCTGGGAGCATAGTCACAACGACAATGATGTTCGAGCGACGAACGCAACAACGTAGATGTGTTATTCATTTTGATTATATAAGAAAAAACGCCTCTCGCGATACCGAGACGGCGTTATTTTCTTTTATAATCCAGTTGGATTATTTTCTTTTCTTTGCGGCCTTCTTCTTCTTTGGAGCGGCCTTTTTCTTAACTACCTTCTTCTTAGCCTTTTTCTTTGCTGCCATAAAATATATTTTATTTAACGATCGTTATTTTTTTATATTCGACCGCAGTGTTTCACTTTTAAAAGAGAAACATTTGCTGTTAGTTCTATTATCGTTCAATTAGAAATCTACACAATGCGTTTTACAAAATAGATGTGGATAACTATTTTTTGCAAAAAAAAATTATTTTGAAAATTTATTTTACAATTGTTACTTCCCATTCAATATCGACGTCAAAAACTTTTTTTACGCGCGCACGTATATGCTCCGCAAAATTTTTTACATCGTTTGCTGTGGCATTTTTTTTGTTCACAATCACGAGCGCTTGGCCGTCGTACGTGCAGACGTCACCCTCGCAAAACCCGCGGAGTGAAAGGCCTTTATCCAAAATCCATCCCAGTGCTATTTTTACATTCCCCTTCCCGTCAGGAAATCCAGGCAATTCTGGGTATGTTTGCTTCAATGTTTCGTATGATGCTTCTGGAATTACAGGATTTTTGAAATATGACCCCGCAGTACCAACTGTGTGCCAATCGGGAAATTTCTTTGAACGTATAGCGATTACTGCGTCGCGTATAGCAGCAAGTGATGGAGCTTCGATACCGTTGAAATATTCATTGAGGTCTCTATAAGAAAGTTTTCTATTGTCGCTTTTTGAGAGTATAAAATGTACAGAAGTGATAACATACTTTTTGCCTACCTGCTCTTTAAAGAAAGAATTTCTATATCCAAAACGACAGTCTTCTGAACGCATGTTTTGTTCCGTACGTGTTTCCATATCAAACACATCTACAGATTCAATAACACTCGCTACTTCAATCCCATATGCTCCGACATTCTGAACTGGCGTCGCGCCCACACTTCCAGGGATTGCAGAGAGATTTTCTATTCCCCACAGCCCTGCTTCAACCGTCTTTAAAACCAATTCGTCCCACACAACCCCTGCGCCTACGGATACTCTAACCTTTTCATTTTCGAGTGTTACAAATTCAATTCCCAAAATAGTGATGTGTACCACTAGTCCGCGTACACCCTCGTCAGCTACAAGTACATTCGACCCCCCACCAAGAATAGTGACATCGAGTTTGTGTACTGTGGCGTATTCTACTGCCTCTTTGAGTTCAGCCACACTATGGACACGAACAAAGAAATCGGCGTTACCGCCGATATGAAACGTTGTATGCTCTTTCAGTGATACGTTTTCCAGAATGCGCATAGTCGGTATTCACGTGAACGAATGGCCAGCGGGTGCGAAGCTCCAAAATAAAATGAAAGTATAATTGTGAGTGCCGCCGCTAGCCATTCCTTGAAGCGAACAGTTTTAGTATACCATCCATACCTACAACCAAAACTGAGCAAGGGTAGTCCTTGCTCAGTTTTGGCCATAATCCAACCAGTCAGTGATATGGGTTGTAATTTCTTTCTTCGACGGAAAATAAAGAGGGAAATGCTCAGAAGCAGTAATCTTGTGTTCCTCACTTAAATACTCTTTCAAACTACTGTATGAGTAGGTCTCTACAAATTTTTGTAACGAATTTCCCTTTCTCGAAATTTCTTTTTTCCAGTTAGGATTCTTAAGTTTGGCAGGATTTAAATGAATGTAGGAAAAAAGATATTTTAAATACACATCATTACCAACATGCTCAGCTTTAAAAGGTCCTTGAAATAGAGAACCATTCCTTTCGTTCTTCGTATTAAAGTACATAGAATACCCTGTCTGAATCTTTAACATAAATCGTGAAATGCCATTCTCAACCAATGGAGTGACCAGAAGATGAAAATGATTGGGCATTAAACAAAATGCCCCTATCTCAACGAGTGGAGAAATCCTTTCGAGTGAAAATACCTCATCAAAACTATTTTCTCTTAGTATATTTGATATACGTACGTCTTCGGAAGCATTTGCTACGTATAAAAGCATCATGAATCGTTTGTAATCCTGTACAGAAGCAAATATAGTGCGCTTATCTACTCCGCGATTATAAAGATGATAATATTCACCTTCTACAAAGTCTACTTTTCGTTGCATACCAGAATTGTAGTAAGAAATTCATTTCTGAGCAAGGGTAGCCCTTGCTCAGATTTTCACTGCTTCGCATAAAAATAGCGCGCAACGTCCTTTTGCGTGTTGAAACCAAAACTTCTTACAGAAGCAGTACACCATGTCGATTTTTTTGTGGCTTACGCCAAAAAAATCTGGCATGGTCGCTTTTGCGTTTCTGGGGTGCCCCACACCCCAGAAACGCAAAAGCCCCCACCCCGGGGACTTTGCGATACTTTCATTTTGGAAGTCCACTTGGACTCACGGATGTAGTATACACCTCTCGAACTTTTTTCCGCAAGTAAACTGAAGCTATTTCTTTGCTGGAATTTGATTCGCCATGAGTTCAGCGATAAATCCTTCACCTTGAGTCTTGAAGTCTGGGAAGAGTACGATTGTCTCTTGCACAGTCTTTATAGCACCCGCCCTGTCGCCCGCATCGTTCTGCACCGCAGCATATGATACGCGCAACTGCAGGTCGCCTGGTGAGTTCTCAATGCGTTTTGCCAAGATATTAAGTACTGCTTCAAAATTCTTCACTTGGTAATACGTCTGTAGAAGCATATCGTTCGCAATTATATCGCTCTGGTATTCAGGCGTAAGGAGTTCTTTCTCAAGCGCTGAATCTTGTGTTTGAATAGCAACAGACGCATAGAACAAGCGTGCTTGCACGTTTTTTGGTTCAAGTTCAAATGCATGCTTTAGGGTTGCCTTTGATTTCTCTACGTCTCCTTTCTGCAGATACGCAAGTCCGAGCTCGAAAAGAATCTGTTGTTTTTCCGGCGAGAGTTCCACTGCTCGTTCGAGCACCTTGATTGCCTCTTCTGGTTTTCCTATCACGCGATAGAACGAACTCTGGAACACAAGCACGCGCACATCGTTTGGTGTCTCTGCAACTTGTTCATTCAGCTGACTCTCTGCGAGGGTGACGTACTTTGTACGTATTTCGTTTGTCTTTGCAAGAATTTGCTCCTGAGTCCAGCTTGGGTTTGCCTGTTGCAACTGTTGCGGAAACGAAGGGTTCTGTACGATATCCTGTGTCATGCGCACCAATTGTTCGCGAATCTCCTGCTGTCCAAATGAACCTCTTGAGAGCGCAGTTTCGAAAGACGCGAGTCGTGCTTCCGGCGTCGTGCCTTGAAACGCTTTAATCAAATCACTTGCTGCCTGCATGCTTGGAACATTAACGTAGTACACAAGTGCACACGTGAGCACCACAATCGTTGGTACAGCAATGCTTTTTAGGATTGCTTCTTCCACGCGGAAATTTTTGAATGATGGAATTTCCACGCTAAAGCGGGCATGAAGCATCGCAAGAATTGAAAAGAACAGGTAATAGCTGATGAGGTTGTCGAACACCACAAGGTTGTGCACTGTGTAGCCAGCAAGTAGACCAAACAGTACGCCTCTCTCTATTACTGAATACGCATCTGCGCTCTTGTTGTGAAGTGGGCGAATTGCGACATAGTACACTGCAGAGAGAAGGAGGCTTGCATATGCAATGAAGCCCAAGATGCCTCCCACGATGAGCCAATCAAACATAATGTCGTGCACGCGGTCAAACCACGGCTCCTGCGCGTACAGCGATGCCTTATAGTTCTGGTTGAAGACGTAATTGAAATTCTCCTGTCCCCATCCGAGTACTGGGCGCTCCTTCACGCCTTCGATGGCGAGTTTCCATATTGTAAAGCGCGTTGTTAGGTCATTGAAGGAAATCTGCGTCATACGATTCAAAATAGGACTTGATTTCACATACGATGTATCGCGCGCCGCATAGAACCCACCTGCAATGAGGGCAACACCGAGAACCATTCCAATAGCCGCTTTACGAATCATAGGATTGTATTTCTCAAAAACCGCAATATATGCCCCTGTGAGAAAGACACCTGCTCCAAGCGCAAGTAAGGTACCGCGAGTACCAGTCTTCACGAGAATGAATGCAAAACCAATCGCAAGCAAGACATAGAACACTCTTAGTTCACGGGTTTTTGCGCGTACCATAAGAAGGAGCGCAATAAACACGTGGAAGAACATGTAGATAGCGAGATACGCCGCATTCCCCATACGGCCATCAATACGGAAATCGCTCTGACTGATTGGACAATTAGCACTGCCGCTCAACTGACAGAACCCGTAGAGCATCATGCCGATAGCAACAACAACCGTAGTATTTAAAAACCAATTCCACATTTTCTCGGTTGTAAGTACTGAAGAGGCTACGAGCAAATAGAGTCCGAGATGGAAGAGTGTCACAAAGCCGTCCATGCGTTCATAGTTTGACCAGAAGCTCTTAAACGGTGACATGCCGAACGCGTCTGCGAGGGCCATCACAATGAGGAGCCACGCCATTGAACCGAGAATCCAAGAAAACTTTGGTCGGAACCGCTCATCATAGAGCGCGAGTATCACCCATGCACCGAACATAATCTCCACAAAAATGCGGAACGTAAAATTCTTGCCGGTAATAAACGGGAAAAAGAGCGAGTTACTAACAATCAGCGGCAACAGCGGCAACGCGAAGACTCCACAGAGAACTATCGCGCGCGAAATATCTCGTACCATGGCGAATACTATACCACAGCGTCCAGCCTCTCTTCTCTGCCATATCTACATAAAAACAACCTCAAAAAAAGTCAATTAATCCGTATGATACTCTATTTCTATGATTTCTTTACCGGACACTATCGTGATATGGGACACTGAATACACCTCATGGGAAGGCTCTCAAGCACGAAAATGGAGAGGCCCGAATGAATACAAGGAACTGGTTCAGATTGGAGCAATTCTTTTTAATACGGAGTCATTGAAAGAACTCGATTCACTTCTACTATACATACGACCCGTCAAGAACCCTGTGCTCTCAGAGTATTTCACTTCGCTCACAGGTATCACACAAAATGATATCGAAACACATGGGAAAACATTTAGTGATGCTGTAGAAATATTTCATAAACGGATTGGTAAGTCACCTTGTTACGCCTACGGCAACGATAAAAAAGTCCTTGATATAAATTTCGAACTTAATAATATGGAGAACCCCCTCTCTGAAAAACAATTCTTCGATATAAGGGAAGTATTCAAATCAGCAGGAATAAATGCCGAGAAATATATGAGCAGTACTATTATTGAAGCGTTTGGAAAGCAGAACCCCTCTCGTGGACACGATGCACTCAACGACGCGCGGGGTATCGGGCACGCTCTTACTGAATTGTCGAATAACACTCCAATTCTCGAGCGCGCAAAGATCTCTTAGATAATAATAAGTAGTCATGTACAGGAATCCCCCCATCTGCGTAGGTGCGGGATTCGAGTCAGCTAGGCGATATCACGCCAGTAGATGACTTTGTTTGCAGGGATGGCTTTGTTTACCTTCTTCCCGAGGAGTTCCTGCGAGTAGCGCTCATCGAGGTATTTTGCAGGAATACCCCACCCTGGGCGCGCTGGACGCACGTTTTCAAGTGTGATGGCTTCGTCTAAACCTAGCTCACGATTTGATACCACGCTGTGGAATGCCCACTCGCGAATCGCCTGTTCTTCAACAGTGATAGTTTTCTCTGCGGAGGAGAGAGCCAGCATCGCATCCATTTCACGGCCTCTTATGAGTTCAGGGAGTATGGAAGGATCTTTCTCGAGTTTACGAACGTTATCAACAAGTTCTCGCATCATCGCAGGATCAAGCGACATGAAATCATCGGGAAACGTTCCGTTTCTATCGAGAGTAAAATGCTTCTCAATAACTTTTGCTCCATGAATACCCACAGCAAGATATGTTGTAAGCATATCGGTCGTGTGGTCAGAATGACCTGTCATGACATTGAATTTGTGTGCAAGACGCGGGATGAGACCAAGACGCACATGCGAATAATCGCGAATGGGATATTCAGACGAACAGTTCATCAATAGTACGTGTCCGCCTTCTTCCTTATATATAGAGACAACCTCGCCAATCTCTTCGAGTGTCGACATGCCTGTCGACATAAACACCGGCTTTAGAGTACGCGCAGAAATTTTTGCGAGCTTCCTGTGGTGGGGTAAATTGTATACTTCGCCAGAACCAGTTTTAAAACCATCGACACCTATCTCCTCGAGCACATCTGTCGCTGAAGGAGAAAATGGCGTGCAAAGGTATTGGATGCCAATTTTTTTGCAATATTCTGCGACTTCGCGATGTCCCTCTGGCGAAAGCCACACTTTCTTCAATATATCCTGCAAATCACCCGCCCACATATTGACACCAGCTGTCATTTCTACGTCAGGCAAATGCATTTGAAACTTTGCTACGTCAGCACCCGCTTCTTTAGCAGCAAGGATAAGCTGCTTTGCATGCTCAACGCTTCCCTCGTGCCCATCAGAAAATTCCGCAATAATGAGAGCGGGACTGGTTTCATCTATAGTAAATTTTCCAAATTTTAGTGCTTTCATACGGGCATTTATTGATTACAACATCTATAACAGTATACGTACTGGGAAAGTTCCAATCTATAAATTAATTACCCCGGTATTCTACCAGATGCCTTTTCGAGCGCTTGATACACATTATTAGTATCTCTGGTGAGTGGAATGTCGCCAATGACAGTTTGTGCCTTTTGTCTTTGAGTTCCTTCCTCTGATTTTAAGACTGCCTCAAGCACTGATATATCCCCTCCGCAAAATGTCGCAATCTTTTCTAATGATGCCCGTTGCGTGAATGGGTTGCTCAAATCTTCAAACTTAATGAGTATGCTTTCTGTCTGCGAAATGTGAAAAAGTAATTCTGTGTTTCCTTTAGTCCACCAACGAAGCGCCTGTTCGAATGTAAATCTCTTGAATGTGCGATGAATCGACTCGGCCGTTGTGTGTGGCTCACGATAGACGGCAACGATACGCGCATTTGGTACAAAGCGTTTCCACCAGTAAAACGTAATCGGCGTTTGTTTGAAAGCCCATTTCTTTCCGCCTGACATGTCGACGAGCTTTTGCACTAACTTCCCCATTCTACAGAGCGTGAGGAAACGTGAAAACTTGCGCCCTGCGACCGCACGTAGTCCAAACCATTCTTCGGCTGCAAGATGATTTTGAAAGCCAGATTCGTGTACAAGCCTGTCATCGATTTTGTTCATTTCAACAAGCTCCAAAAAACCATCGGGATTACGGCTGTCAGCCGGCCGCATAAGCGACTTGTCGCCAAACGAAACGTCACAGGCGCGGACAAGACGCGACACGAGCGAGGTGCCACTGCGCGGTACGCCAAGCACCACTATAGGTGGCGTGCTGTACGCTGGTGCATTGAGGTCTTTTTGGTAGAAGTTAAATATTAGTTTTGAGAAGAGGCGTTTCATATTGCTACAACATAATACACTAACTCCACAAGCAAATAGTTACTCCTAAGTTCAATAAGTAAGTGCAACACTTTAATATATGAAGTGTTATGGCATATATGCATTTATCAATTGAGGAACGAGAGAAAATCCAAGAGCTGTTGTGGAAAAGGAAATCAGTGAGGCATATAGCGAGTGTATTAAGGCGGAACCCCTCATCTATCGCCCGTAAGATTAAGAAGAATAATCCATTGCAGAAGAAGCGATACACACCCAGACTTGCTCACGCACGAGCCAGTATAAAGCGCTCCTGCCGTGGTACTCCGAAGCTCGAAAAAGATACAGAGCTCTATCAGTGTGTGGCATACCATCTCAAGCTTGGTTGGTCACCAGAGCAAATAGCGCTGGTTCGTGGTGACATCTCTCACGAAGCTATCTATCAGCATATCTATCGTCAGGTATATCGAGGTGGGTATGGCTTTATCAAGCCGGGATGCGAAGATCTGCGACCATATCTGCCAAGACGAAGGAATCGACGATGGCTAAAGGGTGTCGTACTCCACGGAGGGTATTAAAAGGCGAACTGCCTTCCATTGATGAGCGTCCAAGATTATCTGGAGTGGGTCACTGGGAAGATGATTCAATTGTCTATACAACGACGTCATCAGTACGTTTACGTACCACTAATGAATTGGCTTCAGGACTAGTATTTATAGATAAAGTATCACACCGTACCATGACTGCCGCCAATCAAGTCACAATCAGTCGTCTGTCTAAACTACCTCCACGCTGTCGTCGGACCCTCACCCGTGATCGTGGTGCAGAGAATCTTGGGTACGCTGAACTGGAAGCTGCGTTAGGTATCCAGTGCTTCTTTGCTCACCCGTATCATTCTTGGGAGCGGGGAGCTCATGAAAACGTCAATGGTTTGATACGACGCTTCCTGCCCAAAGGGACTGACTTCGCCACGGTATCAGACGAACAAATTCGTCATATTGAGTATCTCCTTAACTCACGACCACGGAAGCGGCTTGGTATGAAGACGCCGTATCAGGTATTCTATGAATTAACAGGTGTTGCACTTCAACATTGAATCTACCACAGTGTAAATTGACCATCTAGTAGAAATATGGTCTACTTAACTCAGAATATATGCACATTTACAGAAATTAGGAGGTACCGTGAACCAGATACTGACTCCAGGCAAATTCATTGCCGACAGAGAACTCGCCAGTAGCATGAACGCAATTAAGAGCGATGGTCTCTCGATGGCACTAAAGCCAAAGAATGTCACACTCATTGCGTGCCCATGGCTCTTCTTCAATGAGGTTGAGTTCCAATCCCAGCAATTAGGCCTCGGCTACGTTGGCGCCTATGCACAAAAATACGGTCATCGTATAACGATGATTGATCCTATGATTACAGGCGGACATCTGATTAAGATGCCCGTGAGTACTAAGTTTCAAGAGACCAATCGTTTTGGCCATCCTGATTCATGGATTGTCGGACAGATTCCCTTGGATACCGACGTGATTGGCATCAATGCGCCTTTTACAGACAGTAGACTTGCGCTTTACCCGCTTGTGAAAGCGATAAAGGAACAGCTTCCTAATATTCCAATTGTGATAGGAGGGATTCTTGCAACGACGTTGCCGGAGCAAGTACTTGAGGAATGTCCAGCGGATATCGTCGTAAAAGGCGAAGGCGAAATTGCATTTGCCAGAATCTTGAACGACACTCCACTTGCAGATATTCCCGGGCTTGCATATTGGGACGGCGAGGGTAGTGATAGAAAAATCTTCGTGCACGAAAAACGCTCGGAGCAATTGAGAACAGTTGATGACATTCCTCCTCCCGGCTATGACTTTCGTCCGATGGAGGAATATGTTAAATGGTCGCCTCGTGGTGATTGTGGAGAAAACGAACGGACACTCTCAATTATTTCGTCACGCGGGTGTCCATTCACGTGCTCGTTCTGTTCAATCCCTGAAAAGGGCCAGCTCTGGCGTCCATTTACGCCCGAGCGCGTGCTTGAGGAAATAAAGGATGCTATCGACAGGTGGGGTGTGAACCACATCGAGTTTGAGGATGATAACTTTACACTCAAAGAGCCCCGCGCTCTCCAAGTGCTTGAGTATCTCGCAGAACTGAGGAGTGGTGGCTATGATATCAAATGTTCGTTTCCAAACGGCATTATGATAGATAAGATGAGTGCTGCCCTTGCTGAGCTCTTGAAACGAGCTGGCTCGGATATCATTTATCTTCCTGTTGAATCTGGCCACACGCGCGTACTGCATTCGATGGATAAGCCGGAAGCAGACAAGCATCTCGAAACCACCCGGCGCGTTGCCAAATGGTGCGTTGATGCAAAACTGAATGTCTCTTGTTTCTTTATTGTTGGATATCCCGGTGGGCGTCCAAACAAACGCCATTTCAAGGACCCAGCATTTTTGGAACAGTACAAGGAGTATATCCTTAAGCATCCTGACTATCCCGATGAACTATTTCTGAGGGGCGAGGATGAAGAGGCGTTCGAGACAACTCTGAAGTTTGCAAAGGAAATGGAAACGCTTGGGGCAAGTATTTCACCGCTCATTGCAACTCCATATCCTGGAACTGAACTCTATCGAGTATGCAAATCGTTTGGCTGGCTCAATCATGAAGATGATAGGGAAGTCCTTACAACGGTCTCATATGCGGCAATACATCCAGGGAGTCCACAAATTAACACGCCCTGGTGCACTACAAAGGATAGTTACGATAGGTGGCAGCATATGATGGGGTTGTTCAAAACTCACCACAATGTGCGCAAAGCTGATTCGGATACTTTCTTCACAGACGCTGAGTTGCGTAAAAAACAACTTGCAACAAAGTAACAACAACGGCCGTCGCCCTTCAAAAGGACGACGGCCATTTTTATTACCAAATAGTTATATAGAGTTACGCAACTTCAGTAATGAGTTTCTGCTCCTTCAAATACGAAATCACATCATCGGCGCATTCTTCCGGTGTCTTGCCAATTGTTTCAAGCGAAAGCTCTGGCTTCTCTGGAACTTCATAGGGGTCTGACACTCCGGTGAAATTCTTTGTCGTTCCCGCTGCTGCTTTTTTATAGAATCCTTTTGTATCGCGCTTTTCACATTCTTCAAGCGGTGTCGAAACAAATACTTCTACATACGTTCCATTTTTTTCTATAATTCTTCGATTTTTATCTCGTGCTTCTGCATACGGAGCAATTGCAGCACACACTGCGATGCCGTTATGTCGTGCAACTTCGTTTGCTACAAACCCAATGCGCTCGATATTCATCATCCTATCTTCCTTAGAGAAACCGAGTCCTTTTGAAAGTTTTTGTCGAACAACATCGCCATCGAGATACGTAATTGGAGCATCTTGAATCTCGAGTAGTTTTCTATAGACCAAATGCGCTATCGTCGACTTCCCTGCTCCTGAGAGCCCAGTGAAGAATAGTACGAGTCCATCTTTCTTCTGTTTCTTTGCGCCCTTCATTAGTACGTCAATGACGCTCGGAAAAGAAAACCAGCTTGGTACCTGCTCACCTTTCTTTAACATGTCACGAAACTTTGTTCCTGAAATTGTTTTTACGGTATGCTCCGGTTTCACATCTTCTTGTGCGACATATGCATCGAGTTCTTCTACGTAGTGTCGCTCTTTTTGAGGAAGGATTTTGATGCCAATTTCTGACTCAAGTTCCACTGCGAGATTCTGAGCAGCATATGGGTCATAGAACGGATTACCTTCGTTATTGTTTCCAGGACCTGCGTGGTCACGGCCTACAATAAAGTGTGTTGCACCGTGGTTCTTTCGCACCAAAGCGTGCCACACAGCTTCACGCGGACCCCCCATACGCATTGCGAGAGGTAGGAGTGCCAAGTGTGCATGGTCCTTCATATGGTCTTCGTACAGGCGTTTATAGGAACGCACACGGGTGATGTAGTCGATATCCCCTTCTTTTGTGAGTCCCACCACAGGATGTAGCAAAAGCTTGGCTTCTGGACCCGCCTCCCTTCGCGCATTTTGCATGATATCAAAGTGTGCGCGATGGACAGGGTTTCTTGTTTGAAACGCGACAACAGTATCCCAACCTTCTTTTTTAAACCATTCACGCAATTCGCGTGGAGTCTTTCGTATCTCAACGAAATCAGATTCTTCAGTACGTGGAATACCGCGAACACGCCCGCCAAGATAGATAGGCTTTGTGTCATAGAGCAAATGTTCAACTCCTGGATGTAATGTGTCAGTTGTACCAAACACTTTTTCTGCTTCGTTTTCCAAGTCTGGACGGTAGACACTCTCGATATTCATGAGAGCAACAGGATTACCATAGATATCACAGAGCATGATTTCTTCCCCCACTAGGTAGCTTTCGTCATCTGTGTCGAGGGTTATTGGCATCGGCCACAGTTCGCCAGTGGGTAGGTGCATTACCTCTACAACGGAATTGTATTCGTCTTCGTTTAGAAAACCGGTCAGTGGGTAAAACCCTCCGTTTAAAATAAGTCCAAGGTCAAAAAACTGGCGGTCAGACAAAGTAAATCTTCGTGCTGTCAGAGACTTGTCCCAAAACTCTTTTTTTTCTGCTTCAGTAGTATAAAATAATTCGTGCATACTTTTTCTAACACAACACTTTGTGAATTAGTTACAACAATCTTAAATCTAAAATGTAATACGCTTCTGGATATTCGAAAGCTTCACCGTAGCTAGTTTTTCAGCTATACGCTTTCCTGAATTTCCTTTACCATATGGCATTTCCTTTTTGTATGTATTGCGCTTGAGTTGTGCACGAATTGACTTCTCTATTTGTTTTGCGTCATATGGCACATCAATCACATTCTTAGTACGATTTCGACCTTCTTGGCGATTCCCAACGTTCACGACCGGAGTACCGAGGTATGACGCTTCACGCACACCAGATGATGAATTTCCTATCATCACTGACGCATGGCGCATCAAGTTCACAAATATATCATTCGGGAAATTGTCGAACACTCCAATCTGCGCATGGTGTTCACGCTCAAATGTGTTGATAAGGTCAACGAGTGCCTCACCTCCCGCATCCACATTTGGCCACAGCATCATAATTGGATTATCGAATGAGCCGAGTGCATCAAACACTTCAGTAAAATGTGCCCTGGTGTCACTAAATTCCGTCGTAACCGGGTGCTCAAGCACCAAAAAGAAATCCTCGGTAAAAGTATCTAGCCAGCCTTCTTTCTTTACATATTCTGAAAGTGCGATTTTGAGCTCAGCAAATGTCATTACTTTTGCACTCTGAATCAAATCTATAGATGGGCATCCGAGATTAAATATATTTTTCTCCTCTTCCCCAAGCTTTGCTATTCGTTCTGCAGCGTCTTTATTCGAGGGAAAATGGAAATGCGCGAGCTTGGTCACCGCATGGCGAATATGCTCATCGATTGTTCCAGTCACCTCTCCGCCTTGAATATGGGCAACATGGATATTCATGAGCGCAGCAGCGCTCGCGACCGCCAGTGTTTCGTAGCGGTCACCATGTACCACTACGATATCTGGATTCTCATTATAGAAAATTGTAGCAAGGTCTGTGGTTGCAAGGCCGACTGAACGCGCCATCGAAACAGGTTCGTTGCCATCAACTTTTGAAAAGATTCGGTAGTTTGGCGCAAACCCGTCTTCAATCAATAATTCCACGGTACTTCCAAAATCAGAAAGCAAATGGCTCCCGAGTACAATAGTGACGAGTTCGACGTCAGAACGTCTCTTTAGTTCAAGCATGACCGTCTTTAAACGAACATAATCTGAACGGCTATTAGTGACAACGCAGATTTTTCTTTTTTTCATATTATTTTTCTAGTGCTCGATATTTCTCTTCTGCCTCTTCCCAATCCTCTGGCGCATCGATATCGACTGCATACTTTTCCTCGATTTCGTATCCGCGACAGACCTCGCCGTAGAGCGAAGGATTTTCCGCCAATACGAGGTCCGTTTTGAACCCAAAAATCATACCATTCGAGCGGAATGCCTTTGGCAAGTCTTGTCTCCTGCGCACGATATCACGGACAGGTGTACCGTCCCAAAGCACAATGCTACCGTTCTCCTGCTCTTTAAACGCCCATGCTGGGTGCTCATGTGCTTTTGCTATCGAGAGCCCGATGACAGAATCCGTTCCTGAATCTTGTAGCAGAGAAAGCGCCTCCTCAATATGTAACGACGTACGGAGAGGTGAAGTTGCTTGAAGCAAAATGATGTAATCTGGTTTTTCGATATTTTGCTCAATAAGCGTTTTTGCAAAATGCACCACAACATCAATCATCGGTGTTATACCCCCTGCGTGTTCCGAGGGGCGCATAAAAGGAACCTCCGCGCCAAATTCTTTTGCAACATCTACAATTTCCATGTCATTAGTCGATACGAATGTACGGCTTATTGATTGGGCACCAAGCGCAGCTTCTATTGTGTGTGCAATAAGCGGCTTCCCAGCGAAGTCTTTCACATTCTTTCTCGGGATTCCATTTGAACCCCCGCGGGCCGGAATAAGTGCGTAGATAATTGGTTTGGTACTCATATGGCTTTTTTTAACAACGCAAGTGCTATCCTCTCTGTGCTGTGTCCATCTCGAGGAGACGCAAATCGTTTTTGCAACGTAATTCTCTCCTCCATATCTGCATCTTTATCATGTAAGTATAGCGTAATATACTCTGCCAACTGCTCTCTGTCATATGCAACACGAAACCCTTTTGTTTGTACAGCGGCATCCAAATGTGTTGTTCGCTCTATATAACTCCGTACAGAAAACAACGGGTCAACTACAGATAGACCATCGAACGCAACACTGACCACAGGCTTCCCTTCTGCAACTGCGTCAAGAATAACCGTGGAACCGGCTGAAACAACAACGTCTGCATGCCGTATCGAATTGATAAAATGCGCGACGTGTTTCTGATTCATATCCCACAAACCAAATGACTCGCCGCTGTATGTTGCTCCGCGATCAGGTATGACATGATCAAGATTCTTCATGCGCTCAAGCGGGCTACTAAACGCTGGATGTGCGCGAAAGATAAAGTGGCAATCCTCGGGTATAGCTTTTGTTTCGACTAGAGAATTAAAAACATCTGAGAGCTCTCCCTCGTGCGGAAACAGAGAATCACCGATTGCTGCGTACAAGATAATTTTCTTTCGTGGGTCTACTCCGATGCGTTCGCAAAAAACCTCTCTGGTTTCGTCTAAATCTGCATTGAAGAAATTATCGTAATACGGCTCCCCCACAACTTCAATTTTTGATAATTCCATACCATGAAGTCTTGATGTTATATCTTTTAAAAATTCGTTCTGTGCAAGGAATGTATCTGGCACCATACGCATGAACCCAAAACTTGAAAGGTTGTCCCAACTGCGCGTCATAGCAATGGTGTGAATATTTCGTTTCTTTGCCTCCCGCAAGACTGGAACATCAATTTCAGGATTGAGGAGTGCCGTACTAAATACAATGTCAGGTTTCAGTTCGTCAAAAATATCTAGTATTTTTTTCTCCGACTGAATGTGTAAATCAAAAAATCGTATGACATTTTTAAATATGTGCGAGGAGCCAAAGATTGAAATTAATATTTTTTTTACTTGAAGTGGTATCTTACTTTCTTTGAGTACCGCCGCTCTTTCTTGAAAGAGACCATTCGAGAGCGAATAGAAAACATTGCGTGCTAGAAAGGCTAGTGCTCTTTCATAGAAGCTACCTGTCTCTGAAGTAAATGCAACGATAGTTACAGAATGAGTGCCGAATTCTTTCTGATATTCTTCTTTTTTGTTAGGCGGACACACCAATGTCACCGTATGGCCTTGTTCTGTAAGCGTACGCAAAAGCACTCCAGAGCGAAGTACATTCCTTGTTATAGAGTTCTCAGGAACAGTGATAAGAAACCGCATAAATATGACGATACATATGTAACTAAAAAACTCTGTATTCCGTTACGGAACTGTTGCTGTATGCCGGCACAGTATAGCTCCCATTTGCGTTCCACACACCTCACTGCACGACTATAAGTATACTCTCCGCCCGCGCAGTCCATGACAGGCTCTTTGCGTGTTCCTGCGCCTTCGTTGCCCGAGCACTCGATTCGCCCCTCTCGCCTAGGACGTTTTGAATGCATGTTCTAAGGGCTACCTCGTCGTCCGGAGGTACAAAATACCCTTCACCCTCTTTAAGTATCTCGCGTAGTGAAAAAACGTCTGAAGCAACAATCGGTGTTCCACTTGCCATATATTCAAATAGCTTCATCGGCGATGTGTGTCTTTCAGACACTGCGTTCTTTGCAGAATTAGGAATAACGAGCACATCAGCTGCACGGAGCCAGAGTGGCATCCGTGAATGCACTTCGTGTCCATGCACATGGATATTTTCAATAGACGTATGTTTCTGAGTAAAAGCATTCCCGTCTGTTTCGTTTCCGCCTACGAAATATGCGTCCACATCGATTCCTTTGACTGCCTCTGCTAGCATATCCACTCCCTTCCATGCAAAGAGGCTCCCAGTATAGAGTACAATTCTCCCCACTTCGGGAAGTGATAGTTCAGTTCGCGCTTGTTCTTTAGATAATGTGCTGTTGAACTTTTTAAAATCAACACCATTATGGGCAACAATTATTTTATGAGATTCGACATCGTACTCCTTCTCTAAATCTTTTTTCTTCTCATCTGTGTTTACCAGTATGAATGCAACGCGTTCAAACGTACTTCTGTACCAACTGATGTGTCCGCTCGGATAATCATGCACCTCATAGACTACCTTCTTTCCTAACTTCGCGAGAACGTAAGCGACTATCATTTCGTTTGTAAAAAAAAGTGTATCTTTCTTATTATGCAGTAAAACATAGAAAAAAAGAGAAAATATAAAAGTCGAAGTATAGAATAAATATGCAAAACGATCCATCAGCGGTATATACGTTGTATCAATCGTCGGAAGTGTGTGTAATTCAACATCGTTGGATAGCCCGTAAAATGCACGCGGAGTTGCTGTATTTCTCCCAAAACGTCTTGGCACAATCACTGACACTGAGTGTCCGAGAGTTTTAAACGCATCGAGCACAAGTGATACATAAAGCGCATGTGCTCGCTCAGACGGATATCTCACAGTGATGACGTATGCTATATTCATACTTTTTTCAAAATACCTACACCTTGTAGTGTCTTTACAATAGTCACCTTCACGCGACTGAGTACCTGTCTGTCATAGTCATCAAATAGCACAAGTTCACGTAACGTGAGCCGAAAACCTGGAAGTAATAGTTTTGATTTTCTATATCGTTCAAGTGCAAATATGATAGCAGTAGCAAGTATTTCGAACGAAACACCAATGACACCAAACCACCATATGAAGAGCGGGGTGAGAATAGCGATACTCAGGGTACGAAGTACAGTAACTTCAAATAAATTCCTCTGTCTTTGTTTTGCAACAAATAACATTGAGAACATGCCCGAAAATGCCATGGGAAACAGTGCTGGCAACATTGCGAAAAAAACCATGAGCGAGTCACCATATTGGGGGAAGACATTCCATATAAGCACAGGGACTGCAAAAATGACGCCGGAGACAACAATTGCATGCCCCAAAACTTGATACTTGATTCCCTTACTAACCATATGCGACAATTTTTCGTGGTTATTAAAATTCTCATACACAATAGGAGCGATAACTTGACCAAGCGGGAACAGTGTCGAGGTCTGAAGAAACAACCCTTGCGCGACGGAATATAGAGCAACGGCTTCAGTCCCCAAAAAAATCTTTACCACCCATACACGAATCGTATTCCCTAACGATCCAAGCGAGTTAGTCATGATTCCCCATTTGCCATGCGTAAGTAGTATTGAATAGAAATGTTCATTTTTGTCTTCGCTCAATCGATTCAACGGAGGGAAAATATCCCGTAAGTGTTCCTTCCATAAAACAAGTGCAGTGAGTGTTGAAAGTAAGTCTGAAAATACATATGCGACGATGACACCGAGCGGACCCAATCCAAGATACAGCACGGCGATTGCAGCAATGAGGAGTTTATATCCCTCATCCATAAATGAAAGGAACGCCGTCTCTTTAAATTTCAAATGTACACGAAATATAATTTGAAGTGCAGTCTTGATTGGTCCAGAAAGAAAAGTGAATGAAAGTATGCGAATCATAGTACTTATTTCTTCGTTGTAATAGTGAGAGACAAACTCTGCACCAAAGAAAAGAAGTGCCCACGGGATCAGCGCTCCTACGTAACGCAAGCGCACATAATCATGAAGAATTTCGCGAGAGCGTTTCTCGTTTCCTTGTCCACGTTCACGACTCATATCAGCGATAACCACGCTATGTAGACCTGGCAAATGAAAGATGGCCATCAGCCCTGCAACCGACATTACGAGTTCAGCAACACCGTACTGATAGAGCGACAACTGCTTCAGTACGATGATGAGATAGAGAATCGTGAAGCCTTTGAGCACTATGGACGTCGAAGAACCCCACAGTGTTCCTGAGGATACCGTGCGGGCAAGCGAGGGCGTCGATGTATTCAAATCATTCATAAGACTCGCGTGTCTGTAACAATACTAGTGAAACCCATATTTTGGAGCGTTAGTTACCGGCGTTTGGCGCTTCCTCGCCGCCAGTGCGCACCACGTAGGCAACCATCGCCCGTTCAATATTCTCGCGCACAAGTCTATTGTGCGTCTCTTTATTGCCCTCTATGAGTCGTATAACATCGCTTTCTGCATTTTGTACACAAGAAACCCTGAGCGTGTTATTGCTCAAAAATGCATTGATACTTCGTATAAAACATGCGAGGTCACCAACTTGGCATAAAAGCGCAGACCGCTCGTGTACAAAAAGGTCTGCAGCTACGCCGACTTGTGAGGTAATAATTGGCAACCGCGACACTGCAGCTGATATCAGCGAATCGATATCTCCTCCATCTGAAGCAGTAGAAATAAAAATATTTGCTGTTTTGAAATACGAGGCCCGCGACTTCTCTGGTTTTTCAATAATGATTTTGGTTTGGAGGTTTTTAGCTTTAATCCGATCGCGGATTTTTTTCTCTTCGGGTCCTGTCCCCACTAGTATCATGCCCACGCTTTCGTACTGCCTCAGTACGAACTGAGATGCTTCAATCGCCAACGGTATGTTCGACTCTGGAATAAAGTCTGCTACAAGGAGCATAATAAATTGGAACTTGGGATACTTCGCATGGAGGTCCCATTCTGGATTGGCATTTTTAAGTGCTTCGATATCTGCGAAAAATGGCAATACAGAAACTTTTTCCGCAATCGCTGGATACAACGAACGAATCACGTCTTTGACGCGAGTTTCGCACACGCGAATCCTGTCTGCACGTTTGAGTAAAAAACGCGCCACTCTCTGCCTCCACGAGTCGTACCTGGAAAGATGCCGTAATTTTTTCTCAAGGGAATTTGTAAGTATCTCAAGATAAAAACCACGCTTGAAGTGGCGCGCGATAAAATACCCAGCGCATCCCACGAGAAACGGATTGGACGCACCTACCACATCTGCGCGGAACGTGTCCGCAAAAAACAATTCCCGTTGAACTGTTTTGTACGCATCATATATAAAAAACCATGAACTTCGAGATTTCGTCGGGTATACCCACACATTTTCGCGCAGTTTTAGCCCCCCAAACTCATATTGTGTTTTTGTGCAGACAATGACATGCACCTCCTCGAAAAGACTGCTGTATTCTGCCATGCGTAATTGAGACATGCTTCCCTCCGTAAAGAGGCTGTCATCATCCGATACAAAAAGAACGCGCACCTTCCGGCGCTCAGACGTTTCAGTGAGTCTCTCTGCGCTGAGCTCTGCATCAACTGCGCGAGTAACGGGTGCTTCTTTAATAGATGCTTCTTGCGACTTCGACACAGTTTTTTGAAGCTCCGCATCAACGACGGTAATATCTTCAGTCTCGAGATTTCCTGCCTCTAAGTGGGCTTCAAGACCTTTTGTTGCCCGTTCGCTTGGATCAATATTTCCTTTCACGTTTCCCATACAAAATATGTCCCTACAGTATACAGTACCTCATTGGTACCCTTTTCCTTCTTTCAATCTCACTTATGGAGTGAGGACCAACGCCCACTTAAGCGCATAGGTGCTTCCTACACTGACTAAGCTACTGCTATCCTCCTGACCATTGGCCCCATACTTGGCACGAAGTGTGTCGTCTGAAATGAGCCTCTTGAGAGCGAGCTCAAAACCATTCACGTCGCCTATAGGCACTACAAGACCGTGCCGTTCATTTTGAAACACATCACCCACACATCCTACGTCTGTCGTCACCACAGGGACGCCAACAGCCATAGATTCAACAAGTACCCGCCCCCATCCCTCATAGTTTGAAGATACAGCAAATATATCAGCACTTTTTAACAGTGATGGAAATGAATCCGTCCAAGGCAGGAGCATGACTTTTTCGCTCAGATTATGATGAGAGACTTCCTGCTTAATCACTGATTCGAGCGGTCCAGAGCCAACGAGCAGGAGACGTGCCTTGGGGTGAGATACACTTGCGCGCTGAAATGCATGGAGTAGGAGCGGGATATTCTTTTGGTAAACAAAACGCGCAGCAGCAAGAATGATTATTGAACCGGACGGAAAGTGCGCACGCACGCTCTCGTCAGGAATTGCGTTTTTAAAATCAGCGACCTCAGTAGCAACAGGCAATACGTGGATACGGCCACTTTCTATTCCCTTTGCGACGAGTGTCCTTTTAATGCGCTCGGACACAACACGCACACGCCATGCACGCTTCAAAAGATACAGTCCCATATGAAATCGAACACGATTCAATACAGATTCTCGCGACCAATGTGGCGTACTAAAAAAATCTCCGTGTTCCTGAATAACTAATCGCTTTCCACAGAAACGCGATGCCAAAAATCCAATGAGCGCTGTTTCGAAGGGGTCTTGTGCAGTGACTACCCAAGTAGCGTCTTTGTTTTTTTGAACAATGCTCTTTGCTCTGTGATATGCCGTCAAAAGTTGAAGGGACCGAACGTTGTTACCAACGCCGTACAGAGAAAGTTTTCCATCATTCGCAGTTTTTTCCGGTGCACCAAGTACAATCGTATGCACAGACTTCATTTCCTCGGCACACACTTTCAGTCTTTTGCGTTCTATATTGTCAGGATTAAAAAGTGTTTTCCCGAAACCAATACTCAACACATCAATATCCTTTGAGTCGAGTGCCATGCATTGCTAATTATGCTTCTTGTAGCCGTATTCTCTCTCAGCCCACTCTGCAGTTTTCTCCAATCCTTCACTCCAAGCAGTCTGTGGTTGCCAATGTAAGTAGTCCTGCGCTTTTTGTATCGAAAAATTCTCATAGAGTGTTTGGTTCTTTCTATCGGCAATATGAACAATCTTAGAAGGCGATTTAGTGAGTGCTAAAATATCATCTGCCATTTTAAGTACGCTCACGCGCTCAAGCGCAGTGATATTGATGACCTGCCCTTGCGATTGAGGATATTCAAGTACGCGTGCTGTTCCCTCTACAATGTCATCTATATATGTTTGTGTGCGTTCCTGCTTTCCAGTTCCGTGGATTGTTATATCTAGGCTTCTATATGCTTGGTCGAGAAACACATGCACAGCGAGCGCTCCGCGCATGCCAGGACCATAAATTGTTCCGTAGCGAAGAATTGTGTACGGTAAATCAAAACTGCGTCCATATCCGACAATCATGTTTTCACCAGCAAGTTTTGAAGCGGCATAGAGTTCGTTTGGATGCGGTAGTGCATGGTCTTCGTCTTCAATTAAGTTTTGGTCATGCGAGTTTCCATACACACAGCAGGTAGAGGCATAGACGAGCCATTTCTTTTCAACAGCACACGCATGTGCGACGTTATATGTACCAATCACGTTGAGGTCATTACATATTTTCCCTGTATGTGGGTCTGTGATTTTTGTGAGGTCAGCGAGCGCAGCAATGTGAAACACAGCGTCGACAGCCTGCACGGCGAGCAGTACTTGATCATAAAGTAAAATATCTTGCCCAGTGAGCACATCAAACGGCACCACTTCGTGGCCACGCTTTTTAAGTTCTTCAACTAGTTTTTTTCCGACAAAGCCAGATGACCCCGTGACAAGTACTTTCATGTATTCTCTTAAGTTGTTAATAGTTTTACGTTCATTTGCATCATCTTCTTAGTAGAGTGTCTGAAAATTTCAGCTACTAGGCACCGACGAGCGAAAACCTGAGGCATACATTGACGTATGGTGAGGGTTTGAGCAAGGAAGGTAACAACGTAGATGAAGTTTTCAGGCATTCTCTACTTGAAACACTGAAATTATATCATTCGTCACATCAGCCCATGTCCGCACATATGAAAACGCCCCGATACGCTCTCGTTCAAGCGTGTACTGCTTCTCATCGAGAAGTGTCTCAATAGCCATACGAAAGGCCTGCTCATCAAGTGAATCCACATGGAGTCCGATAGCCTTCACTTTTGCATTCAACCCTGTGTCACTCGTACAGACAAACGGTTTACCAAACGAAATTGCCTCTATGATGGTGTTTGGGTTTACTTCACTGACTGATGGCACAAGAACCGCATAACATGTTTTCATTCGCTCTTGATTTTCAGCAAATGGCAGTGACTGCGTATCGAGTGTAATGTCAGGGTAACTGCGTCTTAACGAATCAAAAATCCGTTCGAGCATTGGAATGTTCTTCAGCCGTGACCCTCTACCAGCAGCAAGAAATACACGCTTTGAGGCTGACATAGGTGTTTTCTTATCTGGAAAAACATTCTCGACATACGCAACTCGCTTCGTATCTAATCCATATGCTTTCTGCCAAATAGTTGAAAGCCACTCGCTATTGAAGATTGAAATTGAATGTTTAAGCAGCCATTTTGTTCCCCAAAAAATAATACGCTCTTTGAAAGTTTTTTTACGTGCTGATTTGTAAAATTCCGAAAGTTTTATAAATGTACCTCCCCGTTCAATATACGATTCCCATAAGTAATCTCCACCAATACGAATCCCTACTTTCTTTCCTGTAAGTAACCCTACAATCACAGATGGCAATCCCGTACTCCACGTATCAAACGCAATTATAAAGTCAGCACCTCGAGACGCGCGGAAAACCTTAAAAAAATACACGAGATGCTTTATTCCGGGAGGAAGTCGTGTCGGTAGTTCAGAATATGCGATAACGACGCTCTCAATACCACGGCTAACTAGCTCACGGTCAATGGCTTCTGCATATTTCGAATGCCCACCCGTTACTGGCGGAAAGAGCCCTGCCGCCAACACAATCTTTTTTGGAGCTTCATTCATGCCTACTATCCTATCAGAAAGTACCGTTCCTCACATTTTATGTACACGCGCGTAAATCACGTGTATCCATAACTTCTACGATCGTGGTAAATATGGATACACATAAAAAGGCGCGAACTTTCGTTCGCGCCTTTGGTTTTGCTGTTATGCAGAGTGGCTATTGCGCCAGCCTAAATACCGAAGCACATCCCCCGCTCCGTATAAACTTCCGAATTCTTCGGCTCGATATTTTTCGAGTCGTTTCAATTCGGAATCAAGGAGTCCTGCGCGGGTGTCACGTACAATACCCTGTGAATGCACAACTTCCTCACTCCATGAGCATTCGACGCCAGGTATGGCATACACATGCATTGGACGGCCGTTGAGCACTGACACTGATGTCATAAATGCACGAGGCAGATGAAATGGCGGTGCAACAATCCCGACATCAAGATGAAAAAGTTGGTAATTATCGACTAGGCAATGTGCCTCAGACAATGTATTCACATTACCCTTAACATCAAGCTTCCGAATGGGAATACGATCGTCCCATCCAAGTTCTCTGAGGCGCGCGACACTTGCATCATATCCATCGTATCCGTGCCCGAGACTACCTTCGCCGACACCGAGCGCGTGCATTGCATTTGCAAGTTCAATTGCACGCAAGAACATCGAGTCGGCATTATCCCTAGTCTGGCTGTATAAATACACAAGACCAAAAGGTTTTGAATGTGTCCTGTAGTCGCAGAAAATCTGCGGCAACAGCCGGAAAAAATCTTCGAGCTCGTTAGTTGGCAGTGATGTGATGGCGACCATTGGCCCCTCCCCCTTGTTGTTGAAGAACTATGCAAAGCATTATACCATATATAATATAAAATGCAAGAGTAATGCATGGCTTTGTTGCGAGTTAAAACAGCACTTACCCCAACCTATTGCTTTGGAGGCCAATCGACTGTAATGCCGAATTTTTTGAGAAGTGTCCCCCACTCTTCGTGAAATTTTTCAAATGCATCATCACCTTGTTTTTTAATATCAAATAGAGCTTTTGCATATTTATGTGTTTGCCATTTTGGTGCGTCCCCGCGATGCGGGGGTTCAATGACAACTACATCTGAAGGCACTGAATTGCTATAGGAAACATCTGATGCGGTGGCAAACACTTCGAGAACACCCAATCCGCCATTGGCTCGCAATTTTTCAGCTTCCATCAGACAACGAGCAATATGTGTTGGCGCTGAAACTAAAATCAATCTTTCCACGTGACGCTCATGGCAAATAGCCACAGCTCTCACAACCTCTTCGGAAGTATTTTGGGTTTCCACATCGATATACGAAATCGGTTCAAGTATTGCTCTCACTTCTGTTTCATTTTTATCAGCAAATGCTGACAGCCCACGCGCATGTGCGATGACATAGTCAAAAATAAGCTGCGACTCTATGATTCCATTTTTCTTTGAAGAACCTGTCCCCCAGAATATAAGTTCTGCATTCTCACGAAGTGCAAGCTCAACCCCTCGCGCTGCATTTCCAAAGACTCCCTTTGGAGGATTTCCCCAGACAATATGTTCGAAATCATCAGTATCAACATGGCGACCGTGTATAAGAATTGCGGTGCGCATATTATTTCAGTACTCGAGCTAATACTTTCTCGCGCATATCTTTTGCAATAATGTCCCAGTCATATTTTTCAATCACCATCGCTTTCGCAGTCGCAACCACCGCACGGACCTTTTCTCTTTGATTCATTATTTCCTCAACCGCTTTCGCAATCTGCTCTGGATTATCCTTATCTACTGCAAAGCCTGTGATTGGTTTATCTGGGTTCCGTTTCTCATCAAACAAGAAATCTGCAATGCCTCCCTCTTGCGTCGCGATGACGGGCAATTCTGCTGCCATCGCTTCTGCAAACGACGCACCGAATCCTTCTGAACGCGATGCGCGGATAAAGATGTCGCTCGCTTTCAAATACTTTGGCATATCGGCATGCCCCACCTGTCCAACAAAATGGACGCGTTCTACCACATCGAGTTTTACTGCGAGTGCGCGCAACATTGCTTCGTCAGGCCCAGTTCCCAACACTATGAAATGCACATTATCTGATAGAAGCGGAAGCGCACGAATCACATCGTCAACAGCATTTTTCTGTACGAGTCTTGAAGTGGTAATCAGAAACACGTCGCCCATTTTTTTCCCCAGTGAATCCTTCATCTCGTTAATAGAGCTCTCAGTGTACGACTGCGAAAAATGCTCTACGTTCACTGCGTTTGGCACAATTTCTATTGGACCCTTATAGCCACGGTTCCGCGCCCACCCCGCAAGATACGTCGAGAGCACTTGTATGATATCTGCCTTGGTAAACGCGCGAGTAAAAAACGGCCAGAGCGGAAGCATTTTGCGTTCTATATAGGAAATTGGGTCGCCCTCTTGGAGATTGAGAATATAGGGCACTTTTTTATGCATCATCTTGAAAATTGCTGCTGGCACCCCCGTAGAATGTGCCATCATCGCCCATGTCGCATCAAAATGGTATTTGCGATGTAACTGATACGCTTTCCACGCTGCAAGAAATTGATAAAGAGGTTTGTTGAGCGCAAGGGGCCACTTCTTCAAGTCCGCCATACTTGGGTTCTTCGTAGTGATGCCAATCCTGTGCACAAAAACGTTTCCAATTTTTTCTTCCTTTGGCAGAGTTGAATCAAAGCGATTCGTGAGGACATGGAATTCAACATCAGTAATCCTGTCTGTTATTTCTTTAATGGAAACTTCAGCACCACCCACATGTTTGGGAAAATATGCAAGTGAGAAAATCAGTACTTTTTTCACCCCGTTTGAGACTTCACCCGTGTTCAGCATAAAGGTTGTTACAAGTTTGAATTAATAATATACAGTGTCTCTAACGGGGTTCATTTCTTATTCTTTACGATGTCCGCTATGTAGTCGGAGACTTTATGTCGCGCTGACCAGCCAAGTGCATGCGATTTTGTGGCGTCTATTTTTGCGGTCATGCGATTCCCAGCTACTTCCGGACGCATAGTAACAGGTCCTCCAAAAAGTTCTGCGATTTCGAGCACGGAATAAGACTCTTCTGCGCCCAATCCAAACTCGTCACCGTCACCCTTCTCGCCCACCAAAAACAGGCCGTCTACTATATCGTCAACGTGAGTAAAGATGCGTCGTTGCGTTCCCGGTGAATTGACTCCAAGTGCTTCGCCTGAGAGGAATTTTTGTTTAAAGATTTCTATGAGTGTACCGTATTCCCCAGCACGTTCGCGTGGGCCGTACACATTGTAAAAATACGCAATCGCAAAAGGGAGTTGGTACCATTCACCATAATTTCGAGCAAGTTCAGTGTTTGTCGCTTTTGTGAATGCGTACGGACTTTGGTCACGACCCATCCCTCCATCAGCAAATTTCGTAGACGAACCTGCATACACAAGCTTAGACTTACGTGCACGCCAAAACTCTAATACACCGAAGGTGCCAGCAATATTTAAATCCCATACGAGCGACGGTTCTTTGAGAGATATTTCTACGCGCGAATATTCACCGAGATGGTAGATGATATCTGGAGTTTCCGGAATGAGCTTCTCTATATCTTTCGTGTGGCCCTCGCGGTAATCGACGCCTTCTACATGATTCTCACGCGAGCCTGTAAAATAGTTGTCGAGACTGATGACTGTATTTCCCTCTAGAACCAAGTGCTCACAGAGCCTTGAACCGATAAATCCTGCACCTCCTGTCACAACTATAGTTTTCATTGATTCATACTATAACTCAACAAACCGTGAAGGGGTAGCGCAACTTTCCCATGTCTTTTAGTGTACAAAGAGTATGAGTAATGATAATTTGTTAATGCCCATCTCAAATTAAACCTCACTATGAAATGTAATCTTTGCCATAAGGACACCGCTGAAGAGTTTTTGGACCTCGGCTCTCAACCACTCGCAAACAAATATCCTACCGAAGATATGTTCGCTTCGGAGGACTTTTTTCCTCTTAAAGTGTATTTCTGTTCTAATTGTAAGAATGTTGAATTAGGAACAAAAGTCTCCCGTGAGCGAATGTTTGAGGATTACTACTATCTCTCGTCTGTGAACCCAGGACTCGTTCGCCACTTCAATACGTTCGCAGAACAGCTTAAAGATAAAAAATTCGTAGTAGATGTTGGCTCAAACGACGGCATCCTCCTCAAACCACTTAAAGAACTCGGAGTAAAAGCAATTGGAATTGAGCCTTCAATAAACGTTTCAAAAATTGCGAACGATGCGAACCTTGAAACTATTACCTCATTCTTTGACACGAAGAGCGTAGAGGAAGTGAAAGCAAAATATGGACTCGCCGACGCTGTCGTTGCTTCAAGTATCTTTACGCATCTCGAAGACCCACACCAGTTTATAGAAGACGTTAAAATCGCTACAACTGACGATGGTGTGTTTGTGATTGAAGTTGAGTACATCGGCAACATGCTCCGTGATATTCAGTTCGAGCGATTCTACCTTGACCGCATTTTTTACTACTCGCTTACATCTCTGAACGAACTCTTCAACCTCCACGGCATGTATGTCGCTGACGTAGCACACATCGAACCGCACGGCGGTTCACTTCGTGTTTCAGCGTACAAGATTGGCAACGGTCCTGAAATGTCTGACGCAGTGAAGAAACTGCTTGAAGAAGAAAAAACAACGCTCACAACAGAAAAACTAAGCGAATTTAGTAAAACAGTAGACGAGTACCTCACACTCTTTAAGAACAAACTTGAGGAGTACAAGAAAGACGGTATTAGCGTTGCAGGGTACGGCGCGCCAGCGCGCGTAGCGACCATCTGTAACTATGGAAAAATAGGTCCTGAACTCATTGAATTCATCGTGGACGATAGCCCGCTGAAACAAAACAGATACAGTCCCGGCACTCATATCCCTATTATGCCGAAAAGCCACCTCGACGGCCTCACAGAAAAACCCGCACTTTTGGTTGTATTTGCCTATGAGTACTTTGACGATATCAAGAAGAAAACAGACGGCGCATATCGATACCTCATTGCCATACCTCCACGCGAAGTTTCGTGATAGTATTTGCCCTATGTCTGATCAAAATAACATCGTAAGTACCGACATTGCGACAATCGCAAAAAACCTCGGTGAAGAAGTTCATAAATTCTCTGGAAAAACCATCCTCATTAGCGGTGGGTCTGGATTCTTGGGAAAATACCTTGTTGGAGTGCTGTGCTATCTCAATGACCACATTCTTGAAATACCCTGCAAGATTATTTCTGTAGACAACCACATCACGAGCCAACCGCACTCTGATTTTAATTACAAAGACCGTCCTGAAGTGCTCGACGTATGGGCTGACATCAGCTTTCCGCTTCCCGTCCGTGAAGATATTCACTATATTATCCATGCTGCGGGTATTGCGTCGCCCGTCTACTACAAGAAGTACCCCCTCGAAACTATCGACAGCGCAATTTCCGGCGTGCGCAACCTGCTTGAACTCGCACGCAAAAATAAAAATCTTGAAGGCTTTCTTTTCTTTAGTTCAAGTGAAATCTACGGCGACCCAGATCCAAAGGCAGTGCCGACACCGGAAACATACCATGGGTATGTGTCTTCGGTCGGACCACGCGCATGTTATGACGAATCAAAGCGACTTGGCGAAACTATTGCAACAATTTATCACGAACAGTACGGTACACCGACAAAAATCGTTCGACCATTCAATGTGTTTGGTCCTGGTATGGGACACGCAGACCGTCGAGTACTCCCAATGTTTGCGTACAGAGTCATAAACAACCAACCAATTCCCGTACATGGTGACGGTCATCAGACTCGCACATTCTGCTATATCACTGACGCAATCACAGGATTCCTCAAAGTACTTCTTCTCGGGACACCTGGAGAGGCATACAATATCGGCACTGCTGAAAATGAAATCTCAATGAAAAACCTTGCAGAACTTTTCATTAAGGTTGAAGGAAGCGATGGCAAATATGACTTGATTCCCTACCCAAGCAACTACCCGAGCGGAGAACCGCAACGCCGTTGCCCAGATATTGCCAAAGCAAAGGCCGATTTGAACTTCAATCCTAAAGTAGATATTAAGGATGGGCTAGACCGCTTCATTGCTTGGTGCAAGAACGACCCACGCTACACTGAAGGCCACGCTCAGGATTAATCAATATCAAGGTTAAACCTTGATATTGATACGAGCAAAAACGTACGAAGTTAAATAGCATCACTATGTCAAAAAAACCACTTCGTATTGCAGTTATCGGAAATGGACGCTGGGGTAAGAATATTATAAAAACCCTCAACGCACTCCCAGAGTGTGCTGTTTCGTATACTGCGACACGTGACTACGCTTTCCTCTTAAAGAAAGACGATATCGATGGCGTAGTTATCGCGACGCCTCCAAAAACCCATACAAAGATTGCGCTTCAATTTATAACGAAAAAAATTCCGACATTCATAGAGAAGCCAATGACGACATCGGTGAAGGATGCAGTACGCCTGCGAGATGCAAGCAAGGCTGCAAGAACGGCAGTGTTTGTCGGGCACATAGACCTCTACAATCCTGCGTATATCGCTGCTCACGCAAAAATTCGTACATTAGGACCTATTCACGCTATAACGAGTGAGGGCGTAAGTATGGGGCCGTTTCGGGGCGACACATCGGTACTCTTTGACTGGGCACCGCATAATTGTGCAATGGTGCTCGATACCGTAGGTCAAATGCCCACGTCTGTGCAGGCATGGGGTGAAAGTGTGCTTAAACCAAAATCGTCTCTTTTTGACATCACGACACTACGCCTCACCTTCCCATCTGGTCTCGTTGGCACGATTCACAATTCTAGACTTTCGCCAAAAAAGAAACGTTCACTCACTGTTGTCGGTACAAAAGGTTCTGTCGTTTACAGCGATACTGATGTTGAGAAAGTGCTAAAGTTTACTCACACTATTTCGCAAAAATCTGCGAGTGCGCCAACGGAATCGCCAATTGCGATTGCATACGGCACAGCAACGCCGCTCACCGCTGAGATGCAGGCATTCCTAAAATCAATTCGCACAAAACGAGCTTCAAAAACTGATGTGTATAACGGCGTTGCTGTCGTCACAATTCTCGAAGCTGCAGAAAAATCTATTCTGAAAGGCGGCACACGCATCAATATAGCGAAGCACTAGAGGCACATTATCCAAGTGGTGACTTTTCGTTCCCTTTCGAGCGCAAAATCCGCTCGAGTTTTTGAAGTGTCTTTCTGTCTACCTCGCTTGTGTGTTCAACGCTCGGAGCTTGTGTGTGAGCTTCACCTGACTGCGCCACAAAGACAGTGGCAGTCGCTTTAACTTCTTCCACAGTTTGCGCGACAGGAGAAGGCTCTGGTTCAGGACGAGCCTGAGGCGGGTTATTCAATACTGACGCAAGTGCGGAACGCAAATCATTCTTCGCATCCGGCGTCGGTTCTTTGGAATGGGGCGGCTTATTATACATACGCCTTTCGCCACCATGGTGAACCGCTTGCTTTGCATCTGTTGACATAGCCGTGCGGAGCACGCTCTTCAAATCGGAGACTGTCTGTGTTTTGGGTGCAGGCACATGCGATTTCTGATCGCGATACGCAGGTTTCTCATACGGCTTTTTAACGTATGGAGGACGATGTTCTGGAGGCGCTTTGTGCACATGGGGTACATGCACTTCATCATCTTTTAGCTTTTGCTCGTTTGCAGATGCTTGTATGCGGGGTTTTTCAGGTTCAACACGCACAGGTTCAACGACAGCACTTCGCTGTGGCTCGGGTTTAGCAAATGTACGGACTGGTGGCTGGTAGGTTTTCGGTGATGCTTGAGAATGTGATGGAGTGCTTGATTTATGCTCAACCGACGTTTTCACCTCTGGCTTTTTGACAGGCTCATGCCAGATTTTGATTTGAGATTCTATATCCGCTCGTGAATATCCAAATTGTTTCCTGCTCTCAATCATAATCATATCTTTGTACGAAATATGATCGGCAACAATGGGAGGGAGCGTTGTCGCAGAAAATGGCCGTGAACCGATGCCATCTATCATGAGTGTCAGATAAATTTGCGTATACCCCAAGTTCACCACATCCGTCGCCAAAAACTCTGGTGAGAAAATAGTTTCCAAGACCTCGGCATCAAACGGACCGACGCGGAAAGAAATAATAGTGCCCACGTTCCCGAACACTGCGTTCTTCACCTCTTCCTCCATCTGCTCGATATACTGGTGCGCAATAATGAGCGCGAGTTTATATTTGCGCGCTTCGGATAGAATTGATGCAAATGTTTCATTTGCAAACGATTGAAATTCATCCACGTAGAAATAAAACTTTGGCGCTTTCGCAAGTTCCGAGGCAGGCAAATCAGCACGCGACATGGCGGAAAGATAAATACGCGTAATGAGCATTGAACCGAGAAGGTTTGCGTTCGTTTCACCGATGAGTCCCTTTGACAGGTTTACAATCAGAATTTTCTTCTCGTCCATGAACGTACGCACATCGAAACTCGATTTTGGCTGGCCGATGATATTGCGTATCAACGGGTTTGCGGTAAATTGGCCAATTTTGTTTTTGATAGCGTCACCCGCTTCCTGCATGTAGCGTTCGTTATACTTTGCAAACTCGTCTACCCAAAACGAACGTACCGATGGGTCTTTTACGTTCGCAACCACGAGCTCACGGTATGCTTTGTCGGAGAGCATGCGGTTCACTCCAAGGAGCGTAGAGCCTGGGTACTCTAGGAGCGCCAGAAGCGTATTTGAGAGGATATACTCCATGCGTGCGCTCCACGCGTCCACCCAAATTTTCTTAAACGTGGACATGAGTCCCGAAACAACCAAGTGCCGGCGGTCAGGGCCCACATCTTCCATCACATTGAATGAGACAGGATTATCCATATCAAATGGCGCAAAATAGAGCACATCTTTGATGCGGTGCTCTGGTATATAGTCGAGCAGTTTTTCGGCAGTTGAGCCGTGAGGGTCGATAAAAGCGAGGCCTTCCCCGTTTTGAATGTCTTGAATCGCCATATTCTCGAGCATGGTAGATTTACCCATGCCTGTTTTTCCAATGACGTAGAGGTGGCGTTCTCGGTCTTTTGCCTTAATACCAAACTTTACACGCTTTCCGCGTGCATCTGTTTCAGCAAAGTAAGTGACTTTTTCAGGGTCGTAGTGCATTTACGTACAGTATATCAAATACCCAAGTATCTATTTGTTTGTACAGTGCTCTCCACCTCCTCGACAGGAGACTCAAGAACTACATCGTAAAGCTTCGCAACGTACTTAAGGAGCGATTTCATATCGTCTGACCGAGCCACAGAATGTAGAACGACAATCGCTATCGTGCGCGCTTCGCCGTCGACGTTTATTTCGAAAAGCTGGAGTGCTGTCTGACCTGCTGAATTTGTTTCTCCAATCTTCCCGCCGACGAAGTCACTGATGCCTTTAATCTTATTGAAGTTGTTTAGGTCACCAAATTCCCTCTGCGGCTTTGCGCCAAGAACTGCGATGTTCGCACTGATGTTCAAGATAACGCTTCTGTGCGCTGTCAGGTATTGTGAGAGTTGGAAGAGGTCGTGCGGAGTTGAAATATTCCCATCATCCAAACCTACGGCATCTGTAAACACCGTATTCTTCATACCGAGAGACAATGCTTTTTCATTCATGTGCGCAACAAAACGTTCTTTGCCAAGATACTGGGAGAATACTTCTGCTGCTTCATTTGAGGACTCAAGAAGGAGCGGAAAGAGGAGCGCATACGCAGATGCTTTTTGAACATGCGCCAAGCGCGGCACCGATGTTGATGAAAGTGCAGACGTTGGAATAGTGATGGCTGTATCGAGCGGTATCTGATCGAGCACGACGAGCGCCGTGACTAGTTTTGTCACAGATGCGATGGGACGCTTCTCGTCTTCCTTTTTAGATGTCAGAATTTCCCCACTCTTTAGGTCAGCTACAAGGTACGCATCTGCACTCACATTTGGAGCGGGAATCTCATATTTAAAATTATCCTTGAACGGGTTGCTCTGATGAACGAGGATTGGTGTCCCAATCACCGCGTGGTCATAGAGTGCGAGTATGTCTTTCTCAAGGAGGCGAATACATCCATCTCCTGACGTTTTAGCGTCGAGCGCCCATGCATGGATAAAAAAGTTTCCTTGAAAGCCAATACTCCATTTTTGGCGCGTACTTTGAAATGCAGTGGTTCGCTCTTTTTGTTTTGACTCGACTGTATAGAGTCCCGATGGCGTCTCGCACCATGACCCTTCGTTTGCTTTCGATGCAATCTCGACACTTTGTAGCGGAACACCATCCTCATAGAAGACCAATTTCATCAGAGATAAATCTGCCTCAATAAAAGTGAGCTTCTTTTCTATGAACGCTGTTTTGGTTTCAAAGAAAAACGCAGAATTCGAGAACGACGGTTCTGGACCATACGTGAGCGCTTGAGTATTACTCTTAGATTCGCCGACATACACAGCGGGGGTCACGGCTGCAGCTTGCGGTTCGCCTGCGGAAGTTGTAAATGAAGCAGGCGTAACGGTGAACGCAAGAAGCGAAATGGCTAAGCCGGAAAATACTAACCCAAGCGAAAAGAACGCACGGTGCAATTTTGCTCGCGTGTTCTGAAACCGATGGACAGTTATGTCCTTTGTGCGCGTGTAAATAGGAATACGCCTCACAGGTTGTGGGTCTGTGAATGAATTGATTTCCACACCCTTAGTGTAACAAAAATACCTTTCATTCCCGCCAGACACGCGGGGAAAACCCACCCTGCTTTGAAAGCCCCACCCATTCTTGTAGCAAGGGTAGTCCTTGCTACTTTTTAAGACGTCTTATTTTGGCTTATATGTCAGGCTTATATGCTCCTCTCGTATAGTGGTTCCCTGGGTCCCAAATCATCCATGATGAGAGCCCCGCGTCGTAGGTGGCCTTAATTTGCCCTTGCACTTCTGCGATATCGTATGTTCCGCCGTAATCGAAGTCTTGAAGCCACGGACGCATCTTTTCTTTTTGATACACTGGCTTTTGATAAAGTGCGGGCGTTGAGGTACCGATGCGCGTATGAGCGAAGCCTTCATTTTTCGTCGTTGAAGCGACAGTGCGTCGTACCGATTCAACCATTGCGTGGTTCACAACTGCATAGACGTGCTTGTTTGGGTCGGCTAAGCCCATGTATCCATCTGGATAGTGGGACGGATAGACCATCGGTGCTATGAAATCAAAATACGGAAGTGCGCGCTCGAGCACCTGACCAATAGATAGGTCGTCCGTATTTGTGGTTGTCATCCCGAAGAGGTCTGCAGAGGTGTAAGGCGTTGTGGAAGCACGGCCGGTATTTTTATGGTTCACTGCGTTAAAAAGTTCTGGTTTTGACATTTCCCCATGCAGATACTTGAAGAATTCTTCTAGGTTCGCTTGCTTCGTTGCATTTTCAGTATTCTTGAATGCAATATCTTTCATGTTGCCGTCTGATGGATACCGTATGTAGTCGAAATTTAGTTCATCGAAACCGATGTTGTATGAATCGACTGCAAGTTGAACTAAGTGGCTTCGATATGCTTTTGCGCTCACATCAATAAAAGCAAGGCCTTTGTGGTCTTTCCAAACTGTGCCGTCTGATGCTTTTTTCACTGCTTCCTCTGGGTGCGCGGATGTATAGAATGGGTCTTGAAAAACAGTAATGCGCCCGATGACAAAAATTCCTTTCTTGTGGAGCTCTGCAATAAACTCTTTCATGTCTCGTGCTCCACAGCGGGCGTTGTCCCATGCACCCTGCCATTCGGCTGACGCTGGTTTAAAAGAAAGTGTTCCAGAAAAATCTTTGATATCGATAATAATCGAATTTATTTCTGTTTCATCAACAAATTTCACTAACCCGTTGCGAATTGATGGCGTACCGACGACGCATGACGTCATGTAAATAACCTTCTGTGCTTTCGGCAATGGCACGTGCTCAACGACTTCGCGCGTATCTTCAGGCGGTGGTGATGGAGGAAGCGATTCTTCTTTTTTCTTTGACGACAGAATACTTTTTGCTTCAGCATCACCTTGCTGGTACGTCACGCCTAAAAATTGCGGGAGTACGAATTGCGAAAGGAAAAAAATAACAAGCAATAGGGCAAGAGCGCCACCTGCAAGGTATGCATGCCTCATACCCTAGTTGCTATGTCAGTTTCAGAGGAAAGTTTAGGAGATGTATTTTCTACAAACACATCGGCACGGCGTTCGCCTGTTTCTGTCTCAATAGAACGCAGGTATGCTCTACGCCTGAGAGAGTATCCGACAACAATCAGCAACACGCCGAGCGCAACCGTCGCTATACGCTTCCAATTTGATGGCACTCCCAAATACGGAATGATGGTGAGGAGCACTCCTGAAATCATTATAAAACCTTCACGTGACATTCTGTGTAGTATACAGCAAGGGTCTGTGCCTAACAAAAGATGCCTATACGGGAATAATTTTACTGTGCGCTATTCGACGATAACAACGAATTCTCCTCTGACTTTATCGGCATGAATTGTAAAATAATCCTGAATGTGAGCTGGCGTTCCAACTTGCACCTCCTCAAACATCTTCGTGAGTTCTCGTAATACCGTGATTCGCTTATCTGGACAAAACGTAATAAGCGACTGCAGCGTCTTCATAATTCTATGCGGCGATTCGTAAAAAATAATAGCCTGCTCTGTAGAGGCCATGTTCTTGAATGCAGTTTCACGACCCTTCTTATGCGGCAAGAAACCAATAAATATAAAGGTCTCGGATTCCATACCCGCAATTGAAAGCGCTGCTGTGAGCGCTGAAGCACCGGGAATCGCCTCTATGGTTGCCTCAGGCAAACGTTTGCGAACGGTACGCACCAAGAGCGCACCGGGGTCTGAAACGCCCGGTGTGCCAGCGTCAGAGACGTATGCGACATGCTCCCCTGCCTCAAGGTGCTTGAGCACGAGTTCGGTACTCGAACGCTCGCGGTGCGAGTCTGCTCGGACTACTTTTGTATGAATATCATTATGAGAAAGTAGCTTCATCGTCACGCGAGTATCCTCACAAAAAATGACGCTCGCCTCTCGCAGTGTGCGGAGCGCTCGAAGGGTAATGTCTTCCAGATTCCCGATTGGCGTTGCAACAATAGATAATTTTCCCATATGCGTATACCTTTTAATTTATTCTAATGTTCTTAAGAACTTGAGAACTTGTTTACCACGAGCTGAAAGCACATGCCGTACTGAGTGACTGTCGCTCCGCTTATAGACTAGCCCCGAGAGAGCAAGGCGACGCACATGTTCGGAAGCAGTCTTATAATTAATATGCGTCCGCTCCGTAATCTCATCAAGCGACAGCTGCGGCTCCCCTTCGAGGATTGAGAGCACCTGAATTCGCCTGTGATTTGAAAATCCTTTCACAATCCGCTCAAGCGCATGTGGTGCAAAAGCTCGTTTCTTCATGCGTGTATATTCTCATATTCTTAAGAACATTGGAATAGTCTCTGGGGAGGTAGTAAAAAGAAAAGGCAGTGATTAAATCCACTGCCTTTTAGGGACTGAATCACACCCCTTTGTTTGCCGTACTGCCTTTTGGTATCGAGAATCATCGTCCTCCATTCCCCTTCTGAATCTCATACTCGCCATACCGAGCACAAACATCACGTACGGCATTCCACACTTTCGCATACCAAGATTCCAATTGCTTCGGTGGATTCTCAAGCTCTTGCCACTTCTCCTGTATATCACTATATGTGTTAGTGGAGAGGTATATGAGCCCTTCATCAAGCGCCCACGACTTTGCTCTCTCGTATGCTTGCTTCGATTTTTCTTTTTCACCAGTGTGGTGATAGAACACGAACAAAATTATAAGTCCTTGAACGTACCAATAGTGATTTTCTCCTTGAATCTTTTTATTCTGAGTTTGATTAAAACCCTCAACTTCACTTTTCATACTCATCACTAAATCTGCACGATATATTGCTGTTTCTTTCTCTCTGAGCCTAACACTGTCACGCGCACCATGCGCAAGACCATATGCAACAAGACCAGGTGGAATGAAGTGTTCCTCATCGTGTCGTTCGCTTATGTTCTGCATGTACTCCTCCTTTTGTTGAGACCCAAAACCCGACACAAAGAGTATCGGGCTTCGGGAACTATCCGGCAATATTTAAACACTTTATTCCTTTTTCGTCAAAGTCTCTGCGACTTTCCAAATATCCCCTGCGCCCATAACGAGCACAACATCGTTTTCTCCAATTCCTACTTTTACTTCTTCAGCGATACGTTCAAAACTCTCATAGTATTGTGCATTTTTGTTTTTTGCATTAATTGCTTCAGCCATTTGTGCACTTGTGAGGTTGTCAGGGTTATCTTCGCGCGCGGCGTAAATATCAGCGAGAACCACTCTGTCAGCTGACGCAAGTGCGTCAACGAAATCCCCAAATAATTGGGCGGTACGCGAGTAGAGGTGTGGTTGGAATACGACAGTAATTTTTTTGCCTGGAAATAGTTCACGCGCACCGAGAAGCGTTGCGCGTATCTCGCTTGGGTGATGCCCGTAGTCGTCGTACACAACAGCTCCTTTTTCGGTAACTCCTTTGTATTCAAAACGTCGCCATGTCCCGACAAATCGTTCGAGCGCGAGGTGTACAGTGCGCGGTGATATTTTCTCATGTACAGCAATTGCTTTCGCGACAGCCGCATTCATACGATTATGGAGGCCTGGAAGTTTTAGAGGATGCACGAGGTCAAGATATTTTACATAATCGACGACCGGTGCGGATATTCCCTCAACTACCTGTTTCATGACGGGGTCTTTTGCATTCACTATCACTACACCGTCTTCTGGCACTTTTAATGCAAGTTCGCGAAACGCTAAAATCACATCGTCGAGGTCATGATAATAATCGAGATGCTCTGCTTCAACGTTTGTGATAGCAAGAATTGTAGGTTTGAGTTCAAGAAAGTGCCTGCGGTACTCGCACGCTTCAACAATAAAATATTTCCCTTTTCCTCTTTGATAGTTAGAGCGCGTGGCTGTGCGGAGCGAACCCACAATCGCAGAAGGGTCATGGTGTGCGGCTTCAAAAATATCAATGGTCATTGCCGTCGTCGTGGTCTTACCGTGGGTACCAGCAATGGCGATTTGATAGTAGGGATTTGCTACAAGTCCGAGCGCCTCAAAGTAATTGAGCGTCGAAATGCCGCTTGCACGCGCTTCTTTCAATTCTGCGTTATCAGCTGACATCGCATCTGTGTACACAACCAAATCAATACCTGGAGCTATATTTTCTGGAACCTGCGTTTTGAAAAATTTGAGTCCTTCTGCAAAAAGTGCATCGGTTAGACTGCTCTCAGAGCGGTCTGAACCGCTTACTTTTTTACCCTCAGCAAGGAAAAATCGGGCAAGTCCAGACATGCCGATGCCCCCCACACCAATCATGTGGATATTCTTGACAGCATTAAAATCAATGGGGGGATTCATACCTTAAAACTCTAAGTTACTTCAACAGAATACTCTGCTTGCGAGAATAGTCGAGCCACAAGGTTGCGAAACGGCTCTGAATCAGCACTTATAAGAAACCGGAGCGAGCAATTACCCGCTTCTTGTGGCCAAAATTGCCGTTCAACACGTTCTGCAACAGAGATAGCAGGATCAAAGATTTGGACCTGATCTCCTGCCACTTCCCGAAAGAGATGTGTGACGAGCGGATAGTGCGTGCAGGCCAAAATAAGAGTATCGAATGTGCCCTTTCGCCCGTTAAGCGCTTCGTGAATTTCTTTTTTCATCTCGTCTTCTGATTCACTAAACTCAATCTTTCGAGCAAGGTCAGGGATTTCTACACATTCGATCTCTTTTCCAATCATGCGAAATGCGTTCTGATAAATTCCTGAGGCGACTGTGGCCGGAGTGGCAACTAAGAGTGCGCGAGCCGTTGAGTCTTTGAAGGCACTTACTGTAGGTCCAACCATTTCTATTAACTCGTTCGGCATGATATCGATAGCGTCAAAAAGAGAAATGGCAAGCGACGCCGACACGCTGTTGCATGCGCTCACAATGCGTGTTGCGCCTCTCACTCTCAAAAGTGTCAGTGCATCAATTGTAAGTTTAGACAATTCTTCTCGCGATTTAGTTCCATACGGCGCATTTTTAATATCGCCAAAATATACGAAGTCTGCGGACGGAAGGCGCTCCTTGATTGCATAGAGCACAGAGAGTCCGCCCGATCCCGAATCAAAAATACCAATCATAGATATTTTTGTATGAGCTCTACAAATGTGTCATTTCGGTCATATTCATTTTTGAACATGCCGAAAGAGGCAAAAGCAGGACTGAAGAGTACGACGTCGCCATTTTCAGCTTCGCGAAATGCAAGCTCAATTGCTTCCTCGAGCGAGTGTGCATCATGCACATTGGTGATTGACGCACGAACACTGTCAGAACCCGTGCCATCAATAAGCACTGTTGCTTTGACATGCTTTTTTATTTCGCCGATGAGAGGCGTCGGGTCAAGCATTTTGTCGGCTCCCCCCATTATCAACACTACATTGCTCCCTTCTGCCACGGCGCGTATCCCTGCAACTGTGGCTTCTGGCGTCGTCGCATTGTTGTCGTTATATATCAAAACTCCTTTATGTGCTCCCATCAGCTCGAGGCGCCCGGGAACGCCTCTGAAAGAATTGAGGCCAGCACGGATATGCTCTTCAGAAATGTCCATTGCGCGAAGCACTTCTGCAGCCAAACCTGCATTCACTAAGTTATGTGTTCCTGGCATCTTGAGTACCACATCCTCAGGAAGTGAAGAATCATCTGCCAAACTCACTTCCCCGCGAAGGGTCAATCCGCGCTCGAGCGCATAAGCCTCGACAAGGCGAAATACAGTGGGTGTGGTCACGAGCAAGTCGCCAGGTCCTTGGTGCAAGAAAATCTGCGCTTTGTCTTCAAAGTACGCCTGAATGTCGTTGTTGTAGTAATTCATGTGGTCAGACATAAACGATGTGAATACTGCAATCTGCGGACTGATTTTTGAATAGCCAAATCCTTGGAGTTGCCACGAATCGAGCTCCATGACTGCAATGCTTTCTTCACACACCTCATTTAAGAGTTGCAAATTCGAAACACCACGCACGTTTCCTCCAAGCAAAATTCCCTCGCCATCAACACCGAGTTTGAGCACGTGATGAATCAAGTGCGTGACCGTGGACTTTCCACGAGTACCTGTTACGCCAATGATGGGAATGCCTGAGAGACGCGCAAAAAGCGATGCGCTCATTTCTATAGGCACTCCATCAGCTTGCGCCTCTTTAATTTCAGGTGCGTTCTGAGGCGTACCTGCTCCTTTCAACACAATGTCGCACTCGGTAAAATCTTTAAGGTCGTAGGGACCGAATTTGAAGGTGATATTTTCGTATTCTCTGAGAGCGTCTACTGACGGCTGCATCAACTCTTTCGGAGCGTTATCTACGACAAGCACTTCGGCGCCGTTTTCTGCCAAAAACGCTGCATCTCCTACCCCACGGCCAAGGAGCCCAATACGCATGAGCGTGATTTTCTTCCCTTCAAACTCTGCCCTATATTTCCCCTTCATACGTTTGATTATAACCTGCACATCATAAAGAAAAGCTGGTCGAATGACCAGCTTTTCTTTTGTGGGCACGAGAGGACTCGAACCTCCATCCCCTTGCGAGGACTACGACCTGAACGTAGCGCGTCTGCCAATTTCGCCACGTGCCCGTGAGTGAAAGAATACAAGTGCCAACGAAAAGACGCAAAGTGCTACTATTGAGGTGTTTCTATGACCCCAAATTTTACACTTCGTCTCTTAAAGCGTTTTCTTAAGTACACGGTTGCCGGTGTCGCCACGTTCGCGCTCGACCTCACTCTCCTTGCGACACTCTCAGCGTTCACAACTATTCCCACACATATACTCGTCTTCATTAGCTTTCTCGTTGCAGTGAGTATCAACTATGTTCTCTGCTACTATATTGTGTACAAAGGGACAGAACGTACGAGAGCGCGCGGATATATGTATTTCATTTTATTTGCCCTTCTTGCAGCACTACTCATAGCACTCGGTACAAATTATCTTGTCACTGTTTACGCACTTCCCCTTCTTGTCGCACGCATCTGTGTTGGTATAGTTTCTGGCATTATCAATTTCCTATTCAACACTTTTTTTAATTTTAAGTTGGTATAAAAAAGAGCCGATTTGTTTCCAAACCGGCTCTTGAAGTTTTTATTTCCCCTGAAGAACACGACGTGCATAGTCGATACGACGCAGATACGTTGTCGCCTCTGGATTTTTTACCTTGAGAGCGCCACGTACACCACGATTGTGAGCGAGAAAAAGAAAAGCATGAGTGCAATCTCCTTTTACTTGCTTACAGGCAGATTGCCGATGTGCTTCCGCGCATTTTGCATTCACTAGAGGATCAGTGAGGTCTCCAGTAACACCAAGGGCTTTGCATGTTGTTGGAAGCGGTTGAAATAAACCAATCTCGCCTGCACCACCAACGACCTTCGCATTGCAATTCGATTCTACAATCACGTTTGCTTGTCGTAGAAGCGGATTAAGTGTCTCACCGACCATGAAGGCCTTCGAAACATGTTTGCACCGTTTATCCCGTACGACCTGTTGAACACCGCGTTTCCACGCAATACTCAACTTTTCAAATTTTCCGTCTGAAAGTGCACTGCTCTGCGTGGGCTTCTGGATTGGGATAACAACCGGAGCCTCTACTTCGATGAGATGGTCGATAGAATCGCTAAGTCCTGAGACCGGCTCGTCAACGACATTTTCCTGAATAAACGCTTCCATGTCTCCCTTAGCAGTCGTGACATACGAGTTATGTGCAATAGCAAAGAAAGAAGAAACTGAAATAGCGCTCGCAATTGCAAGAACCGCTACACTTTTACGCAACATACGCATCTTTTATTCCCCTGTTTGATGAACACTGGAGTCCGACCTCGGACTCCATTAGTTTTATACTATACCATATATAACTATACACTGTCAAGTATGCGTACGTAGAGAAAAGCGAGGTTTTAAGCCTCGCTTTTAAGTCTTTTAGAGTGTCGTAACCTGCTTCCCTGAGCCAAGACACCAATCTAACTCTCCCAACGGATCGTCCTTACTTAGGGGTGGTTTATGATTCGGGATAAATAACCCCGGCTTTCCATTCATATGTTGCAAATCAAAACGAACTTTGCATACATCACAAGGAGCACACTTCAGGCCGACATCAGAGTGTAGTGGGGGAACCAAGACAAAATTTGTTTTCTGCGTAAGTGCTGGTTTCAAACTTTTTCTCCACAAATAACAATTGCTGGTTCGAATATTTACACACGCCAACTCATAGGTCAAAGTTATTGAGAAGTTTTGAAGATGGTACTATAGACATATTCACGTATGAAAGAAAATTTTAAGCCAATGTTTGAGGGTGGAGTAGCAGATCCCAAAGTAATAATTCCAAAATTTGGAAAAAGGGGTGTGGAAATGGGAAAATTAGAAATTGTTCGTGATGTGGAGAAGGAGTTTAAGGCGTTTATTGAGAGTGAAGTTTCATCTGGCGACAAAGACCTTGACGAAATGCGCAGCGATTATATTGCTCTTGAGGCATTCAACGATGTGGCGGGTGTGTTTAGCGATTCAAACGAGATGGAGAGAATCAAGGAGAACATACTTGCTCATCTCAAAGGAAAATAAAACAAAACTACAAAAACCCGTCGCACCGCGACGGGTTTTTATTTGAATATACTTGTTAATTAAGCGTTGCGAGTTCGAACTTAATATTCGTACCAGTCTTGTTGGTATGTGCGTAGTACGTTGTTGTCGAATGTTTCAAGCCAACTCGATATCCAGCTGTCAGTGCCGTTGTACACATCATGCCATCTCGCGCAATGTCGAGACAACCATTTGTCCATGTCTTTGTTTCTACTGATACAACTTCAATACTATTGGTGAATTTATCGAGTTTCTTTGCGAGCACGGTACGTGCTTTAAATGCAGCAGAAATCTTGAGTAAATCCCGGCTTGTACTCGCTGTCTCGACTTTCACCTTTACAGAGTCCCTCCAGTCAGTCACGGGCGCATCATTTGGGCCTGGGTGCCAACTTCGTACAGTGATGGTGTAATTCCCCACATTTGCATATGTATGTTTCTTTACAGCATCTGTGCATGAGGTACCAGAAGGGTTTGTACTGCTCATAGCCGATGGCGCAGTTGTGCCATCTCCCCAATCGACAGTGAGACCATTTCTATCGCCTCCACGTGTTGTTGTCGCATATCTACATTCAGAAACTTTTTTCGCAACGGCATCAGGAAATCCAGAGAGTGTAACCGAGAGAGGTGCCTTGCCAGACTCTGGGTTCACCTTTAACGAACCTCTTTCATTATCATCGTCTTCGTTATCATTATCATTCCAATTTGGTATGTGGTCGTTACATCGCTTGTGCATAGCTGCACGTGTTCTCTTGCCAATCATGCCCCATCCTGTTGAACGAGCGTCCCCAGACGAGACAATATTTTCTCTCTTTTGCCATTCACGCACTGCTTTCTCTGTTTGCTCGCCGTAATATCCTGTGGCTGAATCACCCGTCAATAAATTCTCAGAAACGAGGAATCCTTGGACTAGCTTAACACCATCACCTCGTGAACCCCGATCGTAACCATTTTGATTCAGGAAGTTTTTGCAAATTTTTTCATAGTGGTCACGAGTAGTGGTCGCTTTTGTACCACCATCAGAAGTATGGGGAGTTGTCGTTGCCCGCGGGCCTGGTTTCAATTTTTCAATTTGCGCCTTCAATGCATTTACCTGCTCAATGAGCGCCTTGATTCGTGCAGAAAGTTCAGCAAAGCTTGAGACAGCGCTTACACTGCTCTTTGCACCATTATCAGACTCACCATTGTTAGTAATTGTACGCCCTGAAGCAGACACCGCTGCTGATGCATCGAGCGGACTCGAGAAAGAAACCATAGCGACTAGCAAAAACACCGCGAGAATATTTTTTATCATTATATATGAGGAATTATTAAGCTATATCCTATTGTGGCATGCTTAACTAGTACATTCATCTACACTATACACAGCCTCATACGACGCTTCGAGCCCACGCATCCGCTTCGAAAACCTGTTCGAGTGTTGGTGACTCGATGACAGTATGCAGATTAAGCACTTTTTCTACATGCGCAGTTATATCAGTGAAGCCAATTGCACCGTCTAAAAATGCTTCTACTGCGACTTCGTTTGCAGCATTCAGTACTGCAGGAAGCGTACCTCCTACCTCTCCCACTTTCCGCGCGAGTGAGAGCGCGGGGAATCGCTCTTCGTCTGGCTCTTCGAATGTAAGCGGTGGGAGTTTTATAAAATCTGTCTGTACACGCGTGCTAAGAATTCGTTCTGGATGCGTGAGTGCATACTGAATTGCAAGACACATGTCAGGTACAGAAAGTTGTGCCAAAATCGAGCCATCAATAAATTCAACCATGGAATGCACAATGCTCTGCGGGTGTACCACCACTTTGATACGTTCCATTTCAATATCAAAAAGCCAGCGCGCTTCAATCATTTCCAAACTTTTGTTAAAAAGTGTTGCCGAATCAATACTGATTTTCTTTCCCATACTCCACGTCGGATGCTTCAATGCTTGTGCAATAGTGATGGATTCAAAATCTTCTTTCGGAGTTTCACGAAAAGGGCCACCTGACGCAGTGAGAATGAGCGAACGTACTGACGCCGTCGGCTTTCCTTCGAGACACTGAAATATCGCAGAATGTTCACTGTCGACGGTTAGGACTTTAACTCCGAACCTTTTCGCTTCACTCATGACAATGTCTCCTGCCATGACCAAAATTTCTTTCGAAGCGATTGCCACATCTTTACCTGCTCGAATCGCGGCAAGCACTGGGAGCAACCCTGCCGTACCCACAATCGCAATAAGTACGATATCTGCTTCTGGCAGGGTTGCGAGCGCTATGAGCCCTTCATGCCCCACGTACACGGAGGTGGTATCGGGAAGAATCCTTTCTAACTCTTTTGCTTTCACGACATCGTTGATACAAATAGCTCGCGGTTTGTATTTTTGCACTTGCTCAATGAGAAGTGATGAATTTGCTCCTACTGCAAGTCCAACAATTTCAATATGTTCATGTAAATCGTCCACGACTTTCAGAGCACTTGTACCGATTGAACCAGTACTCCCTAACAGAACAAGTTTTTTCATTGTATACAGTTATTACGCTCCGAGCGTACGAATGGTTTCAAAATGTCTTTTTGAAATTGGGAAAACTGAAAGGCGATTCCCTCGTGCGAGGAGACGCATATTAGAAAGAGAGGATTCGAGTCGCATTGCAGGTAGTGAAATAGGATTTTTAAATTTCTCTGTAAATGCAATAGCGACAGCGAACCAGCGGGGGTCATTCTGTTTAGAACCTGCGTCAAAGTAATGCGATTTTTTATCAAACTGCGAGGGGTCTCCATAACCTGTTTTCAACACGTTCGCCACTCCCACTGCTGCTGGCACTTCACATGACGAGTGATAGATGATGACAAGGTCGCCGACCTTTACGTCGTCACGCAAGATGTTGCGCGCTTGGTAATTGCGAATACCGCCCCACGATGTTTTTTTGTCGCGCTTCAGGTCATCAATTGAGTAGCCGGACGGTTCAGTTTTGAAAATGAAGTAATTCATCGTACTTAATACTACAACACTCTGTAAGTGTATTTGTGTAACGGTTGAGGAAGGTCGGAGGTTAGTACGCAGAAAAAAGCACGCCTAGAGTGGCGTGCTTTATAAGTCATAATACGTCCATACTGAGAATTTTTGTCACCACGTGCCGTTGTGGTGCGATTCGTTCTCGTACGCTGCACGAGAGGCGTGCTCCGACGCATAGTCTTTCAATTAGTCCGCCTTCTTTCACAACCCGTCGCCAGAGTGTGGCAATACCACCCTCATCGAGTTGTATTTTCCCTGGGGCTGTTTGACTCGGCACTTCGAGTACTTTCCCTGTGCGATTGACCGTGTGTGGCAGTGCATCAATAGAACGTCCAGTCATGTTTCTTCCTCCTCTAAAAAACAAAAGCAGCCTCTGTTGTACCGCACAATGTCATACCTTGTCAATTTTGGTACACTGTTTGGAATGACAGATAAGGATATTGCCCTCCCGCCTGAATGGAAGGCGCTCCTAAAAGACGAATTTGAAAAAGAGTATTTCGTTGAACTCACAAAAACAGTTAGAGCTGAATACATAAAAGGTGATGTGTTCCCTCACCCAAAAAATATCTTTCGCGCGTTTGAATTCTATGCTCCAAAAGACGTAAAGGTGGTTATTTTAGGTCAAGACCCGTACCACACACCAGGTGTTGCAGACGGCCTTGCATTCTCGACAGTATCAACAAATCCTGTCCCGCCTTCACTACAAAATATTTTCAAAGAAATTGCTGAGGAATTTATGATTGGACGAAGTACCAACTCAGATTTAACACGATGGGCGAAACAAGGCGTCCTTTTACTCAATGCGTCACTCTCCGTAAAAAGCGGAATGGCGAACTCGCACGCAGACTATGGTTGGCATACTTTTACCGATGCTGTTATTAAAGCGCTCTCCAAACGCACAGAACATGTTGTCTTTTTACTTTGGGGTGCATTTGCAGGAAAGAAAGCAGAACTCATTGATGTCAGCAAGCACCTCATCTTAAAATCCGTCCACCCTTCTCCGCTTTCAGTGCATCGCGGATTTTATGGTTGCGGTCACTTCAAAAAAGCAAACGGGTACTTGAAGGTACATGGACGAGGTGAAATCGATTGGAGATAAGGCATAGCTTTTCTGTACAATCGTACACAGTCGTGGTTACATGTACCCAAAGTTCATTACATAGGAGTGCTGTAGATGCATGAGGAAATAATCAGGTTAGATTCTTTGACAAACTGTCTCTATTTTTCAAAGAAAGTGTTCCCCCGCGAGTCTATCGTAGAGCTCGCGAGCGACCTACGGAGCCCGCTAAACCAAGCGCTTATTGTGAAAGCGATTGCTGTAGAAATTGTAACTCTCGACGAGCTCAGAAAGAAAAATTCAGGTCTTAGCGAGGTTATGTTAAACGCTTGGAAAACTGACTTTGAAGTAAAGAAGTACCTCAAAGGCAAGGGGCTCGCAGTGCAAAAGCCTCTGAGTTCGGAACAGCAATTGCGGAAGGACAACCATCGAAAGATGGCAGCAAGTGTAGTCAAGACCACGGCTGTTTCACATTATGTAACTGCCCCTGCGGAACTTATCTGCGGAGAGTGGGAACTCGATATGCATTCCAAAAGATTGTGGCGGGGCGAAAAGACAGAACGTTTGAAACGAAATGACGCACGAGTCCTGATGGTATTAATGCAAAAGTACAATCAGACAGTGACGTATGTCGACATTTGCAAACATGCTGACATCGGCATTACTGAGCCAAATGCGCATTTGTACCTCAAGAGCGTAATGTCCATACTCCATAAAGCGCTGACGCGCCTGAATGCCCCCGCTGGTGTGATTGAGCACCTTGCGGGCATCGGATACCGGTTCAGCGCATAGCGACATCAAGCCGGTGAGGAAACTCACCGGCTTTTTTCTTATCGATGTAAGATTTAATTGACTTTCGAGTATTTTTGACTATGCTGAAAGCAGACACAGTTAGAACTAAAAGGAGAATGACATGACTGAGAAAAAAGGACTTATGTTCGAAAGCGTAACCGATGGTGCAATGAAGGTTGTTGGACTTCGTTTCGGGTCTCAAGAGTTTTCACGGGCTACCATTATCGAACTAGCGGGTAGCGGCGGTCTCGTATTCAATAAAGCCCTCGTTGCAAAAGCGAACATCGATAAGATTGTTTCGCTCGAAGACCTTCAAAAGCGCTACCCGTACTTCTCAAAGTTGATGCTCGATGCATGGACTAACGATCCTGACGCCCAGTCCTATTATCTGGGCAACGGACGTCTTATTCCACAACAACACATTATGAGCGACGACCAGCGAGCTCAAATTGGCAGAGGCAATCAGTTGCGGAATGCTCGAATAAGGGAATCGGTGGGGTAACTCACCGATTTTTATTTTCTTTTTTTTGAATGCAAAATCACCGAATGCCTGAGCATTCGGTGATATTTTTTACGCTGCGATTGGAACAGGTTGCACTTGCGGAAGCGTGTACCGCATCTCGAGTGTACATCCACGCTCTTCAATTCGTGCGCACACAACTGTTTTTGTGCTTTCAAGTTCGTAGAGTGCGTTTGCTAGTTCCTTTGAGTCCACCCTCTTAAGAGCACCCACGAGCGGCAAATTGTCGCTTTCTTCGCGCCCCTGTGGAAACAAATCACTCCTCGGAAGCGCTTTCATTTTCATGCACACCCCTCCGACTACCCATCCACTTACCAGCATGTAGTCTGGGTTTTCCTTTAGAAAGACCGTAATCATGTGCCCGTAATCTGTCATCCGTTTCACCTCCGTTTGTGCATACTTTATTTACGGTAACAGATTCCGATGTGTTTGTATATTGTGAGCAGAATGGTGAATTTCTAGGCTATTCTAAACAGCTGTAATGACCAAAAGTAGCAAGGACTACCCTTGCTACTCTGCCATTCTGTTTCGGTCTCACCTTACAAAATAGCTCGCAACGGCTTCGACCCCTAGACGCAAGTCCCCCGGACTTGCTTGCGCTTGCTGTGTTCACAAGTTACTAAGCATATTGCGTCGCGAACTCGCAATCTGCTAAGTGCTCTCGACCCCACCTCGCGGTTTCTGCTAAACGTAGAAACATCGCTGCGGTTCGCACAAGCTAAAAGCCTCCCGCAGGGGAGGCATTATTAACGCTTGTGCGCGCACTAGGGATCGAACCTAGGACCTTTCGAGTATCAGTCGAATGCTCTACCAGCTGAGCTATGCGCGCATTTATAGGCACAATGGAGAGGCACGTGGTGCTTCAATTGCTTCGAGATAGTACCAAAAAAGACCACTTTTCACAACTTAAAATATAAATCCGCAAATAGCAAACAGGCCTTTTGCTCTTATAGAACCTATACACCTTTCGATACTTTTCTTGCTTAGCGCAAAAAGTATCGATAAAGATCTTGCGAAAGCATCCAATGCTTTCTCACAACAAAAAAGCCACCCTTCCGGATGGCTATTGACTCACGCTACGTCAAAGAAGTTCTTCGCAATGTTTTCATGACATGCCCAACTAAGACAAACCACATACCAATAACTTCCAGAAAATGACCCAATTATCTGACAGAGATATTGCGCATACTCACCCGACAGTTCCAAATGTGCAAGCAAAAGTGCGCCGAACACTGTCCTTAAAATACACATTGTCGCAAAGACACCAATCGCTGTCCCCACAAGGGAACCGAATAGAATATTGACTACCTGCTGTGTTGTGCTCATCACCTTCCTCCCACATCTGATGGCTAGACTAACAAAAATAATTTACTCGTGCAATAAAAAGGCCGGATGCTACGCATCCGGCCTTTACTCTTGTCACGCTCGCATCGATTGTATCGCTTCGAGTGTGTACGATGCTTCAGCAGGTGTGAGTATCATCTCCACGCCAGCTACCTCAATCTCGTGCTGATTACACACGATTCTGTGGTCAAAATACAGACATTTCTCGACGCATGCTTCTGCAAATCCAGAATACATCGCGAGTATGTGTATGAGTTTTTTATTGCTCCAACGTTCGGTATACATGCACCACAAACGGCGAGATGCAAACAAGCACGAGATGTCGAAGACAACTTGAAGCGGTGACATTAACTGCAAATATGGTTCACGAAGCATTATAGTGAACTCGGCAACATCAGCGACATTGCGTACGTCCGGTATGACCTGTGGTGAAAGACACCACACTCCGGAAGAACGCACGCCGCCGCTAATTATCTTTTCAACTTTGCATTTTATCCGCTCAATGCCAAACACAGATTCACCCAGGGTGTTGCAGAGATGGTCGAGAGTGCCATCTATCACATCACTTGCAAGCGCATTACAATCAGCTTTTGGTTTCGGTGGGCCGAGATGCTTCCTATATAAACGGAGACTGACGTCTATATCATTTCTCTTCAACGCGTGTTTCATTTCGTCCTCCCCTGTAAAAGTTACGTCCGTTAAAACCTTACTGCTTTAGGGTACACGAGTCAAATACCCACAGTGCGCGGATTTTTGTCTTACCGCGCGGTATGATATAAGAGCATGAAAAAAATACTCGTAACGCTTGGTTTTCTCGCGTTCCCTCTCGTGACATTCGCTGCTAGTGTGCAGAACTTTCTTGTTGGCTTTGTTTGGTTCACAAATAATGTCATCGTCCCGCTCATTTTTGCTATCGCGGTTCTCTTTTTTATTTGGAATGCATTTCTCTTTTTTATTCTCGGCGGTACAAATGACGAAGGAAGGGATAAAGCGAAAAAGCTCATGCTCTACGGACTAATGGCGATGGTGCTGATAATTTCTATCTGGGGCGTGATAAAGCTTGGTACAAGGGCGCTTGGTATCGACCGCTCCGATTTCATTTGCCCAGACTATGTACCGTACTGCAACTCCGGCAATTCAAATAGATCAGGAAATATTTTTGAACCAGGAGGTTCATATTACGGAGACGATTTTTAGGACTGCTAATTCTAAAGAAAACCCCGCGCCAGAGGCGCGGGGTTTTCTTTTTCTAAGAATTTTTGGAAACTTAGTTTCTCATAATTGAATACGCATTTGCATTACTTTCTCATGTTGTGAGAACACACTTTATTTTGCCTTGTCCATTTAGACAGTCTTTCCTGTTGTCACATAGGTTTAAGGGCATCACTATGATGAGCCCGTTTTGTGCTCAATTGAGGCACAAAACATCGACCGGATAAGCCAAGGAGAGACGAATCTCCTTCTATATAACTTGCGCTATATTGGCGTTCCGAATTGGAATTAATCCACGACCAGCTTCCGCTAGCCGTGCCTTGTTACGACTTACTCCCTGTCATCGAACTTACCGTAGGCCCACGCTAGGTGGGACTTCGGGCACTTCCGACTCCCTTGAGTTGACGGGCGGTGAGTACAAGGCTCGGGAACGTATTCACCGCGGCGTTGCTGATCCGCGATTACTAGCGATTCCGGCTTCATGGAGGCGAATTGCAGCCTCCAATCCGAACTGGGGGCGGTTTATGAGGATTTGCTCCGGCTCGCGCCATTGCGTCCTGTTGTACCGCCCATTGTATCACGAGTGCAGCCCAGGGTATCAGAGGGACATGCTGACCTGGCGTCATCCCCACCTTCCTCTCCCGTGAGGGAGCAGTCTCGCCTGACACTTGTAACAGGCAACGGGGGTTGCGTTCGTTTCCCCACTTAAGGGAACAACTCAAGCCACGAACTGACGACGGCCATGCATCACCTGTCTAGCACCCTCGAAGGCTTCCTCCGTTTCTGGAGGCGTGCAGCTAGATTTCTAACCCTGGTAAGGTTCCTCGCTTAACGACGAATTAAGCCTCATGATCCACCGCTTGTGCGAGCCCCCGTCTATTCCTTTGAGTTTTAGCCTTGCGGCCGTACTACCCAGGCGGTCAACTTAACGCGTTAGCTTCGCCTCTCGGAGGGTCGATACTCCGAAAAGCCAGTTGACATAGTTTAGGGCGTAGACTACCGGGGTATCTAATCCCGTTCGCTACCTACGCTTTCGTGTTTCAGCGTCTGGAATGTGCCAGTGATCTGCCTTCGCTTTTGGTGTTCCCCAAGATATCAACGGATTTCACCCCTACACCTTGAGTTCCGATCACCTCTCACATCCACTAGTTTTGCCGTTTCCGTCGCGAGTTCCCGGTTGAGCCGGGAGATTTAACGACAGACTAACAAAACCGCCTACACACCCTTTACGCCCAGTAAATCCGGGTAACGCTTGGGGCCTCTGTATTACCGCTCCTGCTGGCACAGAGTTAGGAGCCCCTTATTCATGAGGTAACGTCAAAATTTCCTCCCTCATAAAAGATGTTTACGTCCCGAAGGACTTCATCCATCACGCGGCGTCGCTCCGTCAGGCTTTCGCCCATTGCGGAAGATTCTCGACTGCAGCCTCCCGTAGGAGTATGGACCGTGTCGCAGTTCCATCGGTGGGGGTCAGCCTCTCAGCTCCCCTAGCCGTCGTAGCCTTGGTAAGCCATTACCTTACCAACTAGCTGATAGCCCGCAGGCCATTCCCAAAGCGATAAATCTTTACCCCCAAAAATTAATCTGGGGGACCATCACGTATTATCCGACCTTTCGGCCGGTTATTCGTGACTTTGGGGTATGTACCTACGTGTTCCTACCTCGTCTGCCGTGGGTCTAAACCCACTCGACTTGCATGCCTCATCCACGCCGCCAGCGTTCACCCTGAGCTAGGATCAAACTCTAATCAAAGACTTTAATCACTCTCACCCAAATAAATTTGAATGGAGTCTCTATTTATTGTCATCCTAAATGACAAGGCAAAATAAAATGAATTCTCACCCCGCAGAGTACTTCCGTTTTCTAACTCCCTTTCGGTCGAAGAAAACTAGGGCGCTTGCATGATTGAATATCATTAATTCTGCACAACTTCTTGTGTGTAATGCTTGTTCTTCTAGAAACCTTCTGCTACTAGCCGCACTGGATCATCCGTGAACAGCTACTAGCTTTCTAGTAGAACGTATTGCGTATTCAATTGTCAAAAACCAAGACTGTAGCAGCGCTTTTACACGATGCTTGGGCTCTTTCTCTTCTTTAGAGCCACCCACTAGAGACAGTGCGAGCAATTATACGGGTTTCTGCCTTCGAGTCAAGTCCCCTCGTTTGAGGTAAAATATGGCTTAATAAAAGCCCCATTCCAAGCATGCTTGGAATGGGGCAACCTCATGCAGCAATCAATGCAGGGACATCATGTTCTTGCTCAAATATGACTACTTTTTCTGCAAGAAAATCATCGTAATTGGACTCGACAAAGAAGTCGATATCGAACATTCTACGCCCCCTATTCAGGTCAACGCGCACCACCCCATCATTCATGCGCAGGTAATAGACTTGGAAATCGGGATGAGAAAAATTGGAAAAAAGCCAATCACAGAGTGAATTCGGCCTTCCCGCCCTTCTTTCCTCAAGGAGCGCCATCAAGAAAAAGGTTACTTCTTTCTTGGTGAAAAGCGGAGCTTTATTGAGTTTTGCATATGCACAACTGCTCTGCATACTCCGTCCGAGCATGTGACCGACGATTGTATATTTTTTGTTGAGAACAAAACATGCATTCCAATCGATAGCCTTCATGCTTTGAAAGTTTACAAAACGTGCTTTATGACGATACTTCTCAAAGAACAGTGCGGGCGAAACCGCAGTTTTGTCTTCGAGGGAAACTTTGAAAATTTCACTCCTGCAAAATCCAGAAACATCGTTCGTATAGTAAGCATGCTTATAGAACATCGTAACTTCCTCCTCTATATGAGCCGGCCCGCACAATACGTGTAAACAAACGGTTTGTCAATAAAACCGGCAAGCGATGCATCCGACATGACGTGTTAAAATTGCCTCTGGTATGACACAAGAAACTATCATAATTTCTGTCGGTGGTTCCTGCATTGTCCCGAACGATATCGACACGGCTTTTCTGTCTTCTCTTAAAAACTTGGTGACGCCTCTTATTGATTCTGGAAGGCGTTTTGTGATTATTGCTGGTGGAGGAAAGACTGCGCGCCACTATATGGATGCAGCAGGCGAAGTCACTGCGCTCGAGCGCGACGACATGGATTGGCTCGGGATCCATGCGACGCGACTCAACGGCCATTTGCTTCGTACCATTTTCCGCGACCACGCACATCCTGTTATGATAACTAACCCAGACGAAATTCTCGATGTTCCTGTTTCGACTTCACTTATCATTGCAGCGGGCTACCGCCCTGGCAGTTCTACTGACCTCCGTGCTGTACAGATTGCAGAACGTCGCAAAGCGACAAAGCTCATCAATATTTCAAATATTGATTACGCATATACTGCCGACCCAAAGGTAGACCCGAGCGCAACGCCTATCAAAGATATTTCGTGGGCAGAGTTTCGAAAAATCATCCCTCAAGCGTGGGACCCGGGGCTTTCTTCCCCATTTGACCCTATCGCTGCGCGCGAAGCAGAGCGTCTCAATATAGAAGTTGCTATAATAAATGGAGCGAGGCTTCAGGAACTCGAAAAGTATCTCGACGGTAAAGAGTTCGTAGGCACGCGCATTCATTAATCTATGTTCATTCTCAAGTTCTTAAGAACTTGAGAATGAACATAGACGCACACATATATGATAAAAATTCTACTAGGTATTGTTGTCGGCATTGCATTGATGTATTGGTACAGTAACCCATCTGTGTTTAATTTTAGTGAGTTACATAAGAGCGTTCCCTCTGCAACGAGCACTGACGAGACTGCAGTTGCCACTTCTACGTCACAAACAGACGCAACAACAACCGCACCAGCTGTCACTGAAACACCACTCGATCATGGAACTGACGTCCCGACAAAGAAGTCCAGCATCATGCCGGAGAGTATCCCAACTATTCGCGGTCCATTCCCTATCGTGAGTTCGTCAGACTATGAGGCTTCAGGATTTATAGAAATTTTTGAAGATGGCGGCAATGCAACACTCCACTACGAAGATTTTGAAACAGTAAATGGCCCGGACCTCTTTGTGTACCTTGCGACAGATAAAAACGCAAAAGATTTTATTAACCTTGGAACACTGAAGGATACAAAAGGAGACTTTAACTACGAAATCCCTGAAGGCACTGACCTTTCAAAATATAAGTATGTTCTTGTCTGGTGTAGAGCATTCGATACTCTTTTCAACTCCGCACAGATTAAATAGAAACATACGATTAATCGTATGTTTTACCACAAACGCTCATCAACTACTGCAGCACTCGTAGTACTTCGTCGAGCTTATCGTGCAAATCCTGCAGAGTTCCTTCGTTCATTACCTTCGCGTCAGCGCGCGAAATAACTTCCATGACATTCATATCGTGAGAACCTTCTGCGCCATGCCACTCGCGCTCCTCTTCCATTACAAAGGTTTCAAAATCGAGCTTATCTGTGTTTGATGCACGGCACTTAATGCGGTCAAAACGAAGCTTTCTGTTTGCATCGACTGCAATCACATACACTCCCTCAGATTTTAAATATTCAAATTCACCCACAGTGCGGATTGATTCTATAACAGCGTTCTCAATTCCCTTCTCCTTAATTTCATAGAGGAATAATTTTACCAAATATCCTGCACCGTGTTCTTTACGGAGTTCGTTTGCATAGTTGCGAAGCGCTGTGCGGTCAATTTGGATATCAAGTTCACGGAGCGCTTCTTCAAGCCGTGCACGCACCGAGAAGTGCGCGTAGCCTTTAGAGATGAGGTGGTCTACTACCGCACCCTTACCCGAACCATTAGTGCCGGTTATTCCTAGAATCATATAGCTGTCGGTATTAGAGACAAAAGTAACTTCGATTCGGGCGCGGGCGTCTTACAGACGCTGTTCAGGTTGTCGTTCTTTTTGTTCGTGAACTCAAAAAAGAACTGGCAACCTCTTGCGAAAGTGTCCCACACTTTCTCACCCTTACCCGAACCATTAGTGCCGGTTATTCCTAGAATCATATAGCTGTCGGTATTAGAGACAAAAGTAACTTCGATTCGGGCGCGGGCGTCTTACAGACGCTGTTCAGGTAGTATGATATTTTCTTGCACGCTCGAAAATCTCGACAATCCTTTACGACAGTCTCCCAGACTGTCTCACCTTTTCCGCTACCGTTTGTACCTGTGATTCCGAGTATCATAAAATTGCAGACATATTGTAGCCCGCAATCAACTGAACTACCAAATTATTACTTTACTTCGAGGATAGTCTTGAATTCTCCTGTAGAACCGCCATCCTCCGCAGTACCCTCATCGACATCGCGTTGTTTAACAACGTATTTTCCATTCTCTTTAAAGACTCCGATATCAACTCCGCCGCCCGCAAACCAACAGGCAATGGCAGAAATTTCGTTTCCAGCAATTGTCTGCTGTGCACACGTAAGGTCATACGTACCGACGAGAAAATTCTTCTCGATATCACCTGTAACATTCAGTGTCAGTTCTGTTTTTGGTATGCCCAATTCACTCTCACCCAAATCTTGAATAGTCCAGTCAAAGAGGAGTGACTGCGGAGCTGTTGTTGTATCTTCCGCCGTAGTAACATTCTCCTCTGGAGAAGAATTTGAGTACCAAAGGAAACTACCTAACCCTACGAGAACGCAGATACCAATAAGAAACAGGGTATCGGTTTGTTTCATATAATTACTCCTTCTTGTCAGACTTTACTGGTACTTTCTGATACTTTTCTATTAATACGAGGAGTGGAGCTGCGAGGAAGATAGATGAGTATGTTCCCACAATCATACCTACGATGAGGGTGAGCGCGAAATCTTTAGTTGAGTCTGGCCCCACGAAGAAGAGTGCCGCGAGCACCACGATGACGGTGAGAGACGTATTGATAGAGCGTGCCATGGTCTGTACAACGCTTTTCCATACAAGCTCCTTAAAGGATTGGTGCTTATTGCGTTCAGTATTTAAGCGCAGATTTTCACGGATACGGTCAAACACCACGATGGTGTCATTGATAGAGATACCCAAGATAGTAAGGAGCGCAACGATAAACAGTACTCCCACTTCTGCTCCGCGAGAATATCCAAGGTACGCAAACAGTCCTGTCGGGATGACAATATCGTGGAGGAGCGTCACAATCGCGACCACACCATACTTCCATGATGCAACTGGCTTTGACACTCCTCGGAACGCAAACGCAATGAAAATAATGATTGAGAGCGTCACAAGACTAATTGCCCACCACGCCTTGCGCACGAGCTCAGTGCCGATGGAAGGACCAACAGAATTGAACTGCACTTCATTAACAGTTCCAAATGTGGCAAGCGATTGTAGCAGTTCTGCTTTTTCTGTTGGATTGAGTTCTTTCTGGCGGAGAATAAAATCTTTATCATCCGATGGTTGGACGCGGACTTCCCCAAAATTAAGTTTTGCAACTTCTCTCTGTACCACTTCAATTTGAGGACGCCCGTCTGGGTACGATACTTGAAGAAGTGAACCACCTGCTAGGTCGATACCCGGTTTCAAGCCCCATATTCCAACAGCGACGAGCGCGACAATAGCAGCAGTGATGGGGAGTGCTAAAAAAAGATTCTGATATTTGTGAAGTGTCATAACATTAACGTGAAAAACCAGAGCTCATAAGGAACCTGCCCAACTTCGTCTTTGCGGTGAGTGGGAGCGCAATGAGAAGCGTGCGTGAAATCGTGATAGCCGAAAACATTGAGATAATCACACCAAGACTGAATACCAGCGCAAAACCTTTGATAAGCGCAGTCCCAAACCAGAATAAGATAACGCCGGCAATTACGTGCGCAATATTTGAGTCGCGAATCGCGAGCCAAGCGCGCGCGAAACCCTCTTTGATTGCCTCATCAACTTCTTTACCGTCTTTCAGTTCTTCTTTAATACGCTCTGCGATAAGCACGTTCGCATCAACAGCAAGACCAACTGAAAGAATGAACCCTGCAATACCTGCTGCAGTAAGTACCACTGGGATAAGTTTGAAGAGTGCAAGCATCATGAGCACATAGAGAAACAGCGCGACAACAGCAACAACTCCAGGAACGCGGTACCAGAGAATAATGAAGATTGAGAGGAGTACGAATCCGACCACTCCAGCCTTTGTTCCTGCCTTCAACGCCTCATCGCCGAGCGATGAACCAATCGATTGCGTACTATCGAGCGTAATCGGTACAGGAAGGGCACCAAAGTTCAAGTTCTTTACAAGCGCTTTGGCTTCGTCTGGGGTAAAATTGCCGGAAATAGTTGCGATGCCACCAATGATAGGTTCGCGCACAACTGGTTCTGAGATAGACTCACCGTCAAGGAAAATAGCAATCTGTTCTCCAACATGCTGTGTCGTGAGCTCTTCAAATATCTGTGCTCCCTCGCTATTGAATTCGATTTGAACAATCGGCTCGTTTGCAAGCTGTCCCGTTTGTCCGTTTCCAAACACGAGCTGCGCGCGCTTTACGTAACGGCCGGTGAGGCCGGTATCGAGATACGCCTCACCGATTTCTTCACCATTCACGCTCACGTTGCTGATAGTTGCGCTAGTCGAGGCAGAGTCTTTGAGGTTAGCGACCGCTTGTTCAGCAGCACGTGCTTGCGCATTCACAAGCTTAAACTCGAGAAGTGGCGTCTTTCCGATTTCAGCCACAGCTGTTTCAACATCTGTTATTCCTGGAAGTTCAACAACAAGGCGTTCTGTTTTTGCGCCTGCTACGATGCTAGAACGCTCAACTTGGACGAGCGGTTCAGAGACACCAAACACGTTGGTACGGCGCTCAATCACGTCACGGAGCACTTCCATGGCGTCCGGAACTTCTGCTTCGCTTATTTTGCTTACGTCCGCGACATACACGAGATGACTCCCGCCGGCGAGATCAAGACCATATTTGAATGGATATTTTGAATTGCCATTCATCGAAGTGCTATAGACAAAGTAGGCCACAGCAACCCCCAGAGAAATAACAATAACTGCCCTAAAAACCTTAATTGCGCGCTCAGAAGACGCTGATATTTCGCTCATATGTTCACAGTTATAGCAATTTTACTCAGTTGCGTCCAATGGAGGAACGCTTCCACCTTTGCTCAAAATAAGGAGGTTTTGGAACAAAATAGCGACAGTGACAGGACCGATTCCTCCCGGAACAGGTGTGAAGAGCGACGCCCGCTCAGAACAGTCAGGATTAGCGTCGCCAGAAAGCTTGCCATCATCTTCCGATGTGCCTGCATCGAATATCACGACGCCTTCCTTTATCATGTCTTTTGAAATGATACCGGAAACACCAGAACCGAGGATTAAAATATCTGCATCTTTTGTTACTTGTGCGAGAGTGTCTGTCGCATCTTTTGTAACTGTGGTCACCGTACCGCCTTTTTCGCGCGCATACTCACTCGCTGGCAATCCGACAAGTAATCCGTTCCCCACCACCAATACTTTTTTATCAAGAAATGAAACACGATGTTCGCGAGCAATCGCATCGATCGCACCGACTACAGGTGAGAGTACCGACTGCCCGCCGCTTTCTGACTGAAGACGATAGTCGCTCCCTACTCCGTCGACATCGTGTGTGAGCGGTACAGCTTTCAGAACGTGTGCGCGGTTGATGTGCGGTGGAAGCGGTAATTGGACAACGACGCCAGTAGCTTTGGCGCAAGCATCTTCGACAGCAAGACACACATCTTCAGTTGTTGCAGATTCAGGCAACGAGTACATCAGTATGCGTGCACCTACCCTTTTTGCGGTTCTTTCTTTAATTTTCAAAAACTTATCTGTAGCAAAATCTGGTGCAACCGCCACAATGGCAAGCACAGGAACACCGTCAAGTGTGCGGACTTCCTCGCTCACTTTCTGCAAAATAGATTCTGCAATTTTTTTCCCATCAACAATCATGAATTATATTGAAACAGAAAACAGAGGGTTCTCCCTTAATTCTAAAAGACTCTCGCGAAGCTTTCTCTTTGGCGACCATGACAGTACTTCTTTTGCTCGAGTGATATCAGCAACTGCGCGTTTCGGTTCAATGCGTGGCGCGATATATACTTTCTCACCTCCAATTATATCTGCAACTTCGTTTACAGATGTCTCGACACCATTTCCTAAATTGACCACGCTCCCGTCGAGACTGTCTTTATCGAGCGCTAAAGTGATAGCGTCAACAATATCGTATACATGCACATAGTCCCGCGTCTGCATGCCGTCCCCAGTAATAGTAAGTGTCTTCCCTTCTTTATTCTGCATGAGGAACCGGCCAATCACAGAGCCGTATGGCCCTGTCGGGTCCATACCCGGACCATATACATTAAAGAAACGGAAAGACAGCGTCTCAATACCGAAGATTTCGTGCCAGAGCCGCATCAAGTGTTCGCCTGTGAGTTTATGAAGTGCATACGGGCTTTTTGGTTCTGGAAGCATGTTCTCAATGTATGGAAACGTTTCTTGATTACCATACACCGAGCAGGATGACGCAAAAACCACACGTCGGACTCCAGCCTCCTTTACAGCTTCAAGCACAGTGAGCGTACCGCCGATATTCACGTCTGTGGTGGGTGTTGGGTTATCTAATGACTCTTGTACAGAGGCGCGTGCAGCAAGATGCACCACCGCATCATATCCTTTAAATGATTCGACGAGAGCGCGTTTATCTGTAATGTTTGCCACAACATGCTCCACTCCTTCTGTTTGTGCAGAAGGAACTGGTTTTATATCAACCACGCATACGCGCGCGCCCAATTGCGCAAGTTCCGCAACAAGATTTGAGCCGATGAATCCGCGACCGCCAGTGACAATAATTTTTTTATCTTTGAGACTCATACACCTGAACGAGAAAGAAGTGTTTTAATTGTTTTTAATGCGATTTCGATATCGAGCAAGAATGAACGGTGACGAAGGTAGTACATATCATACGCCAGTTTATTCTTTGTTTCGATGACATCAGTCCCATGGTGTGGATGCGCATCGTGGTAAATCTGCGCCCACCCGGAAAGACCCGGTGTAATGAGGTGCCTCAATGAGTAATATGGGATTTCTTTTTCATACACTTCTACAAGTGCTGGCATTTCTGGACGAGGACCAACAAAAGAAATGTCACCACAGAGCACATTCCAGAGCTGGGGTAACTCGTCCAAACGAACAGAGCGGATGATACGACCTATATGCGTTACCGTGAGTTTCGAATCGAGCGCTTCGCGACCTTTATCCATACCAGTCATACTGCGAAACTTAATAATACGAATTGGATTATTATATTTCCCCGTACGTACTGTTTTATAGAGCGCTGGCCCTCCGTCTTCGAGCTTAACAAGTACTGCAACAAGCACCATAAGCGGTAACAGCAACAAACCAAACGAAAGCGAGCCGAAAACATCAACGACCCGTTTGAGTGAGTCGTACACGCGATGAGACTTCTGCGAAGTATGCTCGAGTAACCAACCCTCGTTGAGATTTGAAAATGGTACGCGGTAGAACATCTGTTCATACACCTCTGGGAGGCTCTTGAATTTCAACGAACCGTAAAAAATAGCGAGCTGATAGTAGAGCGGTGCAAGCACCTTCGAGTCTTTGGAAAACATATCTGCAATAAAGAGTGTTGTACCATTCGTTTCAATGTGTGAACGGAGTGCTTGTTCTAGCTCCGACTGAGTGGTGTATTTCCCTGTATCAATAAGCTCTGCTTCAAAAAGTTTGTAATACGGGCCTTCCTTGAAAATCTGCAATAACTCGCGAGCTTCTGCACTGTTCCCCACGATAAGAACGCGCTCTGAACGCTGTGCCATAAGCAAAGGAAATAAAAAGAGACGCCAGAAAATTATAAAGATTGTTGATACTATCAGATAGAGGGCGAGTGTCAGCTTTGGTGTGAGACCAATCGGTAGCACAAAAAACACAAGTGCAGCGAGAGCCATATTAACGAGCTGTGCTCTAAAAATCAGTTCTGGAATGCGCTTTCGCGAGAGGTTCATTCCCACATCGTAGAGGCCGGCAATTAAAAATACGATGCCCCAGAGTATGAAAATTAAGAAAAAAGCTTCGAGATGCTCTCTCAATACCTTTGCGTCTGGAATACTGCCATAGCGAAGCGCAAGCGCACCAAAGAGTGCGCTCACGAACATGACCATATCGCCCAAAAATAGAATAATGGCTGATGTTCTCTTCATAAAGTTCCCTTCATCATACGGAGCAAGGCGAAAGAAGCAAGTGTAACCGCAGGCTCACTTTCACATGTTATAACTGGTATAAACACTCCAAAGTCACTTTTGAACCATGCCAAAACCACACAAAAATACTATATGTAATCACCAAGTCGAATTTTAACTCAACAAGCATGGGATGCTTGTTGAGTTACAACCGCCAAAGTAACCCTGTAGTACCACCAAAAGCAATATGACACCTGCACGCAAGAAAATTTTATATGTAATTACAAAGAGTAACTTTGACTGTAGAAGTGCGGGGCACTTCTACAGTTACAACCGCCAAAGTAACCCTGTAGTACCACCAAAAGCAATATGACACCTGAACGCAAGAAAATTTTATATGTAATTACAAAGAGTAACTTTGACTGTAGAAGTGCGGGGCACTTCTACAGTTACAACCGCCAAAGTAACCCTGTAGTACCACCAAAAGCAATATGACACCTGAACGCAAGAAAATTTTATATGTAATTACAAAGAGTAACTTTGACTGTAGAAGTGCGGGGCACTTCTACAGTTACAACCGCCAAAGTAACCCTGTAGTACCACCAAAAGCAATATGACACCTGAACGCAAGAAAATTTTATATGTAATTACAAAGAGTAACTTTGGCGGCGCCCAACGCTATGTGTACGACCTTGCAACATCACTTCCCAAAGAAGAGTATGACGTGGCGGTAGCGCTCGGGGGTACTGGCGACAAAGGCGCTGAAACTGGACTCCTTGCGCAGAAATTGATATCGAAAAATATACGCGTCATCACCATACGTTCCTTTATGCGCGATGTATCGATTCTGAAAGACGTCGCTGCGTTCTTTGAACTTATAGCAATCTTTATAAAAGAACGGCCTGACATCGTACACCTCAACAGTTCAAAAGCTATTGTTATCGGTGCTCTTGTAGCTCGTATTTTGTTCGTGGAAAAGATTATCGCAACCATACATGGATGGGCATTTAATGAACCTCGCCCGCCATATGAGCTCAAACTTATCATCTTCGCGCACAAACTCGGCGTTTGGTTATGTCATCACACCATTGTCGTCTCACAGGGCGACTGGGTACAAGCGCAGGCGTGGAAATCGCTCCGCGAACGTGTTACGGCAATTCACAACGGCATTGGCTCAATTCCATTCCTCTCACGCATTGATGCGCGCGAGAAGTTAAAACTCCCTCAAGACACGTTAATTATCGGCTCTATCGGCGAGCTCACACCAAATAAAAATTTTGCTTCACTTATTACAGCCGCTGCGCTCTTAAAAACTAAAAGCCTTGCTGAATGTATAGTGAGCATCATTGGAGACGGCGAACTGGCTGAAGAACTCCGCATACAAAGCAACCAAGAACTGTCAGGAGGTATTGTGTTTGAGGGATACAAACAAAATGGGGCAGAGTTCCTTACTGCATACGATATATTCGTACTTCCCTCATTAAAAGAAGGACTCCCTTATGTGCTCTTGGAAGCTGGAAAAGCAGGCTTGCCTGTTGTTGCAACTGATGTAGGCGGAATAGCTGAGATAATTCTGAACGATGTAACTGGTCTTTTAGTTCCAAGCGATAATCCTGAAGCGATGGCAAAAGCAATGCTTATATACATTGAAAACCCCGCATTGCGAAGTGCCCATGGAAATGCCCTGAAAGAGAAGGTGGAGCGTGAGTTTAGCCCTAAAGAAATGTTGAAAAATACGCTCGCGCTTTACAAATAATGCTATAATCAGCCATATATGGGAGTCACGTTTGATGAGCAAAATTCAATGACGCGCCGTTTTCCCCCGACCTCACAAAAAGGTCCTGTGGTGAAGCTTCTTTTAAAAATGGGTATTGTGAAATCAGATACACAGGCACAAATTGCAATGATTTTGATTAGTGTTACTTGTATAGGGCTCACTCTCTACATCATATTCGGCTAGAACAACACTGGCGCCTCGCCTGCTTCGTTGTTCTCATCATTCAAACATTCCCTACAGGAACTGTTCAGGTTGTGTGATATTTTCTCTTTGCAATCGAAAATCTCGACAACCTGTTGCGAAGCTCCATGTATTCGCTTCTCACACAGTACATTGTACGGCTCTTTTTTTCTTCCTTCCTTTTCGCATCTGATACCTCAGTGTGTCTCAATATGCGAATCTATATTCTTAATCTCCCGCTAACCTTACCCTCTCCGTAGTAACAGAAGTCTTATTCATGCCCATCAAAATGCCGAGTGCAAGATATTCTGTGAGTAGGTGTGACCCGCCGTACGAAAGAAACGGAACAGTAGTTCCCGTAACGGGCAAAAGTCCAATATTCATTCCAATATGAATCGTGAAGTGACTCACGATAAGTACAGCGACGCCCGCACCAAACAGCCGCTCAAAATTTGAATACGCAAAGATGGAAATGCGCAGTATGCGGTATATCAGCAAGCCAAATAGCGAGAACAAAAGCAGTACGCCAACGAACCCCCACTCTTCAGCAAACGCAGCAAAGACAAAGTCTGTTTCGTATTCTGGTAAAAACTGAAGTTTCGATTGCGTGCCGTACCCAATCCCCTTGCCGAGTAGAGAACCTGAACCAACCGCTATTGTCGATTGGTACGCGTTGTATCCTGTCCCGCGGATATCAGCAAGCGGATGCAAGAACGTCATGATACGTTGCTTTTGATAGTCTTGAAATCCAAAGAGCCAGAGTCCTGAAAAAACAATTGTGCCGATTGTTGCCACGATGAGCAGATGACGCCATGATATCCCAGCAACAAGCACCATGCCGAACCAAATTGAAAATAAAATAATTGCAGAACCAAAGTCAGGCTGTAAAAAGACGAGCGCAAAGAAGATGAGCGTATAAAGACCTGATACAAAAATATGTTTGAATTGACTTATCTCAACATGGCGCTTTGAAAAAAACTTTGCAAGCAAAAGTATCAGTACGAGCTTTGCAGGTTCAGCTGGCTGGAGCGAGAAGAACCCAAGATTGAATCTGCTTTGCGCCCCAAGCGTGATAGCTCCAACAAAGAAGATGCACACGAGTGCCACAGATATGACTGTGTAGAGCCATATTATGCTGTTTCCCGTGCGCATAAAACGGTAATCCGGGATGGTGGCGCAAAGCATAAGGAACGTTGCAATTGCAAGCCATAGTATCTGGCGGTGAAAATAAATATTTTCACCGCTAAATGAATACATGGTCACCAGTCCAAGGAGCGACAAAATAACCGCTGACGAGACAAGAAGCGGATCAAAACCCCTAAAAAGTGAACTGACTATTCGCATATTATTTTACAGCGCTCTCTGGTTTTGGAATGATTTCAATTATTGCAGCGCCGTCTTCACAGATGCTCTGTGAAATAGAATTGTAAATATTTTCAAGTGCAGATGTGTCTGTAGCAAAAAAGCTATTTTTATCTTTAGTTGCCAATAGTTTCAAGAATGTGCTATTCACTTCTTTTCCAAGACCGATAGTGAAAATTTCAGTACCGCGTTCTTTCAACACATCTGCTGCGTAGAGGGCATAACCTTCAGCGTCTTCTGTTGGCTCAGGCGCATTTGCTTTGCCGTCAGTGAGTAATACGATTACTTTTCGCGCGTCGACATTATGCCGTGCCGAAGACAGTTCGGTTTCAGCAACTGCGAGTGCGTCTCCTATGTTAGTGCTTCCCTGTTCATCTTTTGGATCAACACCGAGTTTGAGAATGGCGCTCGCAATGGCGCCTTTTGCTTCAGTGAGTGCTGCGCGAAGTTCTGCAACTGTTGCAAATGTAACAACACTCACTTTATCTCCATCTTCGAGGCGCGATGTGAATGCTGATGCTGCTTTTAGCACTGACGAGATTGGCTCAGGCGGATTTCCTCCATCGTTATTAATACTTCCAGAAAGATCAATGGCAAGGATGACATCAGAAGGAACCTCGCATGAGCGAAATGTTTTCGCAATTGGCTCTGGCCATGTAAAGGTTATACTTTTTTCAGTTTGCGCTTCAAAGAGCGGTATTGTTGTGCGTGAAACTGTGAGTGGAACGCGGCGGTTATCAAAAATTGTTGCTACGACTTCGACGTTCTGCGTGTCTTCAAGTGCTTCATTATAGATTGTTGCAGTGAGTCGTGGAGTGCTGTCTGCTCCTTTTAGGGTTCTACTCAGCACTGTGAATTGCTCACGCCCATGAGTCATCCGTTCCCATGTATCTATGGCGCCAAGATCTAATTCTGCACTTCCCACTTCAGCCGTCCCGACTGCCACACGGCCAGCAAATATTGGATACACACTGTCCGGCGGCAAACCTGTTGTTCCCTCGACAGACGTCAAAATTCCTCCATTTTTATCATAAAGCGTTATGGTATATGGAACATCTTTTGCACCAACACCCATGTTTCTGTTTTCAACATATGAGACTACGTTATAGATTCCCTCAGAAATGCGGAATGCCTTTGTCCACAGTACCTTCGGTTCTTCTGCAGTAAATGCACATACCTTGTCGCAAGCGCCCCCGCAATCAACCCCAGCCTCCTCGCCGTTCCTTTTACCATCAGAACAGGTCGGTGTAGTGTAAAAAAAGGACCAATAGGCTGGAATGAGAAGTAGGAAAAGGACTACCGTAAAACCTGCTCCGTATTGGAGTCGTCGCATAAAAGCCCACGGTCTATACGAACTCATGGGCATATTATACAGGATAGTTTTCCCCTTCTAAGCTTAGTTTTCATTGTATAAGCCATTGACAAATGGGCATAATATGCTATTATCGAAATGGACAAAATGTGGTGGAGGTTAAAATGCGCCTGAACGAATCTGACACGCACGCAAGGCAAGGCCGGTGGGTTGAATTGGATGTAGAGCATGTCTCTGTACTCCATGGCGACGACCTTCACGACCTTGCATACGGACCTGCGCTCAGCATATATGACCCTCGCATGCGCAAAAGCGTATACAAGGACGTCGACGACTTTTCTTCTGACTTTATGAACGCCGAAGAAACGTTGATAGAAATTCAAGAAATGCAGAAATACCTAACGCCTGTAGACACAACAGTTCTGGTTGGCAGATATGAGGACAGCAAGTATGCAAATTGTTTGGGTGCTGCCGACGTTCGCGTCGCATACAACAAATTCCTGAAGTTCGATGTACGTCGCGCAGACAGCGAATCGGATGATGCGGATACTCCTGAGGAGTTTGAGCATTTGCCGCTTCATGAGAGTTGCAGAAAAAAGCCCGCGAGGCAAAAACCCGTCAGGTTACGCACTCATTCGGCAGCAAAACCGATTGACAGCCCTGTTATCTGGTTTATCCGCGAGCGTTTCGTGGAAATCAGAAAAACTATGCGCCGAGCAACTCAGGGAGCATGGATGCCCTACAACGTGTACGTAACCGCATAAATGCAGCAGCGTACTTCAAAGGCCAGAGATTTCTCTCTGGCCTGTTTTTTATTTAAAGTTGGACAAAATTAAATCCCCTAACCGAGAAACAGTCTGGGGGACTGTTTCTCCAACCTACTCCTCCTTACAGGAGCTGTACACCTTTTGGATACTTTCATTCGCTTCGATCTGAAAGGTACCTCAAAAGGTCTTGAGAAAGTGTGCCACACTTTCTCACCCCTTGCGTGGCGAGAAACAACCTGGGAGGTTGTTTCTCGCGTCTGGGAGACTTATGTTCCATTGCTTCAAGTATGAGAAACGTGTGGGTACAAAAAAATCAGCGCTTAAAGTTGGCGACAACCTACTCTCCCCCTTGCGGAGTACCATCAGTGCTTCAGAGCTTAACTTCCGTGTTCGGAATGAGAACGGGTGTTTCCCCTGAGCTGGATCACCAACTTTAAAAGCTGATTTTTTGAGAACGGTGTTCGAAAGTGCCCCGCACTTTCTCACCTCCATTCACTGGACCACCAGATTACGGGATTCAATGTAATCAGTTTTATTTTATTTTTATCTATTGAAAACAAAACTCATATCATGCAAATTACTCAAATCACCCAAGCACTATTTCTGCGCGTGTAACCATGTTGGTCAGTGGGCGAAAAAATGCTGGGTGTAAGAAAATATATTCGCCAATAAATCTTAATTGACTCATTATTTTCTAACAGAAGCGGCGTTCAACATTCCCTACAGGAACACGTCCTATTAGTACACCTTGGCTGAACACATTACTGTGCGTACACCTAGTGCCTATCAACCTGATAATCTCTCAGGGGACTACGATTCCTCATCTTAGAACTGGCTTCCCGCTTAGATGCTTTCAGCGGTTATCCATTCCGAACATAGCTACTCTGCGGTGCCACTGGCGTGACAGCAGATAGACCAGAGGTTCGTTCATCCCGGTCCTCTCGTCGCTTGTTCCCCCATTTCTGGGAGCGCAGACTATACCTTCACCCATCTCGGTAATCGAAATTGGGGCGGTGACATCTTACCCATAGGAGCAGTCATTTTCAAAGAAATGATTCCTCTCACTATGAGTCCAGTACTGAGTACTGAGTCGTTACGGGGTCAAACCTAATTGTATACGCAATTCTACTTTGGATTTCTTTTTCTTCGTCACATAATTCTCATTTTGAATTGCAAGGATGCAATCCACGAGTGTCCTCTTCTGTCGAACGTTCAATTTCTTGAACGATGTAGACATGAGAATTTCACACGCTTTGATAAGTTGTGCCACCTGTACGCGTTTGAAACGTACATATGGTTCTAATGACAAAAGAATTGTATGCACTTGTTGGTATCCATTGATGCGAAGCTCTGACATTCCGTCATTTCTTCGCGATAGATAGCCAATTGAAAGCATACTTCGAATCCATCGAAGTTCTTTTTCGTGGCGAGTATCTTGATAGAAACAAATGGTAGCCATGAAGCGAATGCCTAATGTGCTATCACTACGTTTTTTGATTTGGAGCATGACGCTCCCATCACCATCAAGAAAACCCGCTATATATGCTGTATGTTCTTTAGATCGACTTCCCACGGTATTACCTTAAAGCGGATTCTGGTCCTCAAGCAAATTATAACATACATGGACCTCGTATATTATAATTCTCGAACCAAAACCATATGAAGGCTTCACCGTTATGAGTCACATTGTCATCATTCATTACTGAATGAAGTAGCAAAATTTACTAGGGACAAATTTCTTCAAGAATCAACGCCTGCAGTAGATAGGAGACCAACCTGTCTCACGACGGTCTAAACCCAGCTCACGTAACTTTTTAATTGGCGAACAGCCAAACCCTTGGGACCTGCTCCAGCCCCAGGATAAGTTGAGCCGACATCGCTGTCGTTACCCCACACTGAGATTCTATTTTAGTGTGGGATCTCACATTACTGTGAGGATCGGACTATATCTTCACCCCGCATTATTTTTTATAAAAAATAATGCGGGGGATTGGCGTGTAGTCTCTGAGGGTTCTTCCTATTTATTTGCATAAACGTAGAAGTCTTCCCTGCTGATTGTCCCAAACATACAATGTTTTCAAGCCACGCAGCATATTTTTTCAAATGACTGTTTGGGCCTTGTATGTTTTCTTTTGGCTTGGGAGTTCCAGCATATAGCCAATTTATTTTTGTAGAGCATTGCTGCTCTAGGCACCCCGATGTATTTAATTTTGTTCTCGTAACATACATACGTTAAGGTGCCGAACCGTGCCGTCGCTATGGACGCTTGGGCACGACTAGCCTGTTATCCCCAGGGTAACTTATATCGGGTAATCTCTAGCTGCATCTAACGCAGACTATCGGTTCACTATGCTCCGCTTTCGCGTCTGTTTGACATCGACGTCTCACAGTCAAGCCAGCTTATGCCATTGCACTATCGGCACGGTTTCCATTCGCGCCTAGCTGACCTTTAGACCCCTCCGTTACTCTTTAGGAGGGTAGCGCCCCACTAAAACTGCCTGCCACGCACTGTCTCCATACGTTTTAACGTACGGGTTAGAAACTGCCCAATTAAAGAATGGTATTTCACTGACGAGTCCACGACATCCGAAAACATCGCTTCAACCTCTCCCATCTATGCTACACATTAATCAAACAGCCTCAATACGAAGCTACAGTAAAGCTCCTGGGGTCTTTTCGTCTAACTGCAGGTAACCGGCATCTTCACCGGTATTGTATTTTCACCGAGCAAGCCCTTGAGACAGTTCCCCAGTCATTACGCCATTCGTGCACGTCGGAACTTACCCGACAAGGAATTGCGCTCACATATTCCTTTTAACACTGATGCGGACTCTGACTTTACCCAGCACCACTTTAATTGAAGTGGTGCTGGGTACGTGACGTTTGGTCTCTTGTTGGTCACGGTTGGACAAACTAATTATTTCTAACTAGTAGGTAGCTGACGTTTTAAATTCTGTTTGACACTCCATAATCGTTCTAGTCCGTTCAGTATTCGTAGAGAGAAATTAATCTCCTACAAATACTGAACCTTAGAACGATTATAGTTATCGCTGACATTGACCGGGGCTTATATAACCCAGCCGTACATCTTGCGACATACGACCATTCATATTTGACCTTCCGGCATTGGTCAGGCGTCACCCCCTATACCTCCTCTTTCGAGTTCGCAGGGAGCTGTGTTTTTGATAAACAGTTGCCAGGGAAACTTTAGCTGCGGCCCCTCGTCTTGCGACGGAGGCAGACCTTATCCCGAAGTTACGGTCGCTTTTTTGCCGAGTTCCTTAAGGGCCTCTCACTCGTTCGCCTTGGTCTTCTCGACCAGACCACCTGTGTCGGTTTGCGGTACGGAATAGTAGTGCATAACCTTAGAAGTTTTTCTAGGAAGCGCGCTCACATACATTGGCAAATCTTGCGATTCACCTCTCACAACTCCATTGAGTTCCTGATTAAACAGAACGCTGCGGATTTTCCTACAGCATACCCTCAGAGTAAAGACGACAATCCGATAAGTCGCGTACATTACAGCCCTTCGTCCCTCCATCGAACACTACTATGTCACGGAATATTAACCGTGTGTCCATCGCCTCCCCCATTAGGGATCGGCTTAGGCCCGACTAACTCTTCGCTGATCACCATCGCAAAGAAAACCTTAGTCTTTCGGCGGCAGGGGTTCTTACCCTGCTTGCGGTTACTTGTGCTTGCATTCTCACTTCTGTACGCTCCACCCCGGGTCTCCCCTTAGGCTTCACTGCAGTACAGAACGCTCTCCTACCACTTGCACTCTTTCGAGTACAAATCCGTAGTTTCGGTATTATGCTTGAGCCCCGATCATCTTCGGCGCAAGGACTCTCGACGAGTGAGCTGTTACGCTTTCTTTAAATGATGGCTGCTTCTAAGCCAACATCCTCGCTGTTGATGAATCCTCACCTCCTCAAGACGCACTGAGCATAATTTAGGGACCTTAACTGACGATCTGGGCTGTTCCCCTCTTGGCCACGGAGCTTATCCCCCGTAGCCTAACTGCCGTATTCTTGACCACTCGGTATTCGGAGTTTGATAGGTCTCACGAGATTTCTCCCTGTTGAGACCTTCCAGTGCTCTACCCCCGGTGGGAACATACGACGCCAACCCAAAAGCTGTTTCGGAGAGAACCAGCTATTACGTAAATCGATTAGCTTTTCACTCCTTACCACAAGTCATCCCATAGTTTTGTACGGCTAACGGGTTCGGGCCTCCCGCACTCTTTCGAATGCGTTCACCCTGCTCATGGTAAGCTCTTCACGCTTCGGGTCGTATCCATTCTCTATTTGACGCGCTTATTGCACTCGCTTTCGCTATGCCTCCGCGGGGTTACCGCTTAGACGAAGAAAATAGATACACTCGCAAGCTCATTCTTCAATAGGCACGCTGTCGCAGACTTGCGCCTGCTCCAACTCCTTGTAGACATATGGTTTCAGATCTATTTCACTGTCCTTTCCGGACTATTTTTCACCTTTCCCTCACGGTACTAGTTCACTATCGGTCTATAGAAATATTTAGCCTTAGGAGTTAGTACTCCCAGATTCATTCGGGCTATTCATGTCCCGAACTACTCAGGATCAGTAACAAGAGAGTTGTGAGTGATTTCACATACGAGACTATTACTCACTGGGGTCGCGCTTTCCAACGCGTTCTGTTATCACCACAATTTGTAACTCTCCTCAACTAAATGACGCTACTGCCCTACAACCCCATCCATGTAAACACGAATGGTTTGGGCTCTTCCCCTTTTCGCTCGCCGCTACTAAGGGGATCGCAAGTGTCTTCTTCCTGATCTTAATGGCACCAGCACCACTTTTTGGTTTCAATGTATTTGAGACTTCACAACTCGCTTAAGTAATTCTTGTTTTGCTCGACCATGTTGTTTAAGTCGAAGTTCACGCTTTATCGCATCTTCTTTCAAACGATACGCCTCTGCATAAATCAAGATCCACTCTCCCTCGAGTCTGTGTGTCGATTTTGTGTGTGAACGATTGTGTTCACTAAGTCGACGTCTCAAATCATTAGTTTGTCCGATATAAATATCTTTGGTGGCGGTATGTTGAATAACATATACGCTAAACATCGATTGATTATATCTCAAAACCAAAAAGTGGTGCTGGTTAGTTAGACCAGAAAGAAAACACCTTGTGTTGCTTTCTTTTCCTCCAGGTACTGGAATGTTTTACTTCCCTGGGTGCGCTCCTTACGTTTTGACACGTAGGTCTCCAATGAATGGAGGAGTTTCCTCATTCGGACATTTCCGGATCACCGATTGATTGGCATCTCCCCGGAACTTATCGCAGCCAAACCACGTCCTTCTTCGCTTTCTATAGCCTAGGCATCCACCATACGCCCTTAACATTCCTGTAAGGAATGTTAAAAACCGCTTCTGAATTTATCTATCGAAATACATTAAGATAGATAAATATATTTTTGAGTGTGTGTAATCTCATCTCGCGCGTCCGAAAAGACCCCATTGTATTTGGGATACTAAAAACGCACGCAAGTAATACACGATGTATTCATACTCTATCTCGGCTAGAAATAAGTATGAACACTTTGCATGATATGAGATTACAGAGACGATGCCCTGTAACTCTTGCAAGTTATTGAAGGAAACCTGTTTCCTTCCCTGCAAGATTTTTCAATGATCACGCGTTACTCAAAGTAAAGAAAAAAGCCGCTTTTTGGCGGCCATAGAAATCCCTTGCGAGAAGACTATAGTCGCTTAGTTGCTTTCTTATTACTAGTCATAATCACGTAGCCGATAGTATATACGAGTAAATAAAAAGCGTCAACTCCCATACTTTTGGGGTTGACGCTTAGGTTTAGAGCCACGGTTTAGGCAGCCAAATAAAGATTTTCTGGCGTATCTATCATACCGACATATGTGCCTGCACAGAGTGCAATAATGGCTCGCTTCCATGCTGCCGTGAGACTCGTGTTTTCAAATTGGACATATTCCCCAGATGTCATGCCGAGCGTTGAAACGTAGCATTGCGGACACAGAAAGCCGAGCTGTACAGCTGTGTGATTCCCCAGCTTTAGCTGTTTTTGAACGTCTATAAAACGGTCATTCCACACCAATGCCAAAGCACAGCATTTCCCATCGCCAATACTCAGTTTCTCAAGATTGATCCGCTTGTACCACTCTGGCGCGTTACTGTTTAAAAATGCGACGCCTTGTGCAACACGCATATCAAATTCATTCTTCGACGGTATATACATTGAAAGAACCTCCCTTGTTGCTCAACCAATACTCTACGCGCGACATACAAAAAGCGCAACTCTGAGGAGTTGCGCTTTTTGCACTTTTGAAATCAATTAGTGTGTGTGGTTGTGCGGAGGAAGCATGGTTTGTGGTTTGTGGTCTTGCTTCTTTGAAAGTTCAGCCGAGACACGTTCAATGTAGCGAGATGCTGCTGCCTGTCCGCCGAGTCCAAACGAGAGACCGAGCGCGAGGGATACGGCTACCACGATACCAGTGAAGAGAGTCTGCACAAATACTGTTGCAACTGAGAGCTGATCGAGAGCAGCGAGGATTGCGAAAATCCATATAGCCCAACGAGCAACTGAACCTACGAAGTATGGTGAACCAATATCCGCTGCCTTTGCCGCGCTTACGACTGCTGTGTTTACAAAGTCTGCAACCACAGCTGCGATGAGCAGGATGAGTACAGCGACAATAACCTGTGGCAAGTAGAAGAATACAATCTGCGAGAGAAAGGCAGTGACTTGCGTGAGGTTAAGCACTTCAAGTGCAATGACAAGGAATATTGCGATGACAAACCATTTCACCATTCCTCCAAGAAGTGCACCTGCATTCAAGCGATGTCCTGCTCGTTCTACAACCTTATCAAACCCTGCAGAACGGAGCGCGTTGTCGATTTTCAATGTATCCGCAACTTGCGCGATGATGCGGGAAAGTCCAGACCCTACAATCCATCCGAGTACTATGAGCACAATCGCAATGAGGATATTTGGAACGACGCTTGCTACGTCGGCCGATATTCCCTGTACTGTGTTTGCAATAATTGCTGCTAATGAGTCAAGCATATGTCTAAAAATTAGTTTGTGAGTAAATTATGTATAGCGTTGCCCGACCATATAGTCGGGCTCTGTAAAAATAGTATCATGCACACCCTAGCGAGCAAGCGGTCGTTTTACCTCGTCACGAAGCCTCACTTTGTCAATAAGAAGCTCGTGCGGATAGTCAAAAACGTCCCTTGTAAGCTTGTCATGCATACCAAGGCGGTAGAGCAAATCAGCCGTTGCAAATGCTGCGTATTTTATTTCCACCCCGAGCTCGGCTTCGAGTGAGCGAATTGATGATTCAATCTTCAATGCATTCAATTTTTCGACGGCTATAAGTACATCGATACGGCGGTCAAACTCGTTCATAAATACGCCTGCAGCAACAAGGACTTGTATCTTCCCCACGCCCTTTAAGTGGCTCTGCAGATTTTTTCCATCTATAGGTGCCGTCTCAAAAAGAAATGTCTGCAGTGAGCGCGCGAGCGGAGATTTCTCACTCAATCCGTACCCTGCAGCTTTTCGACGTGTATTTTTTCCGGGTATCTGTTCAAAGACTTGGCGCTTCCGAATGATGCCGGCACGTTCGAGCACATTCAGTTCTGTGCGCGCTGTTCTGCGCACGAGCCGTGCGCGTTTGATGATTTCGTTTACGCTGTACGCTTTCGATGGATTGAAGAGGAACATGCGGAGGAGGCGGACGCGCGCCTGATTTCCGAGTAGCAGTGTAAGTGGGTCTGTCATATCGCGTAGCAGTATATCAAATTAGGCGCCATTTCTATCCACAGAAATTGGCGGGACAACAGAGGGGTTTTAGTGTCAATAAAATGAGGGTTTTAGGGCTTACTTAAAGAGTTATTTTTGCTCTTTTATCCCGGATCAATTTTGGTTTTGCCCACAGATGCTAGCACTCCTGTGAGCGCAATTTTAACAAAATTGCTTAGAGGCTGGCGCTAAGATTACGCGTACCTAATTTTACTCAGGTGCGAAAAAAGGACCTTTCGGTCCCTCTTTCTAACATAAGGATAATCCTTATTTAAGCGTAATTTTTGCTCCAGCCTCCTCTAGTTTTGCTTTCAATGCCTCAGCCTCTTCTTTCTTGAGACCTTCCTTGAGTACTGAAGGAGCTGCATCAACGAGGTCCTTGGCCTCCTTGAGACCGAGGTTCATGACTTCCTTCACTGCCTTGATAACCTGAATCTTCTGAGCACCAGCTTCTGTAAGTTCTACTGTAAATGTTGACTGCGCCTCACCTGCATCTCCTCCTGCCGCAGGACCTGCTACTGCAACTGCTGCTGCAGATACTCCCCATTTCTCTTCGATAGTCTTTACGAGCGTGTTGAGTTCGAGAATAGTCATCTTCTCAACTGCATCGATGATTTGATCTTGTGTCATATTGGTAATTTATTTTATTTAAGTTTATTGCGCTGGCTTTGACTCCGCTACTTTACTCAACACAACTGCGAAACGCTGACGTGGTGAATTGATGAGCTGTGCAAACATACCTCGGAGCACTGGAAGTGCTGGGATGGATGCAATCTCTGTCATCTCTGCCTTTGTCTTGTATGCCTCTGCGAACACACCACCGAGAATTGCAATTTTATCTTTGAACTGCTTTTCAAACTCTCGCACGCCTTGTGCTGGAGCAATCTGGTCTGCGCTGTATGCAATCGCAACCTCACCGTCGAGTGTTGGGATTGAGCCTTCGATGGTCTTCTCTCCAAGTGCGCGAGCTACGAGCGTCTTCTTTGCTACGTAGTACCCAACGCCCTTTTCGCGGAGCGAACGACGCATTTTTGTAGTATCAGCGACTGAAAGTCCTTTGAATCCCACAAACACGATAGTCGAAGCGTCCTTTACGATACCTTGCAACTTCGCAAGAATATCAGCCTTCTTAGCTTTGGTTATTGCCATATAGTATGAGTATTTTTAATGAAACAGGCACCCATCACCACTTTTTTGCAGTAGGCAAAAAAGTGGTGCTGGGAGACGTGGCTCGACCCTTCCCGTTTCCGTGCATCAACGATGCAGATATTGGGACCTCGACCGACGAGAACTAGGTTCTCATTAGAGCCTAACGTTAGTTTTGGCTATCGGTTGTCTGTGGCCTGTCGAAAGAGACTATAGCAGAGTATATCGAGTATGTGAAGCGTTCGGGACGTCCAGCAATTTCCTTTATAAGAGGAAATTGAGACGGGCACCACAAGAGTATTTCCATTTTTCTAACTCCTTTCAGTCGTAAGAAAAATTGGTCAATTCAGAATATTCGCTTGCGCTCGTTTCTTCATTTCTAAAGGTTCTCGACGTCGTGCTTAAATTGTTCAGCCCTCCATCCTACTAAGTTTGATATAACCTGGAAGAATGACGCGACGCCGGAGACTGCTAGAAAAAGAATCGGATACCACGCATATTCTGTGAGCGCGTAGAAAAAAAGAACTGATGCTGCCGCCCATACTGAAATGCACCATGGGCAGGACACTAGGTCTGCAAGCGTTCGGCGCGGACCTCGCTCAGGCTTTTCGAGTGTCATGCCAACGCCTTTTATCACTTTTACGTCATAAAACTGCTCACGGAAAAACGCTGCAATTCTGTCATAGACAACGAGTCGAGTGAGGCGGAATGTTGCGAGCGTGATAATAACCAAATCAAAAAAAGGTATCTCGTGGAAGTCGTGAATGCCCACGCTCTCTACTATCACCATGCCAGACACAACAAAAGAAATAAAAAGGAGTGTGAATACAACGTTCCAAAAATATTGGTCAGTGAGACGCATACTATTTTGAAGCAAAGAATTGAATGATCCCGAGAGACACCACAAGCACCGTCAGAAAACTCAGAAAGAACTTATAAAAACTATTATTGAAAAGCCCCATACACTTTTGATTATACATTATTTT
>Ga0163150_10000314_pt1 | contig 91646 bp, 73 predicted proteins | sample OliLakLV19P2IB_FD_148628 | JGI IMG/M metagenome (GOLD analysis project Ga0163150, IMG submission 148628) | Freshwater microbial mat bacterial communities from Lake Vanda, McMurdo Dry Valleys, Antarctica - Oligotrophic Lake LV.19.P2.IB | ecosystem: Environmental > Aquatic > Freshwater > Lake >... | reverse complement strand
CCAACATTGTTCTGAACCATCTGGACTGGCAATTGAATCACGCGGGTCTGCGGTTTGTGCGGTACGCCGACGACTTCGTGGTTCTGTGCCAGACCCAGGACCAGGCCAAAGAGGCACTAACCTTGGTCGAGCAGGTACTAGAAGGGCGGCTCGGCCTCCAGCTGAGCCAGGAGAAAACGAAAGTGACCTCCTATGGGAAGGGATACGCCTTTCTCGGGTTTTCCCTCTCCAGCCGTTCGCGGCGCATGCGGCCCAAGTCGGTGAAGAAGTTCAAAGACAAGATTCGGGAATGGACCTGCCGTAAGCATAATCTCGACGCCGCGCGGATTGAGGAACTCAACCGAGTCATTCGGGGAACGGCCCAATACTTTGCCACCCGGTTCTTCACGGGTCGGGAAGTGTTTCGCAACGATGTCCGCGAGGGTCACCAAGCGCTGTCGTCGGGCAATCCGATTCCGCTTCTTCAGCAGAATCGACAATTTGCGCCGTTGAGGATGGGACAGGACTACAGCTTTGTGCGGGCTTCCTGGCCCATCCGGCTCAACAAACTGGAGGCCGAGTTGCTCGTGATCACTTCACTGCGCGACGGATCATCCGTCATCAGGCCCGGAATCACCTGGAAGGTTCGTACCAATTGGAGTCTCTATTGGATGCAGAGCCAGTTTGTGGGCGGCACTGCCACGGAGGTTGGGCACCTTCAGGTGAAGGGTTCGTCGGACTTCGGCCTGCGGTTTTCGTTTTAACAAAGCCCACGATAGACGCAGAAAGCGCGTCAATCGTGGCCACCCTTGGGTTCCGAGTTTGTGCTGGAGTCCAGGGGAGAACCAGCGCAAAATGCACCGGTCACAACAACCATGACTTTCCTTATCCTCACAGCACTCATCCTTTTTTCGTTTGGCCTGTATTCCTTCGGAACAATCTTCTTCCTCTGGCTCCGAGACCGGCGAGAGAAGCACCATCCCTGGCACGACGGCGGGCTGATGTTCCTGACGACCGTCTGGTTCGCAGTGAATCTCGGCGTGACGCTGCTGGACTTATACGAGCATCCATGGACGCTACTGACCTACCACTTCATGATGTGCTGGGCCATGTTGTTCCCGCCCTTTTTGATGCGCGGTACCTATGAGGAGCATGCCCGTGACCTCCCTGAGCATCCATTCTGGAAGGGGGCCATCTCCTGGGCCAATGCTTTGAGCTGGCTGCTGGCGCTCGGTGTGTTCATCGCCAGCTGGTTTCTGAAAGCGATTTCGATGCAGCAGGTAAGCCTGGTGCTTTTTGCGTTCTTCATCCCCGCTTTGGGCTACAACCTCCTGGTGCTGGCGAAATCCCGCAAGAAAGGCGAAGGCGAAGAGCGAAGCTACCACCTGTGGAGCAAATTCCTGTATGCATTCATCCTTCTCATTTTCGTTCAGTCAGTCGTCGCCGTGACAGGCTGGGTCGACGCAAAGCGGTACCCCACGGCGCTGAGCATTCTGTCGCGCGGGTGTCCGATCATGTTCCTGTTCATCGGAACCTATTTTCAGGGCCGGTTCGCCTTCTACGATGTGCTCATGAAGCGCGGCTTGTTCTTCCTGGTGGCGCAGACTTCTCTCACTCTCTGCTTCGTGCTGTTGGCGCCCCGTCTTCACTTTTCAGGGTCGCCCTGGATAGCGGCCTGGGTGCTCGGTTCCATCCTGTTGCCCCTGGTTTTGCTGGCGCCTTTTTTGTATTCACAGCTGGAACGCTGGCTCGACCGCGCCTGGCTGGGCCGAAGCTTTTCACCGATTGAGGCCGGCAGGTTCTTTTTCGAGGGTGTCCGTCCCGCCTCTCTACCGAAGAAGAGATTCTCCACCTGGCTGAAACTCACCTGACTGACATTTATCAATCTCAGGTGCAGATCTGCCTCGATCCCCCCTTCAACGACCCTCCCTTCCCGGTGCAATACGAAACCAGCATCCAGACAACACAGGGTGTGCTGGGTAGCCTTCGCATGGGACCCAGATCGAATGGCGCGCCTTACATGAGCGAGGATCGAAAGCTGATCGCCTATCTGGCCAGCGGCTTCAGCATGTTCGTCGATTACTTTCGACTTCAGATGAAACGATAACAGCAAGAAAAGCGCGAGCAGGAATTGATGCTGCATGCCAGCCGGTCCGAGTTGAAAGCATTGCGCGCGCAGATCAATCCCCATTTCCTCTTCAATGCCCTGAACTCGATTGCAGGTCTGGTCCACCGAGATCCCGGACTGGCGGAACAGACCGTGGAACAGCTAGCCGAGGTCTTTCGGTATACCCTGAAGCGTTCTGAAACCGAATGGCGCGCCTGGGTTATGAACTGGAGTTTGTCCGTGCCTACTTCGACGTCGAGCGCGCGCGCTTCGGAACCCGGCTGCAAGTTCAAATGGAGATTGCGCCTGAGACGCTGGAGGCCCGGATTCCGTCGATGATGGTCCAGACCCTGGTGGAGAATGCCGTCAAGCATGGCATCTCCAGGGTGCGTGGAACGGGCGTGGTTTGCATTAAAACCGCCGTGCAGGAAGGTAAACTGATGATCGAAGTGGCCGACAACGGCGAAGGATTCTTAACAGCGCCAGAGCCGTCTCTGCTCGACGACCGCCACGGGACTGGTTTCGGGATCAAGAGCGTGCAGGAGCGGCTGCGGGGCTATTTTGGACCCGACGCCCAGTTCCTTATTCAGCGGGACGACGAGCATTCGCTGACCCGTGTTTCCCTGGAGATTCCGTTGGCCAAGGCGTCGGCCTCGGAAGGATTGGTGGCGCGATGATCCGGACCCTGATTGTCGATGACGAACAACCGGCTCGCGAGCGGCTTCAGCAGATGCTCCGCAGTAACGAAGGCATTGAAGTCATCGGGGAAGCCGAGGATGGAGAGCAGGCGATTCAGAGAATCCTGGAGTTGCGTCCCGACCTGGTATTTCTCGACATTCAGATGCCTGTGCTCACCGGGCTGGAAGTTTTCAAGGCGCTCAAGCCGCCACGCCCAAAGATCATTTTCTGCACGGCTTTCGATCAATACGCGCTCGCTGCTTTCGAGCAGCAGGCGCTCGACTATCTTCTAAAGCCGGTCAAGCGCGAACGATTGGTTCAGGCTATCAGCCGGGCACGAGAATCATTGGAGCATTCAACCACGCTGCCACGGGAAGTGACTCAGGCTGGGCAGGTGCAGGCCCGCATGCTGCCACAGTCGGCGCCCGCTCTCGCAGGTTTGGAATTCGCGGCTGTCAGCACCGCGGCCCGCACCGTGGGAGGCGACTACTACGATTTTTTCTCCATGCCTCAGGGTCTGTTCGGCGTCAGCATTGCCGACGTTTCAGGCAAGGGACTCTCTGCCGGTCTGTTGATGGCCAACCTGCAGGGCCGGCTGCAGAGCCGCGCGCCACTGCATCTAGCGCAAGCAAGCGACCTGGTCGGGGATCTCAACCGGGCGCTGTGCAGCACGATGGAGGAAGCGCGCTTCATTACCTTGTTCTACGGCGCTTATCATGAAGCCAGTGGAACTCTGACCTTTGCGAACGCCGGGCACCCTCCGCCCTTTCTTTTCAGAAGTCCGCTCAACGCCGGTTGCGAGCCTATGACGATGAAGGGTCAGAGCGTGGTCAGCCGACTGACAGCCGGCGGTCCGGTGCTGGGGCTTCTGCCCAACGCTAGCTTTCAACAGGAGAGTGTGAGGCTCGCTCCGGGCGATGTCTTGCTGCTCTTTAGCGACGGAGTCTCGGAAGCCATGAATGCAGTTGACGAAGAGTTTGGCGAAGAGCGTCTGCAACAATTGCTCACCCTGAATGCTCACGAGCCGGCCCAAGTGCTCGTCGAGCGCGTCCTGACGGAAATGCATGCATTCACGTGCCAGGTTCCCTGGCACGATGACCTGACGTTGATGGTTCTGAAAGTCAGAGAAGGTGGCCGGCCATGATCAAAACCTTAATCGTGGATGACGAGGAGCCCGCCCGCGGCCGCCTGCGCCAGCTTCTATCGGCCATCGACGATGTCGAGGTGGTTGGCGAGGCTGAAGACGGCGAACAGGCTATCCAGCGGATCCTGGAGCTGCGCCCTAGCCTGGTGTTTCTGGATATCCAGATGCCCGCCTGCAGCGGCTTGGAAGTGGCTGCATCGCTGCCTTCGCCCCGGCCACGCATCGTTTTCTGCACGGCCTTCGATCAGTACGCGGTCGACGCCTTCGAGCTGCATGCCGTTGACTATCTCCTGAAACCGGTTAGCCGAGCTCGTCTCGCTGAGGCGGTCAGCCGCGCCCGCCAGGCTCAACCGAACACACAGGAGAGCGATCTCGAAACCCTCACACAGTCAGGCCGGGCTAAGCCCGCTCGTTTTCTGGCCAAACGCGGCGCTCGCTTTCGGGTGATCACCGAAGCCGAGGTGCTGTACTTCGCTTCCGAGGAAGGACTCACCAAACTCTGCGCCGCCGATCAGCACTACTGGATGGAACCCACCCTGAACGAGCTGGAAGCCCGGCTGGACCCGTCCGTGTTCTTCCGTGTTTCGCGCGCGGCCATCGTTAACCTGGACTCCATTCAGGAAGTTTTTCCGATGCCTGGCGGTCACGCAGAGGTGTTGCTGAAGAACGGCGCTCGGCTTGAAGTCAGCCGCAGACGCTTCAAAGAGTTGTTGGGAAAGTTGGAAGGGGCGTGATGGGACACAGCCACTTGTTCCCTCTCCCTCGTCGAAGAGCGCGGTTTTATTCGACTCGCTGACTCGTACGACTTACGTCATGTGCCATTCATGCGGTTCTTTTCTCTCTGCGCCGTCTCCAGTGGTTATGGCTGGCTCGTTGTCGAAACTAAGCGCTTCGTTGTTTGTCCACTTGAAATGACGACGAAACGTCGGATTGCAGGGCCGAGAGAGCTGCCCCTTGGAGTGCGGCCGCACGAGGCCGCCTTGGATGGGCGGTGTCGAGCAATGCTCGCACCGTCGCGCCCAAGGTCTGCGGCGACACGTCGCCGCACTTCAAAGTGCCCAATCTCCAGTGAGAACTTAACGAAGTAATACTTGCGGTGGCCTCGAGAATCGAAAACCCGTGCATGGCTTTTGCGAATAAGGATCGCGGCTCGTCCCTGGGTTTCCAAACTTAGGCATCACCATCCCGGTGGGTCGCGCTCCGGCTTGCCTGCGTCAAGCACTTCTGTCCTGACGAACCCCCCTTCTACTTTAGGAGGCAACGCATGCGAGCAGTGGTGCAGCGTGTGAAGGAAGCCCGAGTCGAAGTGAATGAGACGCGGGTGAGCGCAATTGAAACGGGGCTTCTAGTCTATCTGGGCGTCCACATGGGTGACGAACTTGCGGACGTCGAATACATGTGTGACAAGATTGTTGGACTGCGCGTTTTTGAGGACACTGCCGGAAAGATGAACCTTTCGATACAGGAAGCTGGTGGAAGCCTGCTAGTGGTTTCGCAGTTCACCTTGTATGGCGACTGCCGAAAAGGCAAGCGACCCTCATTTTCCGACGCCGCACCGCCGAAAAATCAAGGATGCTCTATGACCTTCTGACTGCAAAATGCCGCGAATGCGGAATTGCAGTCAAAACCGGAATTTTTCGGGAAATGATGAAAGTCTACTCGATCAACGACGGACCGGTCACACTGCTGCTGGATAGCAGGAGGGGCTTCTGAATGGAAGGCCAGCGGGTGCTGTAGTGAGAGATTTGAACTGGATGGCAGGTGCGGCTTCGAACACTTTACTCCTTGCAGCCATCGAGACTGCCCTTGTCTTTGTAGCATTTTCCGGCATCGGTGAGTTCTTTCGAACCATACTTGGTGTGACAATAGGTACAGGATTTGCCGGTCTTTTTCGCATCAGCGGGCTTGGAGTAGTTCAGGTTCGAAAACGAAATCACCGTGCCAAAGGCGAAAAACAGTAGAAAGACTGTCTTAAGTAATCTCAATGTAGATTCCTCCTTATCAGCGAGAAACGTTGAAACGCAGAGAGTATGATTAATCTAGACCAACACGGGTTGTATTGCAAGGTGGCTGGAAGCGCTATCTCCAACAGACTCAGAAGTTAAAGGTGGTACGGTGGTGCTCATTCGATCCCTAAAATCTGCGCCAGGGCTGGTTCTGGCGCTTTCTATCTGCGGCGCCAGCTCTTCGCCGCCCCAGTTACCCGCCCTAATTGAACAAGTGCGTTCGCAGGTAGATGCCAGCCGCGCCATGGGTTATGTGCGCCAGGTTTGGGAAACCGACCGCTGGTTCACCTTTCCGAAGTTTCAGGAAACGGCCGAAGGGCTGCAGCGAACCATGAAGAGCATTGGACTTCGCGATGTGGAACTGCTCGGGGCTCCCGCTGACGGGATCACCCAGGTCGGTTACTGGACGATGCCCCTTGCCTGGGACGTAAAGTCGGCCCGTCTGGAAATTGTCGAACCAGCAGTCCCGGAGGAGTTGCGCATACTGGCAGATTATGGGCGAGTTCCTGCTTCGCTGGGTATGTGGAGCGGCCCGACGCCGCGCGAAGGACTCACTGCCGAGGTCATCGAAGCGAATCAGGCAACAGATTCGCAGGATTGGAAAGGCAAGATGGTACTGACCCGCGAGAATCCGGCAGGGATGAAGTGGCGGCTGGCTCGAAAAGGAGCAGCCGGAGCCATCAATGCCTTCACCGAGAATCCGGACTTGAAGGACGACCGTCAGTGGATCAATGCCTGGGGAGACCGAGGCTGGGGATTGACCAAGGACAATGCCCCGCTGCCCTGCTTTTCCATCTCACCTCGACAGCGCGACCACCTGCGCAAGCTTCTCGCTGGTGGCAAATCCGTGCGTGTCAAGGCCGTGGTCGACAGCCGGTATTACTCTGGCGTCTATCCCTATGTCACCGGACGCTTGCCCGGGACAGGCGCCGAAGAAGTGCTGGTGCTCGGACACACCGCCGAGCAGGGTGTTCACGACAACGCTACGGGAGTGGCGGCGATGCTGGAAGCACTGGGTGCGCTCAACCAGGCCGTCGCGGCCGGCACGCTTCCCCAACCGCGTCGCAGCATCCGCCTGCTCGCCATGGGCGAGATGTACGGCTCCATGCACTACCTCGCGACCCATCCCGAACAGGTGAAGCAGACCGTAGCGGCGCTGTGCATCGACACTCCGGCGGCCTCGTATGAGCAGGCCGGAACCGAGTACACCTTCCATTTCAACCCGCACGCCGCGGCATCTTTCGCTGATGCCTTCATTCTTAAAGTGGCGAGTGCCTATTATGGAGACAAGCGCCCGTTTCATTCAAAGGAGTACACCACCGGAACAGATACGTATTTGAGCGATCCGATGATCGGCATCCCGACAGTGTGGCCGTATAGCGGCACCGGCGTTCATTCGCATCACAACAGCGCCGACAAGCCGGAGACCGTTGACACAAGATCGCTGCGAGATCTGACGATCCTGAGTGCTGCCTACCTCTATTATTTGGCTGCGGCCGGCGACAGTGAGGCCGCCTGGCTCGCCGAACTGGCTCTCACACGCGGCCAGCAGCAGATCGCGACGGCCATTGGTTCCATCCTGGATGCAGTACCAGGCGCCGACACCCGGCAGTTGGCGGAGTTCTTACGTGAAGGCAGATCTCGCATCGACTACTTTCGAGACCGAGCTCAGCAAGCAGTTCGATCCGCTTTCCGGTTGTCGGTCAGCCAGCCGGCCTGGATCAATGGGCTGGAGGACACGCTTTCTCAATCCGCGCGTTTGCAAGCGCAGCGGCTGGAGACTTCCGTCCAGCGCCGGGCAGAAGAACTGGGTGTGGCGAAGATTCAGCCAGCGCCAGAACGAGCCGACCCACAACTCGAAGAAGCTCGCAACGTTATTGTGAAGCGGAAACGCTTTGGCACGCTTCCGCTCGATGACATCGCATCTGATCAGCGTGAAGGCCAACCCAGCGGCGCCTGGGCTGACACTCCGGTGAAGGCCCTCTATTGGTGCGATGGCCGCCGGACATTGACGGAGGTGATCCGGCTCACGCGGCTGGAGGTTGGTTCCACCGACTTTGACTTGGTGAAATACTTTCGTTTCCTGGAGAAAAAAGGCTACGTGGAGTTTGTGAAGAGATAAAAGGAGAGAAGCAAACCGCAGACACGCCGAGGCGCAGAGGCTGAGTGGCTTGGGGCTTGCATTGCTCGCTTAGGGCTTGGTGCTCAGTTTCATAAATACAGTCGCGTTTCCGGGCAGTTCAAACCTCGTTTCCGGGACTGTGGCTACAGTTCTCAACGTGGGAGGCGCTGTCCTCAGCGGCGAATTGCCGAGGCTCAGACTCCCTGCAGGTCGCCGCTCGGAGAGCGGCTCCCACATTCAACGCTTTCTCGATTATGTGACCCTATTTATGAAATGAAGCACTTAGGATCACCAAGGTTGGATTCAATAATGCGAGAGTCTTCTCCATCCAGCCAGTCATCTCCCATGCGTTTGCCACGTCATAGGGACTATCCCATGGTTGTACCGATGTGCCTGCCAGCATGCAATGAGAATGATGCCCGGCTTGAAGTCAGATGCAGACGATTCAAAGAGTTGTTGGAAAAGTCGGAAGGGGCGTCAGAATTTGGGATTCCCGGCGGAGCGGCGACAGTCGGCCTCCGGCGTGCGCCCAGCCGTAGGGCCACTAAAGGAAAGGTGCGTTCGTTGGACCATTTGCCCGCAGCCCTACTAGGCTGAGAGAAGGTATTCCGGTTTTCACTTCTCGGCAACCATGGGCGCCGCAATCATGCCCTTCACGCTGTAGTCCGCCGGCACGATGTGATAGCGATAGATCATGCCGTGCTCCCCGACCAGGTAGCCGTGTTTTGCATCAGGGAAAGTGACGGCAGTAACATTCGCTGGTATCGGGAATTCCCGAGCGCTGAAGGTGCGACCGCCATTGGTTGAATACGCGATCTGCCGGTAGAGGATGATGACACCCAACTGGCCACCGGCCATGGCGTAGTGCGCGTGCTCACCCCCGAACGGGGTCACGACCCCATTCCAGCTATCCCCGCCGTCGGTGGTGATCAGAGTCTTGCCCTCGTGCAGCGTGACCAGGCCGCTGTTCTCATTCCAGAAGAATCCCTGCCTGCCGTTGTCTTCCATGCTTTCGGGAGCGGAGAGGGTCCAAGTGGCGCCGCCGTCCTTGGTGCGAGCCAGGACCGCCCTTTTGCAGGGTCCCAGGGGCAGGAGGCCGACGGCGTAGCCTACAGTGGTGCTGGGAAAGGTTAACGTTTTGAAATCACAGTCGACCTTCCTCGCGAGACCCTCCACCTGCAAGCTGACTGCGCATCGAAGGACCGGCTTCCAAGTTTTACCGCCATCGTCGGTGCGGCGGATTTCCCTAGCGGCAGTAAAACCGGTCTGCGGGGAGACGAAATTCAACTCAAGCTCATGTTGCGAGAGCCTTCCGACGACCTCTTCCCACGAGGCGCCCCCGTTCGTAGTCCGCACCACCTTTTCGGCTGCGCCTCGCGTCCAGCCGTGTTTGGCATCCAGGAAGAAGACCTCCCTTAGCTCTCGGTCGCTCGATTCCAGATCGCCGCCCAACTGAACCTCCCACGTTTTCGCGCCGTCCTTAGTGTGCAGGATCGTGTTCTTGTCGCCGACTGCCCAGCCCTCTTCAGCGGAGACGAACCTCACATCCAGCAGATTGATGTCTTTCGGATAGTTGGCCGGCTCCCAGATGGCCTTGAATTTCGGTTGCGTGGCAGAAGCTGCGTTGGCGGGAGCGGTTTTCTTAGGCGTTTGCGCTTCGACAGCCTGCATGCTGGCCAGGAACAGAACCGCAAGATAGATGAGTCTCATCGAGCCCTCCTGAATGAATGAAGTTTTTGATTGAGAGAGTTTAGCACGGCATCAGAAACTCTTGTGGGTGTCACGGCTGGTGGCTCCTCAAACTGCTACGCCCAAACAGCCAGCCGTTCCAGCGGTTCCTTGTAAGGCCGCAGCCTGAGAGCTCCACCGAGGCGCAGCCAGCCCCGGAAGCAAAAGAGAGACCATCCACAACATGTCGTAGACACCGAATCGCCATCACAGGCTCCATTTACGCAACCTTAGTGGTTCAACTGCGCAAGCATTGGAGAGAAGGATGTGAAGCCCGACGGACACAGCTTGCTGCACGGATCCTCTCCTTGAGTCTCATGAATTCCAAGAATGCGAGGACTATAGTGCCCGATGATGATCGTTGTCAATCGCCATCCACCCTACCTCACTTGCCGTTGAGTGATCGTAGGGGCGGACCTGCGTGTCCGCTGGAATCCGTCTAAAGCTTGGGCGGCAGTTCCCGAAGAGACAGGAATAGACAGAAGGAGAACATCAGACGATGAACGGGCTGGCTTTGGCTTTAGTTTTCGCGCTCGGGGCGTCGCCGGAGCAAGCCCCGTGGGACAGGATCTGGACAGGTCTGGGAAAAAGCAAGTACCTGAGCAATGAAACCGTCGTTTCGGGTCTTAAAGAAGCGCTGCGCGTCGGCAGCGGCAACGCTGTGCGCCTCAACGGAAAAGCAGATGGCTATTTTCGGAATGCCGCCATCAAGATTCTCCTGCCTGAAAAACTCAAACCGCTTGAGAGAGGGCTGCGCTTGGCTGGTCAGTCGCGCCAGGTGGATGAATTCGTTTTGAGCATGAATCGAGCTGCAGAGAAATCCGCACCGTTCGCCAAAGACGTTTTCTGGAGGGCCATCGAGCGCATGACTTTTAGCGACGCCACCAGGATTCTCAAAGGCGGAGATACGGCGGCAACAGACTATTTTCGGGGAATGACGACCGAGGAGTTGACGACTGCTTTTGAACCCATCGTGAAAGAGTCCATGGAATCGATTGGCGTCACCCGACAATACAAAGTGCTAGCCGGTCGATATAACGCCCTGCCTTTCGTGAAGTCACAAGCGTTCGATCTGGACCGCTATGTGGTCGACAAGGCTTTGGATGGGCTGTTCTATGTATTGGCAGAAGAGGAACGCAAGATTCGCACGGATCCGGCCGCAAGAGTGACAGACCTGCTAAAAATAGTGTTTGGGAAGTAATAGAACCTGCGCATGAACAGTCGAGCCGTCCTGGAGTACACCTTGCCGATCTGGATTCCCTCTTTCGCAGAAATGACGCTGAGAAACATCAGGAGCTGTCTTCTCTAGCTGATGGAGGATGTTGGGGTACAGTCCACTCTCTGCGTCTTCGCATCTCAGCGGTGACTTGGCCTGGGCGGTAGCTCGATGACCAAGACCTACCCAGCGACGTTCATCGGTAGAGCCTTCAACACCACGGCTGTACGCTGCGTGAAGTGAATAGGCCTGGCACCTAATTCCCTTGTCGGGCGGGAAGAGGGCCTTCAGTCCGTTTGCGCCGGACAAGCTGCTCCGCCGCCAGACCGCTAATCACATCGCGCGCTTTTACTCTCCATTCGCCCGGGGAATCGTTCAAAGCGAAGGGAATCGCAAACTCTGCCTTTCCATCGCTGACGGTAACATTGGAAGAATAGTATCGAACGAGCTTTCCTGACGGGTCGAATACCTGCAAACGCACCACGGATCGATCCACAGGGCTTCCGCGTTCGTCCACCAGACTCACGCGAAGCTGCTTGTCCAGCGAAAGCTTGGCGATGCGTGTGGAACGCTCTACGAGGATTGCCGGCTCCTCGGGAGACGTGGCGACCTTCGCAGCTGCCGTTCCGCCGTGGATCAAGTCATACCGCACCCCCAGGCTCGCCGGCAACTCCACCTGCACCGCCTCCTTGGGAAGCAGGCCAATCAACCGCGACTGCCCCAGATCTCTGATCGTTCGCAGAAACTCTCCGGCAGCGGGGAAACTCGTCTGGATGTCGATGTCGCCAGGTCCGCGCCGGACGAACCCTCGGGCTTCACCCTGCCAGATGGGATTCTTCCGCCAGCGGCAACGCTCATCCATGCGCCCGGCCTGTTCGTCGAGGTACACCGTGCCGCCCCGCTTCACAAAGGCATCCACTTCGGCAATCTCCCGGTCAGAGAGGGCAATGGAGTACGGGAGAATGAGCACGCGAAACTGCTTGAGAGACCCGCTTTCAATCTGGGGCGTCGCCAGAAAGCGGAACTGGACCCCTTGCTTCTCCAAAGCCTTCACCCATTCGTTGCGGCGCTTCGTTAATTCGGCAAAGTTTTTCGAGGTCCTCTGCGCGTATCCCATGCCGTCAGTGATCTTGCCGTCAGTAATCCAGGCCCCTCGAATGCTGGCCATGGAGAAATGGATGGCCACGCCATCTTCGTGAACGGTTGAATTCATGAACAGCCGCCCAATGCCCGCTTGAATGCGCCCGAATGCTTCGGAGAGAGCCTTTCCCTGGGGACTGAAAGTGAGGTCCGGGTTCATCAGCGTGTAGTGCCAGAAAATCGAAGCGCCCGTGTGGCCGTAGAACAATCGCCTCCATTGCTCCAGATGAGCTTCTTTGCCGGTGACTCCATAGCCCGTGAACCCCGTGAGAAGCAGACCCGGGCGAAACAAAAAGTGCATGGCGTCCTGGTTGCCGCCGGAGTAAGGCTGAAGATAGTCCACCACCTGATCGATCTCAAACCAGTTGCAACCGTTGTGAGGAGTTGGCACTTGAGTTCCCGAGATGGACGCCAGGCCTTCAGGATCGATCTCGTGGAGGAATTCCCTCGCCTTTCGAAACGCTTTCAGAAACTCCTGCTCCATATAGACCCGATGGTCCGACCAAGGCGCAAAGTTCCCATGCTTTTGCGCTTCCTCGGTCGTCATCGGCAACACCGAATCCCAATTTGCGAATGACGTACTCCACGAAGCGTTCAAAGCATCCAGAGATGGATACTCCCGCCGGAGCCAGACACGCAACCCCGCCAGCGCCGCCGGAGCCCAATCCACGTCATATGCATCCGCGTAGGCTGTCAACGACGACTCGTCGGCCAGGTAATAGGCAAAAGGCTTCAACGGAATCATCTCTTTCAAACCCTCGGCCAGTTGGCTGCGCATTTCACGATCGAACTCGGGCTTCTGCAGCGTAATGTCCCGCGTGATGTATTTCTTCTCGCCCGTCTTGATGAACTCGGCTTTTCGCTTCAGATAATTCTCGCGCCGGTACCAGTAGATGCCGAACGCCGGCAGATGGGCGCTGGCCATAATCCGAAAGTTCCGTTCTGGCGTGGAGAGCGTCGTGATGCCGATCTTTCGAAACTGCTCGTCCACGACCGGGGTCCATGGCTGGTAGGAGCGCGGGCCGTGCCAGGGCAGAACCACTTCATAGTCCGTCCAGGCGCGGGAAGACGCGGCAAACAGCACCGGCACTCGCTGAACAGCCGCACCAGCGGTGACGCGCACGAAGCCCGAGTGCGTGAGGGGGCGCCCCACCACCAGGCTCGCTTGTTGCTGCCCCGAAGCCTGGCCGATGACGCGGCCAAGGGCATCCAGAAGTTCAACCTGTGCCGGCTTTGAGGAGCTCCAGGTAATCACCGCCTGTTTTCCTTCGGCAAGCACCGCCGGTGAAACCTGCACATTTTCAATCTTGTCTGGTTGAGGCACGTCGATGACTGAGACCTCCCAGTCTGTTGCAGCTCGCCGCTCCAGGAAGAAACGTCCCGGTGGTAGCTTCGAGAATCTTGGCGGAATGCCCTTCCCGGAGTGACGAATCTGCCGAGACTCATCTCTCAACTGCCAGGAAATCGCTGCATTGTCCCAACTGGGAGCCGCCGCCGGCTCGCGCCTGGCCGCAAAAATCAGCGCTCGACACAACATCGAATAGAAGTATTCCCAGTACACGTTCATAGGATGGATTCTGGCTTCAAACGGCATATGCCAGCTGATGCCATTGTTCCGATAGCCAAAGGCCACCACCCTGCCCTTGCCCACCGTGTGCAGGGCAGCGACGGGATTGCCAGCGGCCGTTTGGATCAACACCTCCGCGCCAGGAGCAGCCTTGTACGCATAGCTTTCCAGGAATTCGAACGGGAAGCTTTCGACTGGTATGGCGCGGGTCACATAGTGCGGGCCGGCACGTTTCCAGGGTGATTTGTCTCCGTCACCCAATCGAACCGGACCGTCCTGGTCTTTCGGCAGTGTGATGGGCGTCGCAGGAACCAAGGGTGAGATCTCCGCATCCAAAGGCTGAATGAGGACCAGCCCGCACCCTTCGCGCACACGGCGCACCAGCGCCTCGCGAGAGGCGGGAGTCAAACTATTCCAGCCGTGATGCAACGGCAGCAGAATGGCATCGTACGGCTTCGTGCTCGTGAGCTCCTGCTCAAGATAGGAATAGATCAGCCGGAGGTCGCCACGTTCCGCCCTGACTCCGTAGTCCTGACCGAACGACATGGTCCACTTGTTGACGTCCCAGGCAGCATCGATGCTCACGGTGGTGAGGTCCAACGAAAGCCGCTGGGCCAGCTCCACGACAGTTCGGCCTTCATCCACCGTGGGAACTGCCAGCAGGCGAATCGGGCCGCCAGAGAGTGGGTTGGCCCATTTAACATGCGGCGTTTCGATGTCCAGCGTGTAAGGCGCCTCGAGACGCGCGCCGCTCCCCCGGCGTGTTCCCATGCCAACGTCTTGGGCTGAAAGAGTGGCAGCTACTAACAACATCACCACCACCAGCACCTTCAACATTTGCGATGCTCTAGATCGCCGAGACTGCATGTCGCTTGTCCTTAAGAATGAAAATCACAAATATTCAAGTTCTCGAAGGAAGATACTAACACTCGCACGGCAGGAACAAGATAGGAAACCGGAGTATCCGCGGGCCAATGAAATCACGAATCGGCGAAAACCAGGGCGCGCCTCTCGAACACCATCTGGACCTCGAACTTTGGTCGTGCGTCATTTCAGAGCGATCGACGGGATGCCCGCTTTCGCAGGCATGACGGTCTTCTTTCGGCTTCGAAATCAAAGTTGAAGACCAACGTCATTCAGGCTCAAGCGGAACTCCAGTCGAACATGGATCAATGTCTTTACCGTTCTGGGCGAGACTGCGACCAACGCACTGGCTCCAGCCGACTGGGTCTCGGCAGCGAGGTACGAGTATTTGTGGTGACAGCTTCAGCGGCCTCCCTGCAAGAGATCCTGTGGAGAGTGTTGAGTGCGACGTCGTTGTTCGGAAGCAAACCGTAAAGCTTCAAACGCCGTCCAGCAGCCTTTTAGACATTGGACGTTGGCACCCCACACAGGTTATAAGATGCCCGCATCAATTTCTTGGGGGGATCCATGCCATTAATTCTGAGTTGCCAGGCTATCAGCAAATCGCATGGCGCCCGTCTCTTGTTTGAAGGCGTTTCGATGAGCATCTCTGATGGCGAGCGGGTGGGCCTCATCGGGCCCAACGGAGCCGGAAAATCCACTTTCTTGAAACTGCTGCTCGGACAGGAGGCGCCAGACTCCGGCACCATCTCGCTTCGGAAGCTGGCTCGCCTCAGCTATGTTCCTCAGGATCCAGCGTTCCCGTCAGAAAGAACGGTTGGACAAGTCTTGCACGAAGCGCTCGATCCCTTGCCCCTGGACGACGCCGAGAAAAAAGGGCGCCTGGCCGTCATTCTCGGCAGGCTGGGATTTGCCAACACCGAGACGACGGTCGAGACTCTATCTGGAGGTTGGACGAAACGGTTGGCCATTGCCTGCGGGCTGGTGGTTGAGCCCGATCTGCTGCTGTTGGATGAACCCACCAATCACCTCGACCTGGAAGGCATCTTGTGGCTCGAGGAGACGCTTAAGTCGGCGTCGTTCGCAACGCTGCTGGTCAGCCATGACCGCTATTTGCTGGAGAACTCGGTCAGCCGAATGATGGAACTCAACCGCCTATATCCGGAAGGCATCTTCACCGTGGAGGGAAGCTACAGCCAGTTTCTCGAAAGAAAAGCGGATTTCCTGAGTGCGCAAGAACAACTACAGGAAACGCTGGCCAACAAGGCACGCCGGGAATTGGAATGGCTGCGGCGCGGTGCGAAGGCCCGCACCCGCAAGTCGCAAGCCCGAATTGATGCCGCCGGACGGTTGATGGAGTCTCTGGACGAAGTGCGGGCTCGCAATGTTCAGCAGACGGCCCGTGTCGACTTCAACGCCTCCAACCGAAAAACCAAGCGGCTGCTCGCCCTCGAAGCCGTAGGCAAGGGTGCGGGCGGGCGAACGCTCTTTCAAGATCTTTCTTTCACCCTGTCTCCCGGAGACAAGCTGGGCCTCCTGGGTCAGAACGGAAGCGGCAAGACGACTCTTCTGAAGCTGCTCAATGCAGAACTGGCGCCTGACACGGGTCGTATCGACAGGGCCGATGGGCTCCGCGTGGTGACCTTCGATCAGAATCGCCGGCAGTTGAATCCAGAAGAAACACTGCGCCGGTCGCTGGCCCCCGCCGGTGATTCGGTCATCTACCGCGATCGGTCATTGCATATCCATTCCTGGGCCAGGCGCTTTTTGTTTCGGAACGAGCAGCTGGACCTGCCCATTTCACGCCTATCCGGAGGAGAGCAGGCGCGGGTGATGATTGCCCGGATGATGCTCGAGCCAGCCGATATCCTGCTGTTGGACGAACCCACCAACGACCTCGACATCCCGACGCTCGAAGTCCTGGAAGAAAGCCTGGCAGACTTTCCAGGTGCTCTCGTGCTGGTGACGCACGATCGTTTTTTACTCGACCGGGTTTCCAACGCTATCCTGGCGCTCGATGGCAGAGGACAAGCAGAGCTGTTTGCGGACTATGACCAGTGGCAGCAAGCGCAGCAAAGCACCCAGCCGCTGCCAAGAAACAAGGAAACAGCTGTCAGCCGCGAGCGAACCAGCGGAAGGGAGCCCCAGAAGCGATTGTCTTATCTGGATCGGCTGGAATGGGACCGCATGGAGGAATTGATTCTCGAAGCCGAAGCCGAATTGGAGAGCAAGCAGCAAGCCGCCGAAGATCCTGCCATCGCCTCGAACGCCGCCGAACTCATCGCGGCCCACGAAGCAGTGTACGAGGCCCGCCAACGCGTCGATCAATTCTACGCCCGCTGGGCGGAGCTGGAAGCGAAGCTGCAGTAGGGATGGCCGTCACATTGGGTGAACAAGTCGGGAGATCCATGGGTCATTTCGACGATTCGTGCTTCGTTGTGTCTCTGCAGATCGGAAATGTCGTTGTCGTGTCACCCCGGCGGAAGCCGGGGTCCAGTTCCTTCCCGATGTTTAGAGCCAGCATTCTCTGAACTGGGTCCAGTGCGGTGCGCGAAGTTGCTACGGGTCACTTGGCGAAAACTTCTTCTACGGGCGTGATGCGCACCTTGTCTGCCGACAGGTTTAACTTGAGCGCGCCAATCACTTTGTCTTCAACCAGTAATTCCGCCGGTTTCTCGCCGTCGTACTTGATGGGCGAGAAGGCATCGGAGAGCAATTGCTGCTTCAGTCCTGCCGCATCCTTGGTAATGATGACGAATGAGAGATCCTTGGCTGAAAGATGCTTCCGAATGACTTGATTCGCCTCGTCCACGGTCAGCTTCTGAAGCTTCTCCCTCACCATCTGGGTAAACTCGCCAATTCCGTACCAGCGAGAATCCAGCGCATAACCCAGCTGCTGGTCCGAGGTTGCAGTCATCAGATAAACGTTCTTCATCAAGTAATCCCGCGTCTTGACAAAGTCTGCCGCACTCAACCCGTTTTCAATCAACGTGGCGACTTCATGCAGCGCAATGCGAATGGCCATGTGCGCGTTCTCTGGAACCACGGGCCGAATCCAGATCTCGAATATCTGCGCCCGGCGCGCAATATTGGGGTTGGGGAAAAACTGGAACATCCCGCGCGGAAACGCCTCGATATAAGCATAATCACCGTAGTTCATTCCTCGAGTTTCACGAAGCCGGTTGTAAAGGTGCGAAGTTGAGGAACGATGCTCGCCCAGCCAGGTGCGCGCCACGCTCAGGGCGACAAAGTCGGGGTGCGACCGCGTGACCTCGATGGGATGGCCGAAGGAGATGGCTGTGGCCCGTGTTTCCTTTTGAATAATTTCGACTTCGAATCCCTGCGGCCGGCGCCCGACAATCTTGCCAGGATCCGCCAAACCCGATTGCGCCTGGAGATGGTCCAGCAGCTCGGTGAGCCGCGACTTGACTTCGGGAGGCGCATCACCGGCAATTCCCACCAAAGCATTGCTGCGGGTGTAGGCGTTTCTCCAGAATGCTTTCACGTCGTCCAGCGCAATCGCCTGAATACCAGCCAAAGTGCCCAGCCCCGGATGGCCATACGGGGTGCCCGCAAAGATATTCGTCTGCAGCCGTTCCTTCCCGAGTTCTTCTTCATTGTTCGAGCGCAGATCTTCGCGAAGTGCATTGAGCTGTGCCTCCTTCAGCCGTTTAAAGTCGTCTTCGCGGAAGCCCGGCTCGGTGAGCATGGGCAGGGCGATGTCGGCAAAACGGTTCCAGTTGTCCTTGTGGACCGAGACAGTAAAGGTGGTCATCTCCCTGTCCACCTGCGCGGCGAAAGAGGCGGCCATCGGATAGAAAGCTTTATTGATCTCGTCGATACGCATTTGCCGCGAGCCGGCTTCAGCAACCATCGACGCGGCCAGGGCGGCAAGGCCTTCTTTCCCGGCGGGATCGTGCGCGGATCCAGCCTTAAAGAGCAGCTTCACCGTGAGCTGCGGGAGCGGCGATGCTTTCACAATGAATTCGGGCTTGGCTCCTTCGCTGCTGGATTTGCCGTTCGGCGCAGCAAACGAGCTTAGAACCGGTGATTTGGCCATCTCCGGCGGCATCGGCTTGTCTGAAAGTGTTGTGACCACCAAGCGGGCGTCGGTAAAGTATTTCTTCGCCGCATTGTGCAGGTCGGCAGGAACCAGCGAGTCGGCAGTCTGGTAGTACTTGTTCAAGGTCTGATACGACCGGCTGAATCGAACAAAGCGCGCCAACGTCGAAGCGATGCGTTCGGTGTTGTCCAGAGAGCGCACCAGTCCGTACCGGCCGTTGGATTTGGCGTCGGCCAGGCGCTGCGCTGGCGGGGGCGCGACCGTGGCGGAAGCTGCAGCCTTGAGCAACTCATCGCGAACGCTCATCACATCCTCCATGCGCTTGACTCGGGCGAGCACGGTGACCAGCGATGGATCCTGAGTCGGCGACACGTAAGGAATGAGCTGGTCGACCTTCTGCTCCTGCTCTACCAGCCGCTTGTAAACCTCCGACGTGTGGCCAAAGTTCAAGTCCACCAAAGCATCCACGGCAGCAAGGTCCTTGTTGACCTCGGAGAAAGCCGGACCATGAAAGGCGATGGTGACCCACGGGAGCGTCTTGTCAGGCCATGGAACGTGCGCATAGACCGGGCCTTTGGGCGGCGGCTCTTGCGGAATGGTCGCACTGAATGAGCCCCGCTTCCAACCCGACCAATACTTTTCAACCAAAGGAATCGCTTCCGCAGGTTTCACGTCTCCGGCAATGATCAGTGTCGTATATTCCGGCCTATACCAGCGGTCGAAGAAGGCTTTGGAATACTCGAACTGGTTAGGCATGTCTTCGATGTCGCGAATGAAACCCATGGTGGTGTGTTTATAGGTGTGCGTCGTGAAGGCATGTTCCCGTTGAACCTCGATCAGTTTGTTCATCGGGTTGGCGCTGTTCTTGTTGTACTCGCCCAGGACAGCGCGCGCTTCGGTCTTAAAGGCCGCTTCGGGATAAGACAGGTTCTGGAAGCGATCGGCTTCAATCTTGAGCATCGTCTCCAGATCTTCTTTGGCGAACGTGATGTGATAGTTGGTGTAGTCGTCGGTTGTATACGCGTTCTGCCGAGCTCCTGCCTTCGTCAGGACCTCCTGATATTTTTCGGGGGGATAGGCCTTCGTACCACGAAACATCATGTGCTCAAAGAAATGAGCAAATCCAGACTTGCCCGGTTCCACTTCGTTGCGCGAACCGGTCTGAACTGGAATCTGAATGGATACTATGTTCGGGAAGCCCGTTGGCACGATGATGATCTTCAGACCATTGGGTAAGATCTTCTCCGTTGCCTGAAACGGCAACAGTTCACCCTTTCTCTTTTGTGGCTCTTTTCCCGCGGAAGACTTCTGTTGAGCCAAGAGAATCAAAGGAAAAGACAAAGCAACGCTCGTCAAAAGCAGTATCCATCGTGACATCGTTAGCAACTCCTGATTCTAGAATCTGAGAGAATGCCGAAACCCTGCGAGTACTCATCGTAGCATGACGGATGCTTTCGCTCGGTAGCCGACGAAGAAGATTCTCTAACTCTTGCAGCATAACCAAGGCGAGGTAGTTGTCCTGGGCTTCCCAGTCGCGAGGCTCCTTGTTCCCTGAGTCGTTCCACGTTACACTGGTAATGTGATCCAGGAATTCAGGCACAAAGGCCTCGAACATTTCTTCCTGAAAGGAACGAAGGCGGGTATTCAGGCAAAACATGCCGCTCGCCTCCGTTTGATCTTGGCGCGCCTTGACGCTTCGATCCACCCCCAGGATATGAATTTGCCAGGTCTGGATCTACACCAGCTGCGCGGTGATCGAAAAGGCACCTGGGCTGTCAGGATAAGTGGTAATTGGCGGGTCACCTTTGTCTTTCGTGGTGAGAACGCCGCGTCAGTCGATTACGAAGACTACCATTGAGGTGAAGCGATGCAGATGCACAATCCCCCCCATCCTGGGGAGATACTACGAACACTGTGCCTCGAGCCACTAGGTCTCAGCGTCACTGAGGCGGCCCAGGCACTTGGCGTGAGTCGCAAGACGTTATCGAGTCTGCTAAATGGTCGGTCAGGCATTAGTCCTGAAATGGCTATTCGTCTCTCCGTCGCCTTTGACACTTCGGCCGAAAGCTGGTTGCGCCAGCAAGCCCAGTATGATTTGTGGCACGCTGAGCAAGGTCGTCGCAAGCTAAAGGTGAGGAAGCTGTCCGCCGCTTGACGGGTCTGCAACAAACGCCCGTCTTTGGAGTTGCTGGTTTGATTGGGTTTATGACGCGTCCGGGCTCGGCTTGCGGTCGTCTTTAGGCTATTAAGTTATGTAGCCATGTACCGGTTACCCGGAGGACTCCTTTGGCTTCACTCGGGATCCTAAATTCACTCCCAACCAACTCGATTCCACCCACCGGCGGATTCTAAAATCGATCTGTTGTGATAAAGTAGATTGTCGTGTTTTTCTCGAATAAAGTTGCGTCTACCGTCAGCAATTCGGTATGGCCTTCCAGGGCAGAGTCCGCTATGTCAGCGATATTGCCAACTTTCTTTGCTTATCCTTCCGAGCCAGCTTTAGTAGCTGAAGGTATCGAGCAGGCGCTTGCAAGCTTAAGAAACAAGTCGGGTGTAACTACGGTTCAAGGTTGGCGCGAAGTAGATGTTGCCGGCCGATTCATCGCCGAGCAAGTCTTGGGAAAGATTGATGACTGCGGCCATCCCGAAAGCGGGGCGATCTTGGACCTGCTGGGTCTGTCTTTATCGCTGATATTACTCAACTCAACTTCAACGTTGCTTACGAAGTTGGCTTCGCGCTTGCGAAAGAGAAAAGAGTACTCCTCACTTTGCACCGAGGAGTCAATACCCGCCCCCCTGCGGTTGCCGACGTTGGTATTTTCGACACCCTGGGTTACCGGCAGTACGAGAATGCCATTGAGTTGGAAACTATCATTCGGGGAGCCACTGACCCAACGCCATCTCTCCGGAACATTTACCCGCTGAATCAGAACGCGCCCGTCTACCTCATTGAATCTAGGTTTAGGACGGACTCGGTCACCAGAATAATCTCCCGATTGAAGAAAGCTAGACTCTTTTTTAGGAGTTTTGATCCACAGGAATCGCCCAGACTATCTGGCAGCGAAGCCTTTGAGCAGATCGCTCAGTCAAACGGAGTTCTCTTACACCTTCTGCCCGCTCAGATTGCCGACGCGTCCATCCACAACGTCAGAGTTGCGTTCCTTGCCGGCTTGGCAGCTGGTTTCGGCAAGATTTTGCTTCTTCTCCAGGACGGCGAAGAACCCGTGCCTGTTGACTATCGCGACCTCGTGAGGGTTTTCAATCATCATTTTCAGATTGATGAGGCAGTCGCCGATTTTGCAACAAGTGTGACAGAGGCGCTGCAGCAAACCCACTACTACGAAATAGAGAAGGACCACACGCTTCTCGAGCGACTTTCGTTTGGTGCGTCTGCTGCAGAGAAGGAATTCCGTGAGTTGGCAGGTTACTACCTCGAGACAGATCAGTTTCAGAGAGCGCTACGTGGCGAGGTACGCTTAGTAGTGGGTCGCAAAGGGTCAGGAAAGACTGCGATATTCGCGCAGGTTAGAGATCGGATCAGACGAGACCGCCAAAACATCGTCGTCGACCTTCGGCCCGAGGGCTATCAACTTCTTAAGTTCAAGGAGATGGTCCTCAACTACTTGGGCTTTGGTGCGCTAGAACATACCGTGACCGCGTTCTGGGAATACTTATTGCTTCTGGAAGTCTGCCATAAACTACTTGAAAAAGATCGAGGCCCACATTTTCAGGATCGACGCCTCTTTGAGCCATATCGGCTGTTGGCTGCGTCGTACGATTCTGACCGATATATTACAGAGGGAGATTTTTCGGAGCGGCTGTCGCGTCTGTTGCAGCACATTACCGACGACTATCGTGCCCGATTTGGAAAACAAACTAATCAAACCCTCACCCAGGACCAGATCACAGAGCTTCTTTACCGGCACGACGTCAATCTCCTTCGAGATCGTGTTGTGGATTATCTGAAGCTCAAGAAGGGCCTTCACCTTCTATTCGATAATCTTGACAAGGGCTGGCCTACTCACGGGCTAGAAGCGACTGATGTCGCTATCCTCCGGGCCTTGCTTGAAGCGACAAGAAAGATTGAGAGACAGCTGCAGCGTCGCGAAATTGATTGTTCAACACTAGTCTTCTTACGGAACGACGTTTTTGAATTGTTGGTCAGCGAAACCCCAGATCGTGGAAAAGAAGGTCGAGTGTCACTGGACTGGTCAGATCGCGACCTGCTTCGGGAGTTGCTTCGTCGCCGCTTGGTTTACAGCGACATGCCCTCGGACAAATCTTTTGAAGATCTTTGGCGACGAATATGCGTCAGTCATGTTAACGGCGAGGAATCTTCTGAGTACTTGATCGAGCGATCCCTAATGAGACCGAGGGCACTAATCGACTTGCGAATCACTGCCGCGGTTTCGCAGTGAATCTGGGACATTCCAGGATCGAGGTAGATGACATAAAGAAAGGTCTCGACGCTTTTTCCAGCGATTTGGTAATCGAGATTGGATATGAAATTCGTGACGTCCTGCCTGAAGCCGAGAATGTTCTGTATTCATTCATCGATGACCGCAGGCGGTCCCGGCAACCGCTCTCTCGGATTTGTTGAAACGTGCTGAGATCGCGCTAGAGAGAATCCCTGATGTCGTGAATATTCTGCTTTGGTATGGTGTTCTCGGGATTAGGCGACTCGATGGAACAGTTACCTATATCTATACCGTGAATTACGAAATGCCGATACTGAAGGGAATTATTCGAAAGCTTGAGCCGGACGGGCTGGTCTATATGGTCAACCCAGCTTTTGTGCCAGGTCTGCAGATCCGTGAAGATAACAACCGCTAGTGTAGTGTCCCTTAAATAACCTTATACCTTTTTCCGGCGATTGCTATGATCTCTCTCATGCCGAACACGAGCCTGGCGATCAAGGTGCAACCTGGATTCACCCTGCCAAAGGGAAAAAGAAGGTGGCTAATCTGTAAAGCTATTTAAGGGACACTACACTAGGTGGATGGCATGACCTTCGCTTCTGGCACCCCTTCAGGGTGCGTCGTGTCGGTGGGCTTGCTAGCCGGTGGTGGAGCTAGCGCTCAACCACCGGCTAATAGCTGGCAAGCCTCTGGCTTGCATGTCAGGCTGTCGGCCAACGCCAGTCGATCACAAATCGATCGCAATCACTTCATGGTCGAGAATTGAAGGAACAGAAACCACGAGTGTTTGTCCGGAGGTATTTGTTCGTGGAACCTGGCCGCTGACGAGCAGTTGGACCTTTTTGGCCTTGCCGCTCGCCGGACCTACCGCGCCAGCCAGCCGCCATCGACTGTCAGGATGGATCCGCTCACATAGTCTGAAGCCCGGGAAGCGAGAAAGACGATCGCGCCTTTTAAATCGCCGGGTTCACCCCAGCGTCCAGCCGGAATGCGAGACAGGATGGCCGGTCCCCTCACCGGATCGGCAACCAGTGGTGCCGCATTGTCGGTGTTGATATAGCCGGGAGCAATCGCGTTTACCTGAACACCGCGAGAAGCCCATTCGTTCGCCAGGGCTTTGGTCAACTGGCCAATCGCCCCTTTGCTTGCGGCGTACCCGGGAACATTGATACCCCCCTGAAAGGTCAGCACAGAAGCAGTAAAGATGATTTTTCCTGAGCCCCGTTCCAGCATGCGTTTTCCAATCTCACGGCTCAGCAGAAATTGTGAACTCAGATTGATCTGAATCACTTCATCCCAATATTCGTCCGGATGCTCGGCGGCAGGTTTACGCAGGATTGTGCCGGCGTTGTTGACTAGAATGTCAATCGTCGGGAAATCCGTATTCACGGATGCAACGAAGTTGCGAACGGCTTCACGACTCCCAAAATCGCAGCGATACGCTCGAAACTTGCGGCCCAGGACGTGGACTTCCTTCTCAATCGCGCTGCCGCTTGGCTCAAGCGTCTTGCTGACGCCGACGATGTCGGCACCTGCCTCGGCAAGCGCCAAGGCAAACGCTTTGCCAATACCTCTGCGGCAACCTGTGACCAGCGCGGTTTTGCCGTCTAACCGAAACAATTCCAGGACGCTCATGTCTTCATTGACTCCCTGATTTGTAACTCTTACCCAAGAGTGGAGGGAGCTGAGGAGAGATTTGGGAGGGCGAGGCTCCTGCCGAGCCGCTTGGCGGCAAGCTGATGATCCAAGACGGCTCGGCGGGAGCCTCGCCCTCCCACAGCGACGCCAGTCAGAATTTTTCCACAGCTCCAGGATTCGCTCTTCCAGCCTTGGCTGACCTTCAAGAGACCACTACCTAATCTTTTCGAGGCGAGCTCTGATCTCATCGATCACGAAATGAGGAGAGGCCTTCTGTTCAGCAAGCTGAAGAGCCCGTTCGTAGGCGAAGACAGCTTCGACCTTTCTCTTTTGAAGTTCATAAAGAAAGCCCAGCTGAGACCAGGGTGCGGGCAAGGTCGGGTCCGCTTCTATCGCCCGGCGGTACGCCAGCTCCGCTTCTGCCGGCCGCTTGTACTCTGCGGCGAGCTTTCCAAGTTCCAGTGCCGGCAAGGCCCACTTCGGATCGAGCTGGAGGGTCTGCTGATAGAAATACTCGGCATTGGGGTAGTTGCCCGCTCTGGCGTAGAGCCTGGCCACGTCGCGAAACGGCAGTGCCCACTGTGAATCACTTTGGAATGCTTCACGCAGTGAGGCCAAGGCTTCTGCATCGGCCTTCCTGAACGCTGCACGGTAAGCCACGGCATAGGCCCGCCGCGCGAGTAGCGCACGGTTCTGGGCGTCCACGTCGGCAGCAAATTCATAGATGCGGATAAGCTGCTCCTGTTCAGGCTCCGCAAGGTCAGCCCCGTCATACACTTTCTTGAGAAGTGCGTCTCCGGCATCGGAGAGCTTTGGAAGAACGTCGCTTTTCAACCTGTCCCTGGTCACCGGGCTGACACCTCCAGCCTTCAGACGCTGGTATAGATCAAAAGCAGCTGTTCCCGGCGGGCTGACAAGCTTACCGGCACTCGCGGCCTGGAATATGCCCGCCTCAGTGGAGCCAAAACGATGCCAGACGAAGAAGGCCGTGGCTGCAATGAGTAACAATCCAGCACCCAGCATGAAGGTCCGGCTGGAAGAACTTGTCTTTGACGACTGTGCCAGCGGCTCGAGGTCAAACGAGAACTTGGACGACAACAGCGTTTTCCGTTTGCCAGAGGCGAACTCCGTAGTCGGCCCTGTCGATGGCAAAGCCTGTTGCGATTCACCAACCTTGGCTTTCTTCCCAGGCTCGGAAGGCAGGGGAATGCGGGTTCCCATGAACGGAAAAGTGTCTTCGTCTGTTGTCTGAGTTTTGGGAGTTTCTTCCGGGTCTGGTGTGAGTGGAGCCATCGATTCAGATCAGAAATACGGCGGGGTCTCGTTTCAATGAGACACGACGTCCACTGAGGCGTGAACAAGTGCTTGAGTGTGGCAGTCTATCCGAGGAAGACAACGGTAAAGCAGCGATCGGTAATCGCTGATCGCAAGCTAAATCCCAAACTCGCTCAGGCTGTGCGACGCTGTCGCGCGCAGCCATCAAGCATCAACGTGATGCCGGAAAAAACTCTCCAGAGCCAGCCGTTGTTCCTGGCCAATGGAAGCCGACAGTTGACGCTTTTCGGCCTCAGACAGCGGTTTGAATTTGCGAGCCAACTCGATGTTTTGCCCAATGTGTTCCAGCTTCGGCATGCCGACCGACACGGTGCTCACTGGCAGTGACATGGAGTAGTAAAGCAACTTCTCGATGGGCGCCGTTCCCAGAATCTGTTCCTGCCCGAAAGCTTTCATGGCAATCACACCCAGGTTCTTGCGTTTGGCCACGGGCAGAGCCAGAGCTTCAAAACCGCCTTCCTTCATGGGTGTCGCCTTCATCCCTCCGGAACCTTCCGCCATCCGGGCTCGCGCAGCATTGAGCGCCATTTGAGTGCAATCAAAATCGTGACGTTCAAGTGCGGTCTGTAACGACTGAGGAGCCGCGTGACAAGTGATGCCAATGAATCGCGTCAGTTTCTGTTCGCGCGCCTTGTACATGGTTTTCAGCACACCGTCGGGCGCTTCGATGGCAGCCAAGTCATCGTCGCTCGTCAGCGCATGGATGTGCATGACATCCACGTGGTCCGTTTGCAGCCGCTTCAAACTCAACTCGATCTGCCGCATCGCGTCGTCGCCCTTGCGCGCAGCAATCTTGGTGGCGAGGACGACTTCTTTGCGCCGCTGGGCCATCACTTTGCCAACGCGCTCTTCGCTTTTCCCTCCCCCGTAGTTGTGAGCCGTGTCCACATAAGTGATGCCGAGATCGAGCGCCTTGTTCAAGGCCTCCAGCGCCTTGTCCTCCTGTTCGTACATCATGAAACGGCTTCCGGAACCGAAGGCGAGCACCGAAACCTTCAAACCTGTCCGGCCCAGCGTCCGCATGGGGATTTTCGAGGATGCGCCCAGTGACTGGCCAACCACGCCACCCACCGTGGCACAACCTAAAGCTGCTGCTTCAAGGAACTGGCGCCTGGAAATGTTCATTGCGATGCCTCCTGAGTTTTTGACTTCAGCCTACCTCATGATCAGAAACGGCGGGCAAGTCAATCGCCTTATTCCCACCGAGCCACTGGATCTTGGCCGCCGCGGATCCCAACCACTTCATCCTGAATTACCCGTTGGCACAGTTTCAAAGTCGATTCTCGGGTGTTACTGTAAGACTTAGGCGCCCCCCTTGATTCCGGGCTTGGCCACTTGGATCCGCCTACCTTGAAATCCTCGCAAGAAGAACTCAGCGAACGCGCTCTGCCGGATCACCAACAAAATGCGAAAAGCCCAGCAAATCCTGGACCCTGAAAGGGGTGTGGTGGGCCAGCGATTTAAACCCGGCTTTGAGCATGCCTTTGGAGCGGAGATGGAAGGCTTCGAAGCCTTCGGGATTGCAGATTGAGCCGGGAGCTCCACACGGCGCGATCAGAGTGGCAGTTTGCGGCTCCTCAGCCATGAAGGTACTTCCATTTGTGACAATCAGAGATTCTCCGATGACCTGTGCGACAGGGGCTCGCAAAGGATAGGGAAGTGACCGCAGCTCGGACCAGGCATCCTTCGTTGGATCATAGACAGTAATATCGGCCATCTCGCTCTCAGAAAGCCTCTTCGACTGATTGTCTCGGCCACCCACGATGTAGATCCGTCCGTCCAATATAAATGTTCCTGGCTCGAAATGGGAACGTGCGGACGGGAGGCTTGAGGCAGCGTGCCATTTGTCTTGTTTCGAGTCGTAGACGTGAACAAGGTCCGTATCAATGAAATTTGGATGGTGCGTCAGCGTTCCTCCCAAAACGTAGATCTTCTCGTTTAGGGCAACGATACCGAAGTGGCCTCGCGGAACCGGAAGGGGCGCCCGCCGAACCCACTCCGTCCCAGAGTCAAGAGACAGCATCCAATGGTCCGCAGCCGCCGCCTCTTGGTTTGCGGCATAATGGCCGCCGACATAGTGAAGCGTCCGGCTAACCTGCACAAGGCCGCCGCCGCCGCGTGCTTCAGGAAGTGAAGGTCCTTCAGTCCAGGAATCAGAGACGACATCATACTTCCACACCGAGCGGATCGCAGGGCCAGGGTTGTTTCCCATAAACCCACCCGCAAACCAGATGGATTGCCCGTCAACCGCAGGGTTCAGATGAGTCACGGCGATGGGCATGTCGGAAAGACGCTGCCATCGGTCCAGGCTGGGATCGTATACATGGACTTGTTTTGTTGCATGGAGAGTTCGATCTTCCCGCGTGGCTTGAAAGAAACCACTGAAAGTAAATAGCTTGCCACCGACTACTGCAGCAGGTCCCTCGAATCTGGGCAGAGGGGACGGAGCCGCATGCTTCCATTCTCCCGATTGTCGTGAGAAGGCCCAAAACATTGCCAGGTAGAAACTTGCGAAAAGCAGAAGCACTAAGAGGAGTGATGAAAACGCGACTCTGCCGAATTTTCCCTTGCGATGAGCAACTCCACTCTGGGTCTCAACCATAACGACAACCATCGCCCTCTAACTTCTTAAAAATTTAGCTTAGAGTCGAAATGAACTTGGAATACTTTATACCTCAATTCAGGCACAGGTAGCCACTGTTTTGAGCTGGAAGTTGAGTCATACGAAAGGCATTCATCATGCGCAATCGAAGACGCTTCATGGTGGGTTTGGCGTCACTCCCCTTGGCAATTATGGTTGATCAGACTCGAGTTCTGCCTGGGATTCCCCGGTCGAGCCATTACTCGGCCCCAAATCTCCAAATGCTCTGGTCTGTTTTCGAGAATCCTGAAGAAGCTCGAGTGGTGGGATATCGGTTTCTCAAGCTCTATCAGAACGAGGGTCCACTCGGCTCTCTGATGTCAAAGATTTTTCGGATTGGCCACACTCCCTGGAACGAGCGACTGCTTCGCGCTTATCTCGATACAAGGAAACGGCTGGACTTCGAGAATGCTGATGTTGTCAGTGTCGACGGATGGGTTCTCTCTGCAACCGAGGCGCGCGTTTGTGCCGTAGTGGCCCTTACCGGCAAGGAGATCCGGTGATTCAGGATCTCAGATATTGCGAAGATGACATGCTGTTTGAAACGGACTTGTGCCTCATAGGCACTGGGGCAGCAGGCATTGCGATCGCTCGGGAATTTCTAGGGTCGAAATTCAAGGTTTGCTTGGTTGAGAGTGGAGGCTTGGACCTCGATCCGACCATTCAAAAGCTGAATGAAACAGAAGACTCAGGTCTTCCCAGGAAGCCACACACAGAAACCCGCCAACGGATCTTTGGCGGCGCCACGAATCATTGGACAGGGCTCTGCGGATTGCTGAGCGATCACGATTTTGACCCGCACTCCTGGATACCGGACAGCGGCTGGCCGATCAAGAAAACTGAGCTCGATGTCTATTATGAGAAGGCCTTGGAAGTTTGTCAGGATCGCCAAAGAATCTTTGATTCCAGGGTTTGGGAACTGCTGAACAAGACCGCCCCGCCGATATCTCGAAGCAAGCTGCAGGAGTTTTTCGTCCACTACTCGCCTTCACTTCGTTTCGGGCAAACCTATCGTCAAGTCATCGCTGATGCCAAGAATATTCAGGCTGTGCTGCACGCCAACGTCACAAGTCTGGATGCCAACCAACGGGCCACGCACGTTAAAGGAGCGAGTCTTCGTACACTGAGCGGGAAAAGTGGACGGATCCGTGCCAGGGTGTATGTGCTTTGCGCAGGGGGAATTGACAATGCCCGCCTCATGCTTCTCTCAAACGGAGTGGAATCCTATGGGCTTGGGAATCGCTCCAATGTTGTTGGCCGGTTTTTCATGGATCATCCACGTGCCAAAGTTGGGGAAGTCATCCAAAGCGGCCATGTACCGCTTCATAACCTGTACTGCGACTTCGAGTCGAAGCTGGGAAGATTCAGACCCGGCCTCGCGCTAAGTTACATGCTGCAGAGCAAAGAACGGGTTCTCAACTGCGGCCTCTATCTTTGGAGGAACAAGGATGCCGACTCGCGCGGCCCGCAAGAGGTCAGGACTCTCCTGAAGCGGCTGAGAAACGGCGATCTCACAGCGTCAGAATTTTCCAGTCAACTGGACCTGGTTGTACGTGATCTGGACCGTATCGCCTGGGATCTCAGCCGGCGTTTGACCGGCACCGAAAGTGCGCAGATAGAACGGCCGAGACTCGATGTCATGTGCATTTTGGAACAGGCCCCCGTACCGTCCAGCCGGGTCATGCTTTCTGAGCGGCAGGACGCACTCGGGTTACGCCGGGCGAAAGTGGACTGGCGCGTAACTGAGCTGGAAAAGCGTACCGTGGCGGTGGGCATGAAAGCATTGGCGCTCGAATTCGGGCGGTTGAATCTCGGTCGCGTGCATCTTGAAGAATGGATCTCGAACGACAATCTCGATTGGACTCACTACCTGGAGGACTACAATCACCACATGGGAACCACTCGAATGGCGGATGATCCGAACAAAGGCGTGGTCAACAGGGATTGCCAGGTGCATGGCATCGACAATCTGTTCATCGCTGGTAGCTCGGTGTTTCCGACTTCCGGACACATTAATCCGACGCTCACCCTTCTGGCGCTGGCGCTGAGGCTTGCCGATCGGCTGAAAGAGAAGGTCTTACGATGACGAAGATCCTATTTTGACGATGATGTAACTCTCTTGCTGATAGATGACACTTCCCAGATCGGGAAAGGCCTGTAGGAGGTTCAGATACCGTTCCTTTTGTGCCGGCACAAAGTAAGGGTGGCTCCCTTCATCCAGATTAACAATCAAGTAGCGAACGTTGTATTGCTCCATGATTTCCTTGATGACAGCTGCGTCCCTGATCACAGGGAACTCGATGCAGCGAAAGCCAGTGATGTAGTGAACCGTGGCTTCATGTGCAGCCATAATACTGTCTCCCATCTGCAGGTGTGGTTGCAGTGCCCGTGAGACTTCCATTAGCGGCCAATGAAGAAACACTGAGGGATCCTGCCTTCTCAGCTTAGTTGCAAGCGCACCTTCCTGAAAGACACCACTGACGACTATGATTACCAGTAAAGAAATCGCGACAGGCTGGACGCTTTGGAAGTTTAACTTCTGTTGAATGCAACGTCTCCACGAATTCGCGGCGCTAAAAAGCAAGCACGAACTCAACCAAAAGAAGCTCGCAAAGACACCTTGAACACCCATATTCGGGAGCAACCGAATGTTGGCGACGGCGCTGGCTAGGAACAGGAAACCCGCTCCAATTGCGATTGAGATTCGGAATTCTGAAGAGTTTTGTCTCGTGTGTTCGACACACCAGAGACCGCCCCGCCAGGCGTAAAGCAAAGCAATTGGGAAAAGGGGGAAGAGATATCGTGGACCTTCTTGAAATGGCCAAAGTAGAAAGATTGCGCCGTAAGAAACAAAGTACAATTCCATCATTCCGACTCGCGTTCGCGCGGATCTGACGAACCCTGCAAGAACCAGAAACACCGAAATAGCCACAATTGGCGAGTACACCTTCTGTTCAATCCAAGGCGAGTGGGTTAGAAGCTCAGCGAAGTGCGCACCGAGGGAAATGGAATTGGTTGCAATTCTCGATGCAAAATCTGCCGCGGTCGCAAACCCTAGTTCCGGCCTGTGAACGTCTTTCAGAATCAGCTGAGCCCGATATGAGTGCATGAACTCGCCCGGCCAGGTTGGAGCACTGTTCAGAGAAACCCACCACGTCCACATGCCATAGAAAAAAGATCCGCCTAACACTGCCGGTACTGCGCTCCAAACCCGAACTTTGGTCGTCGAAGTCCTTCTGATACGTTCCAACACAATCCATATCAGCAAAGAAAGGAGGAGACTCACGCCAACAGCACGAATCATGACAGTCCCTACCACGAATATAAAGAGTGCGATGCTTCGAAAAATCCAATTCTCAGAGCTACGGGAGGCTTCTACTCGGTGGACACAAATCAGCGAGACAAGACTAAAAAAAAGAAATGGGAAATCAGCTCCAACAGTCATCACTGCTCGCTGATAGAAGTCAGGTGAAGAAGCCAACAGAAGTACCGCGACACACCCGATGTAAGCATGGCCGACTTCGCGCAACAACAGGTAGGCAGCCACCAAGGCAAGGATCGCGAAAGCTATGTCGGTTAGTATGTAAGAGGGATAGCCGGCGGAAGTGAGGCCCTGAACCAAGGCGAGAATAATGGGCATTCCCGGTGAGAATCGCGTGTGTGGTCTGAAGTTGAACTCGTAGCCTCCGCGGGCAACGAGGGCCTTGGCCAAGCCGACATACTGGGCTGAATCGTTCGAGACAATTTCAATACGCGAGAAGGTCAGGAAGACAAAGAGACCAAAGAAAAGAATCACCGCACCGATAATCGCGTCAATTGTTGAAGAGTTATTGCCTCTGTCCATTCTTGTCAAAAGGATAAGGTGCGCCTACCTCCGCTTCCTGGTCTCAGACGACACTCAGATGTGCCGTTCCACTATAAACGTGCAGCATTGGCCTAAACTTTCTGGCTCAAGAAACTGGCGCTTCGGTGGGTCAATTGCTATGCCTATTAACTTTCTCGGGCACCTTATATTAGTGGCGCTTGGGTGGTCAACAGCCAGCGTGTCACAGCCAGCGCGTCAGAAGCAGAGCCCCGTCAAAGTCCCGAGCCCTACCTCACGGTCGGGCTACTGAACAGATTCGAGGCTCAAGTCAGTAGCCTGCGCGTCAGCAAGGGCTCGACCTCGCCCCAACGACTTATGGGACTTTGACGTGACCCTGGCGTCAAAAGCTGTGTGTTGAACAGCGAACACAGTCTGAACGGTGGATTAGCAGGCCCTGCGCAGGCGGAGAGAAGAATGATTCACTCGTCAAACCGCGCACCTACGATCTGCCGTCCGGAAGCGTCGGTCTGGACCCGAACGACCTTGGCTGTGGTTGTGTGCAAGCGGCCAAAGAGCGAGCTCGATCCGATGGTGAGAGTGAGGTGGGTGTCGAGCCAGATGGAAGTATTCAGATAGAATGAGATGCCGGTTTCGCTGATGTCGCGCGTGTCGGTCTTTTCAGTGAAGGCATTTCCTTCCGAGTCCGTCCACTTGACCAGGATCTTAGATCCCTCTTCCTGACGCGTCGCGGTTTGATCCATTCTCGACATGGCAAACACCCCAAAAGCCGAAAATCTGCTATGCGCTTAGGTTCGGCAGAAACTGGCTTCCTGATTAGTCTGGCCGGGGGAAATCTCAAGAAACGAAAAACAGCCGATGATCAGGATCGGTCAGGTCAATTTCTTCGTGCAGTTGCGCGAGAAAGTCCATGCCGTAGCGGGCCAGGAAATAGAAGATATTGACGCGTCGTTCTTGAAGGGTCTTGAGTGGATAGAGGATGGCCAGAGCCTTGTCGATCTGCTTCGTTAAGGTTTCCTGATGCCGGGTTTCGGCGTGGACAAACTTCGTGCGCAGATGTGCCACCTGATACTGCACCTTCTGTTGCGTGGTTCGTAACGCCTCAGCCAACGTCGGGTCGACAGCCTTGAGCGGACCTTCCAGTTCCGCCAGTCTCTCGCCAAACTCCTGCTCCAAACCGGCGAACTTGGCGGCCAGCGACTGGTCGAGATTCTGCTCCACGACTTTTTTGATGAGCGCTTCATTCCCGAGAAAAATATCTTCGAATCTCAGTTGATACTTCTCCAAGATTTTTCCGATCTTTCTTTCAACCACGGAGAAACTGAAGCGTGGGAAAACGATCGGCGCCTTTCGTCCGAACTCCTCATAGAGTGGGCCAATCTGAGCGAGGTAGGCAACCTCCGAAGGTCCGGCAACGTAAGCCAGCGTCGGAAGCAGCAAATCTTGCATGAGCGGGCGGAACAAGACGTTTGGGCTGAACTTCCAGGGCGACTCCTTCAGAGCCTCCTGGAAGTGTGCCACCGGCAGACGGTGCATGGTTCCTTTAATCTTGATGAAGCCGTCGTCGCGTATCAGGGCTCGACGCTTGCCTTCGTCTTCGAAAAACAGGCCCGTCGATTCTTCCTCCATCGTGACCTGCGCGTGGTAACCGGCACCAACTAACTGGTCGCTGCGCGACTGGATGACAGACTGGTACCGGCTTCCATTGAGCAAGATCTTTTCAAAAACCGGCTCTCCCAGCTGCTTGAACCGCTTATCCTGCGGATCAACCAGAATGAGCCCATAGTTCGAAAAGAGGTACGACAGGACTTCTCCGAAAGCTTCGGAAAACGTTTTTGCCGGGCGGTAAGCCGCAGCCAGGCGGCCTGCGATCTCGACCTTAAATTCTGAATTCGGCAAGGCCTCCAGAAACTGCTGCAAACAAGGCTCGATGGCTTCAGAAAAGCCAACCTTGCCGACCGGCTTGGCGGCATCCTCCGGCCCGCTTTCGTAGCGAACAAGCTGAAGCTGCGAATCACCATCGATCACGTGCGAATGATCCACCTCGGCCAGATCATGATCTTCGGTGGCCATCCAGAAAATCGGCACCACTTTGATTCCGCGACAGGCGTAATGCGCCGCCAGTTTCACCGCAGTCAGCGCTTTGTAGATGGTATAGGCCGGCCCCGTAAACAAACCCACCTGCTGACCTGTAACAACTGCGAAGCAGTCTCCATCGCGCAGCTTCTCCAAATTCTCCTGAGTCCGCGCTCCCGCGCCGAATGACCGGTTTTGCTTCTCCAGGATCTGACACAGCTCCTGCCGGTGAGCCAAGGGCTCACCCGAAAGGGCTTCTTTCCTGAAATGGTCCAGCGCGTAGGAAAAAGGAAAAAACGGCGCCAGTCTCGAGAAGTTATGCAGGTAGTCGAGAAAAAATGCAGACGTCTTGGGAATGTCTTTGAAGTGAACTCTGTCTTTGGTCATGCGCGAGTTGTCAGTGGTCAGAAGTCAGGTGTTCGCTTAAGGATTTAACGGGGCTCTGAAAACAGCAGCCACAAACTAGTCTTTCACAATTGCGTGGATCCGTTTCAAAGTCTGCAGAAGTGCTTCCAACCGGTCCAGCGGCAACGCATTCGGCCCGTCGCTGAGTGCCTTTGCCGGATTCTCGTGAACTTCCAGAAAGAGTCCGTCAATGCCCGCTGCCACCCCGGCGCGGGCGAGATGTTCGATGAACTGCGATTGCCCGCCCGAAGCGGTTCCCTGCCCTCCCGGCAACTGCAGGCTGTGTGTGACATCGTAAACCACGGGCCAACCCCACTGCCTCATTACAGGGAACGATCGCACGTCAACCACCAGGTTGTTGTATCCAAACGAGGTGCCGCGCTCGGTTAGCAGGATCCGCTGGCAGCCACTGCTTTCGAGCTTCTTGACGACGTTCTCCATGTCCCAAGGCGCCAGAAACTGGCCCTTTTTTACGTTAACTGCGCAGCCGCTCTGCCCAGCCGCCAGCAACAGGTCTGTTTGCCGGCAAAGGAAAGCAGGAATCTGCAAACAATCAACCACCTCGGCAACGGCTTTGACCTGTTCTATTGCATGAATATCCGTCAACACAGGAACCTGAAATTCTTCGCGGATCGAACGCAAGACTTCCAACCCTTGCTGCAGACCTGGCCCACGGAACGAGCTGGTCGACGTGCGATTCGCTTTGTCGAACGACGCCTTGAAGATGAGCGGGATGTCACAGCGCGAGGTGATCGACTTCAATTCCCTGGCCACCCGGCCGCAATGCTCCAGGCTTTCGATAACACACGGGCCGGCAATGAGAAACAAACACCGGTTTCCACCCGCGGGAACGGTGCCGACATTGAATTGACGTGTGGGGAGCATGATGAAGATTCCTGGGAGCGCGGACGTCTCGTCCGCTCCTGGGCCGCCTGCGGCAGCAGATTGCGGACGAGACGTCCGCGCTCCCAAGGTTATTGGCTCTGCGTCGCTTCCCTGGCGGCGGCCGGTTGGCCTTGCCGCGCCTGGCGATGAGCGTAGGAAGCCTGAATGAACGCTTTGAACAACGGGTGGGACGTCAACGGTTTCGACTTGAACTCGGGATGGAACTGGCACCCAACGAACCAAGGGTGCCCTTCCACCTCCACGACTTCCACAAAATTTCCGTCGGGAGAGGCGCCGACAATATTCAATCCATGCGCAATCAGCGTCTCTTCGTATTCCCGGTTGAACTCGTAGCGGTGACGATGCCGTTCCGAGATTTCCATTTCCCCGTAAGCCTTCTGTGTGTTTGAGCCAGCTGTGAGGACGCATGGGTAGGCCCCGAGCCGCATCGTACCGCCAAGGTCATCGATGCCCCGCAGCTCGCGCAGCTTGTAAATCACCCGGTGCGGCGTGGCCGGATTGAATTCAGAGCTATCCGCGTCCGTCAGTCCGCAGACGTTGCGAGCAAACTCAATCACGCTGGTTTGCATTCCCAAACAAATGCCAAAGAACGGAACCTTTTCGGTACGTGCAAAATAGATCGTGCGGATCATGCCTTCGATGCCGCGTTTCCCAAAGCCTCCTGGCACGAGGATGCCGTCGTAGACCCGCAACTGCTCCTGCCACCCCTCACCCTCGACTCCCTCCGCCTCGATCCAGCGAATTACGGTTCGCAGGTTCTGCACCAATCCGGCATGCACCAGAGCTTCCTTCAAACTCTTGTACGACTCTTCAAACTCCACGTACTTTCCGACGATCGCAATCTGCACTTCGTCCGCCGGGTGCTTGATGCGCTCGATGAGTTGTTGCCATTGACTCATGTCCGGTTCGCGCAGCGGCAGGTTCAGCTGTTTCAAAATGATTTCATCCAGCCCTTCGGCGCCTAGGACCAGAGGCACTTCGTAGATCGAATCCACATCCTTGGCAGTGATGACGGCATCCTCGTCCACAGAACAGAACAACGCGATTTTGGATTTCAACTCTTTCGACAGGAAACGGTCGGTACGGCACAGCAAAATATCCGGTTGAATACCGATGGCACGCAACTCCTTCACGCTGTGCTGGGTGGGTTTGGTTTTCAACTCGCCCGCCGTGCCAATGAACGGCACCAGCGTGAGATGCACGAACAGCGAGTTTTCCCGGCCCACATCCTGCCGGAGCTGGCGAATGGCTTCGAGAAACGGCAGCGACTCGATGTCGCCTACCGTGCCGCCAATCTCGACAATCACCACGTCGGCATCAACGCTCACCTTTTTGATGGCCGCCTTGATTTCGTTCGTCACATGCGGAATCACCTGCACGGTCTTGCCCAGATAGTCGCCCCGGCGTTCCTTCTGAATGATGGATTCGTAGATTCTGCCCGTGGTGAGGTTGTGGTCGCGCGTCAAACGGGAATTCGTAAACCGCTCGTAATGGCCAAGGTCGAGATCGGTCTCGGCGCCATCGTCAGTGACGAAAACCTCACCATGTTGGTAAGGGCTCATGGTTCCGGGATCGACGTTGAGATAAGGATCAAATTTCTGCAGTGTCACTCGGAACCCGCGGCTTTCCAGCAGCCGTCCAATAGACGCCGCGGCCAGCCCTTTGCCTAAAGAGGAAACCACTCCGCCCGTTACAAAGATGAACTTGGTTGCCATGCGCGCTCCTTAATGAATGCGTTCACTCGTTCAAGATCTTCCGGCGTGTCCACAGCCAGCGATTGATAGGTGGAATTCACAACCTTGATGCGGTAACCATTTTCCAGGAATCTGAGTTGCTCCAATGCCTCGGCCTTCTCAAGGGAGGACTCCTTCAGCGTTGCCAGACGCGTCAAAAAGGTCCGACGATACGCATAGAGGCCAACGTGCTTCAAGAACCTTCGCGTCTCGCCCGTCGCGGGAGACGCATCGCGGAAAAACGGGATGGGAGAGCGGGAAAAATAGAGTGCAAAGCCATCGTGATCGACCACAACCTTCACCACATTCGGATTCTCAAGCTCGCCGTCCGTCCCATCCACGCTCAAGGTTGAAATCATGAGGCTGGGATCAGACTGAAACGGCTCGACCACCGCATCCAAAGCTTCCGGATCGATCAAGGGTTCGTCGCCCTGAACGTTCACAATGACGTCAGCGTCGCTCGAGGCGGCCACTTCAGCCACCCGGTCTGTGCCTGAACGATGCAAAGGAGAGGTCATTCGTGCTTGGCCGCCGAACGCCTGCACCGCCTGCAGGATGCGCGCGTCGTCGGTCGCCACAATGACCTCAGCCACGCTTTTCGCCTGAAGCGAACGTTCGTAGACGTGTTGGATCATTGTTTTCTGGGCTATCGTAACGAGGGGTTTTCCGGGGAAACGTGTGGATTCGAACCTGGCGGGAATAATGGCGATGGACTTCAACGACTTCATCGATCCGAAATGATTGGCACAAACCGCCCCATCGTCTCTTCCTGGAGGCCGACGTTCAATTCCAAAACCATGACGAGAGCGCCGGGAATACTGAAACCAAACTGAGCGGCATCTTTGTTCAATTTAGAACGAAGATCAAGAAGTTTTTGCCCTGCGGGAAAACGACATTCTCCCCCGGCATTGCCGCCAAAATGATGCGAGTCTCGACAGTTGACGCAGGGTGCGCTGCTTCCCAAGCGCACCGTGTCTTCCATCGAGCCGGTACTCCAGAATCTGGGACGCACTAAGTTCACAAACCGGTCAAGTTTGAACCGCCAAGTCGCCAAGAACGCCAAGATGATATCCCGGGGGTAGCCCCAGGAGTGCCTCCGAATCCGGTTGATGGCCGGCTTGATAAACATTGCCTTTGATCTTTGCGTTCTTGGCGGTTCAAACAAGATGGGATCAACCAACCTACTATCTGTCATCTCGGCGGTATTCGGCGGTATGAGGACGACTAGAGGTTGGACCCTCTGAAATGGGAGTCGGCCTCCAGGTATCTGGCGTTCGAGTACTTAGTTGCCAGCCCCTATGATTCGGTCTATACTTTTTTTCGTTATCGACCGGTTTTAATGAGTCGCAAAACTCCTGCCTCCAGCCGCTGACGCCTTCTTTCCGGGAGTGGCACCATGAGGAGAAGAAGCACCCATCAGACATCGCACCAAAGCCTGAAACGACAGTGGCTCACTTTTCTGCTGTGCGTTTTGGTTTTATTCACCAGCCGCCTCCTTTTCCTGGGGCAAGAGACCGAGAATCCTGAACCGCCGCCAGCAGCTAAGAGTGCACAATCTTCCATCAAGATTGAAGTTGACCTCGTACTGGTGAATGCCACGGTGACAGATCCAAGCAACCGTTTTGTAACGGGCCTGGAAATAGATCATTTCCAGTTGTTTGAAGACAAGGTTGAACAAAAGATTACGCAGTTTAGCAACGAAGACATCGCGACCTCGATTGGAGTGCTGTTCGACGTGAGCAGCAGCATGGGCGACAAAATCAGCCGGGCCAAGGATGCGGCCATCGCTTTTCTCAAGACCAGCAACCCGGAAGACGAATTCTTTTTGCTCACCTTTGCCGACAAACCGAGCCTGGATGAAGAATTCACCAATGACGTTGCCGACATACAAAATAAACTGGCGTACAAGGGCGCGAAGGGTTCGACCACACTCTATGATGCCGTCTACCTTGGCCTGGAAAAAATGAAACAGGGCCACAACCCGAAGAAGGCCATTCTGTTGATCACCGACGGTGAAGACACCCGCAGCCGCTATTCCCTGGTGAACGTGCGCAACGCGGTGAAGGAGTCGGATGTTCAGATCTATGCCATCGGCATCGTGAATTCGTACTACTCAGATTTTTCGCAAGGACGAAGCGGGCGCGCCATTCTGGAACAGATGACTGAGATCACCGGAGGCAAGGCCTATTTCCCGAACTCCGTGTACGAGTTGGAAGATATCTGCACCAAGATCGCGATTGAGCTGAAGAACCAGTATGTTCTCGGCTATGGCTCGACGAATCCTGCCAAAGATGGGCGCTGGCGCAAGATCAAGGTGAAGCTCAACGCGCCCAAGGGCCTGCCTTCCCTGTCCGTTCGCTCCAAGACGGGTTATTTTGCCCCTACAGGTTAAGTTGGAGATTTGCCATCATGAAGAGAGCTGCCTGCCTGACTAGCGCTTTGCTGTTATGCCTGTTGCTGGCGTTCAATCTTGCGCAAGAGGCGCCAAAGAAAACCAAGGATTCCGATTACACGCTGAACGTCAATGTGAACCTGGTGACGCTCCATGTCTCAGTGTTTGACGAAAAAGACCGGCTTATTCAAGACCTCCAGAAGGACGATTTTTCCGTTTTCGAGGACAAGGTGCAACAGGACATCACCATCTTTAAGCAAGAGGATGTGCCGGTATCACTCGGCCTGGTCATCGACAACAGCGGCAGCATGCGAACCAAGCGTGAGCGCGTGAACAAGGCTGCGACGACCTTTGTCAGAACCTGCAAGCCTCAGGACGAGATCTTTCTCATCAACTTTAACGACCAGGTTTACATCGACCAGGAATTCACCCGCAACAAGGACGATCTGGCCGAGACTCTGGACAACATTGACACCCGCGGAGGCACCGCCCTCCACGACGCTCTGTACCTTTCGCTGGAACACATTCGCGAGGGCAAGGAAGACAAAAAGGCGCTGTTGTTGATCTCGGACGGAGAAGACCGCGATAGCCGCTACAAGTTCAACAGTGTTCTGGAATTTGCGCGCGAATCGCAGGCCAGCATCTATGTCATTGGCTTGTTCGACAAGGAAGGCGAGCGTTCACGGGCTCAAAAGAAGGCGGCCAGCAATTTGAAAGAACTCGCTGAAGAGACTGGCGGCAAATACTTCTTTCCCGAGTCGGCGGATGAGGTTGAAGCTCTTTGCACGCAGGTCGCCAACGACATTCGCAATCAGTATACGATCGGTTACAAACCCACCAACGCCAAGCGCGACGGCGCCTGGCGCGCCGTCGGCGTCAAGCTCAACAGCACCAAAGGCGCCAAGAAGCTGGTGGCTCGCGCCAAACGCGGCTACTATGCACCCGCGGAAAGCTGATGGTGTGTCCGCAGTGTTCTGCTGAGCTTCGGGAGAAAAGCACTCTTTGCCCTGCCTGCGGGATTCCGTTGGATAAAACCGACCAAGGCGGCCAGGTTAGGGAGCTTCGCCGGCAGAACCCAAGTCCGCTCGGAAGCCCCATCCCCTCACGCGACGTTTCCACCCAACTAAGAGAGGACACAACGGCGGCTTCGCGGGCCGAAGCGCACCCGCATCGAGAGAACTCCCGGACGCACGAGCAGCAGCAATTCATCCGCAAGCTTCATTTCCGCAAGGTTCGCGTCACTTACCTCATCATCGCTATCAACCTCCTGCTGTTCTTTCTCCTGGAATGGAACGGTGGCTCCAGAAACACGAATGTCCTCATTGAATTTGGCGCCCGCTTCACTCCGCTTATCCGCCAAGGCCAGTACTGGCGGCTGCTGACGAATATCTTTCTGCACGCCGGCTATTTGCACATCCTGTTTAACATGTACGGCCTCTTCAATCTCGGCAGCGTTCTTGAGCGTCTGTATGGCCCCACCCGATTTCTCTTTCTCTATCTCTGTGCTGGTATTGCCGGAAGTGTGGTCTCGTGGCTTGCTACCCAGTCTCTTTCGGTTGGAGCTTCCGGAGCCGTCTTCGGTGTTGCGGGTGTCATGGTGGTTTATGGCTTCAAACACAAGAACACCATTCCACACGAAATGGCCTCGTCATTTGGAAAGGGTGCTCTTCCGTTCATTGCTTTGAACCTCTATCTGGGCTTTTCGCATCCCCAGATCGATAACTATGCCCACATCGGTGGCCTCCTGGCTGGAATGCTTCTCAGCGCGCTGATGAACCCGGCCGAAGACCCTTTTCTTCCCGGCTTAGACGTGAAGCATCGTTTCGCCTGGAGCAATTTTGCAATGCAGCTGGCTTCGATTGCGGTGCTGATCTATGGCGCCGGCTCGGCCGCTCGCAACTACTGGCCACAAAGAGAACTGCATCGCGCGGAAGCCTTCTTCAGAGACGGAACGCACCGGCTTCAGGAGGGGAAGTTCGACCAGGCCGTTGCTGAGTTTGGCAAGGCCATCGCCATCAGCTCTCGTGAACCGCGCTTTCATCTGAGCCTGGGCGCGGCGTATTTCAGCTTGGGCGAAACTGAAAAAGCGATTGCTGAGTATGAGCAGAGTTTGCGGGCTGAGCCCAATGCCCCAGAAACCCACGTCAACCTGGCCATGGCATGGAAACGTCTGGGGAAGGAAGACAGCGCTGTTGACGCCTACAAGGAAGCCATTAGACTGAAGCCTGACCTGTTGCCGGCCTATTTCGAACTCGGGCTGCTATTTTTGAACGCCAAGCGCGACAGCGCAGCTGCAGAACTGTTTGAGAGCTTGGTGAAGGCAAAGCCGGCGGCCGAGTCCCACCTCATCATCGGCCAGGCGTATCTGAACAGCGGACGTACGGATCTCGCGCTCAACAGCTTTCGACGAGCCACTCAGCTCAAGCCCGACCTGGCCCAGGCCCATCTGTTGCTTGCCAGCGCGCTACTCAAGAAGAATTTGCGACAAGAGGCGGCCGAAAGTTGTCGCCTGGCGCTGCGGCTCGATGCCAATTCCAGTGCGGCGCGAACGCTGCTCACTCGTATTCTTGTCCAGAACAGCATGGAGTATTTGAAGAGTGGAAGGTGGGATGATGCGCAGGCTGAGATCCAACAACTGTTGAAAACCGACGCGAACAGTGCCGAAGCCCACCTGCTCCTCGGCACCGTCTTCGCCAATAAGAGACAGTTCGCCGAGGCTGCTGATGAGTATGAGGCATTCCTGAAGATGGCTCCGAATTCCCCGAATGCTGCCAAGGTGCGGCTGGAAATTGAGCGCCTGCGGAAAATGCCGGGCTGAGGAGAGGGCGTCCTAAGGAGTTCTACTTCCTCGCAGCAAACAGATGCGCCGCATGACAGTTTGCGCATGAAACACGGGCTTTGGCTGAGGCAGGAGTCGCCGTGCAGCTTGCCGGCAGCTGAGTGTGGCAGCGTTTGCATTGGGCCTCAAGCCCCTGCGGTTCGCGCACGCTGTGTACGCCATGGCAGGTTCCACAATGGGGAGCCCGCACCCTTGCCTTCGCCAGCACCAACTGGCCGTGCTTGCTGGAGGAGTGCTGCTCCTGGATCGTCGTGCTGCCTTTCCCCGCATGGCATCCACCGCACAGCGCAGGAACCTCATGGGGTGCCGCAATGCGGTCGGGTTCGCTATGCCCCTGGGAGCTGCGGTGCTTGACACTCTCTCCATGACAGGTGTCGCAATCCAGCCCTTTTTCGGAATGGGGATGCGACAGGAAGTCTTGCACGGTTTCGCTGTGACACACTTTGCAGTAGTCGCGGGTCTTCTCATCTGCAAAGACCGGCGCACGGAGTAGCAGAATGAGAAGGCAGGCGAAGAGCGACTCGCTCCGTCTATGCGAGCAGGTTTTTGGGCGATTCGAGTTCATCTAGATGCTCTAATTCGTCATTCCGGCGAAAGCCGAAATCCAGTACCTCTCGAGCAAAATCGTCATTCCGGCCCCGGTTTTCACCAGGGTGATTTCGCCGGAATAACTGCTGCCCCAGGTTAAGACGCTCCTGGCAAACGCACCAGACTTCTATCAATCGACGCTAGATTGGGCTTTCCGGCCAATCCCATCGACAACACCAACTCGGCCCGCAACAATTCGACGACGCGTTGCACACCCACCTGGCCGAAAGCTGCCAGGCCCCACACGTAGGGCCGCCCGATCAGAATGGCCTTGGCGCCCAATGCGAGAGCTTTCAGGATATCGGTGCCCCGACGAATGCCTCCATCCATCAAGACAGGAATCTTTCCGCTCACGGCGGCCACCACTTCAGGCAAGGCTTCAATAGTCGGAAGCACCGAGTCCAACTGGCGGGCGCCATGATTCGAAACCACAATCGCATCGGCGCCCCGCTCAACCGCCAGCCGGGCGTCCTCCGCCGTCAGGATTCCTTTGATCACAATCGGCAGGCTGCAGGATCCTTTCAACCAGTCCATGTACTGCCAGGTCATGTTGGGCGTGTGTGGCTGCAACATGGCTGCCACCGCGGGCGAACGGGGTTTCTGCGGTCGAACATCCTCACCCGGGACGCCGGTTTGCATGTATCCGTAGTCGAATCGATTGCGGTTGTTGCGCTCACGGTTGGACTGGTACTGATTGTCCACCGTAACGCAAATCGCAGCGCAGCCGGAATCCTCGGAACGCCGGCCATAGCTCTCAGCGGCGTTCTTAGTGCTCTGGCCGATCGTGTTCTGCCACCACAAGGGAGCAGAAACACCCCCATCCAGCTTGTTCATCCACGCACCGCTCGCAACGACGTACAGCGTCTTGGCAGCCGCAGCTCCCTGGGCGGCAACGCGGTCCCCGTCCGGAATCACCAGGTTTTTTCCACCCGTCGGCGCCAGAAGAATTGGAAAGTCCATCTTCTTCCCGAGTAGCTCCACCGACGGATCAATTTTACTGACGTCGACCATCACCCGCGGCCGCAGGAAGATTCGACTCAGGGCCTCGCGGTTGGCTCGCAAGGTCACCTCATCCTCCACACCTCCAGCGATGAAGTCGTAAGCCAGCTTGTGAATCTTTTTCTTGGCCGCCTCTTCGATCTCCTGCAGACTCACCGGACCCATCACTTCGTCGCTGTAAGTCGGAGGATAGAGAGTTCCCTCCAGCTGGACGGCGATCATCCACTCCGCAAGCAACGGCGAACCTGCAACGAACGTCAATAACTGACGCAGAGCCTCCCGCCGGCTGGCCATAGGACTCACCTCCAGGCTGATTCAGAAAACCGCTAAAACAGTGGCCGTAGTCTAGGAAAAGGGCCGATGGGTGTCAATTTCGGTGAGAACGGTTTGAAGGGACGCAGATCACGCAGATGAACGCAGACGTTGAACTTCTAAGAAAATGACACCGCAAGTTCTTCGAATTCATAAAGGGAACGTCGTAGGGTGCGTTCGCTTTTTGAACGCACCACAACCGGCGCGGGTTCCTGATGCTATGCGGATGATGCGTCGGAAAGCACGACGCATCCTACATTTCTTTCTCATATCACACCGCGCACCACAGCGGTGTTGGGTACTCCGATGAACGAATCATCCCCATGAGTCGTAGCACCGCTCAGCAGTGTGAAGAACTCGAGATAATCTCCATCCATCTGAGAAATCTGCGTCCAATTCGTTTCTTGGCTGCCCGCCTTCCTGCGCAAACTCCAGCTTGGGATTCCGATCTGGTTCGACTATAGTATTGGCCACAATTCCAAACATGGAGGACCGAGCATGAATCCAGGAAGATGGGTATGGGTGTGTCTCTCTCTTTTCCTGTTCGCCGTGGTGACCGCCACGCTGGCCCAGACCAGGCAACCGGAAGAACCCTCTTGGGCGCCGAAGCCCGTACAGCCAACCAAGTGGGTTCCACCCAACAAGCCGCATACAAAGCTCTCTGAACTGAAGGCCAAGCACAAAGGCAAGAACGACTGGCGGGAAGCGGTGGTGAGCGACGATCACCTGCACGCCGAATACATCTCAATGGCGGCCGGTGGGAAGGTCTCGAAACGATTTCATCCGGATACGCGCGAGTGGTGGGCCGTCATGGACGGACAAATCCGCTTTGAAATCGAAAACCAAGAGGCGTTTGTAGCCACCAAAGGCTCGATGGTTCAGGTTCCCATGCAGACCATCTACGCCATGGAAACCGTTGGAGACAAGCCGTCGTTGCGGTTTGAAGTAAATATCGCCAAAGCCAAGACCCTCTATCCCAAAGATGTCGAACCGCCAAAGACCGTTGGTATTAACTGGATTCCGGTGAAGCTCGGACGAAAACCCGGCCCATACGACAATGGCAACAAGCCTCACATCAACCTGTACGAGCTGGCGAAGGCTCCCAATTACTCAGGCGGCCGCTTCATTCACGACGATCGTGCTGTGTCGAATGTCATTTACGGCTACGAAAAGAATCTTCCGCCACTCAATGAAAAGAATCGCGGGCATTATCATCCCGAATGCGCCGAGTTCTGGCTGATCATGGGCGGGCAAATCCGCTACCCGATTGAAAACCACGGCGTCATTATTGCCGACGAAGGGGATGTGGTTTACGCACCCATCTTCACGTTCCATGCTCCGCGTTTTCATGGGCCTGGGCCTTCCTGCCGCCTAGCCATGAATGGCTTCCCCAACATCGCCCATCTTCGCGATGCGGAACCGCACTAGCTGAAGCCGAGCAACGCGAGGATCGAAGTAGCCGAGCCCCAACCCCAGACGGGGTTGCGTTGTGAAGCCCAGGGGGGTAGCCGTTGCGCGGCTACCCTGGGTTCTAGAGAATCACAAACATTCAACCCCAAAGGGGTTGCGGTGAACCGAAGATTTCACCGCGACCACGACGAGCCATCTGCAGTGACATCCTTGTCCCACTAAACCAGCTCTGTCGTTCGTCCCAAAACCGCAACCCCTTTGGGGTTGGCTGTGTGGAGGAATCGGGGAACCAGGGTAGCCGCGCAGCGGCAACCCTGGGCTTTACAACCCAGCCCCGTTGGGACTGATTTTGTTGCAACTGTGCTCGCACTGAGTTCGGCATCCGCTCTGGATGTCCTTTCCAAATTTTCAACCCGCTCTGAAACTCACTTTGCCGAGCCTCTCAATACCCTCTCCGCCTCAAGTCCCGCTCTGAAAGGCCAAAGTAATGCCCGATCTCATGCTCCAGCGTCTTCTGAATCTGGCGCGCGATTTCAGCATCGTTGCGACAGATGGATTCGATGTTCTTCTGGTAAAGATAGATCTGTGAGGGCGGGGCCGCCCAACTGACCGACTGCTGTGTTCGCGGGACCCCATGAAACAGACCCAGGATGATTCCCGAAAAGCTGCCTTGTGTCTCCTCGTCTGGGTAGTCTTCGACGATGACCGCGAGATTCTCGATCTTGTCCTTGAATACCTTGGGCAAGCGCGCCAGCGCTTCATCGACCAACTGTGTAAACTGGATACGTTCCATCTCAACTCACATGTAGCCGCCGGCGTAAGGAGACGGTTCTCTGTTTCCGCCTTCCTCTGTCAGCGCCCTACGATCACTAAGCTTTAGTCAGTGCTTCGCGGAGCCCGGAATGCCTAATCACACGCTTTTCAATGCTCGCTTCGATTGTTTCCCGCCGCGCCCAAATCTCCACCCGTTTCCTGGCCCGTGTCACTGCGGTATAGAGCATCTCGCGCGTCAGCACCGCGGAAGCCTGGTCCGGCAGTATTAGCAATACGCGATCGAACTCCGATCCTTGGGCCTTATGAACTGTCATCGCATACACGGTCTCGTGCTCGGGCAACCTGGAGGGCAGAATCCTTCGCATCTCTCCATTCTCCGAAGGAAAAACCACACCGAGAGGCCCCGGGCCCGACTGCGCTCGTGGGGGATCCTCCCAAGCGATGCCAATGTCGCCGTTGAAAAGCCTTAGCTGATAGTCGTTCCGGCTGATCATCACAGGACGGCCTCGGTACCAGGCGCCACGGGCGCGCACCAGCCCCTTGCGAGCCAGAGCGGCTTCAGCCACCTGATTGATGAAAGACACCCCAAAAGGACCCTGACGCACGGCGCACAAGATGCGGCTCCGGTTAAAAGAGGTGAAGGCTTCAGCCGGCGACGCCGCTTGCAAGCAGCCTGAATAGGCTTCCAGTATCCAACGTTCAAGACGACTCTGCAGGGCGGAGGGCGTTACGACCTCCTCCCAGATCAAATCCGGCAGGTCCCTCGCGTTCAGCAGCTGGATCGCGGCATCACGGTCTCCAGCTTGAACGCTGCGGCTTAGCCGCCCAATGCCTGATTCTGCGCCAAAACGGTAGCTCCGGCACAGCACCGTCATCGAATCCTGCAACGGACCCCCGCCGTCCGGTAAAGATGCAGGCAAAGCCGGCAGGTACGGATTGATGCGCTCCCGGAAGGCCGAGGACAATCCCGCAGCTTCGGCGACACTACAGATGTCTCCAAACACCGCCCCTGGCTCCACCGAAGCCAGCTGGTCCCGATCGCCCAGCAGCAACAGCCGCCCATCGGGTGGCATAGCATCCAGAAGCTTTGCCATCAAAGGCAGATCCACCATGGAAGCTTCGTCCACGACGATCATTTCGAATGGAAGCGGATTGGTGTGGTCGTGCCGAAACCGCCGCGAGCCTGGCATGAAGCCCAGCAGGCGGTGCAGGGTAAAGGCTTCCTCCGGAATCCGGGCCAGCACCTCGGGACCCACGTCAAGGGCGTCCTTGGATTGTTTCACGGCTTCCTTCAATCGAGCTGCGGCCTTTCCCGTGGGCGCCGCCAGCGCGATTCGCATTCGCTCGTGGCCAGGCTGGGCGAGCAGCAGCGCCAGAATTCGCAGAACCGTTGAAGTCTTGCCCGTTCCCGGCCCGCCCGTCACCAGCGAGAACCTTCGCAGAATCGCGGTAACAGCGGCCAGCCTTTGCCAGTCAAGCTCGTCTGATCCGATTGGAGGAAACAACCTGGAAAGCCCCTCGTTGAGTATGACCGCGTCGAAATCGCTGAGGTCCGATGCAGCGAACTTTTTGAGAAGCTCGGCAACACGCTGCTCGTATTTCCAATAGCGGTAGAGATACAGGCGGCTTGCGTGATCCAGCACCAGCGGTCGAAAATCGCCGGCTTCGCCCACCACGGTGGATCGCTTCAGAACGTTCACCCAGTCCGAGAGGTCCGGAGCGCAGGCGCTCTCTGCCATCTGCTCCTCCTGCTTGGGAAGAGGCTTCCCCGCAATGGCCTCCAAATCGACGCAGACATTCCCAGACTGAGTTGCGTTGCTGGCAAGAGCCGCCGCCAGCCACAGCCACGGGTCTTCTCTTCCCTCAAGCCGCAACAGGAAGCCGGCAAAGTGCCGGTCGATGTCGGTAAATCGATCCAACTGGTTGAAGGTGGTCTCAGTAATCAGGGTCTTCTCCAAATCGAGTGGGTGATTTTGTGACTTCTCAGCTTGCTTTTGGTCTGCTTCTCGGCCACTCCGGGGAATAATTGGATTTTTCAGGCATGGCTCCGGTGTCCGATGGGTCCTTGCAGGCAAGGCAGTACTCATCGAAGCTAAAGTATGGTTACCTGGTGAAACGTAGTCAGGCTCTGCGGGGACGCAACCTGACGAGGGATAGCCGGGCCGACGGTGCGCCGATGGTGCATCAGGCCTCTGGCGACAGTTGTTGTCAGAGGCCGTTTTCATTGTCGGCCATCGGACACCCGAGATATGCCTCCGAAAGTCCTGGGGTCTGGGGCAGAGCCCCAGAATCTGATTCCCTGCCAATGTTGGGCATTTTAAATCTCCGGGAGCATGCAGGTCAGTATCTTCAGCCGCAGATACTCTTCATCGCGCAACCCATAGGCCCGTCTTTGCAGAACCCGAATCTTGTTGTTCAATCCTTCGACAAAGCCCAAAGAGACCTTGTTCTCGGGCTGACAATAGGCAGCGATCCCGTCCCAGTGGCGAATAATCATCAGGGCGAAGTCTTCGTAGGGTCCCAGACGCTGCCACTTCAAAGCGGCCCTCCAGTTCTCAAGGAACCGTCGGGCCCAGCCTTCCTTCTCGTAGTCCCAGAGCTGACCCAAGGACTCTTTCAGCAGATAGGCCGTGTTCAATCGCTTGTTGGCCTCAAGCAGCTTCTTGAGAGACCGGCGGCCATCGAGCGTGAGGTTCTCGCGGTGCGACAGCAGTGTGTACTTCTGACCCTTGATGAACTCGCGGCTCCTGCCCGTAAGCCGGGCATATTCGCTCTTTCGCACTTTGTCCAGAGCCTTGCCCAGATGACGCATGACGTGGAATTTATCGAAGAGAATCTTCGCCTGCGGGGCGTGTTCCGGTTTGAGCGTCGAATTCCTGAACGGCTTCCACATATCCATAACAGCCAATTGAATCCGCTTGCTCTTGTTCGGACCCAGCCACTGGTAGAACAGATCCATACTCTCTTCGGAACGGTCCTGCCCTCCAAACCAGATCGGACCTCGACGGACCAGGTCACTGACGACAATCCTGTAGGTGTGTCCCTTCCGGATCGAGATCTCATCAATGCCGATGGCCTTTGGCCCAGGCCTTTCGATTCTGCGCAATTGCTCCTGCATATACTGCTTGTCGAGTTCCTTGACCGTCTTCCAGTCCAGATGCAGTTCCCGGGCAACATCTTAGATGGTCGAAGCCCGGCAACGGCGACCCACGAAGAAGGCGAAGCGCTTGGTGTAAAAGGGATTGTCGGCCAACCACGACAGTTCTTCCCGCTTCACCTTGCCGCAACTCCGGCACAACACGCGCCGGACCTCGATCTCCAGGTAGACGCGCGTGTCCCCGCAAGACAGATCCCGCACCCTGCGCAGTTTGTGGTCGTAAAACGAACGATGAGCTCTGCCGCAGACACCGCAAATGGTTTTTTCCCCCGCCGCGCGAGCCGAAGAATGCGAGCCTTGGGATCACCGAAAATACCTCCAACGGTAGAACCGGGACGAAAGCGCGGGAACTGGTACGTGTCTTTGAGTCTCCGATGTGGACGCATCCGCAGATCATGCCACGTTTCCTCGAGCCTGAAAAATGCGCAAATTCACGACCATCAAGACTTTCACGGAATCAAGAGCGGTTTTTTACCCACTCACTTTGGAGAAGACCCAGATAAATTGGGAGAGTGGGAGCCGTTGTCCTCAGCGGCGACACCCTGCCAACTGCCGTTCGCCGCTGAGGACAGCGGCTCCCACATTCAGTCTTCTTCCCGGAACACGAAGTCGATGGTTGTTAGGTCGGGGACAGCCGACTTTGACGCGGCCCTGCGGAGTTCGGCCTTTCGCTTGCGCCTCATAGGCGATTCCCACTATCATGCCGCCGAAGTATCCAACTGGCTGGGTTCCAGCCCCGTTCCCCAAGAATGCGAATTATGAAAGATCTCTTTGTTGCCGACCTCCAGGCAAATCAATCCATCACGACGACGTTCCTGGTGAAATCCAAGGAGGTCAAGGCAAAGAAGACGGGAGAACCCTATCTGGCGCTGACGCTGGGAGACCGCAGCGGTGAACTTGACGCAAAGATGTGGGACAACGTCGAAGAGGTCGAATCGACTTTTGACCGTGACGATTTCATTAAAGTGAAAGGACTGGTTCAGATCTATAGAAATCGTCCACAGCTCACAATCCACAAACTGCGCCCCTGCGAGGATGGGGAGGTGGACTTTTCCGACTATTTTCCCAAGACGACCAAAGACGTGGAAGTGATGTTTGAAGAGCTGCTCGGCATCGTGGATGGGATCGAAACCCGGCCGCTGCGGGACTTGCTGATGAGTTTGCTGATGGATGAGGAACTCGCAGCCCAATTCAAGCAAGCGCCCGCCGCCAAATCACTGCATCACGCCTGGCTGGGAGGCCTGCTCGAGCACACGTTGTCTCTCTGCAAGCTCTGCAAGCTGGTCGTGCAAAACTATCAAGGAATCAATCTGGACCTGCTGCTGACTGGCGCCGTTGTCCACGACATTGGCAAGACTCAGGAACTTGCCTATACGCGCAGTTTCAGCTACACCAATGAGGGACAGCTTCTGGGACACATGATTCTGGAGCTGGAGATCGTGAACCAGAAGATTGCCCTGATCGAGGACTTCCCCCGGGAACTCAAGACCCTCATCCAACACCTCATCATCTCGCATCATGGCGAGTATGAATTTGGCAGCCCGAAGCTGCCGATGTTTCCTGAAGCGCAGATTCTGCATTGCCTCGATAACCTGGACAGCAAGGTCGAAGCGATGCAAATGATCCTGCGCACCGATCCAAACGTCGAAGGAAGCTGGACCAGCTATAACACGATGTTTGGCCGGCCGCTATTCAAGGGGTTCAAACGAAATGGCCAAGACACTCCGAAAGGCGATTGAGGTTCTGCCCCACCCTGCCCGGACTGGCGCGAGACAGTGCCAGGGACCGCAGGAATTGAGCCGGCTGGAGCTGGAGTGCATGAAGGCCATTTGGTTGCGCCACGCCCAAACCGTCTCCGATGTGCAAGAGAGCTTGTTGCCACTTCGACCGCTGGCTTACACCACTGTCCTCACCCTGCTTGACCGGCTGTCAAGGAAGGGTGCCGTGACTCGAGTCAAGCGCGGCAAGGCGTATTTCTACGCACCTTCGCTTTCATTCGAGCTCTCGCGCCAGGAAGCCTTGACCGAACTGCTGAAATCCTATTTTGATGGCTCTCGAGAGCGCCTGATCGAGTACCTGGAAAACGGCTCAGCCACCGCCAGGCAGGAGCAGCCCCAGCACCTCCATCATTCCCGTGTCGAAAACTCCCGTGACCTTCAGGAATGCCTGTTGTAGGAGGTTCCAAGGAATCTCCTCCTGGGAGGAGTGGCTGGCGGAAGCCAGCCGCTGGAAATTGGACATTTGTGCAACCAGCCGGCGGTTCGATTGCGCCGTCTCCAGTGGTTATGGCTACCTCGTTGTCGAAACCAAGCGCTTCGTTGCTTGTCCACTCGAAATGACGACGAAACGTCGGATTGCTGGCCGAGAGAGCGGCCCCTTGGAGTGCGGCCGCACGAGGCCGCCTTGGATGGGCGCGACGCGTCGCGCCCAAGGAAAGCGGCGACACGTCGCCGCACTTCAAAACGTCCAATCTCCAGTGGCTGGCGGAAGCCAGCCGGGGAGGGTTTCGCTGGCAGATTGAACTCAGAGGCAACTGCGTCGCCCATCGACACGAGCTGGGGTTCCTTGCTCTTGGTAAAGATCTGAAATTTTTGGGTCCAACCTTTATAGGCCTGGAGCGTTTTGGGGGAGTAATGTCTGACTTTGACAGCCGAACTAAGCCGGTCATAAACAGGCACCCAACGGGCTCCTGTCGACTTAAATCCAGCCCAGTCCTTCGGAATAGCTTGGGGAAGCGGCTGGGCGGGACGCTCAAGCGTGGCGCTTGGGAGATCGATCGGCTTCCTGGCTTGTGGGGACGGCGCATTCGGTGGCGGTTGAGGATGGAGAGACCGTCGGGGTTTCGCATCCGTCCACGGGGACTTCTCGCCATGCGCAAGGCGCGCGCGAGCGTGCTCCACCACCTGAAGGCGCCGTCAGGCCCTTCGGATGGCAAAGGCGATGGGTGCCCCGATGGAAGAGGAGGCGTGATCTGGCACACCCAGGGTTCGGGCAAGTCGCTGACCATGCTGATGCTGGCTGGCGCGCTGATCCGCGAGCCGCGCATGACCAACCCGACGGTCGTCATGATCACCGATCGCAACGATCTGGACGATCAGCTCTTCGATACCTTCGCCGCCGGACGCGCGCTGCTGCGACAAGACCCGGTCCAGGCCACGAGTCGCGAGCATCTGCAAGCGCTGCTCGATCGCGCATCGGGCGGCGTGGTGTTCACCACGATCCAGAAGTTTGCCGAGGCGCACGGCGTGGTCTCGGAGCGCTCGAACGTGGTGGTCATGGCCGACGAGGCGCACCGCAGCCAGTACGGCTTCGTCGAGGGCGGCGCGCGCTGGATGCGCGAGGCGCTGCCGAACGCGACCTTCGTCGGCTTCACCGGCACGCCGCTGGAGCGCGACGACAAGAACACCATCCACGTCTTTGGCGAATACGCGGACGTTTACGACATCCGCCAGGCGGTCGAGGACGGTGCGACCAAGCCGCTCTACTATGAGTCGCGCATCGTCAAGCTGAAGGTGGATGAAGAGGGCGCGCGAGTCGCCGAGGAAGAGATCGAGTACGTCGTCAACGCGGACCGCGGCGGCGAGACGGCGGATGACAAGATCCGCGTGCCTCTGGAGTCGCTCGTCGGCGCGCAGGAGCGCATCAAGCGGCTGGCGGCGTTCATCGTCGAGCACTGGGGGAAGCGCCGCGCCGCGATGGAAGGCAAGGCGATGGTCGTGACCATGAGTCGCGACATCGCTGCTCGGCTTTACGAGGCGATCCGCGCGCTGCGGTCGGATTGGCACGACGCGGATGACGAGCGCGGGGCGATGAAGGTCGTCGTCACGGGCACCAACGAAGATATAGAGCCGCTCAGGGGCCACGTGCGCACCAAGGCAGCCCGCAAGCGCCTGGCCGAGCGTTTCAAGAACCCCGCCGATGACCTGCGCCTGGTGATCGTCTGCGACATCTGGCTGACCGGCTTCGACTGTCCGCCAGCGCACACCATGTACCTGGACAAGCCCCTGGCGGGTCACAATCTCATGCAGGCCATCGCCCGGGTCAATCGCGTGTATGGCGACAAACCCGGTGGGCTGATCGTCGACCTGCTCGGACTGGCCGACCAGTTGGCCGACGCCTTGGCCACCTACAGCCAGGCCGGCGGCACGGGTGAGGCGGTTAGGAAGGTGCAGGACGAGGCGGTGCCGGCCATGCAGGCGGCGTTCGAGAAGCTGCGCGCCTTCTTCCACGGGTGCGACTACGAGCAGGCGCTCGACGCAGAGCCGAGGAATGTGCTGGCGGTGTATCTGCGTACGATCGATCACGTCCTCGGGCAGAACGACGGCTGGAAGCGCCTGCGCACGCTGGTGAAGGAGCTGTCGGCGGCCTTCGCGCTGGCGGTGCCAAGACCGGAGACGGAGGACATCGCGCCGCATCTGGCGTTCTGCCAGCGGACGGTAGCGATGATCCGCAAGCGGCTGGCCGATGACGCCGGCGGTGGGGCGGGCCACGGTCGGCAGCGCGACATCGATGCCGCCGTGCGCCAGGTCATCGGCGGCGCGGTGGATGCGGACGAGGTGATCGACCTGTTCGCCGTCGCGGGGCTGGACGAAGCCCGCCTCGACATCCTGAGCGATGAGTTCCTCGGCCGGGTGGCGGCGCTGGAGCAGAAGAACCTCGCCCTGGAGACGCTACGCAAGCTGCTGAACGACCAGATCCGAACCACCGAGCGCACCAACATCGTGCAGAGCCGCAAGTTCCGCGAAGCGCTCGAAGACGCCATGCTGCGCTACACCAACAAGGCGATCACGACCGCCGAGATGATCTCGCGGCTGATCGACCTGGCAAAGAGCCTGCGAGACGCGCAGCGGCACGGCGAAGAGCTCGGCCTGAGCGGAGAGGAAACTGCCTTCTACGACGCCCTGGCGGAGAACGGGTCGGCCAGGGAAGCGATGCAGAGCGATACGCTGCGTCTCATGGCCCGGGAACTGACCGAGATGGTCAAGAACATGCCCAAGCTCGACTGGACGCAGCGAGAGTCGGTACGGGCGAACCTGCGGCGCAATGTTCGCCGGCTGCTGGCCAAGTACGGCTACCCTCCGGATCTGGCGGAAGGGGCGACGCAGCTCGTCTTGCGACAGGCGGAGTTGTCGACGGAGAACTCGGAGTAGCAGGATGGCTTGGCTCGGTGGCGGGAGGCCGAACGCCCAGCATGCAGCGGACGGCGCTGAGCGCCGCCGCTGATGCTGGGCGTTCGGCCACAACAGGATCAAACATAAGAATTGGGAACGTGATCTTTCCTGGCCATTCTTTGTTGCAGGAGCATTCCTTCACAGAATTGCATCCTTTTGAAACCCCCGCAGGACCCAACTTTGCAGGCTCCCCCCCTCCCTTGCAAGCTTTCCTCCTTCCCTTCACCGTCGCCTGATCTCACTGGTGTCGTCTCCTAACTTCAAGTACAGGCGTTCGGACCCCGTCAAGAACTCGGTGGACGGCGTAGTAGTGGCCCTCGTCGGTGTACTTGACCGGTTTCAGCTTTTTCGGATCAGCGGTCTTCCCGATATAGACTATAGACTGCAAGCCGGCTTTGAGATTTGGCTAGTATTACTCTGTTAAGTCCTGATCGCGTTGCGCATCCATCGCGCTTTTGACGATATATGCGCCGCATGGGCAAGATGCCCATGCCACGTGGCACGGGCGTCCCGCCCGTGAAGATTGGCTTCAGGACTTAACAAAGTAATACTAGTTGGGATGTACGTGAATACTTGGTCGTCCACCACGCGAGTCACCGAAAACTTCTGGTCCTTCACGTCGTAGTTGGAGTTCAGCGAGAAAAGCAGTTGCTGTTTGAGTTGGCGAAGCTTCTGGTTAGTCGAGGCATCACAGTGGGTCTGGGCCGCCTCCAACCGCTCCTTGGCAAGCTTTTGTGCTTCGGCTTTCCCCTTGCGCTGAAGAACTGCAGGTTGTTGGCCTGCACGATCACCAGCTGGTCGTTCTGAAGAGAGACTGAAAACGAACTGCCGGTCGTTCTCTGTGAAGATCGCCGAAGTAGCCTTGTTGGTGGTCAGGGGAGTCACGATGCCAATGGTGCCATTCGACTCGGCGTGGAACCTCGCGGGTCGGTGACGACAAAGTCCGTGATTCCCTCGGGCAGGCGGACGGTGGTCCCCACACCAACGGACGTAAAGACTCGGTAGACTTTCGAGCTGTTCAAAAATCATCCGTCTCCCTTGGGGGTTTTGGAAAGCGACGATCAAGGTTGGAGGCGTTCTGATCTCACCGGTTCTTCTGACGCAGGCGCTTGCGGAAGCGGACGTCCAGACCAAACGAGCCTTCAGCATCACGCGAGGCGATTACTGAGGTTGAGTCGTTCACCCGGTACTCGATCAAGATCACCTGCTGCTCGTTGGAAGACACACTAGTCGAATAGGTAATCGAAAAGTCTTTGGTGATTTGCTGTCCAAAGGTAACCCGGGCGGACGGATCGCGCTCGTTGCCCACCAGGAAGGGATCGACCCGAAAACGGTCAATCCCAAAAAGCCTCTTGACACCCGAGCCCATTTTCATCGACAGCCCTTCCGAAAGCAGCGCCGAAGCTGCGGCCGTGGTGTCTTGCTGACGGCCTGACGGGGCATAGGGGCGGTAAGAAGCGCCCCCACGACCGCCTGCCGTTCCCCCTGAGGACACCAAGCTGAACAAGTCCACGGTCGGCAGTGGCGGATCGGAGCGCAGGTCTGCTCGAAACTTGCCTGCGGTGCCGCTGATCGTCAACACAATCCGGTAGTCGCGCAGATCGCTTTCGGCCTCGAGGTCAATGCGGGGGTCGATCCGCAACGGATTCACGAACTCCAGGCGCCCCCGCGTGATGCGGTAACGCGCTCCTTGAAAGTACAACTCGCCACCGCTGGCCTCGATGCTTCCCGTCACCAGGGGGCTGTTGGCCGTCCCTTTCACGCGCAGGTCTGCACGCGAGGTCATCTTGATCAGCTGCGTGTCGAGCTTGATGTTGCGATCACCCGTAATGTTCAGATCCAAGCTCAAGCCTCCGCCCAGTTCCTTCACGCCAGGCCAGGAGATTTGACTGTTGCGATTTTCGAGATACTGGGTAATCGGGTCGTAACCTTTCTGGAAGGAGGCGCTGACAATTCGAATGTTGCCGGAAAGCTGTTGGGCCCGCTGCGAACCCCGTAGAGTCAAATCTGCATCCACCACATTCCGCATGCCTTCGGGATAACGAATGCGAACTTCGCGGCCTTGAATGCGAAGATTCATCAGCTTGATCTGCTCTCCTCCGAAAATGATGTCGCCGCCCGCTTCGACCCTTCCACCGCCACTCACGGCACTGAAGTTGTCGATTCTGACCTGATTCTCATCGAAGAAGAAATTCCCGCTGGCTTGTGAAAATGAATTTGGGAAATCAGCGTAGGCAAACTGCCCGTTGCTGATGCGCGCCTGGCCTTGAACATGTGGATCCGACAGCGTCCCACGCACCGAGGCGTTCACCGTTCCACTTCCACCGGCTGAGAGCTTCCTCACAAACTCGTTCAACAGCGCCAGATCCAAATCACCCTGGAGTGAAAGCTGCAACCGTTTCTGGGCGGACATGTCCACCAACCCATCGAGGTTCAGAACCGTCCCCTTGCCAGTAAATACCGCTTTCTTGATATTCACCCGTTCGTCGCGAACTTCGATATCAAAGGGTTTCGCAGCTTGCAATCGCGCTTCGCGAAAATCAATCTGCATGGATTGCAACCGCCCGCTGATGACCAGCTTCTCCGGATGCCGCAGAGGCCCGGATAGGACAAGCTGGCCTTCGGCGCGGCTTGAAAGTTTTTCTGGAGCTACCGGGAGCAACTTCTTCACGTAGGGCGTCAAAACAAAGTTCCTAAAAGTGAGCTGAGCAATGCAGTCGAAATTCTCGTTTAAATCAACGGTTCCAGCTGCGTTCAGATCAACCTCGGGCGTCAACGAACTGGATTGAAACCGCAGAATCTCGTTCTCCGTCTTGACCCGCGTCTGAAAGTCGCCGACCTTCTCTCCGGCAACCGCCAGCTCCGCCACGTCGATCTGGCCTTCCAATGCGGGCCGTCGATAGGGACCGTCAGCCTTGAGATCGAACCTGCGAATCGATCCGGAAATCGGATTATTGCTGGATCGCAACCAGTGAAGTTGGTCCAAAGGAATCGTTGTTCCTGCGATCCTCGATCTCACGGTCTCGCCGGCGAGGTCCATGGTTGCAGAGCCCACAATTCTGCCCTCTCCAATCTGAACATCCAGGCTTGACACCTCCAGGACAGGCTCCTGGTAGTGAATCTCAAAGCGTCCATGCTCGTAGGGTTGATCCAGAACGCTCCCGTTGCGGACATCGGCAACACCTTGAAGTTCGATTCTTGGGACCTTGCCGGTTGCCATGAAGTCGCCGGTGATGATGCCAGAAAGCGGATAGCTTTGACCGGCAGCCGCCATCAGATCTTCGGCCCTGACATCCTTCAGGCCGGCCAACAGGTGAACGTCTCCCGTGGGAGTGAGGCTGGAGGGGTCCAGGAAAACTTTGCCCCGGGCCTTGATCTGAGAATTCTGCCGAACCAGATCGACATTTAATAGATCGATCGCTCTCCTATCGGCTGCGAACTGCCCTTGCGCACGGTCAACGGAGTACTTTCGGTAAGACAAGTTGTCGACGACAAAACTGCCGCGCGCGGTGGGCTGCGACTGTGTTCCCTCAACCACACCCAAAAGATTGCCCTTCCCTTTCAGCTCAGGCGCCAGAAAAGCAAAGTCAGTTAGGTCCTCAGACCTCGCCTCAACACGAAGACTGGATGCTTCGCGCGCAGAAACCGTGCCGACAAACTGGAGCGTGCTCTGGCCAAACCGAATGAAGCTGCGATCGAAGTGAGAACTCCACTGCGAGAGTGCAAAATTCAGTTCTCCACGAATTGGCAGGATTCGACCCTGTAAGCCATGAGCAGCCGGCTCCTGCGGCGCCTCCGAGATACTCAGGTGACCTTCGCCGGCGAGCTGCTTTCCTTCGTCGAGCCAAGCAGCCTTGAGCGTTCCGCTGAGTTCACCGGCGAACCGCACCTTCTCCAGACCGGCAAGCAACGAAAGGTCCAGCAAGCCGATCCTGCCCAATCGAAAATCCGCTTTGTAGCGCCGGACAGAAAACGGGGACTCGACAGTGAACTGACCTTCGGCTTTGCCATGCAATCCAGTCATCTGAATGCCCGTCAGCTGCAGGCGGTCGGGGCTAAACTCAAACTGGCTGCTGAAACGCTCCACCCTGGCTGTGTTCATTGAGAGCCCAGCCCCACGCAGCGTTCCCACCGTTTTCCAAAGACCTTCGGCAAAACTCAACGTGCCCGCAACCTGGGTGACCCCTCGCAAGTCCCGCAACTCGCGGTGAAGCGGATGGGCCTCAGCCAAACTGACGTTTCCTTGATACCTGAATTCTCCAGAAGGATCGCTGAAGTTTCTGATAACGCCCTTTGCCTCAACCTTGGACTGGGCCGTTGTGAGCAACAGCCGTTCGAGATCGAGCTGGGCCTGGCGGAGACTCAAAGATGCGTCAAGCCCGTAAGCCCACAGGTTCCGCCCGAACTGCACGTGGCCCTTCTCATGGCGAAAACTACCCTGATACCGGCCTTCCAGGCGCAGGTAGCGTGCCGATAACGCAACACCCTCAAGTTGTGTGCTGAAGGTTGTTCGCTGTTGGTTGTACTCCACAATTCCATTCTCAACGTCGAGCTTTTCAACCAAGAGTCGGAACAAGTCCTGGCCCGCTGCGGGCTTGGGCTGAGGAATGTTTGCAGATCCACCGGGACCCACTTCGACGCGCAGCTGGGGCTCGCGCAGAGTTAGCGCTCCCAAGCTCGGCATCCCCAAAAAACTCGCAAAATAGGGATAGGCTTCAACCGTGCGGATCGCAAGGAAGGGCGGCTCGGGAGAAGATTCCTTCGTGATGCGGAGATCAGAGATCAGCACCCGGAGAGGAAAGAATTGGAGATCGAGGGAACGCATCGAAACCTTCCCGCCGGTAGCTCTCTCCAGACGCAACACCAACTCTTGCTGGATGTACGCTCGAAAGGTTTCGCCTGTCAGGACAAACCAAACCGCCACGATCGCCAGCAAACTGATCGACATGAACCCGAAGAAGATTTTCTTTGCGCGAGTCATTAGTTTTTCAAACTGCGACTACTGAGAAATGCAAATTAACACTTCTACGAGCTTTGTAGGATACAGCCACTGTCGCAAGCATCGGTTCCCCTCGCCTCAACGCGGAATAGGGGGCTGTGAAACAATTCAGTTGCGCGTATAGACCCGATCCGGCAGGGAGCGGTGCGCCGCGTCCGTGCCGGGTTTAGCGTCGCGAACGCGCAGCAGGTTGTCCCTACCATTAAAGTTTTTCACAGCTTCAAGGGCTGGGGAGTGAGGGGATCTGCGTGGGCTGAAGTCTCTCCTGAAACCCATAACAGCAAGGGTTTCGCCGAACCAAGGCGAGAACATTCAAGCGATGCCTGCCCCCTCACCCCTGGAGCGGTGAAACAATTGGATTGAGCCAGCCATGATCCGTCCCATCTCCAAATCCACAAGTGAAAACGCGCGCGGAGCGCACGTTCCACCTGGGTGGAGCGGGCGCTCCTGCGCACGCTTAGCGCCGGCAGCCATATTCTCCAATTCACAATACGCATCAGTGAAAGATTTCAATCGCGGCATCCTTTCGCAGCGACGCCAGCCATTCATCAACTTGGGTGTTCAATTTTTCTTCGGTCAAGATCTTTCGGATTCTTTCCTCCACCTCTGCCAGCGCTGGCGAGACGCTGCGCGCCGGCAAGGCGTTGCGTTTTTGCAGTTCCGGCAAAAACTGATTCTGATAGTAGGACTCGATCTCCTTCGTGTCGACAACCACAAATTGCCGAAACCGGTAGTCGATGAACTTCATTACCTGGAGCTGCCACCGCAGCCTGTCTCTAAGAGCCTGAATATCGATCTTCATTTCAGCCAGCTTTTCGGCGCCCCCGATTGCCTTTTCTATTGCAGCACGCTGGGATTCGACCTGTTCGTCGTCGATTTCGAGACCAGGAAACTGCTGAATCTGCTCGCGAATAAGTGTCTGCTCTATCAGACGTTGCACCCCGAGCTCCTGAGTCAGCTTATGTTGCTGCGACGAACGAGCTCCTGTGAGGTCGTCTCCTGTCAAGGGATCCACTTCCTGCAATCTCAGTTCTTGCTCAACGTCTCCGAGTGTAATGATCTGGCGATTCACGACGGCCATCAGCCGGTCGATGATTTCGGCCCTATGAGTCAAAGCGCCTGAAGAGCCAAGACACCACAGCCCCCACCAAAGTATCGATGCGAACCTCAGCGGCTGGCGTCCCCGTTTGACCCGCTGGCCCGGCCCTGGAGGACACTTTCGTCTCTCTCTGTTTTTGAACTCTGCGTTCATCAGAATGGGTTGCCGATCGTGAAAAAAATCTGCCTTGTGGGAAGGCCCAACGGTGGGGACAGGTTAAATCCCAAATCCACCCTCAAGGGTCCAAACGGTGTCTTGTAACGAAATCCAAATCCCAAGGTATTGCTAAACGAGGAGAGTTTGACGTCTTTCACACGGGCAAAGACATTGCCGGTGTCGTAGAACGGCGCCACGGCCAGGTTCTGCGTGACCGGAAACCGAAGCTCGATGTTGGCGATGATCAGTGCGTTGCCGCCCAGTGGCGCCCGGCTCTCGGCATCCAACGGTCCTGCTTCATCCAGTCCAAAGCCGCGTAAACTGGTTGATCCACCGGCGAAGAACCGCTCACTGATTGGGACTTCGGGTGTCACGCCATAAGGTGCAATCAAGCCCAATCGGAGTGAGGTGGCCAGGACAGCGTTCTGAGAAACGCGCCGGTACGTCTGGCTCTGGCCAAAGAAGGATATGAGATTGGCCTGCGAACCGTACGCTCGCGAAGCTGTAGAGAGGTTGAGGGTGTTGAAGAAACCCTTCCCCGGTTCGATAGGGTCGTCGCGAGTATCTCGCAGCCAGGCCGTAGACAGAGTGGAGAGCTTGAGCGTCCCGAGATTCGTTTGCCCGGTAGCCAGTGGATTCACGCGAACGTCCGACAGATCGACCGTTTCAAAGTTGTAACGCACGAAATAGTTGTCTACCGATCGGAATCGCTTCAACACTTGCAACGCCGCGTTGGTGCGCGTCGTGTTGAAGCTGACGCGCCGGGTGCGTTCCGCGAAGAGTGTCAAGAACGAGTCGAGATCACGGTTGAAAAGACGCGGCTCTTTATAAGTAATCTGGCCGCGCTGCTCTCGAAAGCTGGCGCGAGTGCGGAAACTGATGGAGCGGGCTAACCCAAAAAGATTGTTGTGGGATATTTCGATTGTGCCGCGCGGGCCTTCGCGATCCTGGTAGCCGCCGCCATATCCAAGAATGATCGGACTGCCATCTTCCAGGCGGATGAGGACAGGCCGGTAGGCGTCGCTCTGATTGACGTTGATCGGAACAATGTCCACGCGGTTAAACAACCCGAGACCGTAAAGCTGCTGCTGGCTTGTCAGCAGTTGTTCCTGGCTCAGCGGGTCACCCTCGTGAAAGGTGATGTTGCGGGTGATGACCTTGTTGCGAGTCTGCTGGCCGCCAATGATATGAATATCATCGACACGAATGTGTTCTCCTTCCGACAATGTGTAGGCGATCTTGACCCGGTTCCCTTCCATCTTCTCTATCGTGTACTCTACCTTCACTCCGGCGAAACCACGATCCAGGTACCGGGATTCCACCAGCCTCCGGTCGTCCTGCAGGAGCACTTGTGAGAAAGGCCCTCCCGGCGTGAGATTCAGACCCAGGACCAATTCCTCACGGGGAATGCTATCGTTCCCCTGAATCTCCACTTGGGACACAATCGTGCGCGGGCCTTCTTGAATGGTGAAACTGGCTGCGACATTGACGCCTTCGTCGTCCTTCTTGAAACTGGGCTCGACGGATACTTGCTCGAATCCGTCGCGCAAATACAAATTCTTGACGCTCTCAGCGTCCTGCTTGAGCAGATCTCCGCTGAATGTGCCCCTGCTGGTCAGCCCTCCAACTCGAGTCACGAGTACCTGTAAGAGCTGATTGCGGCCAAAGTGAGTGGCACCAGCAAATTCAATGGAAACGACTTTCTGTCTCTTGCCCCGGTCGATGGTGTAGTTAACCTGATACGCGTTCTCGCTAGGGACCTCGATCAGCTCCTTGCTGACCGTAACGTCAAAAAATCCTTTGCGCTGGAAATAGTCCTCGATGTTGCGGCGCCCTTCCTCGATGAGATCCGCGTCAATGCTGCCTTCCTCATAGATCGGAACGATCTCGCGCAACTGCTTCTTCGGGATCTTGCCACCGGTCAGCTCAATGTAGACGAATGCGCCGGAGTCAATCTGGATCTGTATTTGGACCGCATTCGAACTCGCCGAATAGCCCAGTCTTTCCACTCGCAGCGTGGCGTTCAGGAATCCACGGTCGGCGTAAAGCTTGCGGAGCCGTTCAAGATCTCTCTTGAGCGTTTCGCTATCAAAATACTTGCCCCTACTCAGCTTGATCGTCTGAAAAATTTCGCTGCGCTCCAGCAAGGGGGAGCCTGTAATCTCGATGCCGCTTATGGTGGCCCGTTGCCCGGCATTCACCATGTAGCTGACCGTGACCAGCCTCACTCTGGAGAGAAACTGGACATCGGGAAATACCTCGGCCTGATAGTAGCCCGAGTCCCGCAATGCTTCCTGGGTCTTCTGCTGCAGCTGCGCAACCGTTTTGGGACTATAGGCCTCACCCAGCGGCAGAGGGACCAGGCTCGACATGGGCGACCGCAACACCGGGTCGCCGCGCAGCCGAAAATCCGCAAAGAAGAAATTGGGGCGCAGCTTGAAGGTGATCACCAATCCGGCATCGCCAGGACTCGCATCCACCTCGATTTGCGAGAACTCGCGCGTTTGATACAGCGTGGAGATGCTTTGCCGCACATCCGACGCCTCGAGCGGTTTGCCTGCATTCACCGCAACCGCCCGTTCGAGCGCACTCACGTCAATGAAATCCTCGGACACGAATTCAACCTTGGCGATCCGCAAACCCAGATACTTATCAATATCAGCCGCGTAGACCGCGGTGGCGTGCCAGGTGCTGAAGACAACAATGCTGACCACTGCGACTATCAAGAATTGCAGAACATCGTGAAGATGCCCTTCGTCTCTCGAAAAACTAGATCGGCATCGGTTCCCCTCGCCCCAACGCGGGAGAGGGGAACCGATTCTCGCGACTGTCGCTGTATCAGACAAAGCTCGTAGAAGTGTCACGATGATTTGCAATGCTCAATCGTATGCAGAACGTTGGGAAGTCTATTCCTGTTGCAAGGTGAATTGTTGCTGCCGGTAGTTCGACAGCCTGCGGAGGAAACGGCTTGACGTCTGCCGGCTCCGTGCCGGCAATACCGCCCGCGCCGTTTCAGCATCCTGCGAAAGAGCATAAAGAGAACCCAGGTGCTGCGGACTTGACACGAGGCATGACACGGTACCTGGAAGTTATGAAGGCGGCGCACGCAGCCACTTCAATCGGGGGGCGCCCAACCACCGCAGAGGTATGATTGGCTTGCCGGCAGTTCAGGTTGCACCGAGGTCCAGCCAACGGCATATTCCCGAATTTCCGCAATTATCTCAAGGTTTTGGTAGCCGGCCAGTTTCAATCTGGACGGCCCGGAGAATTGAGGCGGGTGATGCAAACTCGCAGCCCGTGTCCGCAGGATCTGCTATGCTGAGGCCATCATGATCGAATTCAGTCAGCCGGCCCAGTGCCTGTTTTGCCCACAGCGCCGAAGGATCGCGCTGATGATGAAGTTGGTGTTGGCTGGCAGTGCAGCCATCATTACGGCGATCATTGTTTTCCAGCCGGGAAGCAAGCGGGTTGCCACGCCGAGAGGCACACCGTCATTTCAGGGTGTCGCACCTGCGAGTAACTCCGGGGTTCAGGTCTTGGCTGAAGGACAGCCCGTCGGGCGCACTGGTGCGAGCGATGCCGTTTCGAAGAGGAGCGCTGAGATTCTTGCGCAGGCTCATGAGCGTTTCCAGGAAGTTCAGGCTCAAATGCGCCCGCTCTTGAGCGAGGAGATTCCACCGTTAGCAAAAGCACAGAAACTTCTGGATGAGCGGCGCAGGGAGGTCTTGAAGACAAGAGTCCTCACCCTGGGCGAAGGGTTGTTTTCGGAGTCTGGAGCAGCCGAAGCGGAAAGGAAACTGGTTCTCGAAGCCCAGGATAAAGAACTCAGTGTGCTGGCAGAACAGAAAAAGCTGTTGATCGAGCTAAAGAGAGCTGACTGACAAAAACAGACGCCCCAATTGCATTGCGAGCATCCATGCCAGAAGCAGCCATCGGCGAACATAGCCAGTTTTTCTTTGAGAGAAACAAAGGGAGAGTCCCGCCACACTTCATTTTCTAGCGGATGGTAGAGCGACGATGATCGTTGAATTCAGGTCTCCGAGTGGAACGAATCTGCCCTCATCCATGGAAAACCTATTTCTCCCAGGAAACTCGGCCACGGGTCTGCACGACAAGGTGAACGCTGGACCTCACCCAGAATTCTTCAGCCATACAATTCTGATCTCACCCGCCACCTGCTTGAAATCTGGATCGCCTGTCACAAGCTCCGCTTTCGACCGTTTAGCGAGTGCGGCTGCGAAACAGTCCGCATAGGACATCCGGTGTTTGGACTTGAAACTTGCGGCTGCCTGAGCGAGATCCCAATCGATGTCAACCAACCGAATGCCGAGTTGTCTCAATTCGGTGACGATTTCGTTCGCGCCAGCTTCCGACGATCGCCGTGCCATTAGGTACCAGAGTTCTCCCGCGTTGACGACGCTCATGGCCAGTGACGCACCACTCTCCTGCGCGTCCGCAATCAGATCGGCCACCTGTTCTCCTGAGGGCTCGTCCTCAAAGTACGCGACGACTGACCAGGTATCCAGCACCAGCGCTTTGGGTCTGCGCCGCATATCACAACTCTCTTTCCACCTTCTTCTCGGCCATCAGCGCCTTCATCAGCCCTTTTCCCTTGTGCTTTCCACGCAAGCTCTGAATATAGTCCCGGGTGATGGGCCTTAGAACGATGCTCTGTGTGCGCTCATCAGCCTCAATCTCTATCCGCGTTCCTTCCTTGATCCCAAACTTCCGCCGCAGCGCAGCAGGAATCACGATTTGGCCTTTGGCGGTAGCGTACGATTCCATAACACTCCTCCCCTGTTACGGCGGAAGTATACCAGTCACAATAAAGTAAGTCAAAGGCTCTGTAGTAAACCTTAATTCAAGAAGTTGTACTACTTGATCATTTGTCACAAAGCAAGGATCTAAAGTCAAGGTTCACTTGGTGGCAAAGAAGTTCAAGATTGGGTGAATTTGCGTCTTGTTCGAACCGCCAAGAGTGACAAGAACGCAAAAGGGAATCCGAGCTGTGATTTGGAATCTGAAAATCTCAAATCCTAGACCTTCTAGATCCAGCTGGCTGACCGAATAGTTCGATGAAAGGCTCTATCAAGCAAGCTCTTGGCGCTCGTTGCACCCCTGGCGGTTCCCTGTTTTGAGTCTCCGCGGTACAAGGTCGCTCGCTGCCACTAGCGACGATCCGTGTCGCGAGGCTCTTTCGCTGGGACTTCCACCACAGGCAACAGGATGTGACTGGGCTTGTCGGCGGAGTGAAAAACGGTCTGGCGCGCAATCCTCACTTTGTCAGAAGCACCCAGATCCTCACCGGTGTTGGGATTACGGTCAAACTGAGGGAAATGGCTGCTGGTGACGTCCACTCGGATTCGGTGCCCGGGAAGAAAGACGTTCGCAGTGCCGGCCATGTCGATGACAAACTCATAGACCTGTCCAGCCTTGAGCAATTCCATCTGGTCAAGACCTTTCCGGAACCGGGCGCGTAAAATCCCTTCCGCAACATTCATCGCAAAACCATTGGGATGGACGTCGCTGAGCTTCGCGACAAAGTCAGTGTCGGGCCCGTCCGTGGCCGCATGCAGCTTCATCTTCACGGGACCGGCTATGGCCAGTGGCTGCTTGAGGATGGCGCTCGTGTACACCAAGACATCGTGGCGGGATTCAACTGGCCGCTGGTCCCGGGGTCCTGCCAGCGTCGGCGTGCCACAGCAGTTGTTGCCACCCACCGTTGGAACGGGTTGGTTCGGGTCGTACAGGTACTGGTCAGAGGCAGCGCCGTTTGGAGTCTCCTGCCCCAGCCGCCCATCGCCGCGGGCAGTATACGCTTTGCCGCCGCTCGACAGAAAAAACTCTGTGTACTTCGTCCCAGGAATGGGCCAATCCTTCTCGTGACGCCACTGATTAATCCCCATGTAGAAGATCTCTACCGGGGCTTCCTGGTCGATGCCATTAGCTTCTCCTTTTAGATAGTGGTTGTACCACTGGAACTCGCGGTCAGACAGGGAACGCATTGCGGTGGGTCCGAAGTCCACCTCACCAAACTTCTGGCTCGGGCCATGCCCCCAAGGTCCCACAGTCATTTTGCTTTCCCGGCGGGCCAACTCCGAGCCGCCCTGCGTCCGCATTCCTGTAAAGCCATTCAGTGTGCCTGCCAGAAAAATGTCAAACCAGCCGCCATGTGTGTGAACCGGAACCTTGATACTCGAAAACTTTTCCTCGTCGCTAATTGCCTTCCAATACCCGTCGTAGCTTTGATGTTTCAGCCAATCGCGATAGTGTTGCACGGTTTGGTTCGCGGACACTCGATCTCCGGTTCCCAGGGGTAGATGCCAGAGAATATTTTGGTAGCGCCACTCTTCGGGAGCGAAAGCGGCGTCGTGCCAATACTGAGGGAGCATGATGCGTTGTGGCATGCGAACCGCTCCCCAGCCATAGTTGAAGGACAGCCGGAACGCGCCGCCGAAATAAGCCCAGTTGTGATAGATGCTAGTGGACGCAACAGCCGGGAAGACGGTGACCAGGTTGGGTGGCGCCTGGCTGGCAGCCCGCCACTGGACATGCCCCAGGTAAGACCCGCCCTGCATGGCGACCTTGCCGTTCGACCAGGGCTGCTGGGCAGCCCACTGAATCGTGTCGTAGCCATCCTCTGCTTCATTCCGGAAGGGCTCCCATTTACCTTCCGATTCGTAGCGTCCCCGCGTGTCCTGAATCACCACTGCATAGCCACTTTGAGCAAAACGAATCTTGGATTCGTGCATCCCGTCACGCTGCACACCATAAGGCGTCCGAACGACGAGCACCGGAAATTTTCCGTCGCGCCGTGGACGATAGATGTCCGCGTACAGCTTCACGCCATCCCGCATCGTCACGGGAATTCGCCCTTCTACACGAATCAACTCTGACAGGATTTCGCTGCCCCGCAAACGAGCTAGCGCCAGCATTGAAAGTCCCAAGAGGCCAGTCAGCAACAGCGCTTTTTTCAGTATTTGCATGAGTGTTTTCCTAAGATGGCAGAGCTGGAGTGGCCTGCCGTGGTTTGGCAATGCTGGTTTTTGCGCGAAGCCTGCAAAGGATATCACTGGTGCCGGCACCTATTGCAACTGACAGATAGAGCAGGCCAATGCCACTTGCCACGGCCCATCCAGGGTGATCGCTTTTGCGCCCCTATTGCAACTGACAGATAGAGCAGGCCAATGCCATCAAACAGGCCGGACGAAGCCCTTCTGATCGCTACGTAGAATCCTCAAGAGAGGGCGGGCCCCGGGGCACAGACCAGTCCATCGCCACCCCTTGGCATTTTGAACCTTTCCATTTTCCCAGGCTAGCGGTCTGCGGATTGTGCTGCGTGTAGTTGTCGCCGTCAAAGTAGCCTGCATTCTGTGCTGACGCACGAAGTTGCCTAAACCCAAGGGCGGGCGACGCCATCAACGAGTTTAGCCATTCCTTCCAGAAAAACACCGGACTTTGCGAAGTGCAAAATGAGGTATCGTGTTAATTAATTGAGCAACCGCGACCGCTGTAGTTATCACACGTCGCGAGGAGGTGCGTATGCGTGAAGCCTTGCCTGCTAAAGCGGTCAAAAGTAATCCGCTGATGCGGCGGCTCGTCAATTCTACTGCCCTGATCCTCGTTGGCTTCGTTCTCGGCTTCGTCCCGATGTGGGTCAAGTCCCGTGAATGTTCCAGTGCGCTCTCTGATGCCGCCCACCAACTAAATCTAGCCAGAATACAGAATACTCTTGCATCCGCCGTCATTGACGCGCGACGGGCCGATTATGAGCCAGCCCGTCAAGCTGCCAGTAGCTTTTTTACTTCCTTAAGGACAGAAACTGATAGGGGGAATGATTCGGCCCTTTCGCAGGCACAGAAAGACGGGGTAAAACCGCTGTTTATCCGACGTGACGAAATTATTACTTTGCTTGCTCGTAATGATCCTGTTGCTGCCGATCGGCTATCTGATTTGTATGTGTCATATCGTAGCCTCATGAATAGGTGAGGTGGCGCTTGGTGTGAATCACTCTTACATAAGGGGTGAGTAACTTGAAGAGTCACCTCGATTCTTCTTGTTTGGCATGCTCCTCATGCCTTCGAATTCCAGCCATCATAATTGCTCTCCTTCCCCTGGAGGGGGCTGATTGAGTTTGGTCGGTCAGCCGGTCGGGTCATTGCGGGATGGCGCCGCGAATCCTCTGAAACGGACGAAGAGATGACGCTTGGTCATCTGGGGGATGGGAACAAGAAATCCGCATTCGCGCAAGAATCGACCGATCTCCGACCCGGTCGATCCCGTGCTCGTATCCCCCAGGAATCCGAGAGTGCCTGCAGATTTGTAATGCGTTAGTTATTGGGGCCGCTGCGCTTTGGACTGCCGGCAGCTTGCTGCCGCTTTTTCGGGTGGATGCTGACTCCGCGCCAGCTTGCTGGCGTTCTAATTCTGGGCCGCAAACCGTGGGATAACTGGGCCGTCCGCAGCTGGGCAACGAGTTTGGGCGGAGCAAGCTGCGCCTGAGGAGAATTGCCCCGTTGTAAAGCGGCAGCAAGCAACCGCACTCCAAACTCCCCCCGTAACTAACGCATTACGCAGATTTGCCTCATCGAATTTCGGTGTGGCTGCCATCGAATTAACGCCTCGGCTCCTCGTTTTTCAGCCTTCGTCACCCCCGACCAAGCCGCAGCGTTCGTTGCGGTGCTCTCCTGAACATTAGTTCCGGAAACCGTTCCGGAAAGTCTCGCAGCGTTTGCGGATCAGCGCGGCCACTGCTTCGGCAACCGGCTGTTCAATTCCTGCTTTGTCGAGATTCGCGATAACGGTTTCGGCCAGTTCCGGCACGCGGTTTCTCACAATAGGCTTGGCAAGGCCCGGCTCTTCCGCGAGTTGCTCAAAGTTTTTCGGCGTCACCTTGTCCGACGAATACTCCCCGCCGATCTTCATTGCCATGTCTTTGCTGAGCTCGGGATGGTAGGTCGTGCTGACGACATCGTAGAGAGGCGCGAGCCTGATCTCCTGGTTCGCCGTTCCCACCCCGTGGTACAGCAGCGAGAAGTTCTTGCCGTGTGCGTCGTTGTTGCCAACCAGGAAGTTAGAGATCACGGCGTCGAGAAGACGTGACAGGTCGATCACAGGCGCAGTGGATACCTCGCGCAGCATCGCAAAACATTGCCTGAGAGAGGGTCCGCCTTCCTTCTGATATTTTGTTTCGGAGACGATGCCTTGCGCCTGGCAAAAATCCTCCTGATGAAGCCGCTCCAAGGAGGGAGATCCCCCCGGATTCTGGCGGTGGGTCCTGTCAGAACGCTCCACCTGCAGATACTCTATGCCCTCCACGCTTCTGGTCTCCACCTTTGCGGTGGGCAGACGGGCCACCGCCGCCAGGTTCATACAAAGCGCTTCATTGAAAACGACGCCCGCGAAGCGTTCCACCGCGGGTTTCAGTATGTGCGTGCTTGGCGCGCCTCCGAGTGGGAGAGAAATCTCATTGCTCTTGATTTTGGTTCGCTTCGTGGGGCGACGCAGGCCGCCCTGGGCGACCACTCGTTTACGAATCCGGATCCGTGTAGCAGTTGACTGCAACCCGGCACAAAGGAATCAGAAGTCGTTAGCATTCCACACTATTCCAGTGCAGCCTGCATGTCGAATGTGTCCGGACAGGTTCGGCCTCTCGCCCTGTGGCTATTGATTCAACCACTGCAAGATCTGAGCCTGGCACGTCCCTCCCAGGCTGAACCGCGGGGCTGAATCGTTGAGTTTCTACCGATTGGAGTCCTCCTCCTCAAGCAAGCCAGCTGCTTTGGCGAACTCACCGCGCCAGGCTGGCGTCAGTGTGGAGACGACTTTTTCATGGGGCAGAACAGCGTTATGGCAGGATTGCGCGGCAGAGCCAGACCGGTTGGTGGTAACATGGCTTTCGTGCAGGAAGCCGAACCGGGCGAGTCCGGTGGCGGGACCGTCGCGCACCATTGATATGACCTCAAGGAATTGTTGGCCTCGATTGCGAACCTCGTGCGCCCTCGCACTGTTTTCCGTCGTCGGCATTGTGTGGACAGCGCGTGTCTGGCAGGCTCGCGCGGCGGACGGCGCCGCCATGGCGCTCGAACCATCGTTCAAGCAGCAGGTGAGGCCGTTCTTGGAACAGAACTGCGTGCGATGCCACAACGCGGACACGATGATGTCGGGCGTCCGAGTCGACCAACTCGACGCGGCATTCGAGGATCGGCACCTTCGGCTGTGGGAAAGCATTCGGAAAAGAATCGGCGACGAGACCATGCCGCCGAAGGGCCAGCCGCAGCCGGCCAGCGCCGAGCGCCAGCAAATAGTCGCGTGGATCACGCGCGCTCTGGACGTTGCTCGCTCGCGTCCGACGCCGAAGAACGGCCTTGTACGGCGCCTCACCGTCTCACAGTATCGCAACACCCTGCGCGCGTTGTTGCTGCTGGACGATGATCTAGCTGATGCGCTTCCCCCCGACGCCGTCTCCCGTGATGGATTTGTGAATAACACGGAGACGCTACAACTGTCTCCATTACTGATGGAGGCCTACTTTGAGATTGCCGAAGAGGCACTCAATCGATCCATCGTCGATCCGAATACGAAGCCCGCAATCCAGAACTTCCGCGTCGATCTCGGCGCGTCGATCAATCCCAAACCCTTCCCCGAAGAACTCATCCTCGGAGCGGACAGTCTGCTCCTGAACAACAGCGACTTCGTGGTGACACAACTGAGGCCCAGCAAGCCGTTCGCCTTCGAACCCTGCGTCATGCGAACCAAGTATCGTTTTATCGAAGGCTATGCGGGGAACGATACAGTCCGCGGCTGGAAAGAATTTGACAGTATTTATCACGCGGTCTTTGCCTGCATGCGAGGCAAGCGTGGCTATCCCAAGGGGAGTGCCTACAGCACCGTTCCGCAAGGGCTGCTGCTGCGGCCAGCCATTCCCAGCGACGAGACTTTCGGAGGTGATGGGACGTACGGGCCAAAGGCAAACTTCAAGATTTCGCTGCGCGAACTGCCCGACCACGGCCGCTTTCGAGTTACCGTCATGGCGGCGAAATACAATGACGGTCTGCTGCTCGATCCGGGCAATTCTCCCCAGGCGCCCGAGGGTTCCGACAGCGTCATTTTCCGTAATTTGAAACCTCCACAAACCGTGACGATCCAGAAGGCCGGCATTTACCAGGTTGACGTCTACGCCGCGGCACGAAGCGAGGCGCCGATCGTTGCGGACTCGTCGCGGCTCGGCGACGGCCTGGCCGGATCCTGGCCGTTGGATGGGAATGCGGCCGGCGCACCCGGCGACTACGGGCCGGCCGGCAGTCTGGAGGGAGATGCGCGGTTCGTCGATTCCCCTTTTGGCAAGGCCGTGTCGCTTGACGGTGACGGCGATGCAGTGGTGATTCCACGCCACGATGCGATGAACGTCGGACACGGCGACTTCACTGTGGCGGCTTGGATTCACCCGCGGCAGCTCCGAACGGCGGGCATCGTTGCTCTCGGGGTGTCCAGTTGGGCGCATGGCTGGTATCTGGACATGCCCGATAACCAGGGCGTCCTGCGGATCCAAACAGCGGGACCGGACAATCAACCCAATGGGACCGTCTCCTCGCCGCCAGGAACCCTCCGTGCCAATGCCTGGCAGCATGTTGCGGCCGTTGTGCGACGCGGAAAGAACGAAACGCGGCTCTACGTCAACGGTTACGCCGTCGAGAAGGGGGAAATTGGCGCGGCCAATCTGGATAACCCAAAAGTAAATCTTCACCTCGGCCGCATTCCGGGCGCCCAACCGTTTCAGGGGGAACTGGATGAAGTGCGCATCTATCGCCGGGCGCTCGGCGAAGCAGAGATTCAAGGGTTGTTGCAGCCTGGACGGCAGTTTGTGCAGCCGCCGGCCGAAAAACCTCCAGAGGTGACGCTGACTCTGGGCGACCGGCAATTCTCAGGCACGTTGCAGCAACCTGCATTCCTGGTAATCAGGCTGGAGGCTGGGTCGCTGCAAGTCCACGCGGAGATCACCGGCGTAAGGGGTCTGGACCGGATTGTGTTGACGCCACTCGCCGCTGAGCATGAAGTTTCGCAGCGTTTTTGCACGTTTGAGAAGCGTTCGCCGCGAGTGGGCGTGCATCTGGGGCTGCGTCGCGATTGCGGCAGCACCTTGTCTCCAGTCGGGGCGCCGCAAACCGTGGCCAGTGACAAGTTCACGCGACTTGTGTTTGAAGGGGCCATCCGCAATTTCCCCAGCCCGGATGTCGAGAAGGACAATGTCAACTATCTCGCGGGCATTCGCGAAATCGCCGTCCGCGGCGAGTACACCGACGGTCGCGACATGCCCCGGCTGCTGATCCGGTCCGTAGAATTCGAAGGGCCGATCTACGAGACGTGGCCACCGCCCGCCCATCGCAACATCTTCATGGATTCTACCCGTAAAGATGATTTGCCGGCTTATGCTAGGGAAACCATTCGCAAGTTCGCGGCCCGCGCGTACCGCCGTCCCATCACGGCCGCGGAAGAGTCCGCACTAGTGGCGGTGTTCCGGAAATCATTCGGTGCCGGACGCCACTTTCAGGAGAGTGTGAAGGATGCCCTGCAAGTTGTGTTGACGTCGCCGCAGTTCCTGTTCTTGATCGAGAACAGCAGCACGCCCGAACCAGAGCCACTCGACAACCACGAACTGGCTTCCAAGCTATCGTACTTCCTCTGGAACGGGCCGCCGGATCGCACGACGCTGAAGTTAGCTGCGAGCGGAGCACTCCGGAAACAACTGGATGCCGAAGTGGGGCGGATGATTGACAATCCGCGTTTCTCCCGGTTCATCGCTGAATTCACGTCCCAATGGTTGAGCCTGGACAAGTTCAATGTGCTCGAACCGGACCGCAGCCGGTTTCCCAAGCTCACACGCGACACACGCACTCAACTACGGCAGGAGCCGGTCCAGTTTCTTCAGTACTTGATCCGAAACAACCTGCCGGTGCGGAATCTCATTGCCTCCGATTTCGTGGTCGCAAATGAAGTCGTCGCCAGCTACTACGACTTTGGCGGCAAAACCGAGAGCGGATTCCAGTTTGTTCCCATCCCGCACGGCCGGCGCGAGCTCGGCGGCGTGCTCACTCAGGCGGCAATCATGGCGGGGCTGTCGGACGGTCGGGAATCAAACCCGGTGAAGCGCGGGGCCTGGCTGGCGCGCCGGATCATTGCCGAACCCCCCGATGATCCTCCGCCGAATGTGCCCGCGCTCCAGGAGGACACGGCACAGCTCTCGCTTCGCGAGCGGCTCGAGCGGCATCGCAATCAACCCGCTTGCGCCCAATGTCACGCCAAAATTGACCCGTGGGGAGTGGCCTTCGAGGAGTTCGATGCAGGCGGGCGGCTGAAGCAGCAGCCTGTGTCCGCACACTCCACGTTGCCCGATAACACGGAAGTATCAGGAGTGAACGATCTGAAGCGATATCTCAGCCAGGATCGCATCGATCAGGTGGCCTTCAGTGTTCTCAAGCATCTCGCGACCTATGCGACCGGTCGCAGCCTGACGTACAATGAGCTGAACCACTTGAAACTGGACGGACTAAAGTTGAAGGCCGGCGGTTACCGAATGAAAGACATGATAGGGTTCGTCGTCAACAGCCAATTGTTTCTTGAGAAGTAGTACCTGACTTTTGCACTTCGACGATAGCCTTTTCTCAAGGCTGGAGCTATAGACAATAAATCCCCTCCTGGGAGGGGCAGAATCTGAAAAGAAATTGGGCGGTAGGGACGCGCTGCCGCGCGTCCACAACCGGAAACCCAGTCCGGACGCGGGGCACCGCGTCCCTACCGAATCAGGTTCATTCGGCAAACGCAGTTTTCAGGAAGTAGAATTCAGAACAGAACGCCTTGGAGACATCGATGACGACCTCACTGAAAATCGATCGCCGCGCTTTCCTCAAAGGGATCGGAGGAGTTGCGCTGGCGTTGCCCGTTCTTGACGCCATGGGCGCTGAAGTGACCGAGCAGGTTCCTCGCCGCTTCTGCGCTCTCTACACGGCCAACGGCATGTCGCTCCCGAAATCGGAGCATGGCCTCGCCGAGTGGAGCTGGTTTCCCACCGTCGAGCGCAACGGCGAGTTCGTCTTTGGCAAGTCGACCGAGCCGATCAGCCCCTTTCGGAAACAACTCAGCTTCATGGGCGGACTCCAGCACCCGAGCGGTCTAAAAGCGGACCCGCATATCTGCTCTGATATGTGGCTTACCGGCGCCCCACTGCACAATCCGAAGCCAGGGACTTTCAACTCGGTCGGACTCGATCAAGTGGTGGCGCAGCACACCAAGCAGTACTGCCGGCAGCCTTCGTTGGTGCTGTCGATCGATGCCGGGACCGGTTTCCTCTCGCGGACGGGCACCATCTCCTACAGCCTGGAAGGACGGCCGATTCCGGCGGAAAACAGCCCTCGTCGCGTGTTCGAGCGTTTGTTTCGCGGTGACCGGGTGTCGCTGCAATCGCAACGCGACAACCTGCAACGGCGCATCAAATTGGTGGACGCCGTGGTCGAAAGTGCGCGTTCGCTTGATCGGCAACTCGGCAATTCCGACCGGGAACGAATGGATCAGTACCTGACGTCCCTGAATGAAGTGGAATCGCGGTTGATCGCCTCCGAACGTTGGATCGATGTTCCTCTGAAAAAGCAGGACTACTCACATCTCAACCTCGACGCGACGTCCGAGGGAGAGCCTGCCGAGTACTACCGCAACATGTTCGACCTGATTGCGCTGGCCTTCGATGCGGACATTACGCGCTCGGTCGCGTTCATGCTTAACCGCGAAGACGGCATGGGCATCAGCGATACGTTCCCTCTTAAACTGGGACTCTCCAAAACACACCACAATCTCTCGCATGCGGCTGACAAGGACGGGCAAATGCAGTTTGCCAAGTACGACCTCTTCTTGAGCCAGCAGGTGGCGCACTTCTTCGAGCGCTTGACCCGCTATCGGGACCGCAACGGCAGCGTGCTCGACAACACCATCGTGCTATTCGGAAGCGGCGCGAGTACGACGCACAACCCGCAGAACCTGCCGACTCTAATCGCCGGTGGAGCCCACATGGGCCTCAAGCACGGGACCTACTGGCGAAAGGGAGAGACGCGGATGTCGAACGTGTATCTCACCATTCTGCGATCTCTGGGTATAGGGCAGGAATCGTTTGCCGACAGCAGCGGTACGCTCAGCGGTTCGATCTTCAGTGGAGCATAGGCCACCCCCGCCCCACCATGAAGGGCGGGACTGAAACCGCTAGCGGAAGTTCGCCATGGAATGCCGCCTCGCACTCATCTTCACTTTGTGCCTGTTCGATTGGCCTCACTGCTGCCGCTGATGCCCGATCGAAGAAGTCCGACATCGTTGTGACCTTTGCGACGGCCTGGGCTACGGCAACATCGAAGTGCAGCGGCTGCTTTATGCCCTCCGCCATAGAAATCATCGCGCGCGTACCCACCAACTGGCCCAAGTTGCCCCTAGGTTTGCAAAGCGGCAGGGCCGATTCGAATCCACCCAGGAAACACCTGTGTTCCTCTGCCCGGTCCTGCACGTGACACGGTCCTGCGCCTGCAGCAGTCGTAAGCGAGGATGAAATCAAATCAGACAAAACCATCCCAGGAGAGCTGCTATGACTTTGTCGTTTCGAATCGGAATCACCATTATCTGCATGCTGGCTGCTTTGGCTTTGTCATCCGTTGATTCCACCCCCTCACAGTCCGCTAGCCCAGGCGCCCGGCCTAGAACGAAGGCGGATATCGACCGGTTGATGACCGAGCTTTCCAACTGGGGGCGCTGGGGCAAAGACGATCAACTCGGGACCATGAATCTGATTACGCGGGAGAAGCGGCGTCAGGCGTACAGTCTGGTCAAAGAAGGGGTAACGATTTCGCTGGCTCGACCGGCGGAAAAGACGTTGGCTGCCGACAATCCTGCCCCCTTCATTCAAAAGATGACGCTGACGGGTCTGAACAATCCCGGACAGTTTGCGTCTGACACCTACACCGTTTCGTATCACGGACACGCCCACACTCACCTGGATTCACTGGGGCACATGTTCTACAGGGGCAAGATGTACAACGGAGTCCCCCAGGAGACGATTACCGCCGAGGGCGCGTCCAGGCTGGCCGTGTTGAATCTGCAGAATGGCATCGTGACACGCGGAGTCCTGGTGGATATCGCCAGGCTCAAGGGAGTTCCCTATCTTGAAGCTGGGACCGCCATTTATCCTGAAGATCTGGATGCCTGGGAGAAGCAGTCTGGCGTGCGCGTTGGCGCGGGAGACGCGGTGATCATACGCACCGGACGGTGGGCGCGCCGAGCCATCAAAGGGGCCTGGGATGTGGGCGGTCTTTCAGCAGGGTTGCACGCCAGTTGTGCTGCCTGGCTCAAGAAGCGGGACATCGCCGTTCTCGGCAGTGATGACGGCAGTGACGTGGCTCCTTCACAGATCGAAGGAGTGACTCATCCCATCCATCAGACGATGCTGATCGCAGCGGGCATTCACATTCTGGACTGTTGCGATTTAGAAGCTCTTGGAGCGGCGTGTGAGAAGCGCAAACGCCCGGAGTTCTTGCTGACCATCGCCCCCTTGGCTGTTCCTAACGGAACCGGGTCGCCCGTAAATCCGATCGCGACGTTTTAAGTGTCCAGCGCACGCAAAACCTGCCCTTCTGGCCCCTTCCGTCCAATCTCGCGAGCGACTTTAAGATTCCGACGCATGGCTCGGGTCTTGCTGGGTCGCATGCTTCCCAACGATGCTTATCTCAAGAGCAAATCTACGGATCTATTGCGTTCGATTACCCCTGAAAAACACTGCTTCGTTTACCGATCTGGCTCAATGGCCGTGCAGTCGCCTAATCAAAAACTGAACCACTACTTTGCTGTTCCTTTCAGTGGATGATTTCTGCCAGCAGTGCTAGAATCAAGTTGTTTTATTGCATCGACATCTTTCTCGTTGGGGAGGCGGTTTCATGGATAAGAGAAAAGTGAAGTTTCTGGCGGGTAGCCTCATCATCGTCGCTTCAATCGCCTGGCTTGGGTTCAGCGGTTTCGACGAGAGCCTGGCTTATTACAAGACGGTGGACGAACTGAAACAGATGAAGGACGATGCCTATGACAAACGCCTGCGGGTTGCCGGCAACGTCGTGGCGGGCAGCATCGAGCGACTGCCTGGCGCAGTGAGATTCAAACTGGAGCAAAAGGGCGATATTGTTCCGGTGAATTACATCGGAAAGGACCTGTTGCCCGATACGTTTAAGGACGGTGCCCAAGCTATGGCTGAGGGTCATCTATCCCGCTCAGGGCAGTTCGAAGCTTCGAAGATTCAAGCCAAGTGCGCGTCGAAGTATGAAGCCACCTACAACGTGAAGCAGGGAAAGAGCTAGTTTTCGTTGTCAGTTGTTAGGTTTCAGTTGATCGCTGGAGTGGAAAACTGACAACTACAAATCGGCATCACACCCGCCGCGGTCAGCCCTCTATCAATCCTTAACAAGGATCTTAAATCTATGTTAGCCCTTGTCAGAGACTTCGGTCAGTTTTGCTTGCTGTTTGCTTTTTGCCTGTCCTGCTATGCCATCGTTTCGTCGTTTCTTGGCGGAAAGCTGGGCAACCGGCGGCTGGTGGAGACGGCAGAAAGGGCCGTGATGGCCGTCTGCGGGCTGGTGACACTGACAGTCTTCAGCCTCTGGCACCAACTGCTCAACGACAACTTCAACCTGCAGTATGTGGCAGCCAACAGCAACCGAGCGATGCCGTGGTTCTACAAATTCGGTGCCCTCTGGGGTGGACAGGAAGGCTCGCTGGTTTTCTGGTGCTGGATTCTCAGCTTGTATTCGGTTACTGCGGTTGTCCTGAATCTGAAGAAAAATCGGAATCTGATGCCCTACGTCGTGGGTGTCATCTCGATGGTCACGACATTCTTCCTGCTGGTGAATAACTTTGTAGCGAACCCGTTCGACATGATCGGTGTGATTCGTCCAGGCAGCCCAGTCGCCACGCCGTTTACGCCCATGGACGGCAACGGGCTGAGCGCTTTGTTGCAGTACTGGGCGATGGTCATTCACCCGCCGATTCTCTACACCGGCTACGTTGGATTTACTATCCCATTTGCCTTCGCGGTTGCGGCCTTGATTACACGCGACCTGGACGAGGAGTGGATTCGCACTACCCGCCGCTGGATGATGGTGCCCTGGCTGTTCCAAGGTATTGGAGTCCTGCTCGGCGCCAAGTGGGCCTATGTGGTGCTGGGTTGGGGTGGTTACTGGGGATGGGATCCGGTCGAGAATGCTTCGCTGATGCCATGGCTGGCTGCGACGGCGTTTCTCCACTCGGTCATCATGCAAGAGCGCAAGGGCATGATGAAGGTTTGGAACATGGTCCTGATTCTTTCAACGTTCCTGCTCTGTATCTTCGGAACGTTTCTGACGCGCAGCGGCATCGTCTCTTCGGTACACTCATTCGCTCAGTCGCCCATCGGACCTTATTTCTCCAGCTTCCTGTTTCTGATGATCTCGCTTTCGGCCTACCTGCTTTTGACGCGGCTGGACTCACTCAAGAGCGAAAACCGGCTGGATTCGGTGGTATCCCGTGAAAGCAGTTTCCTGTTCAACAACCTTATCCTGCTGGCCTCGATGTTTGCCATTCTCTGGGGCACGATCTTCCCCATCATCACGGAGTATCTGCAAAACGAGAAGCGTACCGTCAGCGCTCCCTTCTATAACAAGGTAAACATTCCCATCGGGCTGTTTCTCCTTTTTCTGACGGGCGTCGGGCCGCTCCTAGCTTGGCGAAAAACTTCCATGCAGAGCTTGAAGCGAAACTTCACGATGCCGACAATCGCCGCGCTAATGACCGGCGCGGTCTTTTTCGCCTTCGGCATGCGGCACTTTTACTCTACCGTCTGCCTGGTCCTCTGTGTGTTCGTCATGGCGACGATCTTGGCCGAGTTCCATCGGGGAGCCAACGCCCGCCGCAGTCAAGGTGAGAGTTATCTGGAAGCGCTGTGGATTCTAACGTTCCGAAACACGCGGCGTTACGGCGGCTACATCGTTCACATCGCCATGGTGTTTCTGTTCGTAGGTTTCGCCGGGGCCGGGTTCAATCGGGACGTTATGAAAGAATTGGGAGCGGGTGAAAGCATCGAGATTGGCAGCTACTCCTTGACCCTCGAACAGGTGAAGAATAACGACAACCCGAACTACGCTTCGGCCGTCGCGGTCATGAAGGTTTATCAGAATGGCAAGCTCATCAACACGCTGCTGCCGGAAAGACGATTTTATAAAGCGAAGGAAGAGTCCACAACCGAGGTAGCGTTGCGCTCCAACCTCAAGGAAGATCTCTATGTAGTCTTATCCGGGTTCACTCCTTCCACCTCGAAGGCGGTCATCCATGTTTTCTTGAATCCGCTGGTCTCCTGGATTTGGATCGGTGGTCTGGTGTTCATGCTCGGCACAGTGGTGTGCTTGATACCAGACAAACATGAGAAAGCGTTGCAAAAGACTGCAATTCCCGTAGAAGTTGAAGAACTGGCGAAAACATAGGGCGCATTCTCATGAAAAAGTGTGGTTGGGTCGCAAACGATAGGCGAAAGACTCAAGGTTGGGCGGTGTTGAAGTTCTTGCTGATCGTCATTGTGTTTCTATTTCCAACCAAACAGTTCGCTCAGGTCTTTTCTCCTGAAGTCAAATATGCCTCTGAAGCATTTGTTTGCCAGTGCAGCTGCAATCACCAACTATCAGCCTGCGGGATGCTGAATTGCGGCTCGGCAACGCCGTTGCGCACCGAGATTCAGGGACACCTTACGGAGGGGAAGAGCCAAAAGGAAATCGTCGAAGCCTTCGTGGCAAAGTACGGCAAAGTGATTCTCGCTGCGCCGACGATGCAGGGGTTTGATCTGGCCGCCTGGTTGACTCCGTTTGCAGCGCTGCTTTTTGGCCTGATCGTGGTCTACTTCGTGATCAAGGCTTGGACTCAGCCCCAACCTGTGCTGGCAGGCAATGCATCGACACCTGTGATCCCGGACGATTACCGAGACAAGATGGAGAAGGAACTGAAGGATCTCGGATGACGACGGGAAGTATCGACGTAGCCGTCACCATTATTTCACTGCTGTCGTGATAGCGATCCTGATCACACGCTCAGGGAACCGATATGACTGCACTCATCATCGTTTGCGCATTGTTGACCGCGGGAACACTGTTCTTCATCTTTCGCCCGCTCCTGGTAGGTGGCGCGTCGTTCTTTGGAGACCTGGAGGGCTCGCAGACTTCGTTGAAGCGCCTGCTCCGCAAGAAGGAAACGGTCTATGAGAACATCAAGGATCTCGACTTTGAATACAAGATGGGCAAGCTCTCTGACGACGACTATCAGGGTCTGCGGAGTGACTACGAGCAGCAAGCTTTTGCGCTGATGCGCGAAATCGAGCAGATCAAGCCAGAGGTGTTGCAGAAGACCGGCGAACCGCAAGTCGTCGCAGTCCTCAAGAGCGACAAGAAATCCAGAAAGTAGGTGGCGAATGCCGACGCTTCGCCAGCTCTAGTTCTAGTGAATGAACTCAACTATTCAGCCCCACCCCCTTCGACTCCCTCAATTCGTGAAAAAACTTCAATGGAACTGTTGGAAAGCCAGCCAACAATTCTCAATCGCTCGCCCAGGCACTCCATCTGGATCTGACGTTCGCCACGGCTCGGCAAAAACCGGGCCACTCCGGGGTTTTTCGGACCTCGTTCAAACACTCCTGGTAGCCGCGCTGCTTCAGTTCGTGTGGCTCTTTCCTTCAAACGCGCTGGCCCAGCGCCCTCTTCAGGGACGAGTGGTGAACGGCACGACGAATCGCCCGGTGGCACAGCAGAGAGTTGAACTGCTGACGCTCGGAGAGGGCATGAACAAGAACGCAGATGCCGTTTCCGCAGCCGATGGATCGTTTCGCTTCACACTCACACAAAGCGCCTCGTCACCGCACTGGCTGCTGCGAGCCATCTACCAGGGGGTGAACTACAACCTTTCGGTGACGCCCGATCAGGACTTGTCGCAGCCCGTAACGGTCACGATTTATGAAACCACTCAATCTCCGGCAGGCATTGAAGCCTCCCTGCCGTTGATGCTCGCTCAGGCCAGCGGCAACCTGCTTTACGTCCAGCAGCAATACCTGCTCGACAACGCTTCGACACCCAAGAAGACCCTGGCCAGAGCTGATGGCACGTTTTCCTTTGATACCCCGGCCCGCGAATTGCTCAGTGAGCTGTCTGTGTCGGTTGTTGGCCTGGCAGGCATCCCGCTGCCGCAGGAGCCCACGCTACGACCGGAGGGTGGCTATCACATCAGCTATCCGATGAAACCCGGCGTGAACGAGATTCGCGTGACGTACAAGGTGAACTACCCGTCGAATCAGCGCGAATTCAACCACCGCTTGTTCTATGCCACCGGACCGGCCAAGGTGCTGATTCTGCCTGCAAGCTTGCAGGTGTCTGGCCCTGGCATCCAGCCTGCCGGCTCTGACTCGCGCACGCAGGCTGCGATTTACCAGGTGACTCCGTCCCCAAAGGCCCCCGCTCTGCAGTTCAAGGTGGCCGGCGATGCGCCGGTGATTTCTGAGCAAGCGGAGCACGGCCCGGGCGACGGGCATGACCATGATCAACCTCAAGCCAAGGTTGTGCGCTTGTCAAACCGCGTGATCGAAAACAGGATCATCATCCTGACTGGTTTTGGGATCGTGTTCGCGGCTGCGATTCTGTTTGCGATCCGCCAGAAGTCGGCTTCGCGACAGGCCGCTGCATCCAAGATGCAGACCGCGGAGACGCGGAAACGCCGAGGCTGAGGAACCCTCGCCCCGGCGGCATCTAGGGCAGGGTTTCGTCAACGTCCCGCTACTAAGAGGCCGCTGAAGCATTTGCTATTGTTTATTAGCTATCAGCTATTTGCTATTGGTGCAATGCGATCCTTGCCTTCAAATAGCCAATAGAAGATAGTCAATAACCAATAGCAAATCGGTGTTGCCGGACTGTCGATCAACTTTGACGGGGCCGTGGCATGCAGGGTTCGCTGCATCTTAAGCGCACCACCGGTCTCACTACGAGGTGTGTGCTTCCGTGGCTGATGCCCCCGTGGTTCGTCTCGACAAGGTTGAGAAATGGTTTGGCCGCACCAGCGCCCTTCAGGGCGTGGACCTGACGGTCCAACCCGGGGAGTTTCTGGTATTTCTAGGACGTAACGGCGCTGGCAAGTCAACGCTGCTGCGTGTGGTGGCCCGGCTGGTCAGGCCAAACTCAGGCCGGGTGGAGGTCTGCGGCATCGATGTCTTGCGGCATCCTGAAGCTGGGCGGGAAAAACTGGGCTTCGTGGCACACAGCAGCTATCTTTACCGAAGTCTCACCGCTTTCGAGAACCTCCAGTTCTTTGCGCGGCTTTATGGTCTCAGCGATGCCGAAGACCGAATTCACAAGGTCCTCCGCTGGGTGGGGTTGGAGAAGAGCGCGCTGAGACCTATCCATGGATTTTCGCGCGGTATGCAGCAACGCCTTTCGATTGCGCGCGCCACGCTGCATGATCCGGAAATTTTGCTGCTGGATGAACCCTTTTCCGGTCTGGACCTCGAGGCCTCGGAACTGCTGGGAGGCTGGCTGGAGTCGTTCGTAGCAAACGGGAAGACAGTGCTCATGGCCACGCACGATCTGGAACAGGGACTGCAGAGCGCCAGACGCTGGGCGTTTGTTGACCAGGGGAAGATTGCTGAAGAGCTGACGGGAACGGATGCGCACATTCGCGACCGGTACAAAATTTTTTTGAAAGAGAAACGGCGTGACATTTTTTAGGCAAGCGGGTGCGATCTTCTGGAAGGATGTTCTCACCGAGTTCCGCACCAAAGACGCTCTCACGTCCATGCTGCTCTTCGGACTGCTGGTCATTCTCATGTTTCATTTCGCGTTTGATCAAGCCGATAGCCTGCAGATGGACCACTATGGGCCCGGACTACTTTGGATAACCTTCGTCTTCGCAGGCTTGTTGGGCATGAACCGAGCGTTCGCAGGCGAAAGAGAAAACGATTCGCTCCAAGCCCTCAAGCTGGCCCCAATCAGTTGGGGCGCAATATACCTAGGCAAAATGCTGGCCAACTTGATGTTCATGCTAGTAGCAGAATCAGTCATACTCGCTTGTTTCGCGGTCTTTTTTGACTTCAATCTATTGCCGCGCCTCGGTCGGATGTGTGGGATCACGCTGTTGGGTACGCTCGGCTTTGCATCCATCGGCACCATCCTTGCCGCGATTTCAATGAACACGCGTATGAGCGAAGTCATGCTGCCGCTCCTTCTACTGCCCATCGCCCTACCTCTGGTTATTGGAGCGGTAAACGCGACGGCGGCTATTTTCACGGATCCGCCCGGTGAGTACCTGGGCTTTTGGATGAAGTTTTTGGTTGTGTTCAATATTATCTTCGTGACGCTGCCGTTGCTGTTATTCGACTTTGTGCTGGAAGAGTGAGCGCGGCTCGATTTCTCTGTCTAAGGTCGTCGTGCGACTTGCAAACAATTCCTCCCCAAAGCGGCAATTTCAGAATGTAGACAACTTCAGGGGGTACCTCTTGAACCGCAATTGGCTCGCCTTATCAACGTTTGTCGCAATGATGGTCTCCATCTACCTGATCTTCATGTACGCGCCTACTGAAGCCACGATGGGCGACGTTCAGCGTATTTTCTACATTCATGTGTCATTAGCTTGGACCAGTTTTCTGGCAATCTTCATTGTGTTCATATACAGCATCCGATTCCTAGCGAGCCGGGACCGACAGCTCGACATTAAGGCCTTCTGTGCCGCCGAGGTAGGCGCCGTTTTTAGTACGACCGTTCTCATTAGTGGTCCGATTTGGGCCAAACCTGTGTGGGGCATCTGGTGGACCTGGGACGCTCGTCTGACGTCGGCATTCCTCCTGTGGCTAATCTATATGGGTTATCTCGTCCTGCGCCGCCTTATCGAGTCTCCAGAGCAGAGAGCGCGCCTCTCAGCCGTATTTGGGATACTCGGTGCCGTCGACGCCCCGATCGTCTACATGTCAAACCGCTGGTGGAGAACCCAACACCCTGCACCTGTGATGGGCGGAGGTGAAAGTTCTGGTTTGGATCCACAGATGAGATTGACTCTTTATGTCACCTTCGCCGCTTGTGTCTTGCTCTTCTTCTATCTGTGGAAACTTCGTTGCGAGCTCGAACGCACACAAGAGGTCGTAGAATCGCTGCAGCGTGCGCCCCAGTTCAAGGAGGTTTCATGAGTTTTCTTTTCGCTGCCTATACAATCATCTGGATTTTCTTTTTTGCCTACCTCCTCAGTATTGCAAGGCGTCAGAAGAAGATTCAGGACGATCTGGCTGAGATTCAGGAATGGATGGATCGGCAGAAGAAATAGTCTCTTGGGAATGTAGGGGCGGACCGGCATGTCCGCCTTTGTGGCAGGTGGAAACCCACCTTGATTCGAAAGGGATGCGACAAGGGTGGACACGCGGGTCCGCCCCTACACCGTCAAATACGGGCATGTTGAGATTCATTCCATGACACACCCAATGCGATTCAGTGTCGCCCTGTTTCTCAGCCTGTTAGTGATGTTGTTCGCCCGGTGCGCGAACAAGGCGCCCCAGGCCACCAGGAATCCCGCCGTGCAGGAAATCAAAGTGACTGTCAAGGGCGAGTATTCGCCCGACCGGATTGTTGTGAAGAAGGGGCGGCCTGTCCGGCTTTCGTTTTATCGTGAGGATGATTCCGAGTGCAGTGCCCAGGTGGTGATTCCCGATTTGAAGGTGAAACAGGACTTGGCGGTGAAACAGGAAACTGCGGTTGAGTTTGTTCCAGACAAGGAAGGCGAGTTCACCTTTGCTTGCGGGATGGATATGATGAAAGGGAAACTGGTGGTGGAGCCGTAGACACAGGACAGCATTAGGATTGGCGCCAATCTTCGACGCCTCGGATGATGTAGCGCAGACCGCCGCTTCTGGGTGGTCTGCGGCTTTTCGACCTCGCACTCCCCAACTGCCGCAGACCTGCCAGACAACGGCAAGTCTGGGCTACAGATCTTGGTGTGGTGTCGAGAAGACAATGTAGGGTGCGTCGTGTTTTTCGACGCACCTTCACCAGAGCATGTCAGCAGATCCCGGTGCGTTCAGAAAGCGAACGCACCCTACTGAAAACAACAAGTCACGTATCATTTTTAGGAGCTTTTGATGACTCAACCAACCGAATTATTGCAAGTCGATGTTCAGGAGCACGGCGCAAACCAGCAGACGCTTAACCTGCGCCTCTATATGCAGCTTCAGGTCTTCGGAGACTGCCACGATGCTCATGTGATGGCGCATGCCCTCAAAGCGTCCGGCATTGAAGGAGTTCTGTACCGTGACTTGAGTGATCCAATGGGCATCGGCATTCTAGCCATGCATCAAGACCCGACTTTTTTTGTCACCACGCTGCGGGATCTGCTCAATTCAGATCCCTTCCGGCAGCTCAGCCAGAAGCACAATATGGCAATGATTGGCCGCACCTACGCTTCCGGGTTCGAGGGTGACTTGCAGGATTGGCTCCTCCACAAGCCGCGATATACCGCTTGCAACCCAGACTGGCCCTGGGCCATTTGGTATCCCTTGCGTCGATCAGGCGCTTTTTCAAAACTTCCACAACCAGAGCAGGCCGCGATACTCCGCGAACACGGCACCATCGGCCGCGCTTACGGAGACGCCGATCTGGCTCACGACGTTCGTCTCGCCTGTCATGGTCTGGATCTTAACGACAATGATTTTCTCATCGGACTGATTGGGCGCGAGTTGCATCCGCTGTCGCACATCGTTCAAACGATGCGAAAGACGAAGCAAACGTCCGAGTTTATTCAGTCACTCGGTCCGTTCTTTGTCGGACATGCGCTCTGGCAATCGACTCCGAGGAGAGAGGATCGAGGATAGAGGATAGAGGATGGGAATCCTCTATCCTCAATCTATCAGTTCCCAGCGGCCGCCAGGATCTCCTGAATTTCTCCATCCTCTATCGAGATCCGAAACTCGATGGGCCGGCAACAGATCTCACAGTCTTCGATGTATTGTTGGTCTCCCGCACTGACATCGATGAAGATGTAGAAACGCTGTCCGCAGTAAGGACAGTCAACCCGCCGGGATGCTTCCATATTATGCCTCCCCAATATCTCCAACCTATTGCGTTAACGATAGCGCTCTTCGTGTCCGAAGCGCTCAGTTTTTCAGCACAGCCACACCCGGGTGTTCAAAGCCCGCCGGCGCAAACTATCGAATGGTCACGCTGGATCGAATTTGTGCGGCAGAAGGCGCTCGAGTACTCGGATACACTTCCTGATTTCGTCTGTGCTCAAACGACTCGCCGCTACTCAGCCATCGGAAACATCGGAGCCTGGAGATCAGAGGATGTCTGGGAAGCTGAGCTCTCCTTTAACCAGAGGGCCGAACGTTACGCGAACATTCGTCTGAATGGCAAAGCAAGCCGCAAACCGCTGGAATCTATCGGAGGCGCACTTTCGATGGGAGAATTCGGCAGCCTGCTACGAACACTGTTCCTGCCTGCAACGCAGGCAGAATTCTGGAAGGAAGGCGAAGAACAATTCCAGGGTAAAGCCGTAATCATCGTTGGGTTCAGAGTCTCGCAGCAACGCTCTGGTTGGACATTGGTTTTCAAGAAGTCTCACTCCCTGCGAGTGGCCTATCGCGGAAGAGCCTGGATCGATACCAGCAATCATCAGGTTCTGAAGATCAGCCAGCGAACTCTGCAGTTGCCATCATCCTTCCCGATTGCCTATTCCGAAGCGGCCACCCTGTATAGCTACGTCGCGATTCCCGGCTTGGAAGGAAAAAGCTTTCTCCTTCCGCAAACCGCGCATCTGATTCTGCACGAACGGCGGCCGCCGATACGATCCCTCAACGCCATAGAGTTCGGAAACTACCGCAAGTTCACAGCCGAGGTTCGCCTGGTTCCAGAGTGAAAGGCAACATCCTAGTACCACTTGGCGGCGGTGAAGTTCACAGTTGGGTCAAGTTCGTGATGCAGGAACAACCGCCAAGGACGCAAAGAAGGGAGCCAAGTGGCCATCAAGCCCATCGGAAATTCCACTCCACTTGACGAGGTGGCTTGGTCATCCTCTTTTTCTTGGCGTTCTTAGCGCCCTTGGCGGTTCATCAATCTTGCTGGCTACCGCGTGTCAGGTTCTTTCTAGGCTGTATGAGGTCGCTCGCTACACCTTGAGCCTGCAGTTCAAACAACCGGTCAGACGCGGAGACGCAGAGAGAAACAGGGTTAGGCATGACGTTCTACCATTTTGGCTCTCAGCAAAAGGGGGAACGAAATGTGGCTACACTATATGGGCTTTCTGCCCGTCAGTTCTAATTGCACCCTTCCGGCCTCGCGAGACAACCCCCGCGCCTTCGGCGCTGCCCCCTTTGATAAGGGGGAATTTTTCGCAACCGCAGGCTCCGGTCATTGTTTCCCAGCTTGCCTCGTTCAGGGCACCTGGTTCTCTCCGGAAAGATCGCGGAAATTCTTAAGCAGTTCTCTGGCAGGCAGAACGGCAGCCGGCATGGGGCCGTTGCGCATGAAGAAGCCCGTCATCGAGGTGTGGCGCAAGTTGCCGTGAGTCGAGCGCATCGTGACCAGCCGGTCAAAAAACGGACTGCCGTAGTGATACCCATCCTTGAGACTCACCAGCAGGTTGGCGCGGTTGCTGACATGGTTGGTCACACCCTGATAGATCGCGTTGACGGCGTCCGCATACTCGTGCGTGGCCGTGGCCGCAAACCAGTTGTCGGTTGAAGCAAACCCCTCAGCGTTGAGCTGCCCCTGTTCAAGCATGCGTTGCATCACAGGCTTTAGCTGGAGCGGGTCTCCATCCACTGCCGCATACTTTAGGAATTCACCGGAATCTTTGGCTTCAATCACTGCGGAGCCGCGGGACGAGCAGATCTGAACGTCCTCCCCTTCCAGATAAACGGTGAAGTCGATGGCTTCATGACCCGCCAGCAGACGAGCCAGCTTCACAGTGTTTTGCGGCTGGAAGTACACCGGCACAGCCCCCACTAGACCGAAAGCGGGAATGACGACGCTGATTTCACTGCGAATCGCAGACTCCACTCGAAAGCCGTGCTGGGCGAGGAAGCCGTCCAGATCGATCCGCCGGTTCTGCACATGGCTGTTTCCGTGGTCTGAGAAGACGACGAAATCCACCTGCCCGCGTTGCTGAATGTAAATCTCCCGCAGCAATCGGTCGACTTCCAGCATCAGCTTCCGAAACTGCTCCCGGCTCAGCACGTGACAAATTGAATCCGTGGAGCAAATGTGGGCCACATACGCAGGCAGCTGGCTTGCAGCGTAGCGCTTGCGAAACCGGCCCAAATCGGCGTGATAGATGCGGATGGGGATCAGGTACGCCAGGCCTTTGAAGATACCGGGTTCGTCATAGTCGAGGGCGTCGAGGTAAGGCATCCGCACTTTCGAGACCGTGCTCGCCGCGCCTCCGGCGATCTGATTGCGCTGTGCATCGAAGTAAAGGTTCTCGTAGCCTGGAACCTTGCCGGTGTGCAACAACTCGGTCAGCGCCACATCACTCAAGGAAGGGAAACTGCTAATCAGCCTGCCAGGCCGGCAAAACTCACGAAAGTATCCCTGATCCCACAGGGCCGCCATATCCTCATATGGAACGCCGTCCAGGCACACAGCCAGCTTCCGGCGGGCTGCCTGCGTCTCGCGGCCAGAGACATCGATCACTTCAACCTTCGAATGGCTCAACTGCAGGCGGTCGATGCGTCCGTCGCCGTCCGTGTCGAATTCCACAACATCGGTCTGGCCATCCTGTGACGCATCGAGCCGCCAGGTATCAATGACGCCGTCACGGTTGCTGTCGATTCGCTCCAGTGTCTGAACCTGGAACGGAACCGGCCGCCCCCAAAACATGAAAGTGTAGACAGTCCAGCTGGAAAACAGCACCACCAGGGCAACGGTAAAGAGCTTGAATCGCATGGGGTGCTAGAAATCGGTGGAACGCGCGCAAGGGACAATTAAGGAGATTGCATTGTCTTGAATGCTGATCGTCTGAGGCAGGCTGCCCAACAATTCTCCATCAACCTGCACCTGAACCTGAGCGCTACCTTTCGCTTCAATGGTGCGGCCTTTCAGCATCAGCACATCTGGCAGGCTCGCATGTTTTCCCAGTGCCACCTGGCTGAGATAGTACAGATAGCGCCAGCGCGCCTGGCTTTGGAAGAGGCAAATCGCAAACCGGTTTGAAAACAGATCGGCGTGCGGCGTCAGTTGGAAGGGCCCTCCATAGTGTCTAGCTTTGCTGATGAGGGCAAACGTGCCGCGATGAGCCTTCCCGTCCACGACAATGTCGAACGGTGAGAAGTGATACTGCGCCAGCTGCTGAAAGCCGGCCAGCCAGAACGCCCCCTCACCCAAGGTGCGTTTCAGCCGGGAACTGGAAGCCGCGACAATGCCCGCATCCACGCCGATTCCAGCCATGAGAACGAATCGGCGCTCACCGGCCCGGCCCAGCGAAATACGGCGGATGGCGCCCTTGCGCAGCAGCGCAACGCAAGCCGGCAGGTCACGAGGCAGGCCCAGTTCCCGAGCCAGGACATTCGATGTGCCTCCTGGGATGACGAGCAATGGCACATCGGACCCTGCCATGCCGCCCACCACCTCGTTGACCGTGCCGTCGCCGCCGCACGCAACCACCACCTCGCAACGCGCCGCCACAGCCTCGCGCGCCAGGCGTGTCGCGTCGCCGGGCCCACCGGTGGGCGCCACGTGAACATTGAGTCCTTCGGCCGTTAGGCTCGAAAGGACGCGCTGCAACAATCGGCCGCGATGAGCCTGCATACGTCGTGCGGCTGGATTGAAGATCAGCGCCGCCCCCGTAAAGCGCGGGATTTCAGCGGGCCTTCTTGAAGGAAGCATAAGGATAAGGCTTCTCCGAAGCTCCAGACAAAAACCCGACTATCTTTAGGAGCACCTCCACCGCTGGGTGCGGTGTGATGCCGGTTAGACAATCGCGCCAAATCCTCTTATAGGTATTCAGAGCACGCTAGTGCGAACTGAATACTTGTCAGCAGTAGTAGTAGCCTTTCTTTCTTTTTTGCTTCTTTTTTCTTTCTTTGTGGAAGCTGTGAATTCTGTGGAAAACGTCTG
>Ga0163150_10000313_pt1 | contig 91960 bp, 72 predicted proteins | sample OliLakLV19P2IB_FD_148628 | JGI IMG/M metagenome (GOLD analysis project Ga0163150, IMG submission 148628) | Freshwater microbial mat bacterial communities from Lake Vanda, McMurdo Dry Valleys, Antarctica - Oligotrophic Lake LV.19.P2.IB | ecosystem: Environmental > Aquatic > Freshwater > Lake >... | reverse complement strand
GGCGTTATACCATGCCACGTCATCGTAGATGCCCAGTGGATGGCGGTTTACCTGTTGCGATTTCCGTTTGGCCGCGTTGAATCGCATTTCGATTCCATCCGAATACGGTTTCACCAAGCCTTGAGCTTTCATCACAAACTAGTGGGTTCGCTGATACGTTTATTTCGTCCCACCGCCTAATTTAAACCGCAGCTAGCGCCGGCGGCTAACGGAATGAACCGGCGGCTAGCGCCGATCCGCTCACTTTATGATTCCTCTGGCGCTAGTGCGTCATGGCGTAGGTGACAATATTAATACCGAGCGGGTAAGCTTTTTTTACCGAGAATTCTTCGAAGTACCATTTGTTCTCGCCTTCACGTTCCCAGCCGTCTCCCAGGTCGGTGTTGTGGCAGATGAAAACCATGATACGACCTGCATCGTCGTAAATCGCCTTGTAATAGGGGATGCTGGTATCCGAATCCCAACGCGGTTCCCAAATAACCCCGGAGCCTCTCCCCTGCTCTGCTGCGTGAATCGATGGCAACTGTGGTTTCTCTTTCAGGTCGTAGACACAATGAAAAATTTCGTGTTCCAATGGCACCTCTTGAGGCTCGCGCTCGGGAAAGACCTGAAGAATCTCGTTGCGAAAATTATCGTACTCGGCTTGCCCCCAAAAATCGTCCACCATCAAGAAACCACCATTGAGACAATAACGCCGCAATGCTTTTGCTTCGTCCGGGCTAAAACTCAACGAACCTGGTTCAATGATGTAGATGAACGGATAGTCGAATAGTCGAGGATCAGTTAGCTCCAAGATTATGGGCTCTGGATTGACCTTCATCGACGTCAGTTGCTGGAGCCGAAGTGAGAAATTCAGATCGGCATCGCGCCAATCGGTCGCCCAATTGCCACCGCTTCGACCATATCCATGCGAATCGTACCTGATTCGAACGAACGTAAAAGTGTCGTGTACAAAGCGAGGATCGAGCTCCCATGTCGGGACGCCATTGCGTTCCGTCGAATCCATATACCTCGATGAACGATAGCGCTGGGCCAAGGCAAACGGATTGATAGCGATGAACCCGAGCATCAAGGCCAAAGTGGTTGCGAAAGCGATGAGATGCGATTTGCGAAAGGTCAGCATTGTTGGTTGCTCGAAATTACTGGAATGACAAACCGTGGCCCCATCCTATGGCTCAACTAATTGTAATAGTAGACTCAATGCTTCGCGATATCGCGGGCTTTCTTCTAAGGCCATTAAAGCATGATGTTTTGCTTGTGTTTTCTGATCAAGGTCGAAGTGGGCTTTGGCGATACGATAGTGGATCGATGCCATATCGATCGGCTCTAATTCGAGGAGAGCCATCAGCGATTCGACGACTTCGCTCGGTCGTTCAAGCGATTCGGAAGCCGTTGCACGCTGTTCATGGACGTTATTTCGTGTCGGATCGATTTCTAAGATTCGGCCCGTCCACTTAAACACCGCCGCGTCATCCGCATTTTCACTATCAATTTCAATCAAACGCTCGAGTTCATCGAGACAATCTGAACTTCGTTGGTCGATTTCGACAAGCGTCGCGCGTTCATCATCGATACGCCCTACCCCGCGATAAAGGGCAGCTAGCATGACTCGACCATTGTCGGAAGATGAATCGTCGGGGAGCAATTGGATGAGCTTTTTAACGAGCGACTCGGCTTCCGTCCATCGCTTCTCGGCAACAAGAGCGCGACACATTCCTTTGAGAGCCCAATATGATTTCGGGTTTTCGTCGATCCAGGCTTGCCAACCAACGATCGACGTTGGAACCGAAGTGTCAAGTTTGACGAAATCCGCTCCGCGACCAAACCCATTCGCTTTCTTCGTCACGAATTCGGCAAATTCGATATCCAATGCTTGAATTCCACCGGAGTCTCGACCGAGGGCTTCTTGGATAGACATTCCAACCGACAGATCGTTGAGTACGCGCTGCAGTGATTTGATCCCGTACTTTTCGATCCAATACTCGACTACCAACGATGATTCGTAGTAAGCAAACTGCAAATGCATCGGCGACTTAGGTCCGAAAAAGGCGGCGCTCAATTGGCTTACCGGCACCAGGTCCTCGCTCAAGATCATCTCGCGGTACTCGATCGTCATCGCTTGCCCCCATCGCGAATCTCGCTGGCGCTCTTCGTAGACAGAAATGCCTTCGGAAAGCCATCTTGGCATTCGGTTTTTAGTCTTTTGCAACGTCGCGACATGGCAATACTCATGCCATAGTACCGATTTCCAATTTGAAACTGAATCTAAAGCCGATGGCGAATTCGCGGTGATCAGTCGACCAAAGCAAACACCGAGAAAGCCATCGCCGCCTGGCACGCCAAACGTGCGAATGGCAAAGTCGCTTTGATTCGGGAAGATTTCAACATAGACTGGCTCTTCGAGCTTGCTCGCATACTTTTCGGAAAGCACTTGTCGAGCTTCACTGAGGAGTTCGACGACGGCTGGGCCAAAGATTCGCGATTCGCTTGCGTCCATTCGGATAATTAAGCCCGGTGCTTCCAAGGTCGCGAATTTTTCAAGTCTCGCATGAAGTTTCTTGAGATTGAAGATGGGTACGTGATACGGGTCGGCTTTTCGAACCTCGTCCACGATCTTCCAGCCCTCTTCCCCTTCCCCGAGTCTCAAAAGATCTTGAGCAAGTTGAGTTTTGGCCGGAACATGATCGTTCTTCATCTCAAGCGACCGTCGCTGGTATTCGACGGAATCGGCAAAGCGATAATGGTTAGCGAGCTGCTTTCCAATAAGATAATCGACATCGGGATTTAACGGCCACGCCCGAAGGGCTCGACGCCGCATCTTGCCCTCTTGCTCATACTGACCTTCAAGATGAGCGATCGCCGCGCGAAGTGCCCAAAGCTCGGGTAGCTCCGGATTGATCTGCTCTACTTCGTCGAGTAACTGTTCAGCTTGATCGTAGCTCTCTGAATCCATTTTTGATTCTGCCAACCACATCAAGCTCGGTATATGTTTGGCGTTTATTGAAAGAGCGGTTTGAATATTCTCGGTTGCTTTCGCGGAATCAGAACCACTCCACGCGCGAGCCAGTAAATAGTGGATCTCCGGATCATCTTTGTCGAACGCAACGGCTTTTCGAAGTGAGGCTATCGCGACAGGATCATCCATTTTCGCGATGGCCAGTCGAGCTGAAGCGACATGCGCTTCTACCCATTTGGGATCTTCCTTGATCGCTTTGTCGAAACAAAGTTCCAAGACTTGCTTGGGATCTTCGCCCTGCAGCAGAAAGTATTCCCCCAATGCAACCAGCTCGGTTTTTGAATTGAACCGCCAGGGCACGCGCTGAATCAATTCTGGAATGTCGTCGAGCTGTGCACTTGCTTGCTTCTTGTTGTTGGTTAATCGATAAGCTTGCGCGCCGAGCATCCTAAGACGAATGCTGGTCGTGAACCGCTCGATGTTCGATTCGTAAACCTTGACCGCATCGTCGTATTTCCCAGTGTTCAGATATGCGGTCACCAAGAGGCGAGGCCAACCTTCGTTCCATACCGTTCTCTCGACTTCGACGGTTGCTATCGCGATGCATTCTTCGTATTGACCTGTCCGATACAGTCGCTCGGCTTCCTGCAGATCTGCCGCCCGAGAAGCGCTTGCTAATAGCAAACAACTGATCAACGCAAAAAGAAATCTCGTTCGCATAAACAACTCGACCTCAATGTTAAGCTCATTCTTCCGATAGCTATCATAGCACAGACGTGCGACCAAAACATTGCTTCTATTTCCATGCCTATAAGAACAATATTGCAAGCATTCCATTTCTCATCAGCTTGCTCCGTAAAATTGCCTCCCATGTCGCGAATTACTCAATTGCCGTAGTTCAATGTCCGAAATCTAAAACGAGATGCCAATTGGGTCTGCGCGGTAATTCTCCGTTTGCAGATCGAGAAGTAACACTAGTAGAATTGGTCACGGGTACAAGGATGCATACCACACGCTTTATTATTCGTCTGAGCGCGATTGCATCGATCGTTGTCGGCGGTTGTCAGTTCAATGCAAGATCGACGCGATTCAAGTCGACGCCAATGTCTGAAGTGCCAGCGAATATTACGCAGCTTCGTCCGTCGGACGCCGTGCCTACGGCCAACATGCCGACCTATGTCGAGCCGAGCTCGCCGCTTGATTGCAACGAGAGCAATCTGACTCCCGATAAATTTCGCGCCATGTCGCTGCAAGAATGCATCAGTCAATCACTCAGCACCTCGCCGGTCATGAGAGATCTCGGCGTTACCATCGTTCGTGCGCCTCAGTCGATCGGGACAAATCTCGATCCCGCGTTGACTTTTAGCGATCCGCGATTGGGCGAAGAAGCTGCGCTCAGCGCCTTCGACGCGAACGTCTTTGCATCGAGCTTTTTTGAAAGCAATGACCGTCAACTCAACAATAAATTCTTCGGACAGCAGGGGCAGTTCGTACAAGACTTGAGCACATCGCAATTTGGGATCAACAAACGCTCAGCGACGGGCGGGCTATATACGATCCGACAAGTCGCTGTTTACGATCGAAACAATCAACCTTCCAATACATTTGCGGATCACTCGTGGGATTCGTACCTTGAAGCCCAAATTCGGCAACCGCTGCTTCAAGGGGCGGGAACGCAATTCAACCGAATTGCTGGTCCAGGTGCGACGCCCGGCCAATTGAATGGCGTTCTCCTGGCACGCGTTCGAACAGATATTAGTCTTATCGACTTTCAACGCTCGGTTCGAGATTTCGTATCCGAAATTGAAAATGCATACTGGGACTTGTACTACGCCTATCGCGACCTTGAAGCGCGAGTGAGTGTTCGAGAAATTGCCGAAGAAACGCTGCAGTCGCTCCCGGAAGCCGACACGTCGGATGGCAAGCGTGCCCAAGCCCAAGAACAAGTCCATCGATTGCAATCGGAAGTTATCGATTCTCTCAATGGTCGACCCATCGATGCTACTCGTACGAATAACGGTAGCACAGGTGGAACCTTCCGAGGTACCGGCGGCATCCGAGTCTGCGAACGACGGCTTCGATTGATGATTGGTCTTCCGATCAACGATGGAACGTTGCTTCGCCCATCGGAATTGCCGGTTGTCGCTCCGGTCGTCTTCGATTGGAATAGTGCGGTGTGCGAAGCAATCAATCTCCGAGAAGAACTTCGTCGGCAACGGTGGGTCATCAAACAACGTGAGCTAGAGCTTTTGGCCAATCGGAACTTCCTTAGACCGCAACTGGATGTCGTCGGACAATACCGGATGCGAGGATTTGGGAATGACCTCGACGATGCTTCGAAAAGTTTATACAACGGACAATTCCAAGAATGGCAATTCGGCTTAGACTATTCGATGCCGGCGGGATTCCGTCGAGCAAGTTCGGCTGTTCGGAATTCTCAGTTTGCTTTGGCTCGTGAATCCGAGATTCTCAGGGAACAGGAACGAGCGATCCACTACGGCTTGAGCAATGCAATCAACGAAACCAAGCGATCTTACGAGAACTGGGTGCTTCAAGAAAAACGATTACAGAGCATCGTCACCCAGCTCAATGCGATCGACGCGAAGGAAACAGCCGGCGAAAAAGCCGAATTGGACGTTCGACTCGAAACCCATCGAAGACTTCTGGATGCTCGATTGAGATTCCATCAAGCCGAGGTTGAATACATGCTAGCGTTGCGAAACGTCAATGTGGAACGCGGCACGCTTCTGAGGTATTGCAGCGTTTGGATGAACGAAGCTGAGTCGCCAGACGACGCCGCGATCGACGCAGTTCGTCGGATCTCCGCTCAAGATTACCAAACGATCCCTGTCTCAAGAGACATGATCGTCGGCTTTCCGGCGCAATAATCGGACGCACAAACCGGCTAGCTTTTAGAAAACGTGAGGAGTCCAGCGCTAGCCGCCGCTCCTTCGCTTAGACCCGGCAATCTCGAACCGAACGCGATAAAAGTCACGCGCCACAAGCCGCATCTGGGCTTGGCCGGGAGCAAGTGCTGGGAAGTTCGAAAATTTCGTTGAATTTACGCAACTTCAAGTAAAATCAGTCGAAAATACTTTAGGGAGCGTTACTCTTCACCATTAATACTGGTAATACTGGTTTTTCTGCATCGATGATTTGCGTTCTGGATATTATTGACGGCCCTGCCCGAGGCAAGCGATTTTGGGTTAAGCAGAATCAATGCATCGAGGTCGGGCGCATATCTACGGCGGACTTTTCTATTCCTCTGGATAGCCACATGTCTCGCCGTCATCTGCTTCTCGATTCCACCCAGAACTGCTTTCGGGTTCGCGATGTGGGAAGCGCCAATGGTACGTTTCTTAACAACGATCCTGTTCAAGTTTCCGAACTTCGAGCAGGTGACCGGATTCGCGCGGGAATGACGACATTTCTCGTTTCGTACAAGAATGTCGACGAGAACCCACACGATTGCGACGGAATTAGCTTTGGGCAGTCGATTGCTCGTGAACCGAGCGAACCTAACAATCAAGAAACCTTTAAATCTCTCGTCAAAAGCCCAGGCACACGTTCGGTCGATTTCTCCGGAAGCGTGGACAAAGAATTGATCGCGGACCTCAAGCGTAATACGGTCCAGCCGTCGGATCTCGAAAATATTGATCTCGCCGCGACGCAGTTAAATATCGCTTCGGGGGATTGGTGGCAATCGTATTTTACTCCGACGAACATTGCCGAGATATATGAACAGTCGGCTGAGCTGAGTGGCTTATGCGAAAGCTTTGTGGGCCTGCTCGAAGAGTTTTCGAAATCGTTCAAGCTTTATGTTGTCGTGAATCAGAGCCAACTTTCTCAAGATTCATTCCAATTGGTCGAGAGACTGAAAGGAAGCGGAAAGCTTGAAGGTCTTTCGCAAACACTTTATTTCGCCAAACAGTCAGAGCTCGAAGAATTCTGGGACCTTATCAAAGCCTGTCAGGGCCAAGACGCGATGATTTGCCTGGGCAGTCGCACGCCTCTTCATGGCAAGGAGCTAATGGCGTTTATCGATACATTGAGCTTTCCGTCGATGCTTCGAAAAAATCTAACGGCTCAATCGAATTCGTTGAAAAAACAGATTTTGCACAGAATCCATTGGGTGATGTTTGAGTCGGACCTTGCTGGAAGGCTCATGCTGCTTTTGAAGAGTTAGGCCGCCTAAAGCGGAACGACTAACGTCTGAAATGCGTGTCTATTCGGGCGGGACACTGAGTAAGAACTTATGGATCAGCATGCCCATGATTGCGGCCAAGGCAATCATCCCAATCATCGCTGCGATGTTCGCCAGAAAGTAGAAGTTGCTATCGGCTTGCCGAGCTTCTGGTGACCATTCCAACTCACCTTCTTGCTGGATCGCTTTCTCGAAAACGCTTTTTACAAACGCTTGTTCTTTGGGATTCGAGCTGGTCGCGGCAAAATAACAACCGCCAAATAGAAACTGTTCGTACGCAAGATGCGCCTCGATCTTGGGATCATATCCGAATCCGCGAGACAATACCTTGATTAGATTCTCGGCAAACGTGCCTCGCATTCGACAAAGCATCGTAAACAAGGTCGCATTGTTCTTCTTCAATGCCTCTCGCTCTTGAAACAGCAAATAGGACCAATCTTCAAAGGAAGCCGTTGCGTGTGCACCGATAGCTTCCAACCTGGCTGATTCAGGGGCAACCCACGGTTCGCTTCCTTTGCCGAAGCGATTCTCCTTCAATTTGTCGGGTGGTAGCCGGCGCATGAGTTCGACAAAACCTTCTTCTCTTTCCAATCCGGTAATCATTACGGTAACCGGGCATCGGACGAGCAGCTCTCTGCGAAGTATCGCCAAGTCTTTTTGGGCCGCGATTTGAAGCTGAGCGTCGGAGACTTCTACCAATTCAAATGGAATAGCGGCGATCATTCCATTGAACGGACACAGCGGCAATCGAGAAGCTTTGATGATCTTACAAACATGTTTCAATCGGTCTTCGCAATCGGCGACTTCGATCGACGAAAGTTGTTTCGACGCCACGATCGAACTCAAGACTTCAGCGATATCTTGTCCGTCTTCGAGTAGCATGGTGCCGCCAGGAGTAAAGGGGGCGGCTCGCGACGAATCTTGCGCCGTTTGCGGATTGGCAGCTCGTTGTAGGTCCGATTTCAAAAACGATGCATCGATAGTCCCACCCGGAAGATCCGGTTGATCTTGGTCATTCGTTCCACCTTCGTGATACGCGGTGGCACTTGCTGTGCTTTTGGTGGTCGACAAGCGAGAGATACAACTGCAGCCATTGATAAACAGGAAGACAGCCTGGCTCGTCGCATGAAAGGATATATCCGAATCGCCATGCCCTGGCTGGTTCACGACGAACTCTATGCCTGAAGACTTTAAAAGAGCATTCGTCTCTCGTGAACTGGGAACTCCCAAAACTAAAAAAAGCGGAGTCATGGAGAGCGTGGTTCCTTTGGCTTCAGCTTCTTCGCACCCTTCCTTCCAAATTCGATCGATCTCCGGATATCGCGATTTCTCTTCCATCAACAAGTACTTGACGAAATAGAAAACCAAGACCGGGATGCTCAAAATCAAACCAAGCGCCAAAAACCACCAGCGCAGTTTTTCGATGCCACCGCGTTCGGCCTGCTCCATCCACTGCTTGACGATGGCAGCCACAAAGATACATAGGAGAAAGAAAAACGAAATCAGCGACCATTTCCAGGGGAGCGAGATACTCCCCATGGCGCGAGCTCCAGGTATCGCTCGCTTGAACCAATAGACAAAGAAGCGGATGGGCGAAGCGATCTTATCGACGATCGAATGAATAATAAGCATAGTGTCGAGTTGTCCCTCAGCAGCTTCTAGGGGGCCTACGTGTTAGGAAAACGGTACAGGAGTATTCCGCAAGCGATAGCGATTGCCACCATCAGCGTGCTCAACATGGCGAAGAGTATGAAGGTCGCTTTGCCGCTGATGGGTTTGGCGGTTCCTCCAGTCTGAACAATCCCAGGAATCGCCGGACGACCTTGCCGCAAGTGGAGCGATCTTGCAACTTCACGACACCACTCTTCAATGGTATTGGGGATTCGAAATTGACTCGACATTTTTCGCGAATAGGCTTGATCGCTATTCGAATAGAATCCTCGAAATCCAAGAACAACAGCTAGGTAAAAAACCTCTAAGGCGTTCTTTTGAGGCAAAGCACCAGCTTCGATCGCTCGTTTAAAAAATTCTTCATGCGCGTCTCGGGTCCCGAAAAACTTCTTTTCCAAGCAATTATCTTTCCACCAATCTCGAGCCTGCCAGCGCATTTCGATCAGTCGCGAGTCGATACAGGCGCAAATCGCATACTTAGAAAGCTTCCATTCGTCTCGTTGTCCAAGTTTCGATTCGGCCTCTTCAATCTTTCGAATCAGCGTCGCTCGTTCATCGGCGGTTACGATAGGAACCTGGCTTTCGATCCTCGATTCCAATCGGATCGCCGCAACAAAAATGGGGTCGATAGCTTTGGCGAATTCAGGTTGCATAAATTCTAAATTAAACGAGTTACATCCGTTTTCTTACAGCAAAAACGGCGAATTCCAAACTGTACGGTTGTCCTTGAACGCTCACGTGCATCTTACGGTTTCCTTCGAGCGAATCGAGATTCGAAATCTGCTCGGTTCGCACCCTCATGGCCATTGTCTGAGTAAACTGCACCTGTTTCCAAGCTTCGTCTTCAACGCGAATCTGTAGGAAAATCCACTTGCCGCGGTTTGTCAATCCTCGCGGCAATTGTTGCACAGATTTCAAGCGAACGCCTGGTTGCCGTTCGGTCATGTACTGTTCGACTTTGTCGGTTGCACCCAATTTCCAGTCCAAGTCTTTTTTGAGAAGTTGGAGGCATTCCTCAACGCTAATATTAATTGGATTGACGCCGAAAAACCAATCCCATTCTTGGCTGAACCACTCCGCTTCCAGAGCAACATGCATCCCTCGCCCGAAACCAATAAAGGGACGTTGGATACATTCATCATCTTTGACGGAGTTGATCAACCGTCGAATCTCATCGGTCGCCCATCGGAATATCGTCTCAAGATCATCATGATCGTATTTCATCGGCTCGACGATCGACATTGCACCTCCGCCGAAAATCGAACATCGGCCGATGATCGAACAGAGCGCAGTGTACGCAGTCAACGGATGGACGCCCGAGGCAAATGCATGGCACGATAGTTCTCCATAGGCCTCGTTCATCACATGCATCAGCATGATTTTCTCCATGTCGCCATGGACTTGACTGGAAAGCGTAAGCCCACGGTCTTCAATGAGACCGCCCAGGGTCTTAATTCGAGCGCCTATAAAATTGCGTATTTCTCGAACTATGGTTGCTAAATCGCCCCACGATTGTACTGAAATCGATGGTGGAAAATAATTGGGGTCGATCCGAAAGCCTGGTTTGTTCGCGCCGCTTTGCATGATCCGAAGCAGGGGAACGATCTCGAAGCCCGATAGATCGTCGGTAGAAAACAGGATCCTCACATTCAAATTCCGAAGATTAATCTCTTGACGATTCCCACCGTTGCTCTCATCGTCGATCTCTCGTTGAAACTCGATATATCGGGTCAATGCATCGGTTGGCTTCGACGCCGTGTTTTCGCGACCCTCATAAAGTTGCGGTACTGCCAAATAGACGGTAATCGGCGACGTTCCGATCGTCGCTAGTTTCAATCGCGTTTGCAGATCCACGCTTTGGACATGAGTCGACGCCTGAGAAACAATCGTGCCATCGCGAAACCTTGCCGCCAATCCTACAATTTCCAATAAGCCATTGGCCAGCGCATCTTCGGAGACCGAAAGACTCTGTACGCCATACCCGTAGGGATGATCGAATCGAGAGTGCAGGCCCGCGAACTCAGCCCAGTAGCGATCAGCGGCTTGGAAATGATGAGGCCGAAGAAACATCCCTTCTGACCAATGAACCGCTGGATTGTGCATCGTTGTTTTTAGAAATATCTTGAATTCAATTTTTCATCCATGAACCTGGTCCCACTGGCTAAGCCAAAGATGGAGCGTGATTTTATCATATCCGCGAGCATTTGGGTTACAATGCTCTTTTCGCATTTAAATCCTCCTTCGATTGCATCCGGAGTTCACTTATGTCAATTGTCCCAACCGGCACATCGGTGCGTCGGACCTGGACGCAAGAAGAGTCCAACCCAGCAGGCAACCGCTTCAGCGTCATGGCCATCCTGGCTGTAGGAATTATTGGGCTGACAGCGATGGTGCTGTATATTGTCATTTGGAGCGGTGCCAAAACATGCGCCGTTTCCATCTCGATCACCGACTATGGCCAACGATTTCCCAAACCCAAATTCGGGGTCTGGCAATCGGAAGAATTTAAAGCAATCGTCGCTAGCGTGGGCGCCAAGGAATGGACGTTTAACCGCGATCTAGAACTGACGAAACTTCAGAATACGGGCGACATCAAAGACAAACTAGCCATTTTGCCTGGTCTTCTCAAAACCAATGATTTGAGAGACCAAGATACCGTCATCGTGCAACTTCGCTGCCATGCGCGTATCGCGAAAGGCCCTGACAATGAATGGTCGTGCGGACTCATCGTCAGAGAAAACGATCAGAACGATACGATACCGATCGAAGAATTCTTAAGTGAACTACAGTCAGTCCAGGCCAAAAACATTGTTCTCCTTGCCGATGTTTGCGATTTGAAATCGCTCCCCAGCCGCGGGCTATTTGCGAACCCTATCGCTTCGTATCTCCTCAAAGCCTGCGAGAAGATCCCAAAGAACAACAATAATCCAACGCAAAGTATTTGGGTCGTTTGTTCGGCTGCCGATTTTCAGACCGCGCATGTCTCGGAGACGCGGCAAAAGACGCTATTCCAAGATGCGTGTGAACACGCCTTGGGACGAGTTGAGAATGGGAATCTGTTTTTAGCTGACTACTACGAGCAGATATTTCAGTATTGCCACGTCGCTACGCGCGGGAAGCAAACGCCGCTCCTCATGCGAGCCGGCGACAAGCAGCTCTGCACGCCCAATAATGCTTCCTGGAAATCGGCGAAAGAAGCCATCGTTAGCTGGAAAGGCCGCAAGGCAAAAGTACCAGCCGTGGTGTCTGACAAAGCTAAGTCGGCCATCCCGGTGAAGGCTCAAAAAACCAGCCAGTCGCCGATCGTCAAAAACCCGCGAATTATGCGTCTGGTCGCGATGCAGCAAAAACCTATCGATCCATCGTCTTCCACGGCTCCGGATGCCGCTCCATCCGAACCCATTCCCGAACCGGTCGAAACCGATTCGACGCTTCGATTCTGGCAGTTAAGAGGCGAATTTCAAGATCGAAAGCTTGCTCCTTGGTCACCGATCGATTTCGCGCCTCAATTGTGGAGACGTCAGCAAAGTGACTACGCGAAATCGACGCCACACCTCGATGATCTTTCGGATCTGGAAGAACTCAAGTTGGCAATGGCCAGCGATTCGCCAATCGAAGCTCGTGGAGATCTAACCAAAGCATGGAATAATTTTCGCGAAAGTAACAAAGTTTGGCGACTTTGGGAAACGTACAGCGAATTCACAGCCGACGATCAAGCCGCTTGGACTCGAATTAAGAACGAGTACTATCGTTACTTGAGTTTGTGCGATGAACTCATGCATTGGAGAGATTGGGCCCTCGAACAGATCGAGCTTCGCGACAAAGAAGATATCGACTTGAAGGAGATCAAGAGTGAGTATCAAACGTTGTATCAAGCCTTAAAAGATGCTCAAGATTATCTTCCATTCCAGACGACCGAGTTTGCGTTGGACAAATCGAAACGCTTGAATCTTAGCAAAGCAGAAGCTGCCAAAGGCAAGCTTAAAGCTCTACTTGGTAAACGTATCCAATATGCTCGCGAAAATTGGGAAAGCCAAGAGTTAACGTGGTTGCATGAACGCGAGTTCCAGACGCTTGTCCACTCGCCCTTGCTTTCCTTGAGAGAACGCAAGGAATTGCTCGGCCTAAAAAAAGCGTCGAACTATCAAAAACCTGTCAAAGCTGCCGAAGGCAACCTTTCGAATCTTACGACAGATGGATATTGGCGAAGCATTCGCATGGAATGGGCTGAATTGATACAAAGTTCCGTCGATCTTATCCCAGAGTTGAACGTCAACAGAATTAGCCAGAGCGTCGATTCCTACGATCAACTTCTGGATTGGGGAAACACTTACGTACAGCGACTTTCCGATTTTGAAACCGACGCTTCAAAATCGCCGCTAGCGCTTTGGCATTCTTTATGCTTTCGTGAACTCGGCATCGAAGACGGTGTAAAATTAACCAAATCCTATTCGGGAATCGTGGTGATGCCTACCAATTCGCGGGCGATAAGCATGTCGTTAGTACCAGATCGCCAAGAGATCGATGGGGTCGATTTTCCTTACGGACAGCGCAGGGCGAGTTTAAATCTGGATATTCAGCAAGCCGACGGCGAGAAAATCGATGAGTGCAAGCTCGAATGGAATTCAAACGCATCGGAGTTAAGGGAATTGCAAGTTTTTGTCGAACACAACGACGCATTTGTTCCGTTCGAACGCGGCAAAAAAATCGACGTGCAACCTCGAAACAAACGCGTTCAACTTCAATTTGAACTTCCTCCGAACAGGTATATCGACGGCCAAGCGACGCTGACGTTCATCGCGTCCCGAACCGATGGTAAGTCGACCGATAGTCGGATCGTCAACGTCACATCCGACGCCGAACGCATCGGGCTCGAAGCTCGACAAATCTTGGCAGTCGGAGAACCCTTGAAACCGACGATTATTTTTGATCCGACCACACCCACTTTTGAATTCGATTTTATTGCACTCAAAGACGCCGTTTGCCAGTACAGTTTCACATTAGTTAACAAGATTCAACAGCCTCGCTATGCAAAACTCCGAATTCGAGCGGACCTAGAAGGAGATGGAAACGAGAAGACCATCGCCGAATCCGATCTTGTGACAATTGAAAACGGTGAAAGAAAAGAAGCCATACTCAAAATTCTTCCCGAGGAAAAAAAGAAGCTGATTTTTCAAATTGCAACTGGTCAAATGTTTTTTGAGATCATCGAATGCGACATCGATGGCAATCCTCACAAGAAAGCACCGGCCAGAATTCAAGCAAAATTTACCGCCCTCAATCCAAAAAACTTTCTCGACATTGCCTCAGAATCGCCGACTGCCAATCGGAAAACCAATTTTACTGTGAAGGCAAAGCCGCAGGAACGACTCTGGGAAAGAACGTCGCTCAAGCAGATTTTGGTGAGTGTCGACTGGGAAAGCGTTGACGGCAATCAAGATCCAGAAAAGAAAGACATCCCAACTCCGCTGCCAACACGACCCTTGACGCCGAAGGATCCGCTCCATATCGAAGGCCCGTTGGCAATTCCTGATTCCCTCGTGCAATTTCAATTTCATATCGGAGGCTATGCTCGTGCGTTGAGCTTGACTGCTGACGCGACGCCTAAAAAAGAGCAAATTTATTTGAGTGGGACTCGTCGGACTAGAATTAACGCAATCACTTTGATTGAGAACGACGATCCGCAGATTAAATATTTCCAGATCGTGGACGATACGATTTACTTCAAAAAATTCCTTCCGAGCGGAGAAGAAGTCACCTATCGAGGACTGACCATGCAGTGCGAACTGGATCTCGAAAACTCTATCCCAGCAATCCTATCGATTGATTTAGACGGAAAGCCACAGATTCCGCAACTCCAGATCGACAAGGATCGGACGTGCTTCGCCGAAGTCACGTTACCAGAGGGCATGTTAGAGCTAAAATTTGATGTGTCCGAACTGGTCCTGACGGAAAAAAAACTGTTTCTGAATCCCACCGTGAACGGACTATACACGGTTACGCTAATGAATGGCGAGAAAAGCGATCGCCGATATATTGTCTTTGATCAAGATAAGCCCAATAAAGGTAGCCTCGAGCTGAATAAGCCGAATCGAATTGCCAAATTCAATTCTGAACGAACACCGATTCTCTATGAAAAAGGGATCATTTCGGCAATCATGAATTCCAGGGACGACCTATCGGGCGTTGAACGCATTGAAGTTGCTATTTCGAACTTGCGATCCGACAAGGCACGCTTTACTGACGACGATAAACCATTGGCCAGCGTCCACGCAGTACCGCGCGACTCAACACAGCGTGAATTCGAATTTGATATCAAGGCATTAGAGTTCGAAAAACTCTCGAAAGGCGACTATTGGATCGTCGCCCGATCTTATGATCGGGCGGGTAACCATCAGAACGACAATGAGCCGCTTAAGATACACTGGTCGCAAAGCGAAGCACCGCAAGAAAAGTAGAAATGACAATTATTTTAGGACTGGTGCTGGAGGTGGCGGAGCTAGCAGAAAAACCGGTGGTGGTATGATTCGATTTCGGCGTCGAAGATGAAGAACGACTTGCTTCGTTCCACCGGCTTCGACGGTCACGGTTTCTTTGGCCGCATACTCAGCAAGCGCCTCAGTCTGGTATACGCCTACAATTTCAAATTTGTATTTCTTGCCCGCCTCTAATCCTCGGACGATGTAGGGCCGAGACGTCCCCATGGTTACGGTCGGTTCACCATTGACCGAGACGATGGCTTTCTCGTGAACGATCACCATTAGATTGACAATCTTGGCTGGATCATCCACTTCGACCAATAGCGATTGCGCATCCAATGTCGCATTGTACTCGACGACCATACCACCAGAAATGCAGGGCATTCCTTGATCGAAGGACGGCATGCCTGACTCGACGTAGTCAGAGCTAACTTGTGCAAACGAACTTAAGTGCAGCGTTCCGACGATCATTGCAGTCGTTGCACAAACAAGTAGACGAGTTGACACATTCATTTTCATCGAACTTCTCCCTTTTCATCAGCCAAAGCCGATTCTAATCTTCTCACCTAATTTTGAGTATTTTTCAAATCCTGATTGCGCAATGGCATCACTACTTTATATCGGCAGCATCAACAGCGTCGAGCGAAAATATTCTGTATCGATCCATCTTTGCAATTCATGCGGTTTGCATCCGTTGCGCAGAATCTAACGATCATTCCACTGACAACGAAAATGCATCAAATCAGCGGCATCCGAGCGTTCAACGTCGCTTTGGCGAACCAGCCAAACGTCCGCTGATTTGGGCGGTACCGACCAGGTAAACTTGTGGATTTCCCGAATCGGTGTCGATTCCCGATTGCTATCCGTTGCCCCTTCATCGTAGATCCTTTCCGCCTTCTCAGCGTTTTCGCAAAGGACAAAGAAGCGGTCGCGATCCCTTGGCTCGATTTCGACAGTAACCGTGCCGTTGATTTTCTTGCAGCGAACTTGTCCGTCTTCTAGCGTTTGTTCGTCGTTATCGTCGGATAGTTGGATCTTTTTGGCGAAACTAGGGATCTTATGGCTGTACCAGATATCGAAAAGGACTTCCTTTGACTGCCAGTCCCCTGCCCTCTCCCACGGAAGGCCATTGAATTGCAGGACAGGATAATGGCTAGCTCGAAAATCGCGATCGGATAGAAGCAATGTTCGGCCAACTCCGGTTGCTGGCGGTGAGACCTTCGCGACTAAGAACTTCGGACGGAGCACTTGATTCTCTCGCTCAATCCGTGGGTCGCGTCCCAGAACTGCCATATGAATGGCCAGTTGGTGTGATGGCCTAGTGATCTTTCGCAAAACCGCTTCAAAACTATTTTCGCTTTTCATTCCGGATACATCGGATAATTTTATCCTCGCCTCGCCGCGATCATTAAAGGCGAGTATATCTTCGGAAAAAGGAATGAAGCTCAATTCGTTGCGGTTGTTTTGATAGACCAATCGCATCTGCTCGTTTCCCAATATCTCAATCGGTCTTTCCGCTTGCTGTGGAAGACCCTGATAGTCGAAACTATGCACATGCACGATTCCTTTAAACGGCAAGGCACTCGTCGGAATTTCAATTGGTTCGCTAAAACGTCCCATTAACTCGACTGACTCGTTGCCGGTGATTTTGACATAGGACTTCGGGAACGAGGCTAATAGTTCTTTGGAAAGACTATCGAAACTGCCGTAGAAGTTTAAGTCTTTGCAAATTCTCTTGAGCTTTTCCTTGCCCAAATTGAAAGCCGCGATGTCCTTGTTCTGATAGTACTCGGTACTAAACTGAAAGATGGAAAGGGCCGACGATTTAATCTGCTTTAACCGCTTCTCAATTGTTTCGAACGAAAAGTCTTCACCTTTGTAAAAAACCGAGCCATCGCTAAGTTTCGGTGTGATCTCGTTGAAGCCATCGCTAATCACGACAATTCGCGACTCACTTCCTTCAGCGAGATCCGACGCGGCATAAAGCGCATCGTACAACGGCGTACAACCACCGCTATAGATATTCTCAGCACCGACTCGTTTGCGCAGGAACTCGATGAAATTGCTGTTGGCAATCGCAGGCTGAATTTGAAAAATATGGTTACCGTACTTGCTTTCCTTCCATTCTTTTTCAAGTGGGATATTATCGCTTGGCACTAGTCCGAAGACGATGACTCCGATCTTAAATGTTGCTTCGCCGACTTCGTGCAGTTTCGCTAGTTGATCGAGAAGTTGGATCGCACAATTCTTGGCCTCTACAAACCTCGCCCCCATCGAGTCGGAACAATCCAAAAGAATAAGCACGGTCGTCGGATTGTCATTTTTAGCTTCAATGAGAACAGTCGGAGCGGTTTTGTCGCGTTCGAATGTGAGACGGTACTTTCCACCGGGCAACTGCAATTCAAGGTCCTTAGCCAGATAGTGGCCTCGAACGGACAGATACATCTTCCGCTGATCGATAGCATTGACGTCGACGTCGAGCGAATTCTTGACATCCTTCAAATCGAGCGGAATGGAAATCGCTCTCGAATCTGAAGTTTTGCGATCCTCGCCATTGGCTCGGCTGCCGAGGTACGCGGCGGCTGTAGCTGGCCATTGATCGCCGGTAACATCGAATCGCACCTCCGATTTATTTCGATTTTGCGACTCGGAGTCGATCGACGGATTGATCGGAGCGACCAACACTTCGAGCTTCGCAATTTTGTCAAAGGCCTCCGTCTCTTGCCGCGCCAGATCTTCGCCCCACGCTTTAATATCCGAAGCCAGTACGTATCCTCGTCGGTGATCGAGGACTTTGTCGAGGAATGGGCTAGCCAATCGTTGAAAATAGAGTCGCTGAACATTCATTCTAGCGGCATCGAGTTCTCCATCGCCCCACTTCGCCTGGTACAATCGTTGCGATTGAAGTTTGCAATAGATAGCAGTATTCAGTTCACGAAACTGAGCCGGCGCGTTCCACGGCCAATTGTCGATTTCCCAGCGTTTGGCGAAGGCTCGTTGACCGAACGAATTCGCTATCAAGCGACAATTGCAGTTTGCCAAATACATCGCGTAAAACTTGGCTTCGAAATTACCCTGGTCGCTCGGCATCTCAATTCGAGTGGCGTGTTGGAATCGAGCATCTTCAAAAACGACCTCTTCGAAGTTTGCTTTCTCTGCGATGCTTCCAAGATTGGAGATAAAGACTTTAGCAATATCGGATGGCGGAAATACCCTATTGCCGTCATCATCGCGATTACCCAAACCATCCGATGCCCCTTTCCTGGTCGCTGCAGTGGTGGAGCCTGCGTTCCGCTTGGTATAAAATTTAATCAACGTTTCATGGAATTGAGTTCGCAACTTGTCCGAAAGCAATGGATAGCGCAACGCGACTCGGCAATCTCGGATAACCTGCTGGTCATCCGCCTCTTTCGTCGCCAAAGCTGCGAATCCGCCATCAACGTCTTTTTCAGCTTTGTCCAATGTTTGCTCGAGCTTTGACAACAGGTCGCTATCCACGGCTGTTCGAACAAAGTCCTGAGCTTTTCCAAGTGCGTCTTTGATCAATGTCGCTTGTTGGATCGTTTCGCCTAGATGTTTGGCTTGCTCGTTAGCGTTCATGCGATCGCCTTCGGTATCAGAATATCGATAACTTCGCATCCAAAAAGCCAGCAGATGCGGGACACGATGAAATGCTCGATCTCGGACGCTCATGGCTCGGGCTAACAAATCTTTATCGTCTTTGAGCGTTCGTACTTCTTTCTCGATTTTCTTCAGCGTGTCGAAACTCGCTTTGAATTCATTGGTGACTAAGAAATCAAAGCTTTTATAAAACTCAGCATCGAGTCTCTGGATATCCTTTTCCAAACATCGACTGAGTTCGGGATTGGCTGCCATCGCGATTTCTTGAATCGTTGAATAGGTTCGAATTAACATCGCACACGATTTGGCAATGTCGACTTGAGAAACACCTGCCGCTTGACGATCCCACTGGATTTCCTCGGAGAAGATTCGCAACAATTGAATTTCAAGCCAATCGGCTTTGCTGGCCGAATCCAACGCACCGATGTAGTCTAAGCATTTTCGGAGGCTCGTCTTGTTGAATGCTCGCTCCCATTCCGTTGCCCCTTCGCTCGCAGCCGCGCGATCGATGTAGGTCCAGACTTGATAGCATCGATCGTTTCGAGGTAGCGACTTGACGGCTACTTTGGGATCAACACTTTCGATTGGCGTTTGTAACCAAGGCGGCGAAACCAACCAGGAGGCATCTTGTGTCTTGCCTTCGGCGAGAATTTTTTCGCTGATGACGCGGCTTGGATAGACGGCACTATGAAGCTCCGCTTCGACGAGGCTTACTTGTCTGGCGTAAGTGCAGCTTTCGGTTAAGTTGTTCAAATCGCCGCTGACGTTTTCTTGAAAATTTCGCCAGCGCTCCGACACATTAGCCTCGGCCAAATCCTCCATTTGAACAAGCTGCGATTCGACCTTTGCATAAAGCATCGGGTCGATCCACGCACATTTCGTAAACTTCGACAATTGATTCCAATTCTCATTCAGAAGACGGAATTTATCGCTTAAGTCGGCTTGATCGACACCTCGCAATTCGGGCAGCGTCGGATTCTCGGCGATCCCAAAGAGCTGCGGATTGGTTTTCGTGTCCGCCATCAAAAATCGCGGTGTTTGCGAGGCGTGACGATGGACGCGCACCCAATTATTGACGCGATCTTGGAGTCCCTCAGCAAATGCTTCGAGTGTGATGACTTTACTCTTAGAAGAACCGAATCCAGTGGCCAAGCCCTCTAAGAAAAAGTGGCCGAAGACGGAATTGGAAAGTTCTGGTGCAATCCAACTCTCTTCCGATTGCGAACAAGGCAAAGTAACGATAAGCCTTGCTTGGAGCTTTGGATCCAGTTCCTTGAACGCCTCTTCAAAGGCGGTCGCTGGAAACTCTAAATCGGCAACGTTGGTCACCACCGACGGTGGTTTTACGTCAAAAGCGATCCATGCGTAGCGTCCAGGCGATGTTCGAGAAGCGATACGTTCTAAAAAAGTCTTAATCGAAACAAGATACTGACTGTCGTCGCCTCCTTGCTTGTAGGGATCGGCACTTCGAGTCACCAGTCGCCAGCTCTCATGTTCCTTCTGTTTCTTGTCGCTACTCTCTCGAACAAGGTAACAACTGATGAAGTAAGCAGTGACATCGCCACCGGGCCCACCACCTCGCAAACTGTCTTTATTCAACCACCGCCAATGGATCTGTTTCGCATAATCCTTCCGATATTTTTTCAACCAGTCATCGCTCGTTACGACATCTTCGACAAACTGATCCGGCAACTGGAGAATCTTGTCGCTTGAATCCATTCCAAGATTTACCGTTTTAATATTCTGAGTCTTCGACAAGCCGATCAGCTTTTCGACAATCTGCGGACCAAACGGATTGACGCCAAGATCGTAAGCATCATCGAGCGTGGCAACGTGAGCGAAAAGCGGTAGCCGAGGATCGTTGGAAAACACCCAACGAATAAAGCCGAACGTCAATCCAGCGATGGCGAGCCCAAGTACCGTAACAATTACACCTTTCGAACCAATTCTGCTTTGTGGAACGTCAGTTTGACCTGCGCCCGTCCAGTTGCGTTCGTTGCTGCCTTTGCTACCTTTGTCGGCCGCGGGCTTGACCTCCTTAGCGCGCCAACCGCTGCCTCCAGGCACCGCCGCTGGGGCTTTACTTGGACTCGCAGAAGTCGGCTTTTTAGAACCATCGTTGGGTTTACCGACATTCGGAATACCATCGCGCCAATCGGCCATGTTTGCATCGCTTTCTATCAAGCACTTCGAACAACAGAACGCATTTTACGAGAACGAAGTTTGGCTAAGCCAGAAAAACATAAATGATTCTAAACCATTTATTCTTCCGAAACAACGATCGATAAACGCTGCCCAGAGTTACTCGGTATTAAAAATTACGTACAACGCTGATTCTCGGGAGGCAATAAATAAGCAAAAGATATTTGACCCTCTACGCAACTTATTTTACAATCGACCGATAAATTGCTTGGTATTTCGTTCGTCGATTTATTTTTAGGACATAGGCGTTCATGAGCGATCTAACGGGTCATTTTGAAATTACACAGACGGCTGTCACTGAGTTAGGGCAGAGCAGGACAGATTCGCCGATTGCAATAGGCATTCGATCGGCTGGCTTACCGCAAGCGACCGTCTCGCGGGATATTTTGGACGTGCTCTGCTTGGGGCATTGGGCTGATTTTGGGCAATCGCATCATTTCATGCGACGCTTTGATGACCAAAGTCCGTTTGGTGCTTACGAATCGGCACTGCGTTGGATTTCGTCGAATGCGCTCACGGCATCACAACAGCTTTCTCAACGTATCGCCAGCTTTTTTCCGGATGGAATCCAAGGCAAGCGAGCCGATCGAATTCGAGGCCATCTGGTTTTTCACGATATTCCTTGGCAGCCGCTCGGCAATGCGATTCATTGTCTTGAAGATTCGTTCGCGATTGGACATGTTGTCCGAAGCAAATCCGAAAATCAATTGCAGCCAGGCGATATCGAGCATATCAAACGCTATACTGGTAGTGAAAAGAAGGACCATGCCAAAGGGGACGAAGAATGGTGGGACAATTCCAAGGAAAATTTTTCGACGACGGGACGTCAGGCGATTGAAGGCGTCAAGGCGCTATTAAGAATCGTACTCGATACCGCGATTCAAAATCGAAACCCACAGTCGCTACAAGGCTGGCAGGGATTCCGCGAGCAGTGGCTGGTCGCATCTTCCAAACTCAGCAAGGCTACCGACCACATCTTTGAACTGATCGACAAACATTACGTAGGCATTCGATTGGGTGCCAATAACCTTATTACCATGTCCTTTGACGAAGAAGGGTTGGCAAACGATCTCCTCCCGGAGCCAACCCAAACCGTATTGCAAGTTATCCAGCGAATGGATGATCATTTTAATACGGATGCCGACGATGTCGCCGAACTCTATGTCAATAAAATCCGAGCGGCTGGCGGACAAAAGCTTGAAGCTCTTAAAAGCAACAAAGACCTGATCAAGATTTTGATCAAGGTCATGGATGAAGGTTTTACAAGCAAAGGTGAGCAAGAGTGCATCCGCTTTCTCAAATTATTGTAGGCTCTGCCGCGAGCCAGCTGTTGAATTGCGAGAAAATTCAATAAAACGGACGGCTCGCGCCCAAGAGAGTGGCGTTGGGCTCGCGCCGTTCCGCTACGAGAAATTTACCAACGTGGGTGACTTTGATCTTGCGGATTGCGGTTCTTCAACTGATGTCATTTCTGACCTGCTCCTTAGTAAGAATCATATCGACTTGAGCCATTGGATAGCGGCCCGTTCATCGCTGGTCGTTACTCCTTCGTCCATCGTTTTAATCAGCAAACGGACGAAGTTCGGATCTGCTTTGAGTGCTGGCTTCATCGGTGGACTATTTTTGATTTCTTGAACATATAGATAGGCAACATCGTCAGCATCACTGTTCTGATTCTTGTCCAAAAAATCGATCACGCTTTTGACTCGTTGAATATTGGTTTGCATGGCAGCCAAACATTTGGCCAATCCGGCCTCGTCCATGTTGATCGTCACGCCCCAACTGCCCGTTCGAAAACGATTGATAATAAACCGTGGGTCATCGCGCATGTACCACAAAAAACCATGCGTTATCGGATTTTTCGCGCCACTAGGAACGCCTACCTTGGAAATGGTAAAGCTAGCATCAAATCCTGAAAGCCAATTGACCGGGTCAAAGGTATAGCCATGCTCGTATTTCTGAATTCCATCAGGATAAAATACGGCCGGTGAACCAAAGGTATGTACGACTCGTCCGCTCAACGCCTGCGGTCCATCGACGGCCGCGATCGCCTGCAAGACGTTGCTCAAAATCAGGTTGCCTTGGCTATGAGCAAACATCTCACGATATCTGTTTTTCGGTTGACGCAGTATATGGAACAATGATACTTGAGCAGGATTGCGACTGAGCACTTCAACCATTGCCTGAACTGGAGTACGATTGCCTCGAAGAATCCAACTCCAAAAGCTGTTGCGAGAATCGATCTTGTTCTGGGCGGAAGAAGACAAACCTTGGAATTGATTCTTGTCTGTCAGACACTGCCACAAATCGAGGGCAAAGCCATTCGATAAATTGAAGACGCCAATAACGGGGCTCATTTGGACCAGCGACAGTGCCATGGCCGACTCCGCATGATCGCGACCAGAATTTCCCATCCCGTTTACGAAAATCACCTTTTGCGTTGCGGAGAAAAATTTCGAATTGGCGGCCGCCTCGGGATTCGAATATTCGTTGACATCGCCGTCGTGGATTGGGATTTTAGCTTTGGAAAGATCGATCGTGAAACTTGACATCGTTAACCCTTTCATTAAACGCCTTCTACCGACCGTAATTGTAACAGGTCAAAGCGAATGGGGAGGCAGGGTAGAGCCAAGTTTAGAATTCCAAAAACTACTTCGCGAGGGGACGAATTTTCAAAAAAATGTTTTCCATACCTCTAGCGAGTGATGTCGAATTGCAGACCGGCGAGGCGATGAGTCGATCGCGCATCGATTTTCTGAGATCGCGAAGCGATTCTTGCTTCGTTCGATCGGTTGCGAATTCGACAGCAAGCTGCTTGTAAGACTTTTGGCTTTTACCGACGAATTGGCATAGTCCTGCATAGTCGAGGATCGAATGACTGGTGCGCGAAACCCAACGGTCGCCAGCAAAAGTCAAAACGGGCACACCCTGCCAGATCGCTTCCATCGTGGTCGTCCCGCCGTTATACGGAAAGGTATCGAGTGCCAAATCGATTTCGCCATAGTATTTTAAGAAATCAAAGTGACTCGCTGGTGGCAAGAATTCGATACGATCCGCCGCGACGCCGAGTTCGACAAGTTTGCTCGTTAGATACTCACGATTGCATTTCGATTTCAACTCGCGATTGGCGAGAACGAGTCGTGAATCGCGGGCCTCAGTAAGGATCGCAGCCCAAACTTCGAGAACTTGGGGTGTAATCTTATACTGTGTTCCTAAACTTCCAAAGGTGAATTGTCCACGACGATCGAAGGGACTTTCTGAAATGTCGGGGGCAAGGTGATTGGTTTGGAAGGTGAGATAGCTGACCGGAAGTTTTAGAAATCGCTCAGTATAGAATCGCAGTTCGTTGTTTTTCATCATCCATCGATCGCCAACGATGAAGTCGATTTCCTCGATGCCGCTCGTTGCATACGCATTGAACCAAGCCATCTGAACCGGTGCCGCTCGATGCACGAAAAGACCAAGCCGGTCGGGGTAACTAAAGGCGCTTAGATCGACAAGGATGTCGATTCCATCCGATCCAATTCGAGCAGCAAGCTCGGCATTGCTCAGCGACCGAACTGAGTTTCGCTTCGACTTATCGATCTTCAGCCAGTTCCACGTCTCATCGCCCTTCGCAGAATCGTCGTACAAATGAAGATCAAACTGCTCGCAGTCATGAGCATTGATCAGCGGCCAAACCGGCTTCATATAATTGGCTTGATTCCAATGAGCCGATAAATATCCAATACGCAAGGGGCCGGGGTGCGTTGGCTCGTACGTTGGTCGTGGTGGAATCGACGGATCCTCTTGCTCGCGAATAAGTTTTGCATATTTCTCCCGAATTTGTCGAATTCGATGCTGGGAATAGCTTGGAACGCCGGGCGCGATGGTCGCCAGGCTTTTCCAGAAATGGGCATGTCCTGTCTCGATGGCGACTGCTTCGAAAAGCTCGGCGGCTCGATCGGTAGATCCCAATTCAAAGAGAGTCCTTCCATATTCAAACCGTCCGTTAAGATGGTCCGGTTTGAGTCGCAGGCAATGTTCAAAGGCACCTAGAGCTTGTGCATACTCGCCGACTTTATAAAGAAGTTTCCCAGTAACACACCAGTCGTTTTCGTCCGCTAGATCCAAATCGATAATCTGATCGAGAGCTTTCAAAGCTGCGATCAAATTATCTTCCGAACAGTATCGAGCCACATCGGTACGCAACTGTTCCTTCTGTGACTGCGCTTCCATTAAACTCGACTTTGGTAATGGGAATCGACGTGTTGTCAGAAGTTTGATTCTAATCAATTTTTGCGTATAGCTGTGTTTCCATGGGATTTTACGCAACCTTATGCTTCTTCGATCGATAATTCATTCTGAGATCAAAAAAGCTCAGAGTCATTCTCGTTCTAAAGGATGACAATGCGGATTCCGGGGCATATTGCCGTCATCGAGTCGTTTATGCCGCAATCGATACAGGGTGGTAGTATGCGGGTGGTTGAAGCCACAGGGGCTACCGGTGCTACCCCAAAATTGCTTGAATCCATGTACATTGTCGAGCAGATTATTGACCGAAACGGAACCGCCCCGATGATTTGATTGTCACACGACATGGCGTACGGGGAAGCCGGGTCGCGGTAATGCGACCATAATCAGCATTTTCTTATGTTTGTTTGATTCACGCGATCCCATGGATATTGCCGATCAATCCCAACAGGCGATCTGCGGCTATCGGATGTCCTGTTCCAAGTGTCGTTGAATCAACTAGGAGTGATTGTGTGGATAATACTCGCAGCCGTGGTGGTAAAGTAGGTAAAATCTTCTGCGACAGGGAATAACTACGAAGTCTGCGATGGGGGCAATCCGATCCTCATTATGTCAAAGGATTGACTCCTCGATGATTGTTGCAATTTCTGCGACGATAGTCAGAGGTTGCGGCAAATCAAATTAGGGAAATTCTGCGATGGATCGCTACATTTCGAGATCGAATGTCATACGCTTAGTGATAGCTTGCTCACTTGGTTCCTGTGTAGGCTGTATAGCCAACCCTGTACGAGTGCCTACTGTCTGGGACAAACTGGGAATTCCACAAGCTACGGCTGGCATAAGGGATGCGTTAGTCAATCGAAACGGGAGATTTCCACAGTTGGAAAAGAAGCCCCCCGTTTTGAAACTTGCCGATCCAGCCAATCTTAAACCTGAAAAGCCAGAAGTCATCAAGACGGCTGCGAAGATCAAAACCGATCAAGATCTGAAGAAGCAAAAGATCAAAGCTATCAAATTCTTGGCTGAGGTTAACTGCGGTTGCTACAACAAGGACGGAGCAGTCGAAAAAGCGTTCCTCGAAGCCCTCAACGACTGCGATCCAGACGTTCGATCAGCCGCAATCGAAGGTGTTTCCACAACGATTGGCAACTGCGCAAGCTGCCGAAATCGATGCGCAGCTTCATGCTGTACCGCCGATCTGCATGCGAAGCTCACGGATATTGCTACTGGAATGGACGACAAAGGTTGCTTCAAGGAACCTTCGGCAGAGATACGCAAGCTAGCATCGTCGGTACTCAAGAAGTGCGTATGCCCGCCACAGAAACCGATTGAAGAGATCCCTGCTCCGAAACCAGAAGAAATCGAAGAGCTTGTAGCGCCATCGCCTGACGTTCCGCCGCCAGAAGGCAAGCGTCCAGACATTAGGCCAGAAGGATCAAAACCGGAAGGTTCGAGCGCTCTAAATCGAACAAAATCCAAAGGACGAACTGTCGAAGGTGTTTCGTATCACCTGAAGGATCATGGCGATGAATGGGGAACGGGGGATGAACCTGTAGTCATCGCGGAACATCGAAAGCTCGCTCCAAGCGAAGAGACAACCAACGAAGTTGAACTTGAGATTAAGACAACGCACTCCGTAGCCGCAGTCAGCAGCGATGCCAAGAGCAAGATTGCTAATCCAGATCATCTGATCTCGGCACGAGTCATTTCGAATCGAGAAAACCTTGGCGAGTTGCTCATCGAGCTCCCTGAAGTTTATCAAATTTCCAAAGGCTGGATGATGGTGGTTGTGGATACTGCGTCGGTACACCATGTCTCTAGAATAACCGAAACTAGCGGTCGACGCATCTTGCTTGCAACGGAGAACGCTGGCCACGTCGCAGCAACATCCGGGCAAATGCTCAAGATTGGGCTCGTCAAACAATAGACACCTTTGGAAACTGCCGTCTGTCATAATCGGCACAACCCGTCTATTGCGACAAAAAGGCGACTACCTATTACCCCAAGTCAAGCCGAGCTTCACAAAGTCATTTTGTTAAGCTCGGTTCTTCGTTTACACTGCTTATCTGTGGCGGATATTGCAGTTCTCGAAGAGCTTGGCGTATGTCAAATGTAATTCCCGTTGAAGAAGCAGACCGATTGCTCGACGAGCTGGAAGTGCTTGCGCGATCGAATCGTTCGAACGAAGAGTTCAGCGAGCAGTTTTTAGATCGCCTAAAATTTCTCGTCAAAGCGAAGTCAGCAGCCATACTGACACTCTTACAACCTGATCGATGGATCGCGATTACGACCTGCGGTGAGTTTTCGACCGCAATACTTGATGACTTTCGCAATGGCTTTGAGCGAGATTCCAATGCCGAGTATTTGATAGGCTCAGACGATTCTTCGACCTGGTTTGCGATCCTGCTTCGTTCTGGCGACGCTGTCTCTGGCGGCTTGCTATTAGCGTTCAACAGTCGACTTTCTACCGGCGCGCTGCCAGCACTCAAAGGCCTGACATCAGCCTTTGGCGAGATTCTATCCATTCGCCAGCATAAGCATTTGGAGACCGCCTTTGGCGAGAATTGGAACAAGTGCTATGCGATCAACCAGCAAGTTGCGTCGTGCGCATCCCAACGAAAAGCCGCCGTTATTTTGGTAAACCAGCTCCTGCCAATTCTGTCGGCAGCAAGAATTACGCTCGCGACGCAAGCCAACGGATTGAGTAGCCAACGGGTTAGAATTCTTTCTGTAAGCGGCGTCTCGTCGATCGATTTCAGCAGCCCAACGATCAAGAGCCTTGAAAGTATTGCTCAACAAGCGTTGCAACAAACTCAGCCCATTGTTCGACATGCAGTCCTCGACGGTTCGCCGCAAGCCGAAGCCGACCAACGAGCAATGTCCGATGACGATACATTTCCAAACCTGATCGCGATGCGATTCTTTGATCCCTCAAGCCAAGCCCTAAACGAGAAAGACGTTATCGTTTTGGAATGGTCGACTCGCGCGGAAATGCTCGAAGCGACTCCGGCCTTAACGCATTTTTTGCCGAGTCTATGTTCGACTTGGCAACAACAACAGCGCTGGTTGCAAATCCCAAGTTTCATTCGCAGCTTGACTCCGTGGAGTCCGTCAAGCCTTGCAAAACGCCATACGCGCAACTGGATGCGCCCGGTCGTTCTCGCCGCGATTTTGCTGACAGCAGTGTGGCTATTAATGCGACCGTATCCTCTGATCCTCGAAGCAGACGCGATCTTAGAACCATCCCTGAGACGCGCCATTCATGCGAGTGTCGATGGCTACATTGAAGAACTACTGGTAGAAGATGGACAGGCCGTAAGGAGAGGTCAGGTTCTTGTAAAGCTTCGTTCGCCGGTCCTCGATCTTCAGATCGAAGAAGCGATCGGTCAAATTAGAGCTTTTGCAGAGAAACGAAACGGACTTCGCGTCGCCTTGAATCAGTTGACATCTTCCAGCACCGAAGCAGCCGCAACCCAAACGCGTCTCTCGGCCGACATCTCCTTGCTCGAAACCCAAGAGAAACTGATCGCGGACAAATTGGAATTTTTATCGAACGAAAAGCAAAAGTTGACGATCGAATCGCCTATCGACGGAATGGTTGCATCGAGGGAACTTCGTCGAGAACTGGAATCAAGGCCGCTGCGTCGAGGCGATTCGCTCTTTGGAGTCGTTGATTTAGACGGAGATTGGCAGCTCGTAATTCGGGTGGCTGATCGAGATACTGGCTATCTATTGAAGCACTACGGCGAAACGAAGCGACCGGTAGCGTTCGTCTTCGATAGCATCCCCGAACAACAGTTCCACTGCGACATCGCGCATATCTCCACAATTATGGAAAATTCTGTCGGCAGAGAAAGTTGCCTGCCAGTATTTGCAACGGTCGACAAGGAGATTGCCACGAAAGCTCATGTAGGAGCCAAGGCGAGAGTCTTCTTTGACTGTGGAAGGCAACCGACTTGGTTCGTTTGGTGTCGTCCGCTCGTTGAAGCAGTGCAAAAAAGAATTTGGCTGTTCTTCGATCGCGGAACTCAATCCTCACAAGGTTCCCCTAATGCGAAATAATCAGTTTTCCCTATTTCTCCTGGCACACTCATCCATTTATTGCCTGGCGGTCCTTGCGAGCCCCTGTTGGTCGCAATCGGACATTCCTTCGATCAAAAAGCCAATTGTCGTCGAGAATGCTATTCTAAAGACTATCGAATCGACCTCCTTGGCATCGCAAGTTTCGGGGATGGTTCATGTCTTGGACGTTCACGAAGGGAGCAAGATAAAAAAGGGACAAGAAGTAGGTAGGATTCGCGATATTGCAGTCCGATTGCAAATGGACAAAGCAAAACTCTCATTCGATCTTGCCCAAAAAAAACAAGCCAACGATATCGATCAAAAACTGGCCGCAAAAAATCGAGCGGTGGCTGAAAACGAGTTTACTCGGGCGATGGAAGCGAATCTCAAAGTCAGCAACGTCTACCCGATCAACGAAATAGACCGGCTGCGATTACTTTTCGACCGCGCGAACCTTGAGCTCGAACGGACGGTTTATCAAAAAAGCGTTACCGAAATGGAAAGCGCGCTGGCGGCGTTGGAATACAAGCAAAGCCAAGAGCTACTCTTGCGGCACCAGATCATTTCGCCGTGCAATGGCGTCGTAACATCGGTCGAAAAAAGAATCGGAGAATGGGTAGACCCGGGCTCCATTCTCTTTACCATCGTTCAAATCGAGCGGCTACGAATCGAGGGCTTTGTGAATGCTCTCGATATTACCCCACAGCATATTGGCACCAAAGCAAAGGTCCGTATCCAGAATCCACCGATTGAAAGTGAAGCAGAATTGGTCTTCATCCATCCGGATGCCAACCCCGTCAATTTGCAGGTTCGAGTCTTCCTGGAGATCGACAATCGCGAAGGCCTTCTTCGACCTGGGCTGCGTCCGACTGTTACTATCGACAATGTACCATGACGCAAGCCACCGTAGCGCATAAACTTGACGGCTTTGGTACGAGATTTCGCCTCGATATCGAATGGGTCTACTATGCCGAACAATCAAAGTGGGTCGCGCGCGATCCGCTCTCGAATGCCTTCTATTACTTCAGCCAATTAGAGCACGACGCGACGCGGCTTTTAGACGGACGGAAAACCGCTGAGCAGATTATCGGTATTTTAAGGAAGGCGTTCCCGTCAAGCTCGATCAATCTCGATTGGCTGTCTTCCTTTGCGAAAAGACTGCGAAATGCCTACTTAGTGATGCCCGACGGAAACGCCTTCGCCGACGCGATCTCAAAAGCCAAAGCGACCGAGCACGTGAGCGTTTTTCGCCAGTTGATTTCGAACCCGTTGGCGATTCGCGTCCCGATTTTCAATCCGTCGAGTTTCTTGGGGCTCTTAAAATTTCCGGCGATTGTTTTGTTCCATCCGCTGGTGGTAGCAATCGGCATCATTGCGTCGTTGATTGGCGGATTGCTGGTGCTCAATGAATTTCTTGGCCATCCGGAACGATATCTGCGTGAGATCGCGACGATGCCGGTTTGGATGTGGCTTCTCGCGATCGTTGCTTACATATTCGTAAAGGTCTTGCATGAACTTGGGCATGTACTAGCGTGCGTTCGTTGGAAAGCAAACTGCCGCGAGATCGGACTCCTCTTTCTGTTTTTTACGCCGTGCATGTATTGCGATACGACTGATTCATGGAAGCTCAAGTCGAAGTGGCAGCGCGCCGCGATCGCCTCTGGAGGACTCTATGTTGAGATGTTGATAGCCAGTCTAGCCGCCGCAGTCTGGCTAACCACGCACGACGGCGTTGAAAGAATGCTTGCAACGTCGGTCATGTTGATGTGTTCAATTGGGACAATCGCCATCAATGGGAACCCATGCTTCCGATACGACGGCTACTACATACTTTCGGACATTTGGGGAGTTCCGAATCTCGCGCAACAAAGCTCATCGGCCTTATGGCAAATCTTGATTGCATGGCTGGGTGGCCGCGCCGTCAATCCCAAGGATTTCGACAAGGACGTCCGGATTCTAGCGGCCTATGCGATTGTATCCGCCCTCTATCGAACGTTCGTCCTAGTGCTGTTGCTATGGTTCGTATGGAGCTTACTGATACCCAAGGGCCTCGGTTTGTTTGCCATGCTGATCGTGATGACAACCAGCTTAGGGTTTTTGCGATTAGCCATTCGCTCCGGGGACGCCTTGTTTACCGAGTTTTTTGCACCCGTACCGATCGCACTTGCCAGGGCTATTTTGTTGATGTTCGGAGTCCTATTTCTCGTTTACGCTGCCATTGCCTTTCCGATCCCAAACTACGTACGATCGCGAGGCGTACTCGATTTTCACGACAAGATCGCTTTATTCGCGCCACAGAATGCAACCATCGTGTCGGCAGCTTCTCCCGATTCATTTCTTCAAGCGGGTGAGTTGATATTTGAGTTAGATTGTCCCGAGAAAAAATTGGCGATGATCGATCTTGCCAACGAGATTGCTCAGGTTTCACATCGCTACGAATTGCTTAAAGCTTCGAGTATTCAAGAGTCCTCGGCGGCGTTCGAGATTCCGACGCTGATCGAGATTCTCAAGGAACTTCAATCGAAACAGAATGTGCTTGAACCGGAATTGGCAGCTCTTCGCGGCGTTGCGCCGGCCGACGGGTTTTTCGTTCGTTCGGCAACGCTGGCTCCTCCATCCTTAACGCCGCCAAACGATTCGAGGCTTTCAAGGCACGTCGCCGATGAAAGCAATCGAGGTTGCGCCGTCGAACGAGGAATGCTCCTGGGTTGGTTTACCTCCAAACAAAAAATCTCCTTTCAAACACTGATTCCTGAGGCGGAGATAAAATCGCTTCGGCTAGGTATGCAAGCTGAATGTATGTTGGATTCACACACTATGAATTCCGTAATAGGTCATATTTCCAGAATCGCATCGGATCCAGTCGCCGAACTACCGCCAGAGTTTTCCGGAGAGACATGGGTGCTAGCCGAGCGAAATCAATTAGGCAAGCTGCAGCCGACTATTCCGCACTATCAGGTGACCGTTCAGGTCGATACGGATTCGCCAGTATCTTTCAAAGGTGCTAACGCAACCCTTCAATTCAAGATCGGAACGAGAACGATCGCCGAACACATTATCCGATACATTCGGATGACCTTTCGCCCAGTCTATTGACTTGCAGCATTAGGTCAAAAATCAGTCTGCAAATCAGCCGGCGCTTCACTGTTCGTAGTTCCGCCTTTAAGCGGCAAGAGCCCAATGAAATATTGAGCGGCAAGGCGCTAGCTGCGGGTTCTTCTATCCGAAAAGCAGAAGGAATCTTAGTTTTTCAAGAACCCGAGGCTAGCGCCAAAGTGATGTTTCAAGTTTCAGAAAAGAGTTTGTAGAAAGCATTGCTGTGAGCCAATCAAAAGCAATTCCGTGAGCAAAAATTATGTTTTTGTGACTTCTAGCGATCGATGCAAGTGCTCATTTGTCTTAGATTCAACAAATCTAGTGGACGCTGTTAAGCCTCACCGCGTTTAGGATTTTAATAATGCAATATCGTGTCACGTCGGACCGATTGACGAGTTGTTTTTGCTTCTCTGTTGCGATCTTGCTTGCCCCTTACGCGACGATCGCAATGGAGCCCAAAGAAAATGTCTACGGTTTAAAACGAGCGTCGATCGTCGCGACCGCTGCTGGCGTATGGCCACAACCATTGCGAGCGGCGTTGAAATGCCGAAGGTGAGGTCAAATGACTGCACCTACCTGATTTATTCCACAGACCTCAGTCTGTAAACCGGACCTGATTATCGGTTACGACTACGAACGTGCCGGGCAGTCGTTCGCCGTAGTTCTGAAGAAGTTTTTCTAAAGCCACAATCTTCGCAGTGGAGCGTTCGTCATCGAGTCGAAGAAGGATAACACCATGATGAGGTCGGCGTTCGCGAAACACCAATTCTCCAAAGTCTTTGTCGTTCGTTGTCAGAATCCAGTCCTCTGTACTTGCTTTCGCCAACAGATCTTCATCCGTTGCTCCCCTTGCTTTGTCGTATACAGAGAAGATTTCGTGTCCAAGGCTTGCAAGCCAAGAGGCAACCTTCGAGCCAGTACATTCGTCGACGATGAACCGCATCTATGCAGGTTCCGCGACCAAAGGCATAAAGGAAGCGTTTGCAAGAAATTTCGAAGCAAAAAGCAAACAAGCCTGAATGTCCTCATCTCGCAAATCACCGTACTCGGAATGTATTTCTCGGTTCGTCACGCCGCTTGCGAGAAGATTAAGGATAAACTCGACGGATAGTCGAGTACCGCGAATGACGGGTTTTCCGCCGAGAACAGAAGGATTCGAAGTTATTCGTTCGATAAGATTAGGTTCGTTCATAATTCGTTTCCTTTGGTTTCATTGTACCGTCCCGGAACCGTCGCGAAAAGAAAGTTCTCAAAGTTGACGGGATAGCCTTTTGTCTATAACCGCATTGTGAAAACCTGTTCCGCGACGGCTAAGCACCGTGGCACAAGTTTCTGGGCATAACCACGTAGCAGCGTCTCTCCGAGACGCTGAAATTTTCGAGTCTCGGAGAGACTCGCCTACGTGGAGTTATGTCAATTTAGTTGTGACTAGGTGCTTAATGCACAAAGTCGATTCACGAATAGTTCAAGGAGTTTTACTCGCCAGAACTTCTTGCACGTGCTCGTCGAGTTGGGCGAGTTCTTTGGGGTCATGCCAGTTGTACTTGCCTACTAGTTTGCCGGTGGCGTCGAATAAGCAAAAGCGGTCGGGGTGCGTTTTTTCGCGGACTTGACCGAGCATAAAAACATCGCTGGCAACGCGGGTGATGTACTTCATGTCGCCGGTGAAGAAGAGCCATTTGTTTTTGTCGGCACCGTAGTTATTTGCGTAGGCGTCGAGTACCTCGGGGGTATCGGCTTCTGGATCGACCGAGATGCTAACAAGCCGAATGGGAGTGTTGCGATACTTCTGTTGCAGTAATCGCATCTGATCGTTCTGTTGCTTGCAGCTTCCAGGGCAGCGGCTGAAAAAGAAACTTGCGATGTAAGGCTGGCCGACTAAATCTTGGCTGCTTACCGTCTTGCCGCTGCGTTCGGTAAGCTCGTACGTTTTCATCCATTGCTCTTGCGTGTAGTCATCCAAATCAGCTTGCATCGAAGCGATTGCCTTGCGTTGGCCCGGGTCGACGCCAAAAGGCGAAGCCACGATCGCGTCGCCTGACTCTTCAAGGGTCGCAGCGGGATCGCGTTTTTCAGAGCTGGCTGCCTGCATTTTAGAAACAGCCTCGGTCGTCAAACGAGTTCGCCCGGGGCGCGTCGCGATCATCAACCCCAAGCCTAAGACGATTGCTAAAACGATTGCTAACCAACGAACGTTCATCGACAGTGTTCTCCAACGGTGGACATTTAATGACGGTAATAAGGTGAAATCATGAGATAGACCACAACGCCCGTTACCGATACGTAGAGCCAAATCGGAAAAGCAAATTTTGCGATCCGTTTGTGACGGTCAAACTGATTGGATATCGCAAAGTAAAACGCGCGAAGCACCAACGGCAATACGACAAACGACAACGCGATGTGCGAAATTAAAATGCTGCGATACAAAGTCTTCATGATACCGGTACCGCCGTAAGCGGTCGACGGATTCGACAAATGGTAAGTAACGTAGCAGACAAGAAAAAGTCCGCCTAAGCAAAATGCCGTCGTCATGCAGTAGCGATGTAGTTGGATCTTCCCCGCCTTCAAGTAAATCATCCCAACAACCAACAAGATCGATGTCAGCGTATTGATCGCACCGATCGCATGCGGAAGATAAGCGGTCCACGCACCCAAGTCGACTTTCGTGCGCATACCGAGCAACACTGCGACTACCAACGGAATAACGATCGACAATAGATTGATCGTTCGAGTCGACTGTTTTTCGTTAAGCTCGGTCATGGTCGGTTAAAGGCAAGCGCGGATGACGACCAACAGCATGATCGATGGAAGGTAAATCAAGGAGCTATGCAGCAGTTTCCTAGCCGTCTGTTCGTTTCGGTTGGCTAAGAATCGGATCGAAGCGGTTAACTGTAGACAGCAACTGCCAATGGCCAACGACGCCAATATCCAGGTGACAGGACCGGTCGGATCAACAGCCCAAACGGAAACGGGAATCAATGCAACGGCTGGAATGACCGCATGCCAACCCGCTGCAACTCCATTCGGATATACATTGGTCAGCATTCGATAGCCGGCTGCCTTATATTGGTCTCGGTATAACCATGCGATACTCATGAAGTGCGGGAATTGCCAAAGGATCACCACCGAGGTCAACACCCATCCATACATCGAAGTGAGGCTTCCACCCGCAGCGGTCCAACCGATCATAACAGGCAATGCACCAGGAAGCGTTCCAACGGCCGTATTCCACCAAGTGAAAAGTTTCATCGGGGTGTAAATCCAGACGTATGAAATCCACGTCGCCAATCCGACCGACGTTGCTTGTGCATTGGTCAAGAGTGCGAGATAAGCAAAGCCGACGACGGCCGTGAGCCATCCAAAACTGGCTGCCTCAAAACTGGTTAAACGACCACTCGGCAAAGGTCTTTTTTGTGTCCTGGGCATCAAGGCATCGCGATCTTGTTCGAGCCACTGATTGAGGATACTGGCACTAGCCGCGATGAACGCTGTTCCGATCAGGGTGTGGATCGCGATCCAGGGCGAAAGATCTTGACGAGCGAATGCAAACATTCCCATGCCGACGGTAAATAGGATCATCAGCAGGATGCGAGGTTTCGTCAGCGCCGCATAGTCGCTCCACCAAGCGATCGGGGCCACCGATAGCTCGCTGGAAAGGCTCTTTCTCGAAATAGTTAAATCGGCTGGGTTCATCGTTCCGTCATTTTTCATATTTGTGAGCTGATCGACGCCAAACTCGCAATGTGAGGATCAGAGCGGTCGCGATAATCAGCGATCCCGTCGCTTGATGTCCCGTTACGATCCATGACTCGGTAAATCCTTTGGTTGCAATCGTATAGCGGGCTAGCATCGGATGAGTATCGCCCCATGGTAACGCATAATTGGAAATCCAAGTTCCGACTCCCAACGCAATCTGTATTAACAGTAGAGCAATCAAAATGAAAGTTGGCCAGCCAATTCCTTTGAGCTGGCGGTTGGTTCGGTGTTGGCCGACGACAGCGACTGAAATGACGAGCAGGCTGACGATAGCTGCAAAGGTCAAATGCAAATGCACCAACCCGGTAAAGGAAGCTGGTTTCGCCCAAGGTTGAATGTGGCGAAGCTGTGCTCCGAGAAAGAGTTGGACAAACGCCGATATCGTTAATCCAATGGCGAGCCAACGAAAGAAGGGACGCGGAACTGCCGGGCCAACTTCCTCTTTCCACCATCGAGATGTCATCACGACGACCGCGATCGCTAAAGCAAAAACGAGCGGGGCCAGGCATCCATGAAGCATGGCTAACGTTCGCGCGTCGAGTCGAACTCGCAATCCTCCCAACAAACCCTGCATCACAATCGAAAGCAATAAAAATATACAAAGCCATCGCAGCCACTGTCGCTGCTCGTTTCGCCATGCAACGATACAAAGTCCGATGGCGAGCATTCCGGCGAGGCTGCCCAATAATCGATGCCCATGCTCGATAAATAAATCGAAGGGACCGTAGATCCAGGCCGAAATCGGATAGGCGAACATGTTATAGCCGTAGGTATTGGGCCAGTCAGGAACGGCCATCCCAGCGTCTTGAGTGGTTACGAGTCCGCCGACCCAAATCAGGGGGAAGATCGTCATCGCGACCGAAAGTGCCCAGCGATGCGTCGATTGAAAACTTGGGTTTGTTACGTTCGGTTGGTCGAGTTGTACCGGTTTCAAGTTTCGATGTTCAGTTTCCATCCTTGGCCTCCAGCACCTGACAGATATCGGAGTCGGCGAGGGCCTGACAGAAGTTGACCAAGTCCCATGTCTGCTCATCGGTGAGCCCGTTTTTCACGCTTGGCAATCGGGCAGCGGCGGGCATTGGAGTGCCGTCGATTCCCTCGACTATCGTATGATAAATCGCGTCGGGCGAGCTGCCGCTTCGAAAGACACCCAAATGCAGATTGCGAGCCGAGCTTGGAACTGGTTTGAGTAATCCAAGTTTCTTGAGCGGTTTCCACTGCTTAGGATCTTTGGGGTCGATACCAGCCCGAATCGTCCAGTCTTTGGTCCATTCGTCAAAATCGAGCAATTTGCCGTGGCCATCTCCTTCTGTTCCATGACATTGCGAACAGGCTGCGATTTCGCCCTGAAAGAGTTTGCGACCTCGAGCTGCCGATGCGATGAACGCATTCCGCTGCTCGGCTGACGAAAATGTGAGCGGCACGGCGCTAGCCGCCGGTTCTTCCGTTCGAAAACTCGGCTTTGAAACTTGTGCATTCAGCCAACTTCGAGCCACTCTTTGAACGACTTCATCAATTTTGGCTTTTTGACTGGCGAATTGCTCGGGATCGGTTTGCTTGAGTCGGAGATCGTAGAGCGACTCATCGGCTTCTTCGTCGATATCGCGTACAAGTTCCATCATCAAACGCCGTTCGACTTCGCCGCGGATAGAGAGGAACCGGACGTAGTTGGCTAGGATTGAAATATCATTTTCGTAGTGCGAGGAACGAGCGAGGTTGGCCATGGCTGGCATGCTGGTGCCTGGAATTCCGCTTTCGATCGTCCGAACTAAGTCATCGAAAGTCGGCTTCGAGCCCTGCACCGTCGACTTGAATTTGAAACTGCCGCGTCGAAAATCTCGAGGATAGGGATTGAGGAATGGTGCCGCTGGACCAATTCCGTCGCCGGTAATGCCGTGACACTGAGCGCAATGCTTACGAAACAAACCATGCTCGACCTTTTTTTTGTCGCGACCGACGGGTCCGGCGGCTCGAGCGAGCGAATAGGTATCGACTAAAGTCGAGTAGTTCGCGGAATCGGTCAATACTGGCGGCCAATGTGGAGTGTCGGGCGAACCAAAAAGTTCGATGAGTGCACTTTCCGCTTGCCGCTCAAGCGAGGATAGATCGACCTGCAGTTCGCTTTCCATCCGAGCGACCAGCAGTCGATTCGGTTGGAATGCAGCCGGTTCTGGTCTGCACCCACAGAGAGAAATCGAGGCGATCAAAGCCAAAAATATTTTGATATCAAAGAGTATTTTTGAGCCTGCTAGATCGCTAAACATGGGATCGTTCGATTGAGAAAGCAATTTTTGCTGCGTTTTTAGATGAAATTGCGGGTAAACTGAATGCAAGAAGACCGGATTTTCGCGTCCAAGCCAACAAAAACGAAGTAGTCAAATCGTCGCAGCGAGCAAGTTGCACACTTTTGAACGGATCTCCGAATGAACGATTGGGTGGGAAATGGCAAAGCGAATAGGACTCGTTGGTAGGATCAATCGCGATAACTGTTATATTTTGCGACCAACCATCTCAATTTAGCATTTACACCGAATCGAGGGATTCGAAGCAGACATCGACCAAACTAAACTTTAAGCATGCATTTATACTCAAGCGTAGCTATCAGCCCGCTTGATAGTGGACGCGGCACTAAAAATGCTGCATCGGCGGTGTTTGTTTAAAAGGGAGCCCAGCGTGGCTGAGTTTGGAGCGATAAACAACTTGACTGACAACACACACGACGAGAATGACATGGGGCTTTCCAGTGGAAAAGGTCGAATTTTTCGCAATCCTTCGGGACGAAGTGGCCGCATTGTTCCAGACATTCGGAGCGGCGATTCGAGCGAAAAAGTCGCTTCGGTGGAAAGTGAAAATCGTCCATTGCTAGATGTTGGCGTTTCGACGGAAACAGTGAAAGCCGACCTCGATCCTGAGACCGACTTTTGCTGGGCACATGTCACGGGGAGCTATCGACGTGAGCGTTCGATCGAAGGGTTGCTTCTTGGCGTTTCCGTCGGCGACGCGCTAGGACTTGGTCGTTACGGGCTAACAAGGCGAAGCGCCCTAAGAATGTTCGGGCGATGGCCGCTCGATTATTGCATGATTCCAGGAGTTGGAATCGTCAGTTCGGATACGCATCGGATGTTGATGACCCTCCAGTCAATCTTGCGTTCACGTTCTCAATTGGAACTTTTTCGCCGCAATTTGGCGATGCGATTGCGATTCTATCTCTGCTCGATTCCGGTGATGGCTGGTCGAGCGACCTTGATCGCCGCTCTTCGACTCTGTGTCGGAACGCCAGTGGATCATTCCGGGATCAATTCCGACGAAAATAGCCCACTTATCAACGGTTTGACGATCGCTTCGGTTTTGCAGGGGACCGGCCATTCGGTCGAACGTTGGGTCGCCGTTTCGTCGGAATTGACGCACACAAAGCCTGAAGCAGTGGAGTCGGCTGTGTTGATAGCGAGAACGGCGTACTTGGCGATTATGACCGACCCTACCGATTTCAATTCGATCTCCTTAATCGATCGACTCATCAACATCACCGAGGACGCACAGCTTGAGGTTTGGTTAAAGGAATTGCGAGTCGGTTTGGAGGAAAAACTTGGAACACATGCGATGGCAAGTCGATTAGGTTGGGGGGACAGCATTCCCGGAACCGCGGGGCCAACGGCCATCATGTCTATTTATTCGTGGTTGCGACATCACGATGACTTCGAAAAAGTCGTCGAACACGCGATTTTGCTCGGTGGCGACAGCGTCACTCTCGGTGCTCTGGCAGGAGGATTGGCCGGTTTGAATCTTGGAGTGAAAGAGATCCCCGAACGCTGGCTTTCGAAGCTTTGGTCTTGGCCGAACAATCGCCAATGGTTGCACGAAATGACGGAGCGATTCACTGACTGGCCGCATGGCATTGAGGATCTCATGCGAGCTCCGGCCATGCCGACACGACCGCTTTCTCAGTTGGTCCGATCTGGAGTTTTAGCGATGGGCGTCGCAATCGGATCGGCCATACGGTTACCGTGGCGATTTTCAAACTGGATAGTCGGCTGCTGAAGTCCGGGGCTTTCCGTTCGTAGTTACGCATTCAGGCGGCTCACGGACGTATAAAACTACCGCTAACCTCACCACCTGCATGACTCTTAGTCACCAAGAGCCACTTAGCGGTTGACAATACGCCTTCTTACCACTAATTTTGCGGGTTGCCTGATTCTTCCCGGCCCGACGGTCGGCACTGTCGGTCTTGCCCATTGCGAAAAATGCGTTTGACTGGCGGAGATTCAGTTTCCGTTCACACTACCAGTCAGCTCTCGGGACGCATGAACCCACAAGAATTGCTGCGGATGGTTGATTCCATCCATCGCGAAAAGAACATCGATAGCGAACTCGTTCTGCAGGCGATCGAAGCAGCGCTGGTGACGGCTGGAAAACGTCATTTTGGCGAAGAAGCCGACGTTACTGTCAGTATCGCTCGCGATGGCGGTGCGATCACGGCCACCTGCGACGGACGGTCGCTCGATCAAGAAGAAATCGGACGAATCGGGGCTCAAACAGCCCGACAAATTATTACCCAGAAGATTCGCGAAGCCGAGCGAGATGCTCGGATGGACGAATTTCAAGACCAAGTTGGTCAGCTTATCACCGGAATCGTTCAGCGAACCGAACGCGGCGTTACCGTTGTTCAGCTTGGCCAAGTCGAAGCGATTTTGCCGCGCAGCGAACAGATTCCCGGCGAAGGGTATCACCCTGGCGAACGTGTCCGGGCCGTCGTTTACGAAGTCAAAGCTGCCGGAAACCGTATCAAAGTCATTTTGTCGCGGACCAAAGCGTCGTTGATTCAGCGATTGTTCGAGCAAGAGATCCCGGAAATCGCCGATGGTGTCATCGAGATCAAAGGGGTTAGCCGCGAACCAGGTTATCGCAGCAAAGTCGCCGTAACCAGCAGCGACCAACGCGTCGATTGCGTTGGTGCTTGTGTTGGAATGCGAGGCAACCGCATTAAGAATGTGACCGGCGAGTTGGCTGGCGAACGCATTGATATCGTTCGTTGGAGCGATGATCCAGTTGTTCTGATTACGAATTCGCTGCAACCCGCCGAAGTCCAGCAAGTGCTTTTATGCGATATGATCGGTCGAGCGATCGCTTTGGTCGCCGATGACCAGCTTTCGCAAGCCATCGGTCGTTATGGTCAGAACGTTCGATTGGCGAGCAAGCTTTGCGGTTGGGACATCGAAATCATGACCGCCGACGAGCTGGAAAAGCAGATTGATCGGGCGATGAAAGCTTTCCTTGAAATCGAAGGAATGACAGAAGAATTGGCTCAGAGACTGGTAGAGCAAGGCTATCTGTCTTACGATGATTTATCGGTGATTGAACCGGACGCTCTGATGGAGTTGGGTGGCTTGACGGAAGAGCAAGTCGAAGCCATTGTCGATCAAGCTGACGTCAAGGCGGCGGAAAACGAAGTGGCTGAAACAGAGCGAAAGCGACTGGAAAAGGCTGAGAAGGAACGCTTGGCCACGGAAGCCATTTTGGCTGCCGAGCAAGACGCGAAAAACAAGAAGAAATCCGATGTAGAGCCTGCGCAGCCTGAAAAGGAAGAAACGGGTGAGCAATCGGATGTTGGTGACTCCAGTGAGTCGTAGAGTAGATCGACCGGCTTGGACCGGTGTTGGAATGCCTTGGATTCCTTGTGAGTCTCAAGGTAAATCGGATGCTTCAGTGCTTGGTGCGCTGTGGGGGCGTCGCCGTATGTAAACAAAATAGGGAATCCCGAGGGACTTTGCCCAGTGGCTGTACGTATTTATTCACTCGCGAAAGAACTCGGTCTGGACAGCAAAGAGCTGGTCGAGCTGTGTACTCGCATCGGCATTCTCAATAAAGGCAGCGCTCTTGCTAGCTTAGAAGAAGACGAGATTGGCCGAGTCAAAAAACATCTCGCCACAGCTGCAGCACCTCCGGCAGCGAAGTCTGCAACAGGCGGACCTGCGACCCCGCTTGCTCCCGAGCGTGTAGCCGCCGCGCCTAGTGGTGGGCCCATTCGGCAGATCGTTCGAAAACCTCCTTCTTCACGGCCTGCGGTCATCGAACCGCGAACTGCGGCGAAAGCCGAAACAGTCTTTGAGCCTGAGCCCATAGCGTCGGTTGCGGTAGCGCCTGAGGCTACGCCAATCGGCGATACGATCGAAGAAGAAAGCAGGGAGGCTTCGATTACAGAAAGTACGACGGCTGAGAATCTAGCCGATACTCAAGAGGTGCCGGTCGGCTTCACGCGACAAGATTATGTGGTGCCAAGCGGCAACTCGTCGCGCGGAGTTCGTGTGATCGGTTCGCGGCCTAAGCCGGGCGATGGTGCTAACAAAGTATCGTCCGAAGAGCGAAAGAAACGTTCGAGCAGCGAACCGGTTATCAACCTCAAAACCCGAATTCCGAAAACCAACGCGCCTGCGGCAAAGGCACCCGAGCTCGCTGCACAAAAACCAGATATTCGCCTTACTCCGGACATGATAGCCGGTACCAAACAAGGCATGACGGCTCCTCTGGAAAAGCTCCAGCAAGAGAGCCAAAAAGCTGCCGCGCGCGGTCCAGCCGCACCACCGCCAGGTTCTGGCGCCGGTTCCAAAGGTGGCTTGAAGAACTTTAAAGATGCCGCCGAGAAAGCGCGTAGCGGTCCCAATAAAAAAGGCGCACCAGGCGTCGCGGAAGATGGCAAGACTGGTTTGGCTGGTGCTCGTGCCGATCGCAAACGCGGTCGAATGGAACCGTCAAAATTTCGCGGTGCGTTTGACGACGATGGCGATGGTCGACGACGCGGCAAACGTCAGTCGTCACAGCGAAATGCCAGTACGGCTGCCCCACGAAAAGAAAAAGTTATCCTTGACCTTCCATGTACCGTGCGAAGCTTTTGCGAAGCAGCCGGTGTTCCGGTCTCGCGAGTCTTGCGATCGTTGATGACGATGGGAATTCCTACCACGATCAATACGACGATGAATATCGAGCAAGCGATACTATTGGCGACTGAGTTGGGAGTCGAGGTCGAGTTCCGCGAGGCTCAGTCGGCAGAAGCCACGATGCTGCAAGCCCACGAGCTGATCGAAGATTCCGAAGAAGACCTGGTGCCGAGAGCACCGATCGTAACGTTCCTTGGACACGTCGATCACGGCAAGACATCGCTCTTAGATTATTTGATTGGTACCAAGATCGTAGCCGGCGAAGCGGGTGGAATCACCCAGCATATTCGCGCTTATCAAGTCGAAAAAGATGGCCGTCGCGTCGCGTTTGTCGATACGCCTGGTCACGAAGCATTTACCGAAATGCGAGCTCGCGGTGCGAATGTCACCGACATTGCTGTCCTCGTCGTGGCAGCCGACGACGGTATCATGCCTCAGACCGAAGAAGCCATCTCGCATGCGAAAGCTGCGGGCGTGCCGATCGTCGTCGCCGTCAACAAGTCCGACTTACCGTCCGCCGATATCAATCGTGTTATGACCCAGATGACAGAACATGGTTTGACGCCAAGCGCCTGGGGCGGTGACGTTGAAGTAGTACCGACCAGCGCCACTACCGGTGCCGGGATGGACGAACTGCTTGAAACGCTGTTGACCGTCGCCGAATTGAACGATTACCGAGCCAATCCAAAACGAGCCGCCGTCGGTGTCTGTTTGGAAAGCGAACAAGCTTCCGATCGAGGCGTCATCGCCAAAGTCATGGTTCGCAACGGAACATTGCGTGTCGGCGACATTGTCGTTTGCGGTTCGACCTTCGGACGCATCAAAGCAATCTACGATACCCTTCGACGCAACAAGCAGTTAACCGAAGCTGGACCATCGATGCCGGTTAACATTACCGGTCTCGAAGCTGCCCCCGAGGCTGGCGAGAAGTTTTATGTCCTAGACGATATTTCACAAGCTCGGGAGATCGCCCAGGCTCGCGAAAACTCATTGCGTTCCGATTCCTTGTCTGGAACAACCCAGAAGGTATCCTTTGAAACCTTCCAAGAATTGCTCCAGTCAGGCCGCTTAGCCAAGCGAGATGATCAGGTCGTGCTAAACTTGATCATTCGAGCTGACGCTCGCGGTTCTTTGGAAGCGATCGAGAAAGAGCTTTCCAAACTCGAACATCCCGAAGTCGAGCTTCGCATTCTTCAAAAATCGGTCGGCGGCATTTCTGTGGCCGACGTGACGTTGGCCTCCGCGTCAAATGCCGTTATCGTCGGCTTCAATGTGATTCCAGACGAAACGGCCCGAAGTATGGCAGATGCGAAAAAGATCGAGATTCGCCGCTACGACATTATTTACAACTTGGCCTTGGATATTAAAGCCATCGTCGAAGGCCGCTTGCGTCCTGAAGAAAAGGTTGTCGAACTTGGAAGAGCCTTGGTCAAGCAGGTCTTCACGGTCTCTCGCGTCGGTACCATCGCGGGGTGTTACGTTGTTCAAGGAACGATCGAACGAGGATGCCGTATGCGAGTCAATCGCGATGGCCGAACGATCGGTGACTATGCAATGGATACCTTGCGACGCATCAAGGATGACGTCAAGGAAGTGGCACGCGGGTTAGAATGCGGGATTAAGTTGCAAGGATTCAACGATGTCAAACAAGACGACATCCTCGAAGCCTACCGGATCGAAGAAGTGGCGCGGACCCTTGAATCCGCTCCTCGAACCTAACTTCTCCCTTTTGATTAAAGAGCCTATTTCTCGTGAGTTCGCGACGACTATTGAAAGCTGGTGAAGCCATTCGAGAGGTTGTCTCTATGGCTATTTTGACCGAACTTCGCGATCCTCGCGTGCAAAACGTTACGGTGTTAGGCGTCGAAGTAATGCCCGATATGCGCGAAGCAAAAGTCTTCGTCAGTATTATGGGTAGCCCGATTCAACAGAAGACAACACTGCGTGGATTGCAAAACTCGGCTGGTTTTCTCCAATCGAAGATTGCCGACCGAATCGAAACGCGCTATACCCCTCGCTTGACTTTTGTTACCGATGATAGCGTAAAGAAATCGATGGCCGTCTCGCAAATCTTGGAACAAATAGAAGCCGAACGAGCGACGGATGCTCCGATGGAAAGCGTCGATCCATCTTCATCGAGTCCGCTATCTTTACATGATCCACATTCATCCGACGGTGAAACGTCATAACTTCCAATTCGATTCATTCCCAATTTCACTTATTCATTGCAGCAATAGACCCATGGGTAGTATGCAACGTGCCGATCGATTTGAGCAATTATCCAAAGCTCTTAAAAAACATTACAAGCCAGTCGCTCCAGTTACGGATCGAAAAGTTCTCGATCATTTGCTGTACGCATGCTGTTTGCAAGATGCTACGTACGAAGCGGCCGACGAAGCCTTCGCAAAGCTCCAGCAAGCTTATTTTGATTCCAATGAAATTCGCGTAACCACCATTGCCGAACTCACCGAATCGTTAACGAGCCTGCAGCGCGCTCCGGCCGCTGCGAATCGTATTAAAAAATCGTTGCAGTCGATGTTCGAGAGTCGCTATTCGTTCGATATTGACGACATGAAAAAATCGAACCTCGGTAAAGCTGTCGATGAGATTACAGGCTGGCAAGGCGTGACGAAATTCGTCGTCTCTTACGTGACACAACATGCTTTTGGCGGTCATTCGATTCCAGTCGATGAATCGACACTGACCGTTTGCCATCTCCTTGATTTAGTTTCGTCTGCCGATGTTGAAAAGGGACACCTTACCGGCATCGAGCGTGCAATTCCGAAAAACAAGGGTTTGGAATTCGCTTCACTGCTTCATCAGTTCGCCGTCGACCATGCTGCCAGCCACAAGAACGCGTTGGTCGTTGCGGTGTTTAAAGAGTTAGGGATGACGAGCAAACCGAAAGCTCCACCGCCTCCGCCAGAACCCCCCAAGGTTGCCAAGGGAAGCAAAGCAGCGGCGTCTCCTAAAACCGCCGACGCGAAATCGCAACCGAAGGGGACAAAGTCCGGTTCGCCAGCAATCGTCGCATCGAAAACGAAAGGGAGCGAGTCGGCAAAACCTGATAAACTTGCCGACACGAAAACTGCCAAAGGCTCGGTGTTGGCTAAGCCAAGTAAGCTGACCAAGATGTCGACCCCTCCGGCTGCGGCGGCCAAGCCAACATTGAAAACGACCGCTGCTACTGCGAAAAGTGCTTCGACAGGCAAGAAATCTGACGCGACGAGCGGCAAGAAGTCATCCAGCAAGTCAGATCCAAAGCTCGCCAGTAAGAAGCCCGAGAAACCCTCGTCCAAGAAAATGGGTGCCAAACAAATCGAAGCTAAGAATTCCGCTTCAAAGTCGCCTAAAAAGAAAGCCACTCAGCCGCCCGCGAAACCGATCACCAAAGGTTCTGCTGGTACTGCCAAACCCGCTCCAAAAAAGTTGCCGGTAAAGCCCGTAACCAAGAAGCGTACCAAGCCGCGATAAGTCGTTAAGGAACCCAATAGAGAATAGAACATGGCCGGACATTCGCAATATTCGAACATCAAACATCGCAAAGCTGCCGTCGATAGCAAACGCAGTAAGCTTTGGGGGAAATTGGCTAAAGCAATTATCGTCGCCGCAAAACTTGGCGGCGGCGACCCCGACGGAAATGCGAGATTGCGAACCGCAATCATCGACGCCAAATCGGTGTCGATGCCTAAAGAAAATATCGAGCGGGCCATCAAAAAAGGGATCGGTGAACTCGAAGGCGGTGACATGGAGGAAATCCTCTATGAAGGTTATGGACCTGGCGGCGTCGCCGTCATGTGCGATATTACAACCGACAATCGCAATCGAACAGCCTCCGAAATTCGACACATGTTCGTCAAAGCAGGTGGAGAACTCGGGAAAACCAATTGCGTCGCTTATCTTTTCGAACGCAAAGGCCTCATCGTTGTCAGCCAGTCGACTTGCGCGATGGATGCCTTAATGGAATTGGTCTTAGAGAATGGTGCCGAAGATGTCACCGAAATTGACGATCGCTTTGAAATCGTTTGTTTGCCAGAAAACTATCTCGGTTTAGTCGAAGCATTGGCGACGGCCGAAATTGTTACCGAACATAAAGAGATTAGCCGTGTCCCAAGTAGTACGGTGAACGTCGACAACGAACTCGCAAAATCGGTGGCCAAGTTGCTCGAATTGCTCGAAGACCACGACGACGTTCAATCGGTGTCCACCAATGTTCAATTCAGCGACGAGCAAGTTGCCGAGCTGTCGCAGTAGGGCTTCTGTCGCGTCATGTCTGAAATCGCTATCGCTCGACTCGATGCCACCCACGGGAATTTTGAAACTTCTCTGAAGAACCTCCGCGATCGACTCAGTCCCTCCGGAAACGTCGTAAGTGAGAAAGGGCGAGCGCTAACGCTAAAAGTCTTTGGCGAACCGCTAACACCCGAACAAGTCGTCGAGCGAATTTGTCGCGACGTTCGCCAGCAAGGTACCCCTGCCCTGCTCCGCTACTGCCAGCAACTGGACGGAAAACTTCTTGAAAGCCATCAGCTTCGCGTTTCGCAGGATGCATTAGAAAAGGCTCATCGCGATGCGAACCCGCAATTTCTCGAAACGATTCGACGCATTCAAACCAACATCCTGCAATTCCAGACCTCGATTCTTCACAAGAATGTTGTAATCCAGCCAAGTCCTGGCGTGACCCTCGAACAACGCTACCTCCCGCTTCGCCGGATCGGTGTCTGCGTTCCAGGCGGGGCCGCCGCGTATCCTTCGACCGTACTGATGACCGTCGTGCCCGCTCAGGCGGCAGGTGTTGAACAAATTGTCGTCGTGGCACCGCCAACCGACTTCGGGGCCTACAATCCGGACGTGTTAGCCGTTTGCCATGAGCTAGGCGTCACGGAAGTTTATGCCATTGGCGGTGCTCAAGCCGTTGCGACGCTCGCCTATGGCATTCAAGAAATACAATCGGTCGACAAGATCGTTGGACCAGGCAATCTTTTTGTTGCGCTCGCAAAGCGACACGTTTACGGCCAAGTCGACATCGATTCCATCGCAGGACCCAGCGAAGTCATCGTCATCGCCGACGAAACCACGCCAGCGGAATTCGCCGCATCGGACCTTCTCGCACAAGCTGAACATTCACCCGGTTCGAGCATTGTCATAAGCTGGCGACAAGAGACATTGGACGCGATCTATCGAGCCCTTTGCCGACAGATCGATCTACTCGCACGCTCAGAGTTGACGATCGATTCCTTGCAATCCTTTGGCGCGATGATTCTCGTTCGCGATGAAGAGCATGCTTGCGAAATCACCGATCGGATCGCCACCGAACACTTGCACATCGCCGTTGAAAATCCGAGACGCCTACTTTCCAAACTGCGCAATAGTGGTGCCACGTTCCTGGGTCCTTACTCGCCAGTTGCCTTAGGCGATTACGCTGCCGGTCCATCACATGTCTTGCCGACCGGTGGGACAGCGCGTTGGGCTTCAGGTTTGAGCAGCAATCACTTTTTAAGATCATCGAGTGTCATTGAGTATTCAAGCGAAGCCCTAGCGAAAATCGCTGCCGATGTCGAACGGATGGCGACCCGCGAAGGTCTGACAGCCCATCGCGAAAGTGTCGCCATTCGATGTCGTCAATAGGTCCTGTTTGTCATATCGATCCAGTAACGGTTCAGAATAAAGCATGCCCATCAACTTGAATCCATTTTTCCGCGACGACGTACTTGCCATGAAGCCGTACGTGCCTGGCGAACAACCGTTGGCAGGAAAAACCATCAAGCTCAATACGAACGAGAATCCGTATCCATGTTCGCCAGCCGTTGTTGCCGCGATACAACTAACCGCAACCAAGCTCGAGCGATACCCCGATCCGCTGGCAACCGCCTTTCGAGTGCGAGCTGGTGAAGTGCTCGGCGTTTCGCCCGATCAGATTCTATGTGGCAACGGCAGCGACGATATCTTGACGATCGTTACTCGCGCCTTAGTGGCCCCTGGAAGTTCGCTCAGACTTCCCTACCCCAGCTACATCCTCTATCGAACGCTGGCAGAAATCCAAGGTGCGCGCGCGCAAGAAGTGAACTTCGCTTCCGATTGGTCGCTAAGCGAAGAGTTCATGGCACCGATCGACGATCTGCGATTGGTCTTCCTTCCCAATCCCAATAGCCCCACCGGGACGATGGTCTCGCGCGAGCAAATTATCGAACTTGCCGAACGACTCCCCTGCCCTCTTTTAGTCGATGAAGCCTACGTCGATTTTGCACCATTTTCTTGCGTCGACTTGCCTGCTCGCTATCCGAATATCATGGTCTCGCGAACGCTCAGCAAGTCGTATGCGCTGGCCGGCTTGCGATTCGGATATTTGGTCGCTCATCCTGAGATAGTACAAACGCTCCGTAAAGTCAAAGACAGCTATAACACCGACGCACTGTCGATCGCCGGTGCTACCGCAGCGATCGATGATCAAGTTTGGCTTAAAGAAAACGTAGCGCGGTGCAATGCCACACGAGCTCGAATGACAACCGGCCTGCGGAGCATGGGATTCGATGTTATCGATTCCCACGCAAACTTTGTTTGGTGTACGCATCCCGAACGTCGAGCTGAACCGCTGTACCAGCAACTGAAACAAAACGGTATCTTAGTTCGATATATGAACTATCCGCGTTGGAGCGACGGACTTCGAATCAGTGTTGGGACAGATTCGTCGATCGACGCGATGCTCAGCCTCCTCAAATAACACAGGAAAACGAAAATGCCTGAAAACCGACGCAGCGATATCCATCGCGATACTGCCGAAACCAAGATCCGCCTGAGTTTGGTTTTGGATGGGACAGGTAAAAGCGATATCCAAACGGGTGTCGGTTTCCTCGATCACATGTTGACGCTATTCGTTAGGCATTCATTGGTCGATCTTTCGATTCATGCAAAAGGCGATCTCGAAGTGGACGCGCACCATACTACTGAAGATGTCGCAATCTGCCTCGGTCAAGCTATTCGACAATCGCTTGGTGACAAGACTGGTATTCGTCGCTATGGACACGTTTCGTTGCCGATGGAAGAGACGCTTGTAACGACCGCCATCGATCTAAGCGGGCGCAGCTATCTGGTTTTCAATGCTCCGATTCCGGCCAGCAAGATCGGCGACTTCGATAGCGAGTTAGTCGAAGATTTCTGGCAAGCCTTTTCAGCCAACGCCCTGTGCAATCTACACATCCTGCTGCACTACGGTCGAAACAGCCATCATATTGCCGAGGCCATATTCAAATCCGCCGCCCGAGCATTGCGGCAAGCCATCGAAATCGACCCTCGACAAGTTGGCGTCCCAAGCAGCAAAGGCACGCTCACCGAATAGCCCGTTCGTCGCCCCGTTCGTAGTTCCGCCTTTAGGCGGCCAGCACCATATTAACCATCACGTTGCTCCGATGCTGCCCTCCGAACTCGAAGAAGTTTTAGATCAACGCGCCCCATTCCAACGCGCCCCATTCCAACGCGACGACGGAAATGCTTGGCTAAAACTGGCATGGGAGATGGTCGACGCTCAGCGATGGGAGCTCGCCATCGCTTGCTTTCACCAGACCGTTCAGTTGCTTCCAGATATTGTCGAGGCCTGGGCGAATCTGGGGTCGCTTCACCGTCGTTTGGAACAATTCGAGGAGTCGATCGCCTGCTTTCGCCAAGCCGTCTCGCGACATCCGTCTAATATCGAATTGCATATCGCCATGGCTACTTCGATGCGACAAGGAGGCTTTCGAACAGACGCAATCGCTGTATGCGACGCAGCGTTAAAACAGTCGCCAGAGTCTTCCGAACTTTGGATGCTCCTCGGAAATGTCTTACAGGAAACCGATGCCTTCGACCGTGCCATCGACGCCATCGAGCGCGGTATTCTACTAGCAGGTCGCACACCTCAGAATGTGAGTTGTCTCGGAATCGCGAAATTTAGGCGAGGCGATGTCGAACAGGCTGTCACATTTTTTCAGGAATCGATCGGCCTTGACCCTGCATTCGCAGACGCTCATTTTCATCTTGGAATGGCGTTGCTCCTCACCGAAAACTATCAGCAAGGTTGGGACGAATATGAATGGCGCCCCGGCGGTCGTCGACGCCCCGTTCGACGATCATCGATCCCAATGTGGGATGGTCGTCCGCTGGCTGCCAATCAAACACTCATGCTCGTCGCCGAACAAGGGCTCGGTGACACCGTCCAATTGGTGCGATTGGCCACCGAACTCAAATATCGCTACGGATGCAAAATCGTTTTTCAATCGCCGCGAGCCTTAATACCGTTGCTCTCTACCTGCAAAGGTATCGATCGATTCATCGCGCGCGACGATGCCGTGCCTATAATCGATTGCTTTTTGCCGCTAGCGAGCTTGCCAAGCCTTCTTCGATATTGTCCCAACAATTCAAAGCAACCGTCACCCTACATTACACCTGACCCATTGCGTCTCGATCAATGGAAAGATGCATTGGACAGAAAGCTATCCAGTACCCCTGGCGATAACAATAAAAACATTCGGATCGGACTCTCTTGGCAGGGCGACCCAAAGTTTCCTGCCGACCATTGCCGCTCGATTCCATTGAAATTTCTATTGCCGCTAACCAAAATCCCCAAGACGACTTGGATTAGTTTGCAAAAAGGGTACGGAACGGAACAACTCAAGGCAAACAGCGATTCGAAATCACTCATCGATTTCGGAGACCAGCTCGATGCAGAGGGCGGAGCCTTTCAAGATACCCTTGCCTTGATGCACCAACTCGATTTAGTGATTACTTCGGATACTGCCGTCGCCCATGTTGCTGGTGCGGGTGGAATTCCGGTATGGATCGCAATCAGTTACGTTCCTGACTGGCGTTGGAATTTGCATCGCCCCGATTCCGCTTGGTATTCTTCGGCTCGATTGTTTCGACAGACAACGCTCGGCGATTGGAAAAGCGTTGTAAATGACATGCACGCCGAACTAGATAGTTTTCCAATGTGCAACGTAGGGTAAGCTTCCAGCTTGCCCATGAATGCCGTCGGCACGCTGGAAGCTTACCCCACTACCGACTACCGATCGTATAGAATGACGGTTCATTCCGAATTACGGCCTCAAAGAGAAAGCGAAACTAGCATGCGGTTTTCAAAAAGTCTTCGTGCGAATTTTTATCTGGCTTCGGGGTTCGCCATCGCTTTGTTTTCTTCGAGCCCAGTTCACTCGCAAACACGCGAAGAGAAAGTACTTGGCGACAAGCTTAAATTCGAATCCAACGGACTTTGGTACTACAACGATCTAACGTCAGCTTTTGAGACCGCCAAGAAAACCAATCAACCCTTGCTGGTCGTGTTGCGATGTATTCCCTGCGAAGAGTGCGTGAAGCTCGACGATGACCTTCTGGAATCCGATCCTCAATTGCAACGACTGCTCAAATCTTTCGTTCGTGTTCGCATTGTCGGTACCAATGGATTGGATTTGTCGCTCTTCGAATTCGATACCGATCAGTCGTTCGCTGTCTTTTTCTTCAACGCGGACCGTACCCTTTACGGTCGGTATGGTACCCGCTCGGATCGGACGGCATGGGAAAGCGATGTATCGGTCCAAGGGCTTGGCAAGGCGTTAGAGTCGGTGCTTCAGTTGCATCGGGGCTATCCGGCCAATCGAGAGATGCTGGTCGGTAAACAAGCCAACCAACCGCTCTTTGCAACCCCTGAAAAAATCCCGTCCTTGGCTTCGAAATATACTGGCAAGATTGACTATCAAGGGAACGTTGTCAAGAGCTGCATTCACTGCCACCAAATCGGCGATGCGATGCGCGAACACTATCGCACCGACCAAGGCAAACTTCCCGAAGAGTGGCTTTTTCCATACCCACATCCGAAATCGATCGGCTTAATCTTGGACCCCAAAGAATGTGCAACAGTTTTACAAGTCGTCAAGAACTCGCCAGCCGACGCTTCCGGATTTCAGGTCGGCGATAAAATCGAATCGTTGCAGTCGCAGTCGATCATCTCGCTTGCCGATGTGCAGTGGGTGCTCCATCACGTTTCATCCGACAGCGGGACGGTCAACGCGATCGTGCGCCGCGGCGAACAGTCCGTACCGCTGTCCATCGCATTGAGCAACGGTTGGCGAACAAAGGAAGACCTTTCATGGCGAGTCTCGAGTTGGCCGCTTCGTCAAAAAGGGTTGGGCGGAATGTTATTAAAGCCTTCGACCGACGAGGAGCGATCGTCGCTTGGAATAGACGCAACGCAGATGGCTTTGACCGTCCAGCATGTCGGCATGTTTGCGCCACACGATCGCGCGAAAAAAGCTGGGGTTGAAAAAGGCGACGTCTTGATCGAGTACGACGGTCGACGCGATTTTCTTCGCGAAACCGACCTGTTGGCGCATGCGATCAATAAAATCAAAACTGGTCAAAGTGTCCCCATGCAATTTCGACGTGGTGAAGAAGTCCGAAAAGCCGCCATCACAACCGCCCCGTAAACTGCCAGCTAAAAATTGTACTCGACACTCGTTCTCAGACGCTTGCCTGGATATTCATCAGCCGTAGTGCGTTAGCACCGGTTCGCTCGAATAGCGGGGAAACCGGACGCTAGCGAGTTTCGGCTGGTAGCCCAGGCAGAGCCTGCAAAGCAGTGGGTTCTAAGGCGGAGCCTTGGAACCAGATGGTGGCGCTCAGCGAGAAGTGTCAAAATCCGATCGTGACATATCGATATGAAGATTTCTCAGCCCGCGAAACTTGCCGATTGTACGCTTCAAGGTAGCGAATCGACAACCGAGCTGTTCATCGTTGAAGGCGATTCGGCATCGCAAGCGGTGATACGAATTCGAGACGCACAGTTCCAAGCTGTCCTTCCGATGCAAGGGAAGCCGCTCAATGCTTGGAAAGCCAACGAGAAGAAAGTCCGGGCGAATGTTTTCATGGGAGCATTGATCGAGTCGATCGGTTGCGACATAGGCGGCGCGTTTAGTCAAAGCGCGTGCCGATACCGATCGATTATTCTGCTCTTCGATCCTGACGCCGACGGCATACATTGCGGAACACTGATGTTGTTGTTCTTTTATCGGTGGATGCGACCGCTTCTGGATGTAGGCCGAATTGCCATCGTCCGTCCGCCAATGATGGAGCTTGTCGCCGACAATCTCGAAACATCGCTGCTCGCCTTTAGCGATGAAGAAGGCCAGCGCATCAGCTTCGAGTTAGAGCAAGATGGGAAGAAGAACATTCTCAAAAAGCGTTTTCGAGGCCTCGCCAGTCTCAATGCCGACATTTTAAAGCGACACTGTGTCGATCCAAACACGCGAGGCATTATTCCATTAACCGCGCACGACGCAGAATCCTCGATCAAGATGATCGCCGCGTTGTCATCGCCTGCGGGGTATCATAGTTAACCCCATACGTCCAATGTGGCGAGACGCTCCGCCGTCGCGAATCACGACGACGGAGCGTCGTGCCACACTTCGCTTTATTGCAAAAATAGAATCGGATAGAGTTCTCGCCGTTGGCATAGTGGCAAGTGGTCTGACAAATCGCGATCGCAACTCTGCGAAGTGAGAACCTTTTAAGAGCGGGTCAAATCTCGCAAACTCAGCATAAAGTTGGGGGAAATTACGCAAAAGGCCGAGAAGATGTCCGCTCGGCGTTTTGTGTTATCTCGGCTGTCACTGGGAATCTGCAGGCGAAACATTTTCGGCGCAGGGGCCTTTTTGGCCTTTTCCTTCTGTATACGTGACTTTTTGGCCTTCACGTAAATCGTTGAAACTTGCTCCTTTGACACTCGATGAATGAAAAAACAAGTCTTTTCCACCACCGATATCGAGGAACCCAAACCCTTTGTCCGTCAGTTTTTTGATGCTAGCTTCAGCCATTTTGCAGTTTTCCTTTGAGAATTGTAGTGCCGTCGTCAAACAATTTTTGGACAGGCACTTGCTTACGTAATATAACCTGGGTGGGGAAATTTGGGCAGTGGTAGGCCGTGACGGCAGTTTATTGATTACGCGGCCAGTCGGTTGGGTGCTAGCTCGGAAGGTTGCTCAGAAGCAGGGGGCGCGATCGAGCCGGCTGGTCGAGCCAAGATGTGCATACTTTTCTGTTCGATAAATCTCCAGCTCAGCCACGCCAATGGCATGATAAGCAGAGTCGAGACAATAAACAAAAACGCCGCGACTGCGCTGGAAGGTACTCCAGTTTGACGAGCAAAATCGATCGCTGGAACGATTCGCCATGTTACGATCAAGCTCAATGGATGTAGCAAATAAAAACTATACGAGATCTTACCCGTGAATCGCCAAATAGGTCTGTCTAAAAATGTCAATTTTTTCTCGCGCGCTTTTAAAGTGAAGTGAGCAATAATGACGCAGCTCAAAAATGCCTCAAATATCGGGCTCCACAGGGACCACCAGCCGATAGCCGGACGGACGGCTATCATCAAGACAACGGCAACAATTGCAGTCACAGTCGGCTTGCAAGCGGAACAGATCCAATCTGTGCGAAGCCATACGGCATGAACTAAAACTCCAAACACAAAACAGTAGAGGAGGTGCGGTTGAGGATAGTGAGGTCCAAAGAAACCCCTGTAGTGTTTATCAAATACAGCCAAGGTTAAAGTCGTTGCGATTGCGGCAACGATCCAAAGTTGATTCCTTCGAATTAAATATATGCATGCGGCAATCAGCGGTATCGCAAGAATTTCAATAGGCAGCGTCCACATGACCCCATTGATATTTGTTCGCGTCAATAAGATATTTTGGAGTATGCTCAACGGTTGGTAGCACTCAGCGCCTATTCCAGGTATTGCTAAACCGCTTAGAGCGTATACCAAAACAAAAGCAGACACAGACGCGATCGCTGCTGGATAGATTCTCAGAATACGCCGGGCAAAAAACTTACATGCCCAGGCGACATCAATTTGACGAACCCGTGACGCAGATTCGTACAAGACAAAACCGCTCAACACAAAGAAGAACACGACTGCCGCATGGCCATTGCACAACGCTGTGTAGACGAAATTGATTGGACCAAAGATCGGATGGTCACGATCATACGCCGACGCTAATAGATTGCCATCACTCCATTTGGCCTGTGCAGAGTGAAAGGCAGCGACAACCAAAGCGGCAATGCCCCGGCACGATTCCAAGCTTCCCAAGAACGGTCGATTGTATTTCGATCTTTCGTTCGATTCTAATTCGCGCTTCATAAACGTACTCCAGCCACCGTTGAAATTTGGCAAGGTATCAGTTTTGATTTCCAAGCGACAAGAGGAACTACTCTTTTTTGATCATGGGGGTGCTCGATCGTTCTGAATTCGTATGGATTTGCCGAATCGTTTTTGGTAACTTAGGCAATGTCACGATCAATGAGGGAAATCGCATGTCGAACGATACGAACATCCTGCCGAACGTCAGCAATTCCGGTTTGAAAGCACTGGCTACCGCCTCGCTTTCGCCGCAAGATCAATCGCAGCTTCGCGATTTATTGGCTCGGAATTCAGAGGGGAAATTATCGGATCAAGAGTCGAAGCAACTGAATCTGCTGATTGAACAAATCGATGAGCTAAACCTGCTCAAGGCCCGTGCCGCCTTCACACTTCGTCAGCAGAAAAACGCCGGTGAGTTGTGAGCGAATATGTCCCCGTCGAACTGAAGCTGATCTTCCCCCTACGGTGCCAAGGCGACGTGCATCGTCCGTCCGCCAATGATGGACCCTGTCAGTTAGAACGTTATGCTCTAAAGGAACTCAATTTTGTTAAAAATATCCTCTGCATTCAAGCAGTCGTTCATCAAGGCAAGGTAGCGAACGATGTCTCCGACGTCACTCGTCATCGGATGGCAGTAGACGATTCCCGAATGCTCAACGCCAGAAGACGCTAGTCTTAGAAAATCAGCGTCGTTAGTAAAAATAACACGAGATTCTCGCAAGGCGTATTCGAGATGTTGAATGTCTGACGCTCCGATCAGATTCGCGTCATGGTGGTCGTTGCATCAATGCATCGCCACTCCAGTCCTTTTGCGATTGCGCCAGAAACATGTTCGTCCAAGTGGAATCGGAGCATCGAGTCAAGTACCGGTCGGACGGTCAAGCTTTTTGTTTAGAATACTTGGGCCTGAAATGGCTCTAAGTTGATCTGCAAAAGTCTCGTCTTCCTTCATCTCGGCGACAATCTGTTCGCGATGATCGTATAGGTACGATAAGGCTGCGTGAACCTTAGCCAAAGTCAAATCCGGGAGACTTTCAGCAATCTGCTCCGGAGACTTCCGAAAAATCTCAGCTTGGGAATAAATGTCCTGTATTCGCACTCTCGTTCCAGAAATGTAAGCACGCTGCTGGCCAGAACGGTTTTCTCGAAGTTCGACGTGCGTTGCAACTTGTTGGTTCATCTGACCCAGTATAAGGCATTTTGAGTACCAGTGCCACGTAAAATAGTCACTCGACCTGGATGGACAGCTTCTTAATATCCAAACGTTACTCGATCGTTCTGATTTCGTATGGATTTGCCGAATGCTTTTGGTAACTTGGGCAATGTCACGGTCAATGAGGAAATTGTATGTCGAGCGAAACGAACATCCTGCCGAACGTCAGCTTCGCATGAATCGGCGACAGGTTGGCGATGTGCGGTCGCTGTGGGTTGACGCCGAGCGTCATCCGCCGCGATGAGTTCGTCGATCGTGACGCGACGCTCCGCCGTCGCGAATCACGACGGCGGAGCGTCGTGCCACACTTTGCTCTACCGCAAAAATGGAATCGGATAGCGCATTCGCTGATCTTCCCCTACGGTGTAAAGGCGACGTGGTAGTACATGATCATCGCCGCGAACCACCGAGAAAATAACCATTGCAGTGGCTACTCCCTTCCATTCACTTCTGACTATAGCCAATATGCGATAAACCTACACCGCGAAGAGCGAAAACGTCTCCGCTTTATGCGTTTTATGTCCGTTATCTCGAGCGCTTTAAATTCCAATTACGGGTGAACCAAGACAATCGCATATCCAAATATTTTTCTAAATCCAGGAGAAATTGTCTTGACGTCAATCTTAAAGACGATAAGGTAACGAGGTTAAGCGGAAAGCCCGCTACAGCGTTTTCTTTACTTATTGGGTAAAAGTAGAAAATGATAAGCTCTCAAGCTCTCAAGCTCTCAAGCCAATTCTTCTTGATTTCGCTCTTCGGAATTGGAAGATCGGGCAGTGCCTTCTGTTTCGCTATCGTAAAGGGGATAACGATTCTATGAATACGCATATTGAGAATATGTGGACGACGCCTGTTATCGTCGCATTGATGCTGTGTTCGATCGTTTCTTGGGCTTCCAAACACTTGACAGCTCAGGACACCGAAAACGATTTCGTGACTTTTGAGCTTGTTGATTGGGGAACCGGGGTGCAGGCGCATTCCCTTAACTTGGGAACGGTTCCACTTGGCACAACTAAAAGAGCTCGCGTCCTCCTGCAAAATCGAACCGGCAAACCATTGCGTTTGGTTTCCGCGAAAGTCGCTTGCTCTTGTACGGAAGCCAAAGTCCCGAAGGTTACATTAGAAAATAAAGAGACAGCAAAGCTCGAATTTTCGTTCTCGTTCCCCAACCATGCGAAATCACTCCGCGAAAGTTTTCAGGTAGATCTTTACGCTGAAGGCGCGACCGAGAGAACGCTCCTCAATTTTTTCGCGAACGTTTCCAACGTCGCGAACTTTGCGAATAATGAAATAGTTCGGACGTATCGCGAAAAGGACGCAACTGCGACTTTCGACATTCCAGTTCTTCTATCCGATCCAAAAGTCTTGAACAAATTGCGAATCGAAGCTTCGCCAGAGCTTTCGTTTTTAGATAAGCAATTACTTTCTGAAAATGGCAACGTGTTTGTCCGATGCCGCTTCTCAGACGACGCCGCTCGAAATTCAGACATATTTGGCAGGATTCAACTTTTTGGACCTTATGTAACTGATCCAAGTGTTGTTCGCTGTACTTTGCGCCGTGAATCTCGCGTCAGCATTTTGCCGAATAAGCTCACGCTCGCTCCTAGTCGCGACGAAAACCGACAGTTCATTGCAAGTGCCTTGATTCGAATTCGCTCCGCTGATTCCGGACAATCGAATACCACCGAAGACGAACTTCGAAGTGTCATTTGCGATGATCCTACTGGACGCAAACTAAACGTCGATTTCAACAAGGTTGGTGCGGGGCTGTATCGAATTCGACTAAGCGTCGACTTGAATGCGGACAAACCGCTGAAAGAAGACCGCATATTGTCGTGGAACGTTTCGTTCGGTAATGCGTCTGTCTCAATTCAAACTCCATATACATTTGCAAACTAGTATTTTGATATCCCCTAGCTCTTTTTCTGGTAACCGTTCACGTACCGGACTGAGTGGTTATCGGAAATGCTGCTACGACTAGTTGTAGCCAGGATGCTCACGAAGCCCTCTAAAGTGCATTCTTTCCAAGATATTTAGGATGGAGATCGTCAGATTCCCTTGTTTTTTCGCTTCCCCGACGTGTGAACGGTTACAAGCAGTTTAATAAGGAGATCGATGATGAAATTGTTGCGTGTTTGTGTTCTAACAGCGGTTGTCATTGTAACAATCGGATTTGGACGGGAACTTTTTCGTGCAACTTATGCCAGCGACTGTTTTGTAGAAGTCGAATCTTACTGCGACGATGTGAATACTGGAACTTGCGATGATTCGAATACTTGCTCAAACGACGGTGATAGCTGTGGTGCGTTCACGGAGCAGAATTACAGTTCGTCCGATATTATTACGACTTTGTCGGCTTCCCCAAGTGGACATGCTGCGGGTTCTGCTTCTTACCTGATATTCTGCTCGTCAACGTATCTCTGCTACTGTTCCGATAGCGGGGACGTCGACGAGAATAACAATCCTATTCTTTCCTGTTCAGAAGATTGGGATACTCGTGCGGGTCAAACAATGATCAATGCTTGGGTTGACTACGATATGCCTTGCCCCTGACGACAACGGAGATGACGGAGACGGAGTTGACGGAGACGGAGGAAATTGAGTTTCCAGCAAATAAAGTTGTCAAGAAAAAGTCGTGAGTATTTTGATTCGGACGTACGATTAACGCCGCAGTTCTTGTGGCAATGCATTTAGCGTAAATGATACATCAAATATCAAAAGAAGTTTGTCGTTTTTATGATTCGCCACTATTGCATTTTTGCCGTGCTTTTTGCTTGTGACAGTCGCTTTGCGTTATCGAATGACAATGGTGAATCAATTCACCTTGCGGCGTATGAAAATAATTTGGCCATGACGAACTATGACGTCATAATTGAGCACTGGTCGAATTCGACACCAAATGACAAGTCGGACAAGACCGCTTTTCCGTCAGTCGATCGAACGAGAAAAACACGTTTGGTAATAGATAGAGTCTTAAAAAAATGCTACTATGCAACGCGCACAACGACAATCGAAGAATTAGGGCCAAAACGTTCGTCGACAAGTTCTTCGGATTTGCGATTCTACGAGGATGGTGTTTTAATACGGCCGTTTCAAGCAACGAGTTGGCTGCCTACCGCTACGAAAAGGATGGATTTTTATTCGTTTTTATCGGAAAACCATGTTCCGCTTGTCGAACATTCGACAATGGCATATTTTCCGTACATTGTCCGAACTGGATCAAAGGATTTTGAGAATGAAATAAGAAACAACGCAACTGGTGCGAGAAATGCGACCTCGAAAATCCTTCCCGACGGAACGACCTTTATGACGACCGTCGGCGATCGAAACGGTGTGAAGCATACGCGATCATTGGTGTTTGATGTAAATTGCTTTGTACCACGAAGGCTTTCGACGGAAACCAAAAAAGGCGAGGAAATTCAGTCAAGCTATTCTCATTCAGTCGAATACGAATCGGCAAAGGGACTGTTTCGCCCTATCATGTTCAGTCTCGATCGTTCCGAAGTCGTTTCTCGGATTGATCCGAATACAAAGCAGCTGAAGAGGATTAAGATGGATGTCGTTGCAACGGTCACGGTAGAATGGCTTCAGTTCGTTGAAGCAGAGTTGCAATTTCCCGATCGAAAAAAATGCACGGCTACCTTTCCGGATGTTTTGCCACTTTTAGAGATTTCCACTCCCACTAAAATTTCGAGTCAACAAAGAACCAAGTAGAATCTCAATGAGCTTCCACCTTCTTCGATGACGGATTGTGCGAAGGCTAATCGATGATTCTCCCTTCTGCTTATGCCGATGCTCATACTCGCCGTATGTATTCCTCAAAGCGATCGTCGTCGATATTTCGGCCGCTGACGACTACGACAATATCTCCGTCGCCCTTTAGGTCGATTGATTCGGAAAGCAAAGCGGCGATGGCAATGGCGCCCGAAGGTTCAGTTCGCAATCCATGCTTTTCATAGATCCAACGCATGGCTTCTTGGGTCTTGGAGTCGGGCACGACGCAGCAACTCGAAATGCTACGACGAAGGATTGGCCAGTTGCGGACGCCGACATCGTACGACAATAAACCGTCGCAGATACTCTCGGGCTTGACAATGTTCGTTCTCGATTGCGTTTCAATGGACTGCTTAAAATCGTCTGCCCCGGCGGGCTCGACGGCGATCAGTCTCGCGTTTGGAAAGGCATCGGCGAGCGACAATGCATGGCCGGCCATCAAGCCACCTCCGCTGACCGGGCATAAAAAATGCGAAAGTGTGCGCTGTTGGCCTACCAACGACGAAGCGATTTCCAATCCTCCTACCCCGTTTCCCGCAATAACCGCGTTGTCGTCATAAGGCGAGGCTTGTACCGCATTCTCTTCGAGCGCAATCTGCTTGACCATCCGTTCGCGATCGCCCGTCTCATGATCGCGGGCGATATCGTAGGTTCGTATTTCGGCACCAAAAGAACGCGTCAATTGAAACTTGATGCGAGGAGCGTTGTCGGGCATAACGATGATGGCTCGTTTTCCATACTGGCGACAGGCGAACGCTAACCCAGATGCAAAATTCCCGGACGAGCATGCCGTCACCGCGCGATCGCCAATGGTGGCCTGATTGGAATCTACCCAATTGAGAGCTCCCAGAACCTTAAACGAACCCGAAGGCGTCCATCCGTAGTCTTTGATCCAAACGTATCTCGTCGGAGGCAGCTTCAGGGCTTGTTCGAGCGGGTACGAACGAATGAGAGGAGCTAGCGACAAATAGCGTCGTATGACCGATTCGGCTCTTCGTACATCAGCAAACGTTGCAAGTTTTAGTTCATTCATGGTGGAGGAAGCTGTCTTTCCATTCGTACGCTGTGAAATGGTATATGCACTAATGCGAATGTCCCAAGGCGTGTAATTATCCGTCTTTGTGAGCCGTCGGCGCATGCCGCGGGCCCGTCGATATACTGAGTTTTCGAGCGTTCAGCCCGACGCTAGCGCGTTCGGCTCACAACTTAGTACAGTTTCATGATATATTGTTCGAATCTCCAACACAGCCATAGGAATGCGGGATGACTCCGAGCGAGCTACTGTGCCAACTCATCTCGATTCCGAGCGTTAACCCGATGGGGCGAGTGGTCAAGGGCGATATCTACTATGAAACGCGATTGAGCGATTGGCTGGAAGCCTATTTTCAAAGCATCGGTGTTCCGTGCGAACGGATCGAAGTGTCGCAGGGTCGAGCGAACGTATTGGCGCGATATTCTTCGCCAAACTCGAAGCGGACGATTTTGCTGGACGCCCATCAGGATACTGTTCCGGTCGATGGCATGACGATCGATCCGTTTTCTCCGAAACGAGAAGGTGGAACGATTACCGGACGCGGTTCCGCCGACGTAAAAGGGGGAATGGCGACGATGCTGCACGCCTTTAGTCGGCTTGTTCGAGAGCGTCCTGCTTTGTCCCACAACGTGGTGATGTCTTGTTCGTGCGATGAAGAATCGACGTTGACGGGTATTCGCGACTTGGTGACCTACTGGCAATCGCGAAAAGGAATTTCGAAGCTGCTCTTGACGCCTCCCGATTGTGCGATCGTAGCCGAGCCGACGGATTTGCATGCCGTGGTTGCTCATCGAGGTGTGGTGAGATTCAAAGTTCACGCCCAGGGTCGAGCTTGTCATAGCAGCGATCCGACACAGGGGAAGAACGCGATTTATTCAATGGCTCGAGTGGTGCGCCGGTTAGAAGAAATCGCGTCCGAGCTATCTCGCAACGTGCCGTCGCATCCGCTCTGTGGTCAAGCTACGCTGAGTGTCGGTCGGATCGAAGGTGGTATCAGCGTGAATATTGTTCCCGATCACTGCGTGATAGAGATCGATCGCAGAATTGTTCCGGGCGAGTCACCAGCGGCGGCTTTTGCGAAGCTCAAGAAAGCAATTGCGTCGATCGGCGAAGGAATTGATTGCGACGAACCTTGGATAACCAGTCCCGCATTAGGAAATGAAAACAATGGAGCGATTGCCGATCGACTGTTAATTCAAGTTGCCAAACTGGGCCTTGTACGAAAACAAGTCGGCGTGGCCTATTGCACGAATGCATCGACGATCAGCGAGACGGGGATACCGTCGGTCGTCTTTGGTCCCGGTTCGATTGCACAAGCGCATACAGTAGACGAGTTTATCGAAGTCGATCAACTCGACAAAGCGTCAGAAGTATATTACCAGTTTTGTTGTGATGATCTGAGATAGTTTTAATTCGACTGCACTAAGATTATTCATCAGCCGAAGTGCGTTAGCACCCGGTTCGTTCGAATTGCTAGGAAACCGGACGCTAGCGCGTACCGGCTGATTTTGCAAACTGCTTTTTGTTCAAACGTTGCAAGTCTATAGAAAGAGTCGGAACTATGGAGTCGAACTACGCATTTACGACCAACTTCGCGACACTCGATTGGGTCATTGTTATCATCTACCTTATCGCGACAGTCGGGATCGGATTGATCGCCAAAAATTACATCAAGGACATGACCGATTTTGTGGTAGCTGGACGCTCGATCAAGTCGTACCTTGCCATCGCTACGATGCTCGGATCTGAGATCGGTTTAGTGACCGTAATGTATACGGCTCAAAAGGGATTCAACGGTGGATTCTCGGCGTTTCATATCGGCATCGCAGCCGGTGCGGCTTGCTTTTTGATTGGGATCAGCGGGTTCATTGTCGTTCCGCTGCGGAAGACGGGCGTCATGACGATACCGGAATACTACGAAATGCGATTTGGACGTGGCGTTCGTATTGTAGGTGGAGCCATCATGGTGACCGCCGGGATTATGAACATGGGGATGTTTTTGAAAGCCTCGGCAATTTTCTTGACAGAATTGACGGGCATGGCGGACCCGGTCTCGTTGAACTGGGTGATGACAATTTTAACTGCGATCGTACTCGTCTATACGATCATTGGTGGGATGGTATCCGTTGTGATCACCGACTATGTCCAGTTCGTGCTGTTAGCCTTTGCGATGCTAGGAGTTAGCCTATTGGGGATCTACCAGATTGGCTGGGAACCGCTTGTCGAAACGGTGAAGACAGTTCATGGTGCGCCAGGTTTTGATCCGCTGAATCAAGATGGCTTTGGAATTACATACGTCGTTTGGATGTTTTTTACCTTCGGTCTAGTTTCATGCGGCGTTTGGCCGACGGCGGTTGCGAGAGTGCTTGCGGCTGAGAATGAACGTGTCGTTCGTCATCTCTTTGTTTGGTCGTCGATCGGATTCATGACGCGATTTATTATCCCTCAGTTTTTAGGAATCTGTGCCTTGGCGTGGTTGGCTAAGTTAGGACCGACGACCGGTTATTTTACGGCCGAGGGTTTGCTGACAAGCAATTCGGACGAAACATTGAAAGCGATGCCAAGGTACTTAGCATGGGCGATACCAAGCGGTGGAATTGGGCTGTTCGCCGCTGGCATGTTAGCTGCTATGATGTCGACGCATTGCAGCTATTTGCTGTGTTGGGCTACGTCGATCGTCGAAGACGTCGTGAATCCAATGATGAACGGAAAGTTGACGATGCAATGGCGCATGTTCTTAACCAGATCGATGATCTTCTTAGTAGGCGTCTTCCTATTGGCTTGGAGTATTTGGTATCCGATGGAGCAGGATCTGCTTGACTATCTTGCAGTCAGCGCTGGGATCTACGCTACTGGCGCAGTTGCCTTGCTCGTGTTGGGTTTATACTGGGCGGGAGCGAGTCGAGTCGGTGCTTATTGGGCTTTGTTTTCCGGACTATTCGCGATCGTCGGATTGACGCCTGTTCGCAAGTTTTTGCATATCACCAACGCCGAACTTGGTTTAGAAATCAACGAAGCCCAGATCGGATTGGGAACGACGGCATTGGCGGTCGCCGCGATGGTCGTAGGATCACTTTTGTTTCCTGACCGAACGGAGAAGTCATGATTGAAACATGGGAGACGATTTGGTTTTGGACGCTTATCATAGTGCTGACGGTGTTTGGGGTACTCACCATTGTTGTCGGGATCGGCGGCTACTTCGATGTAAAAACGCTGCTGCGCTCGATGAACGAACGCCACCAAGACACGGATGACTTGTCGTAGCGTTTCCAACGTCGGGCCCCGCAGCTAGCCTGGATTATTCATAACCCGACGCGTTAGCGGGGAATTCGAGTAAATCCCTCGCTAACGCGTCGGGTTACGAAATACGCACTTTTTTTGGAATAGATTTCGTAAGCGAAAATGTATCATCGTGTTAGAACGATTCCAAGTTTTCCCATGAATTATCTAGGCAAGCACCGTCGGCTCACGACTTCAACAATCCGCTAGCAGCCCAAATGCCTACGATTCCTTCGCGGTCCCGATGCGCATTCCGTAGAACGAATACCATACGGCACAGCATCCTAGAACCAGGAAGAGTGTTGCGAGACCACAGATTAACCACGGAGCTTGCTCGCGCGAATTGTGGCGCAACACTTCGGCGACTTCGACGGCTAATAAACCGAACAAAGTGGTGAACTTAATCACGGGGTTCAAAGCTACCGAACATGTGTCCTTGAAGGGATCGCCAACGGTATCGCCGACTACCGTTGCGTCGTGCAAAGGAGTCCCTTTCATCTTGAGATTGACTTCGACAATCTTCTTCGCATTGTCCCACGCTCCACCTGCGTTGGCCATGAAGATTGCTTGATAGAGTCCTGAAATGGCAATCGACATCAGATAGCCGATAAAAAAGAAAGGCTCGACGAAAGCGCAACCCAGCGTCAAGAAAAACAAGGCTAAGAAGATGACGAACATTCCGCGTTGCGCATAGGTTGTGCAAATGGCAACGACCTTTTTGCTGTCTTCGACCGAGGCCCTGGCAGCACCATCTAATCGCATGTGCTCTTTAATAAACTGGACGGCGCGATAAGCACCTGTCGTTACCGCCTGCATCGAAGCACCTGTGAACCAATAAACCATCGCACCGCCGGAGATCAAACCGAGGACAAACGGCGCGTGCAAGAGCGAAAGCTTTTCTTTATCGACAGTCAATCCGTGCGTCAAATGCATGATGATCGAGAAAATCATCGTCGTCGCACCGACCACGGCCGTACCGATCAACACCGGTTTAGCAGTCGCCTTGAATGTGTTTCCAGTTCCGTCATTTTCTTCGAGCAGTTCTTTGGCGATCTTGAAATTCGGTTGGATATTAAAGTCTCGCTGCAACGTCGCTTCGATATTCGGAACATCTTCGATCAACGACAATTCATAAACCGACTGCGCATTGTCGGTGACCGGGCCATACGAATCGACAGCGATCGTGACCGGCCCCATCCCTAAAAATCCGAAAGCGACTAGTCCAAACGCAAAGACGGCTGGCGCGACCATCAGATTTGCTAAACCAAGCGTCGAAATGCCGTAGGCGATCGACATGAGCCCGACGATTCCAATACCGAGCCAAAAGCACGAAAAATTCCCGGCGACAAGTCCAGAAAGAATATTCAACGACGCGCCACCTTCGCGGGAAGATGTCACGACTTCTGAAACATGCTTCGAGTTTGTTGACGTAAAGACTTTTACTAACTCGGGAATTAAGGCCCCGGCGATCGTTCCGCACGAAATGATTGTCGAAAGTTTCCACCACAGCGACGTATCATCGAGAAGCGAAGGGACGATTAGCCACGAGACTAGGTAAGTTGCGATGATGGAAATGATCGAAGTCAACCAAACCAGTCGCGTCAGCGGCATTTCAAAATTCATCTTGATTGCATTGACATACTTCGAATACGTCCAGGCTTCGTTGATATAGTAGGAAGCTGCCGAAGCGATGACCATCATGACACGCATCACAAAGATCCAAACCAATAACTGAACTTGGAGATTCTGATATTCGGCACCGGCAGTTTGTGGGTTGATCGCCAAAAGAATGAAGGAAATTAAGGCTACACCGGTAACACCATAAGTTTCGAAGCCGTCGGCGCTTGGACCGACGGAATCCCCTGCATTGTCGCCAACGCAGTCGGCGATCACGCCAGGATTTCGAGCGTCATCTTCGTCGATTTTGAAGACGATCTTCATCAAGTCAGCACCGATGTCGGCAATCTTCGTAAAAATGCCACCCGCAATTCGAAGGGCGGCGGCTCCGAGACTTTCGCCAATTGCAAAGCCGATAAAGCATGGCCCGGCATATTCGCCAGGCACAAACAACAGGATGCAAAGCATGATCAACAATTCGACACTGATCAGCATCATCCCGATGCTCATCCCTGCTTGTAGCGGGATGGCGTAGACCGGATACGGTAAACCTTTTAGAGACGCAAAGGCGGTTCGAGAATTGGCAAACGTATTGACGCGAATTCCAAACCAAGCGACAGCGTAACTTCCCAGAATTCCAACGACGCTGAATGCAACAATGATGCCGACCCTAAACGGTTCGAAGTGAAGCAATCCGTAGAAATGGAACACGATCACCGAGGCGATAATGACCCACAACAATGCGATGAAAGCACCCTGTTTAAGAAGGTACGTTTTACAGGTTGCATAGATAAGCTCGGATACTTCGAGCATCGATGAATGAACGGGCAATGCCTGGAGCTTACGATAGATCTGAAGTCCGAATCCCAAGCCAAGAGCGGAAACGACCAATCCGACATACAAAAGCTGGGAACCGGTGAAACCGCCGATAAACTTGACCTGATTCAAGTCTGGAAGCACCATGCTGGCTTCACCCCCGGCGGGAGGTTTTACAGGCGCGTTTGCAATTCCCGACGCCGCCTGAGCAATTGCAGAAGTCGGGGTGGTTTCTTGGCTGAATCCTACGGACGTAGAAAAGCAAACTAGGGCAAAAGCGCCGAAAGCTGCCGTCAAATGGCGACGAAGTTGAACAGAAAATAGCATCTCGAGTTACTGCCTCGTGAAGAAAGGGGAATGGGGGCAAGCCACCAAAGCTTGCAACGGTTTTATAGATTAAGCAGACGCACTGGCCGCGTACACCCCGGAATCGACTTTTTCGGCAAGATAAACCGCCTTTATTTGCTTTTAACCCAAAGTTGCGTCCGTCTGAAGCCTAACCATGCGTTGATAGAGACCTTCCTCGGCGAGCAGCGATTGATGGGTACCGCTTTGGATAATCGTTCCTTCATCGAGAACCCAAATCTGGTCGGCCGTCGCAACCGTGCTCAATCGATGAGCGATGACGAAGGAAGTTCGATTTTGGCGCAATCGCTCTAAGCTTTTCTGGATAAGTCGTTCGCTTTCGCTGTCGAGGTTACTTGTCGCTTCGTCCAGAATAAGAATTTTAGGATCCGCCAAAATGGCTCGCGCGATTGCCAGCCGTTGACGCTGCCCACCGCTGAGTTTCACGCCGCGCTCTCCGATCAGGCTGTCGAAGGAATGTGGAAGTTTCTCGATGAACTCCGAGGCGGCGGCAACCGCTGCCGCTTCTTGAATGTCGTTTCGAGAAGCACCGCGTCTCCCAAAAGCAATATTCTCGGCAATGCTGCCGTCGAACAGAAATACGTCTTGCTCGACCACGCCCAGTAGCCTTCGATAGCTGTGCAGTTCCAGTTCGCGAAGATCCTGTCCGTCCAGAAGAATGCGACCTTCGTCAGGATCGTAGAACCGAGCGATCAAGTTGCATAACGTCGTCTTTCCTGCCCCGCTTCGTCCCACTAAGGCAATCGTTTGATTCGGTTCGATCGTCATCGAAATGTTTTTCAAGACCCATACGTCGCTACCTGGATATTTGAAGCTAACGTTTTCGAGTTTCATGGCACCTTGAACCTCTGATTGACTCAAGCGACGCGCGTCGGAACGGTCGGGTAGCTCGGTCGGACTTTCCAAAACATCCAGGATGCGATCGAGACCCGCCAGGTTATTCTGGAATTGTACAGCGCTTCCAGTCAACGTTGCCAGCGGTCCAAGGAGCATCGTGAGGTAGACCAAAAACATCATCAATTCGCCGAGAGTCAGTTCTCCTTGAAGAATTTGCCAGCCGCCATAGAGCAACAGTACGGTCGATGAAAGCGGAATTAGTACTTCCCAAATCAGTTCAATAATCCGAGTTCGCCACCAAACCATGAGTTGCTGCCGGACCAGCAGATGATTGCCCTGAACGAATCGATTGGTTTCCGTCTGTTGCCTGGCAAAGGTTCGCACGACGCGAATACCGCCAAACGATTCCGTAGTCGTCGAGTCAACGCCCTGTCGTTGCTGACGTACATCTCGAAACAATGGTCGAATCGAATAGATATACCAACGATGCGAAAAATAGACGATCGGAAGCAAGAGCACGCCTGCAGCGAGCAATCGCCAATCGACGAATACGAGAATGACCAAGCTGCCGGACAATTGCACGATCGCTTGAGACGGGTTGTAAAGCATACTAAAAATAAGATCTGCGACTCCCCCAGCATCTTCCCGTAACATGCTCGTTGCACCGCCGCTTTTCAATGTGTAGATCCGATGAAGCGGTAGATGAAGGATGTGCTTGAAGACGCGTCTTCGAATCATCACCGCCGCCTGATTGACCGCTTGCGTGGAAACCCAGCGACCCCAAAGCCGAATTACGGTTTGAAACATTGCGATCAAAATCGCGATTCCAGCAACCGCCCCCAACAGTCGCATCCCCGTCAAATCGCCAAAGCATTTTGTCAAGAGTGGACTGAGCGGCAATGGAGGAACGGTCAATACCGAATCGATAGCGACCTTGGTCGCAAGAGGCGGAACGAGACTTAGCAACGTCGAAATGGTGAGCGTCGCAAGGCCGAACAACACCTTACCGCGAAAGCCTTGCAGCAATCCCCAAAAAGCAGTCAAAAGCTTCCAGGAAGATCGATGAGATCGTTCAAGGGTGTCGGTACGAGCCTGACTATGGAAATCGCCATGTTGTCCGCGAACCGGTATTGATTCGCGCCGCCGAACTTGAACCTCTTTGAGGTACTCTTGGAATCTTCGGCGGCTCGATGTTTTTGACATAAATTTAAGGCCGCCTTTGTTCGACTGTCCCAATTTGCGTAATTTTCCGTATTTGTGAGCCGTCGGCGCTGGCCGCGGGCCATCGATGAGCGGTGTTTCCAAGCGATCGGCGCGACGCTAGCGCGTTCGGCTCACGACTTCGTAGAGTTGAAAAAGCGTCCTCGCTTAATTTCATGCCTAACTGCTCGCACTACGATAGCTCAAGAGCGCACGCTTAAACACCCATCGACTTGCGAACCAGGCTATAACGGTCGCCACGATTGCAAAGCATGCAATCCACCAATCCTGATTCGCCATCGGAACCACCGGTTGCGCGAGAACACGCGCCGGTACGTTGATGACGACCAAGACCGGTATGATGAATGTGAATACCGTCCACAATGGCAAGCCCCATCCAGGGCGATAGATATCGCTCGGATAGCGAGAAAAATTGGTAATATAAAACCAAAAATCATACAGGCTTTGATTGCGACCCAGCCAGATACTGGTTGCTGCTAGGCACATCATCAAGCTGTAAAGCATCACGACACCGCAGCCGACAAATAAGAGATAAAGTGGGACGGTATACCAACTGAAATGCCATTCTGGCGACGACCGCCACGGCAATGTCTGAAGAGCATATGCAAGCAGCATGCATCCGACAACGAGATTCGAGAGTGCCGACCAATGGATTTTTCGAAAGGAGACAAGAAACTGGGTGTCAATCGGTTTAAGCAAGGCAAAGTCGAGACCGCCGGTGCGAATCAGTTCGCTAAATTCTTCAGCGTTGGGCATCAAAAAAGCTTGAATGATCGCATTGATGATCCACGTTGTTCCGAGAAAGATAAAGAACTCGGGCTTCCGCCAACCGCTTTCCAGTCCGATCGAATCGGTATGTTGAAAAATTAAAACGTAGAAGCCAATATTCATCAGCGTCCAACACGTGCTCGATAAGCAATCGAGAAAAAAATTGGTTCGAAAGGTCATCTCGCGAATCAAGCTATTGCGCGCGAATGTCAGCCAGACCTTTAGATAGGACGGATGCTTCATAGTAGGTGTTTGCTCGACTAGATTCCGTTCCAACTCATCCTCCATATCCGCTATATCGGCGAAGACCTGCCGAATAAAGATATCGCGACAATACCATAAACCCGATCGTCCAACCGAAGAGAACGGCCATGTCCAACCAAAGCTGAGCACCTTGAACTTTGCCGAGAAAAACGGCGGCAGGAAAATAGGCCAAGTATTTCAGCGGCAAATACTGAACGATCGATAGCCATGGCTCGGGCAAAATATCTAATGGGAACATGTGGCCTGAAAGAAAGAAGCTGAAAAGCATGTAGACGAACAGCAGCGATGAGATCTCCATAAACCAAAATCCTGCCAGACCGATACAAGCTTCGAGAAAGAATCCTAGAACGAAACTCATCAGCAACGAAAGGATGAAGGCGAGGAATTGCATTCCACTGGGAAACCCGTCCGTAAAAAAGCTGCGGCACAGAAAGAAGACCAGTGCGAACGGAAGCGTTGCGACGGAGTAATAGGCAAGTTTATGGGCTACCCGCGACAAGAGTAGATAGCCGATCAAATCGACAGGTTGCACCAAGAAGCGTTTGATCTCTCCTTCGCGGATCTGCCGAGCAATATTCGATGCGAGACCCGGCATGCTTGAAAATGCTCGCCCCAACATCGTAAGCAGGTAATAGGCCACCATGTCTGGAAACGTATAACCGACCAAGGTTGCCTTTTCGGGCTGCGTTGGATTGATCGATTGAAAGATGGCCCACCACAGAAATATCTGCGTGATGATAGGCAGGAATCGCATCAGCGTTCCAAGAGCAAAATCACCGCGATAGACAAGCCGTTCTTCGAGCGATATCCGAAGGATCGTCACCCATATCGACAATCGATCGATTAAGCGTGGCATGAACGCGAGTACCTTTGAAGTTCCTGTCATATGCAAATTTTTCGATCGATTCCCTTATATTCGACTCGTTTAAACCGTGTATTTCCGCATCAATATCCGATACTTTGGTTCCATTGGCTAGCCTGAATTATTCTTAACCCGACGCGTAAGCGAGGGATTTGAGCAATTTCCTCGCTTACGCGTCGGGTTACGAAATACAGCGTCCGATTTCCCAGCAATAAATGTGAACCGGGTGCTAACGCACTCCGACGGATGAATCATCCTGGCTAGCGCCATCGGCTCAATCACTGATGCGTAATGGTTATATACTGACTTGTCGGAATAATCTGGCGATGACTTCTTCTAGCGGTGGATCTTCGACGGCCACGTCGTTGATCACGTAATCGTCGAGCACTCCTGCAAGTGTCGCAGAGATTTTTGCTCGCTCGCATTTCAATCTAACGCGTGGCAGTTCGATCGATTGAATTTCACCGTATCGTTCAAGACCTTCGGCACCCTGCCCTTCGGCGAGTACCAGTGTAACGACCTTTGTGCCACTGAACTTATCGATAATCCCAGACAAGGATCCATCGTATTGTACTTGTCCTTGCGCGATCACGACGACGCGTTTGCAAAGGGCGGCAACATCCTTCATGTAGTGGCTCGTGAGCATAATCGTGATCTTGCGTTCGGCCTGATAAAAACGCAGAAACTGTTGGATGTTGTGCTGGGCAATGACATCCAATCCGATCGTTGGCTCATCGAGAAACAAAACCTCGGGCGAATGAAGGAGTGCCGCGATCAATTCCATCTTCATGCGTTCACCCAACGATAGTTCGCGCACCGGGCGTCCGAGCAAATCCTTGACCGCCAGCAGATCGGTTAGCTCGTCGATCGATCGACGAAATTCAATAGCGTCGATCGAATAAATCTGTTGGTGCAAGCGGAACGATTCCTGTGCTGGCAAATCCCACCACAATTGATTCTTCTGTCCCATGACCAAAGCGAATCGACGACGATAATCGAGGCTTCGTTCCCAGGGAACATATCCCATCACCGTTGCTGATCCCGAAGTCGGGTAGATGACGCCCGACAGCAGTTTAAGTGTCGTCGTCTTGCCCGCGCCGTTGGGTCCTAAAAAGGCGACGAATTCACCTTGTTCGACTTGAAGATTGATCGACCGAACAGCATCGACGGTTCGATATTCGCGTTTAAAGAGCCCTTGAACGGCCGCTTTAATTCCTTCTTTCTTCTGATAGACACGATAGGATTTGACGAGATTCTTGATTTCGATGATCGACATAAATGGAATTCTTGGTTTTAGCTCGGTGCCTTCACGGCACTTTGCTCAAGCGTACTGGACATTTTAGATGGCTGATAACAAGTGGGACTACGACTTCTTCGTCGGGACTTTCTGAGACACATTCGATCAGCCATTGAATGCGAATCAGCGTCCCTTCTAAACTGATGGGACCGCGAGGAAGTTGCCATTGAAAAGCTTGCGTGCCCGTGGGAGAACTGGGCGTCCAAGTCTGTTGGATTGACGACTCGCCATCTTCATCGCCTTTGCCTTCCGTCGACCAAGACAAACTGGCCGAAATGGACCGAGGAGTTTTTGAAAGCTCCCAAACGATACGTCCTGATAAAACATTTCCAGGGCGGAAGTTCAACGAATCGCCATCCGTTTCAACTTTAAGCATGGTTGACTCCGTCACCCTTGGGCGGGTAAATCGTGATCGCGAACGTGTCGTTGATGTCAGGCCAAAATCGGATTTTTCCATGAACTTGGATTTGCCACGAGATCGAATTGCGACCGCTCTCGAAGCTGTGCATGGTGTCCTCGGGCAACCGAGCCAGACTGAAGCCACTGTCAATTTCGGATCGTTCCTTCGTTTGCACGATGGTTTGTTTGAAGAAAATGCTTTTATCAGTCCGAGTCGTCGTGCCTTGGCGATAGGTGGCGGATTCGGACCCTTCCAAAAGGATCGATAGCTCCGAGATACTCGCGGCATTCCCCTGATGAAGCCAACTGATTTCGAATTCGCTACCCGGATAGAGGTTGCGTTGGCTACAAACGACAATGGTGCGTGGATTCCAAATCTGCAATGTGCTGTAGATTGCGAACAGCAAAACCGCGATTCCGATCAGGAAAAATACCGCTAGGAAGAGGGCCGGGAATAAGTTGAAATCCTTCAGGACAAAATAGCCGACAATCCATGTGATGCCATTCCATATGATGGCGAAAAACCAGCTTCCAATAGCCGTCCCAACGCGAGAGCCTTTCGCCGAGAGCGGCAACGGTTCGTCAGGTCCTTCGTCTTCAACGGGGCATGTGCTGCTATCAAAATCATACTGCGGCTGACTGTCGGTTCGACCGTCGAAAGTGTCGCTTTTAGTCGACGAACGATTGGAAGAACGCGTAGACAAGATTTGTCGGGACGGTGTTTCATGCGTCGTTGACTTGCGTTTTTTTCCCGAGCGAGTAGCAATTCCAGCATACATGCCGACAGCTCCCACAAGGCCAAATATCCCGCCGACCAGCGCGGCTATCCAAGTGAACGGTGCGGGCTGCCTAAGTAGCACGGCATCGTTGGGATTCTTCGGATTGACGAAGCAAACATATTCGCCCCCCACTTCGAACGGGGCGATAGCGAGTTCGATCGGTCTTCGACTCCCTGTTGATCCGATGCCGAACCAAAATTTTTCACTGGTATATCGATGACCATCGACTGTGTAGTCGAAAACGACTTCGGGAGAATACGTATCATCATCCCCTGAATGGACTTTAATTTCGATCTGTCGTATGACACAAGGTGTTTGCGTCCAAGTTTGCGAGAAACTTACTTTTAGTGCTGGGCCAATGGCCATCGCCCAGACAACGCCTATACCGACAGCAAAAAAAATGGAAAAAAAGATAACGAGGAAACAGCCACCGAAGTTTGCATTTTTTGACTTTCGCGGTGGCATTCGCTATTCCTTTGAATCGATGGAGACCACGCGACGTCCGTCGGATGACACTCGTATCCGTCCGTTTGCAATCGATTGCAACGCCTCGGGCAATGCTTCGCATTCTACCGCGAAGACGCGTTGCTGGAGCGATTCGGCAGTGTCGTTATCCAGGACTGGGCAGCCTCGCTGTAGGATCACAGGACCGTGATCATAATGGTCGTCGACAAAATGAACGGTACATCCGCTCAGTTTGACGCCGTAGTCGACCGCCGCCTGGTGAACCTTGAGTCCGTAAAAGCCATGTCCGCTGAAGGCCGGAATGAGCGACGGGTGGATATTCACGACTCGATTTTGAAAATCGGCTGGAATGAGTAGATGTTGCAGAAATCCGCCCATCACTACGATCGAGGCTCCTAAACGGCGTATCGGATCAAAAATGGCGTCGCGGTAGTCTTCGGGTGTTGCGTAGTCTTTCCGACCAATGACGAGGCTCGGGATATTTGCTGATTTAGCAAAGGCAAGCCCGCCCGCATTCTTTTTCGAACTGATGACCAGGCGAATATCTACCGGCAGATCGGCTTGTTCGATCCGATCGATGAGGTTTTTGAGGGTCGTCCCACCTCCCGAGATGAGTACAGCAATCGGAAGAAGTGTTGCGGATTTTTCGAAACTCATTGAGGTAACCCACAAATGCCGGAAACGAACCGGTGGCAAGTACCGCAACTCGCTCGCTCCGTTCGACTAAAACTGCAACGTATTTTCGGGACAAATGCCTAGCTATAAAGCTGGATGGCTTTGACGATCGCTTCAAGTTCATTGGGAACGGCGATAGCTCGGTTAGCAAACGAAGCTCGAGAAACGCCGCGGCTTCCTAATACTTCGTTGAACTTCTCTTGGTCCGTTGTATGGTAAGCGACAGTCGCTGTCGGATCCTTCAATTGGTGCCCCGTCAAGATACAAACAACGCGTTCGTCGGGTCCGATGATGCCTTCTTGGCGAAGCAAACGTGCTCCGGCCACACTTGCAGCACTGGCTGGCTCGCAACCGATTCCACCGGCACCGACCTGAGCTTTGGCGTCCAAGATTTCTTGGTCGTCGACTTTGCGAACCACACCGTTGCAGAAATCGAGAGCTCGAAGACACTTATTTAAATTGACGGGTCGATTGATCTCGATCGCGCTGGCAATCGTATCGGCCTTGGCACCCCGCTTGTCAAGTTCGTCATAGTAATGACATGCCACTTCCAAATTGGACTGACCGTCATTCCATCGCAAGTTTCGGCTGTTATACAGAACGTCTAAGGTATCAGCACCCGCCGCATTGATGACCGCCAGCCGCGGAATGCGATCGATCAAGCCAAGTTTTTTGAGTTCGGAAAAGGCTTTTCCGAAAGCACTGCTGTTTCCGAGATTCCCACCCGGAACCACGATCCAATCGGGCGCTTCCCATTGGAGGGCTTCGAGAACGCGGAACATGATGGTCTTTTGCCCTTCGAGTCGGAATGGATTGACACTGTTGACTAGATATATCCCCATGTCGCGTGAAATTTCCTGAACGCGAGCCATCGCATCGTCGAAGTCACCAGCGATTTGGACCGTTAGAGCACCATACTCGAGCGCTTGCGAAAGTTTCCCGTACGATATCTTGCCGGTTCCGATAAAGATGACCGCTTTCATCAGTTGCGTAACGGCGCAGTACATCGCCAGCGATGCACTCGTGTTGCCCGTCGAAGCGCAAGCGGCACGTTTTGCACCGACCATCAAGGCATGCGTAAACGCAGCGCACATTCCGTTGTCTTTGAACGAGCCCGAAGGATTCATCCCTTCGTATTGAAGATATAACTTCCCTTGTTGAACTCCGACATACCGCGCGACAGCGTTGGCTTGTTGAAGTATCGTTTGTCCTTCGCCGACGGTGACGACTTTGTCAGGCGGCGCAAAGGGTAGCAATTCATGAAATCGCCAGACGCCGCTAAATCGCATCGGCTCGTTCCGACGGCTCCACATCTGCTGGAAATCGGAAAGTTTTTTTGGAACAGCGACACGGTCCCATTCGTAATCCACATCGACCAAATTGCTGCATTTAGGGCATTTTGTCAGAATCTGCTGGACGTCAAAGGTCGCCGCGCAGCTTGGGTTAATGCATTTCTGGAATGCCAGGCTGGCCCGCGGGTCGACGGGTGCGTGTGATTTCGTTGCCAAAGCTGAAGATTCCATCATGGCCCCATTTTAGCAACACTTTCGAAAAATGGACCCCGGCATTTCAGCCATTCTTTTCCGAATTCAATCCCACATAGACGGACTATTCCGATCATTCCGCTTCGGACGAGAGGAGGTAGAATAGATAGCATGACGAAATCGCTAAGCATTTTTCAACTCACGTCGGGGCTTTGGTCGCGATCGGCTGTTTTAGCCGTTGTCGCAATTTCGAGCGGTATGCATTCGAGTTTCATCGCCGGTCCGTCCCGAGTCCTTTCTCAAGATTCGACGGCGTTAGGCGCCTGGGCCGATCTCAAGATTACTTTCATATATGACGCATCGGAAGCCCCGCTTCGCAAACGATTTGTTCCGCTAGACGATCCAACTTGCATGCCGGAAAATTTGATGCCTCTATCGGAAGCAATGATCGTGGATCGCGAAACGAAGGGGATCAAGAATATGGTGATGTACCTTGACCCCAAGAAGTCCGAGGGGATCGCACGCAATGTTTACCCTGCCCTTCAGATGCCGCCGCTTGCGCCTGCCGTTTTGGATATTCGCGGTTGCGGTTTTGAACCGCACATTTTTAGTTCGCGAGTTGGCCAGACAATTCGGCTGACCAATTCCGATGATTACGGTCACAATCCAAATTTCGTATTCTTCGCAAACGGATTGGAGTCGCGGATGCATCCGCCAGGTCACTCCATCAATATCGATTTGAAATTAAGCGAGAAAGCTCCCACGCCGATTCACTGCAGTATCCATCCGTGGATGCGAGCTTATGTGCTCGTCTTCGACCATCCTTATTCTGGGATTAGCGATGAAAAAGGGGTGCTGAAAATCGAGAAATTACCAGCCAGAAAGCCGATTACCTTCAAGATTTGGCACGAAAGCATGGAGCGTTCCATCGCACAAGTTCAGATGGAATTCAAGCCGAAACAATGGCCCAAAGGGATCGTTGAATGGACTCTCGAACCGGGTTTAAACGATTTTGGCATCGTAAAAATTAAACCCGATCAGTTCAAACCGTAGACGATTCCGCTCGATTTGAATAGGATATTCTGCTGTCCTTGATAGAAGGCATATACTATCCGTTACGAATTAAAAATGCCCGCCAAGAGTTGCGGGCTCCCGCCTAACTGGAGATTGTTATTGATGTTATCCATACGTTCCGTTGTAACTCAATCGAAAAAAATTGCTTTCGCATCGAGTCTCGCTTTGCTTTTCACGTCGTTACCTTTCACGTCGTCAACCAAGGCGCAAGAATGGGCCGATCTGCAGCTTACCTTTGTCTATGATGCGGCGGCCGCACCTGCGCGTGGAACGGTCGACATGTCGCGAGATCCCGCTTGCGTACAAGGGCACCCAACGCCGCCGCTTTCAGAAGAACTGATCGTCGATTCGGCGACGAAGGGGATTATGAATATCGCGTTTTATACCGACACGAAAAAATCGGGACTTGAAGCCAAGGATGTTCATCCAGATCTCGCGAAGCCACCGGCCAAGCCGGTTGCCTTAGACAACAACAAATGCGTCTTCAACCCGCACGTTTTTGCCGTTCAACCAGGACAATCGATTAACGTTCTGAATTCGGATCAGACAGGGCACAATGCGAATTTCGGATTCTTTTCCAACAATGCTATCAACGTGACGATACCCGTCGGTGGATCGAAAGAAATCAAAGTCGACAAAGGCGAGCGAGCTCCAACGCCGGTGATGTGCAACATTCATCCCTGGATGACCGCGCATATCTTGATTTTCGATCTACCCTACGCTGGCGTGAGCGATGCCAAGGGAGTTCTTAAGATTGAAAAACTCCCGGCTGGTAAGCCGATTACGTTTAAGGTTTGGCATGAGAATATGGACAAGTCAATCGACCAAGTTACGTTCGGTGGCAAAGAGGTCGCATGGACGAAAGGGAACGTCGAACTAACGCTTAAGCCCGGCATGAACGATCTCGGAGTAGTCAAGATCAAGCCCGACGAGTTTAAGAACAAGTAAGCGATCACTCATCAACATCTGAGCGGATTGGCGCTAGCCACCGGTTCTTCGAAATGTCAAATACCAGCGGGTGAAAGCCCGCTGTTTTATATTACGCACGTCTTGTCCCCACGACTAACCAGCATGACAGCCGACTCAACGTCCAACGAAAAGACCGATATCTCGATTCGAGATTTCCAGAAGCTGATCCATCGCATGTATTTCGAAAAGGATGTTGCACGCGGCATTGATGGTACCTTCTTATGGCTCATGGAAGAGATCGGCGAACTAGCTACAGCCTTGCGAACTAAGAACGACTTGGCCAATCTTCACGAAGAGTTCGCCGACGTCATCGCCTGGTTGACGACGATTGCCAACGTCGCCGGAGTCGATCTTTGCAAAGCGCTAGAAGATAAATACGGTTCCGGATGCCCAGGCTGCCATCGCTTCGATTGTACTTGCCCGATTTCGGAAAAGCCTTGAATGCGAAACAACGTTCGTCCGCTCAAGTCGCTTGTGTCCCTTTCCCTTCTTACGTCCCTTTCGTCCTTTCTGTCACTTACGTCCCTTGTCCTTTCCCAAGCCCCCACCCCCACAAAACTCGACGGCTACGAACTAACCTTCCCAGCCATGGGGTCGACGATTACCCTCAACGCCTACTCTGACAGCGAAGCAAAAATCGAACGCGCCTTTGGGGCCGTCCGAATCGAAATCGACCGATTGGTCGCCATCTTGAGCGACTACGAGCCCGATAGCGAATTGAATCGGAATCATCGTCAAGCAACCCAAACAAACTCGATTTCGGAAGAGCTCTTCCAAGTTCTCAAAGCCAGCGAAGAATGGTTCAATCACTCCGATGGTGCCTTCGATGCAGCGATTGGCAATCTAACCCGTCGATGGCGCGAAGCAAGAAAACTTGGCGAGCTACCGAGCCAAACTGAAATCGACGAAGCGATGCGGCACTCGGGGTGGCAAAAAATCGAACTGAATAAGACGGAACGGACGCTGACGTTGCTTGATCCAGAGGTTCGAATCGATTTAGGTGGAATCGCAGCAGGTTACATCGTCGATCGAGCGTTCGAAGTTTTGCTCGCTCATGGTTTGAAACAAGTGCTAGTCAACGATGGCGGAGACATTCGATGTGGAGAATCGCCGCCGGGACGCGAAGGATGGCGAATCGAAATAGCCTCGATCGGTTCAACGAACATCGACAAGCTGGCCGCTAATTCGATCCAGAAAAAAGCGAAACCGAAACCAAGATCGCAAATCGACAAACTTCCACCGCTTCGTCGGATTTATCTGAAGAATGCAGCGATCACGACTTCGGGTGATCTTTGGCAATTTATCGAAATCGACGGGCAGCGCCGCAGTCACATTCTCGATCCGCGAACTGGCTATGGTGTCCCCGGTCCGGCTGCCGTTGTTTTGATTGCTCCAACATGCATCGAAGCGGATGCCGGGGCTACAACCTTGAGTGTCCTCGGGCCAACTCGTGGACTCGAATTGATAACGAAGTATCCTGGCTATGAAGCGCTCATGGCAAGTCGACCATCGAGCGACGGGTCGATCGTCTCGACGGTTACCTCTGGCTTTCCTATCGGAATTTTCCAGGCCGCTCCTGACGCTTCGCATTGAGCTTACAATACTGATCCAAACGACTTCGAAACCATTTTTTAGATCAGGACGGCAACGGGCAAATGTCTGACGACAAAAATCCATCGACCGACATGGAAGAATCCGAAGCGTCGTCCGACGGTTCGGTTCGAGCGGTGCGATACGAGTACTCACCGGATTTGCCGGGAATCCTAACGCATATCAATGCGTCGATCCTAATCACAACGTATCAAGCCGGTAAGTTGCTCGTCTTAGGGGCGCACGAAGGAAAGCTAAAGATATCGTTTTTGGATTACGATCAGCCGATGGGCGTCGCCGTTCGCAACGATCGGATTGCCCTCGGTACCCGCCGACAGATTCATTTTCTTGTACCCGCTCACGAAACATTGGGGCCGCCGTCGACTACTCGAATCAACGATGGCTGCTACGTGCCGCGATCGAGTTTTTATACGGGAAGCATTCATGGCCATGATCTCGCGTGGGGTAACGATGGTCTTTGGGTTGTCAATACGCTATTTTCCTGCCTCACGACATTGCACGAAGCCTATAGTTTTATTCCGCAATGGCGTCCGAAGTTCATCTCGCAACTGATCGATCAAGATCGTTGCCATTTGAATGGTCTGGCCATGGAGAACGGTCAGCCCAAATATGTGACTGCGATGGCCGAGTCGAATGAAGCTGCCGGTTGGCGACCCACCAAAGCAACTAGCGGCGTTGTCATCGATGTTCCAAGCGGTGAGACGATCAGCCGCGACTATTCGATGCCGCATTCTCCTCGAATACACCAAGGGAAACTTTGGTTACTCAATTCGGGCTGCGGTACGTTTGGCCATGTCGATCGAGCAACGGGTAAGTACGAATCGGTCGAATCGGTTCCCGGATACTCGCGCGGATTAGCGTTTCGCGGACAGTTCGCTTTCGTCGGTCTCTCGAAAATTCGCGAGACATCGGTGTTCGGCGGAGTACCGATCGCCGAGAAGAGAAACGAACTTCAATGCGGACTGGGTGTCATCGATTTGGTAAGCGGCCGGACGGTCGCGATTTTCAAGTTCCTCTCGGGCGTCAGCGAGATCTTTGCCGTCGATGTCATTCCCGATTTTGTGAACCCCATGATTGCCGGCGGTTCGGTCGATCGACAGGAAAGAGAAGTTTGGATCGTGCCTGCCGAATCGATGGCCCGACCGAAGATCCAACCTCAGTGGCCACTCTTCTCCGCTCAGCGCGGTTCGCTGGCCGTTTCATCAGAGGGTAGCGTCTCCGAAAATTCGGAACAGTGCGTTGCCAAGAGTCAGCAGCTTCGAGCGGCTGGCAATTTTGAAGGTGCCGCCGAGCAACTGGAACAAGCGATTGTCGCGACACTTCGTGAAGCGAGTTTTCAACGCGGAGCATCTCCCAACATCATCCGCCATTCCGCCGTGCGTCGAGCCGCATTGTTGGTCGATTTAGGGAATTTGCGTCAGGATCAAAGTCGTCAAGAATCAGCCACCCTTTGTTACCAGCGAGCGATCGAAGTCGATTCAACCTGTTCAGCCGCACTGCAAAACCTCGGTTACCTCTTGTTCAATCAAGGTGAGACGGAAAAGGCCGTCGAGATTTATCAACGCTTGCTGGCTTTTGATTCCAGCCCGCTCAATCAACTGCTAGCCAGTTCTGTCTTGCCGATCATCTATGACTCGCAAAACGATATTCACGATTGGCGAGCTCGCCAGCATCGCTTTCTGCAAGCCTTAGTCGATTCCAACTCGACCGTCGACGCGTCGAAATCGTTGGTGCCAACTTGTTTTTTGGCAGCCTATCAAGGATTCAATGACCGCGACATCATGCGGCTTCGCGGACGCGTTATTCAAGGTCGTGATTTTGTCGCCAATAGGAAAGCGTCAGTACGAACTGACGGACGAAAGCGAATCGGTTTTATTTCCGCCTACTTTCGAGACCATACCATCGGCCGACTGAATCTGCCTCGATTACGTCATGTCGATCGCAATCGATTTCACGTCACCGTTGTCTTGGCGGCTCAGCATTTAGATTCCGTTTCAAAAGAATTTCAATCGGCTGCCGACGATTTTGTTTTGCTACCGCGAGCTTTGCCGCAAGCGATTGAACGGCTTCAGCAGCTCGATCTCGATGCGCTCGTTCACGCCGATGTCGGGATGGATTCGCTATGTTCGACGTTAGCCTTTTCTCGCTTCGCGCCGGTTCAAGCCGTCACCTGGGGGCATCCCGATACGACCGGCAGTTCGATGATCGACTATTTTTTATCCAGTCGCGATCTCGAAGCTGAAAATGCCGATGATCATTACACCGAACGTTTGATTCGCATGCCATCCTTGGCGACGCTTTACGACCGGCCTGTACGGAGCGAAAGTCCCATGACGAGGAAGGCATTCGGGCTTCCAGACGATCGAAATATCTACCTTTGCCCACAGACGCTCTTCAAGTTTCATCCCGAATTTGACGAAGCCCTGGTTTCGATTCTCAAGGAAGATCCGCATGGAATCTTGGTCCTATTGGAAGGTCGCGTTTCCGATTGGACGCATCGATTGAGAACACGGATGCGTCGCCACCTGCCCGATTTTGACCACCGCGTTCGCTTTGTACCCGCCATGCCTCGCGAAGCTTTTTTAGATCTGCTCGCGATTGCCGACGTGGCCCTCGATCCATTTCATTTCGGCGGCGGAAATAGCTCGATTGAAGCCGTGGCCGTTGGTGCCCCAACTGTTACCTACCCAGGGGAATTTTTGAGAAGCCGGATTACGCAAGCGATTTACAAACAAATTGGGATGGAGCAGCTCGTTGCTCATTCGCCATCGGAATACGTGGAGCTTTCGGTATCGATCGCTACGAATCCGTCGCGTCGAAATTCGCTAAGCCGTCAACTGATCGAGCAATCCGCGTCGTTGTTCGAAAATCCGTCCGCCATGCAGGACTGGAACAACGTCCTGGAAGCCTTGTGCCATCAATTACCGTGAATTGCATCATCGGTGAGCGGCCCGGCGCTAGCCGCCGGTTCTTCGATCGTCGTTACAAACACCACTCACTAGCGAGCAATTTAGTGAGCCGTCGGCGCTAGCCGCGGGCTGATTTATTTGCCAGCAGCAAGGATTAAATCAACAAGCCCAGGGACGGTCAGTATTTCAAGGTGGGGTAAGCTTCCAGCTTGCCGCGTTGGCATTTCAATGAGGAACGCAAGCTGGAAGCTTACGCCACTTAAACAAATGACTAGCCCTGGAGCAACGGCCCGCCTATTTGCATGTTGAACTTGCAATAGGTACGATTGACTTTGTCCGCTATCTCCTTCCCTCCCCTGCCGTAATCGAGACGCAATGCAACGTCCAACCTTGCCGAGCCCTGAATCTCGTCGTCGCTTTTTATATAGTGCTGGCGGCGGTATTGGCGGATGGGCCTTGGCATCGTTACTGCAGCAGGAATCGAAATCGCTTTTCGCTTCTGATTCAGGAAGCGTCGTAAAGCAACCGCACTTTGAGCCTCGCGTGAAACGCGTCATTTGGTTGTTCATGCACGGTGGGCCAAGCCAAGTGGATCTCTTTGATCCCAAACCAGATCTAGCTCGCTTGGCAGGCGACTCGCTCCCTGAAAGCTTTGGCAATGTAAAAACGCGGCGCAAGGTTGCGAAGAACCCGCTCCTGGGTCCGATTAAGAAATTTCGTCCTCGCGGCCAATCTGGACTAGAGATAAGCGACTTCCTTCCGGAAATCAGCCAGCATGCTGACGACCTGTGTGTGATTCGAAGCATGCATGGCGATAGCGTGAACCACCCGCAATCGGTCTATCAAATGAATACCGGTAGCGTTCTGATGGGAAGACCCAGTGTTGGAAGTTGGGTGGCATACGGCTTGGGAAGCGAAAATCAAGACCTGCCAGCCTTTGTCGTGTTGCCCGATCCCAAGGGCGGATTAAAAGGCGGTCCGCCTTCGTGGGGAAACGGTTTTCTTCCAGCAAGTTACCAAGGAGTTACGATGCGCTCGGGCAACTCCCCGATTTTGCATCTGAAGCAACCTCAGGCAATGGCTTCGATCGATCAACGCAAAACATTGGATTTAGTTCAGGCACTCAATCGCGAACATCTTGCCGCTCGCGACCATGACGATGAACTCTCCGCTCGAATCGCCGCCTACGAATTAGCGTTTCGCATGCAAGTTACCGCCCCCGAGCTCGTCGATATCAGCGGCGAATCGGCCGAGACATTGGCCATGTACGGCGTCGACCAAAAGCCGACGCACGATTTCGGCAGCCGATGTTTGCTCGCCCGACGGATGATCGAACGAGGCGTGCGGTTCGTTCAAGTTTATTCGGGTGACACCAACGGATGGGACGCCCACAAAGATGTCGAGAAAAATCATAGCGAGATGTGCCAAGCGACCGACCTTCCCGTTGCTGGTCTATTAAAAGACTTGAAGCAACGTGGGTTGTGGGACGATACGCTCGTTATATGGGGCGGCGAATTTGGACGGATGCCGATGAGCGAATCTGGCAACGGCCGCGACCATAATCCTTGGGGATACACTGTTTGGTTGGCGGGCGGCGGCGTCAAAGCGGGAATGGCCTACGGTGCAACCGATGCCGTTGGCCTGAGAGCTGTCGAAAACACCGTCCATGTCCGAAACTTTCATGCGACTATCTTGCATTTGCTGGGGCTCGATCCTAAAAAACTTTCGTACTATCAAAATGGACTCGATGAACGTTTGATCGGCCCGACCGACGATGTAGAAGTCGTCCATGAGGTCCTGGCATGATCGACTCCCAACCAATGTCGTTGTTCGCTCCGCGAACAAACGCTCCGCGAATAAAACGAGCAGCTCATGCAACCCTCCTCTACTGTCTTCTTGCCTGCTGCTCGATTCGCTTGCATGCCGAAGTCACAGATAATGAAGTCTCCGTCAATCCCGAGCCCCGCCAAATCGAGGAATCGCCGATCACCGATAGCGATCGCGATCATTGGTCGTTTCAAGCGATCAAGCAACCATCTCTTCCGTTGATAATGCACCATCGCTGGCCAACCAACGGGCTAGATTATTTTATCTTGTCACAACTAGAAGCATCAAACCTCAAGCCAGCCAGTCAAGCTGATCCGTTGGTTTTACTAAGACGTTTAAAACTCGATTTACTCGGCTTACCTCCGACCGTTGAAGAGATCGATGCTTTCGAAGCCGACCCATCGGCTGATGCGTATGATCGTTGGGTCGATCGATTCTTGGCTTCACCGCGCTATGGTGAACGCTGGTCTCAACCGTGGCTCGACCTAGCGAGATTTGCCGAGACAGATGGCTTCGAACACGATCGAGTTCGAAAGGATGCGTGGCGATATCGCGATTGGGTTATTCAGTCGTTGAACGCTGACATGCCCTACGATCAGTTTGTTTCGCTGCAACTTGCTGGTGACGTCGGTGAGGACCAAACGCCGATTGCGACGATGTTTTGCTTGGCAGGCCCAGACATGCCCGATCTCAACGATCAGGAGCTGCGGCGACATGATCGACTCAACGAACTCACATCGATGATCGGTTCCGCATTGCTAGGTCTCCAATTCCATTGCGCACAATGCCACGATCATAAGAACGACCCGATTAGCCAAGCCGACTTTTATCGGTTTCGCGCGGTCTTTGAACCGAGTGTGCCAGCCTTGGAACGCGACGAACCATTCAACATCTTTCGCTCCGAAGATTCAACGATTGAAGCGAAGTTCTATTTTCGCGGCGATTTACAGCAAACAGGACCGACGGTTCGAGCGGCTTTGCCGCGGATCGCAACCGACCCTACACAGGAAATTCAATATTGCGAATCGTCGAGTCCACGTACCGAGCTTGCCAAGTGGCTGTTCCAAGAAAACAATCCGCTGACAGCTCGTGTCATCGTCAATCGACTTTGGCAAACTCACTTTGGTCGCGGGCTATTCGAGAATCCAAGCGATGTCGGCGTAGCAGCCGCCAGTCCGACTCATCCCGAATTGCTGGACTGGCTGGCGACCGAATTGCGACGAAATAACTGGAATCTTAAAGCGATTCAGCGAACGATAGTGACGTCGTCTACCTATCGACAGCAAAGTTACGCTTCGCCAAATGACGTCACTTGGCAGCAACGGCTCGACAAGGATCTTTCTAATCGACTCTATAGCCGATATCCAAGACATCGACTGGAGGCAGAAGTTATCCGTGACTCGATGCTCGCCGCGACAGGACGATTGAATTTCGAATCTGGAGGCGAAAGTGTCATGCCGCCGTTGCCCGACGAACTGCTCGAAACGCTCCTTAAGGGGCAATGGAAAACGAGCAAGGACGAAGCTGATTACTGGCGACGCAGTATCTTTATTTTCGCTCGACGCAATTTGCGGTACCCGATTTTTGAATCGTTTGATCGACCAGATGCCGGGTTCAGTTGCGCCAAACGCGATCTCTCGACGACTGCCATTCAAGCCCTTCAAATGCTCAATAGCGAACTCTCGATCGAATGCAGCAAATATCTAAGCGATCGCATTCTCACCGAAGGAGCATTTGTCGCCGATCCAAGTACGACTCACTCCATTGAAAACCTGATCGACCGGCTTGTCGCTTTGACGCTTGGCCGCCGAGCGACCGCGCGAGACCAAGCGCTATTTCAAAAATTCATGCAAGAAGTAGATTCGGATACAAGCATGAAACTGCACGCAGCATGCTTGTCGATACTCAACACGAGCGAATTCATCTACATTGATTAATTCGAAAGCTCCACTTTCGTATCGGCGGCATCCTGCCGCCGTTACATTGGCACTTAAGTTAGAGATTGGCGGCAGGATGCCGCCATTACTTTAAAAGAAGCGTTGTCCAATCAATTCGACTATCCCGAGCTACGCGATTTGCTGCCTTAGTGAGCCGACAGCGCAATCCGCAGCCCTGAATCGCCAACAGCAAGGATTTCGTTTAACCGTCAGCCGTAGGCGTACGTGAAAGGCCAAGAGTACGCCTTAAGCTAACTGCTAAACGATTAAGCCAACAGTCCGCTAGAACCGAGCATCTCCCGATGAAGTTCAAGCAGCCAACCAAAGTTAAATGGAGCGACCTTCCCGAACCATCGAATGGCGGACACACCTCAGGGACAGCCAAAGGCACATCTCACAACCACCTCAGGGACACCCACAAACTGCCATTCGAACCACCTCAGGGACACCCACAAACTGCCATTCGGGCAATTTCATGAAATCGAATTGACGACAAACGCATCCCATTGCGAGTGTCCCCATTGATTTCCCGATCGATTTTAAGCCGAATCGATCAATGCCAAAACATTTTGCGGGTGTCCCCCTGGTTTCTGCACAATCGATTTTAGCAGTGAAATACAAGGAAAACACTGGACTGAGTGATTGCAAAAACCAAGGTTCGCTTTCTGATCGGAAATGCTTACCCAAAAATTGCTATGGTTTGGATGGTGCAATGAGTTTGGCGGATGGATTTACAAGGGATGGCTCCGATGCGTCAAAGGCGCTCGGCAACCCGCCGGACTGATCGCCTGGTGGGTTGTTTTTCTTCAACTTTGGACATCGGAGTGATGCCTCAAAAATCCAATGCGAAACGGGTGCTCGTCGAGCGGCCACGACGCATTCGTTAGCGATGACCCAAAGTGAACTCGCGCGTGAGGGGATCAAGATCGACTTCATGACGGTTCGGCGGATCGCTTATCAGAATGGCGAAAAGTTACTCACTCTTCGCAAGCGAGAGTTGTTGGCTTGGCGAGCTGGTAAACTTGTGGCGACCAATGAAATGGCGGGCAAACACATCAGTGTCCAAATCGATGGCGGTCGAATGAAAATCCGACAAGCGTTAGTCGAAGGCCCCTATGAAGGCTTCAAGATTCGAAAGACTCAATCCATCGGCCACGACGCAGGCAAAGCGATCCAAGCCAATGCACAGTTAAGTGAGGATGGTGGACGAGCTGAGAAACGACGAAAGAAAACGTTTCAATCCGATTGGCGTGAACCCAAACTGGTAACGATCTTTGTTCATGATGCCAACGGAAGGATGGAGAAAAGCTCGCAAGCATGGATAGATGGGACGCTTACCGGCCCGGATGCTTTGTGTGAATTAGTCGCCATGCATCTCTATCGGCTTGGAGCCCAATCGGCCAAGAGCGTGACCTTCGTATCCGACGGAGCGCCGTGGATCTGGGACCGAATCGACCAGATCATTAGCCACGCAGGCATACCTAAGAGCGTTGATATCTTCAAGGTTCTCGATGTATGCCACGCGGTTCATCATGTCAGCCTAGCTATCAGCACGCTCGGTTACGACGAAGAGACCCGCAAAGGACTCTATCGCGGTTATCGCAAGCAATTGCGTGACGGTGAGTGGTCGCAAGTTGTTGCTGGCCTTCGTCAACGGATGGAAACGGCTACCAACAAAGTGGAGTCGATGCTCCAGTTGCGTTGTCAAATCATCAGCGGTCGGTGGGACGAGCGCCTCAAGTCGATGCGTCAAAGCATGCTAAGGAACGCTAGCACCGACTGGACATGGACGCCTGTTTGCATGCGAAACGAAATTGAAACTGAATCCACTATGCCCGCATGAACAATGAAAACCCAGCAAATCTACACATGCAGAATGGGATCGCACCCGGTCGTCCAGCCCCTTAAACTCAACTGATTTAGAATCATCTGTAGACATCGTCAGCTCCTTCGCGGCGATAAGGAATCGTCAAAACCATCCATGCCTTACCATCCGGCCACTACCGATCGAAAGCCAATCATTTGCTACAAAGAGCGTCAGTCGGAAATGCTGCTACAAGGTGTAGTGCAATCATTCCAGCAAATCCACCTACTAATAAGCGATGAAACGGTTGCACCCGTCGCTGACCCCTTTGAATCCTCCTACCCGGGGATTTTGATCCGTCTAGTAGAAGCCCGTTTCCACTACATTGCATTTCAGAAAGTCCCATACCCTTAGGCGATTGCCAAGGGTGGATGAGGGAAGAATGTACAACACAGACTATTGCAAACCATCGAAAAGAAATTTTTCAAAAATCTTGTTGGGAAGTTGGGCTAGCGTATTTCTGGTACAATACTTTTAGAGTGGCGTGCTCTCCGAGTCGCGGCATGATGGAGTCGCGCCCTTTGCTGTGCGTGTCAACATGTTGCGGCAATTCTAGCACTGTCGTGCTGAACCCAGATCCCCGCCGCGCTCGCCAAGGTGCGGAAGGCGATTGCCTTCGTCCTGTAGCGCAAGGCTGAAACCACGCAATTGGTGAAATAGCCCCTGCCTGTTAACGAAACAACTCCAACCAACAGCCAATCCGCCAATCATGAAAACAACGACCCTCCTCGCCCTCGCCCTTCTCTGTACCGCAGTTTCCGCCCAGGAAGAAGCGATCAACGACGCCTTCCTGCTCCGGCAGTTTAAACGCAGCCCCGCCGCCGATCTGAACAAGGACGGGCGCCTCACCGCTGCCGAATGGCGAGAGTATCATTTCACGGCCGGGCTAAAAAAGGAGATGACCGACGAGGAAACGGCCGCGCTGAAAACCAAGGGCGACATCGGCGTTCGTATTCCGCCCACGCACGCCGAGGTCGCTTATGGTCCCCTGCCCGAACAGCGACTCAACCTGTGGGTGCTGTCCGGCGACAAACCGGCACCCGTCATCGTCCACATCCACGGCGGCGGCTTCATCCAGGGTAGCAAGCAGGACACCATTGATGCGGCGGTTCAGAAAAAGCTCGCCGCCGCCGGAGTATCCTACGCTTCCATCCAATACAAATTCCAGTCCAAGGACCATCCCTTGCCCGAAGTGTTACGTGGCATTGCGCGCTCGGTGCAGTTCCTCCGCCACCGGGCCGAGGAATGGAATTTCGACAAGACTCGCTTCGGCGCGTTCGGCTCTAGCGCCGGCGGCGCCGCCAGCTCATATCTTGGCATGAGGGATGACCTCGCGGATCCCGCCAATGCCGACCCCGTGCTGCGCGAGTCCACGCGGTTGAGCGCCGTCTGGGCCGTCTCCGTCGCACCGACCATGGACGTGTGGGAGTGGCCGAAATACAACCCCCACTTCACCGAAAAGATGATCGGCTCTTGGATCAAACGTTGGGGCTACGATCCCAACACCGATGCGAACGACCCGTCGGTGCTGGCCTGGCGGAAGGAACTCCGGTTCGCAAATCACGCCTCCGCCGACGACCCGCCTATGGTCATTTACAACGAGCACTTCGCCGACAACGTCGCCCACAATCCGCAGGCCACCAGAGCGCTCCACGGCATCTGCAAGGCCGGCGGCATCGACGTGCAAATTTATATGCGCGAGGAACTCAACAACCTCGACGCCGCTCCCAACCGGTTTGACTGGCTGATCGGGCAGTTGACGAAGAAACCCAGCACGCCCGCGTCAGTGAAGGAAAGGTGATCAGAATTGGGCATGAATGAACACGGAGCAAAGAACTTTCTGCGTTAGGTTGTTAAACTGCTTGCTTGTTTCAGCCACTAGATCGTGCCGTCGAATAAAGCGTTCCAGCAGACGATCTTGCCTTCGCTTCGCTCCGGCAATCACAGAAAAGAAAAGGGGACGGGGGTAGTTTGCGACGGACACGACGGGTCCCGTTTTGTTTGTTTAAATCCGAATATTACCCCCGTCCCCTTTTTGCCCGCGCATAAGGAGGAAGACTACGTTGCCTTCGAAAGGATACTTTTTGAGGCCCTAGAAATCCATAAGGTGGAGCTCTTTTCCTATTTGCTGATGCCAAATCATTATCACATCGTCTTGCGACCGTTGGTTGACGGCGAGATGAGCCGATTCATGGGTTGGGTCGGTGGAACGTATACGATGCGCTATCATGCGCATTATCATA
>Ga0163150_10000312_pt1 | contig 92131 bp, 59 predicted proteins | sample OliLakLV19P2IB_FD_148628 | JGI IMG/M metagenome (GOLD analysis project Ga0163150, IMG submission 148628) | Freshwater microbial mat bacterial communities from Lake Vanda, McMurdo Dry Valleys, Antarctica - Oligotrophic Lake LV.19.P2.IB | ecosystem: Environmental > Aquatic > Freshwater > Lake >... | reverse complement strand
CACCCGGATCGTTCTGACAGGCACCGTTGCACCCGTCACCGTTATTCACATTGCCGTCATCGCACTGTTCGGCTCCCGCCTGCAAAAATCCATCTCCGCATGCGGCATTTTTGCAGGCGGCGACGCATCCGTCTGCGTCGTTCGCATTCCCATCGTCACATTGTTCAACGCCTGCCTGTTCGATGCCATCACCACAAACCGCATTGTTGCAGGCATTCGTACAGGCATCGTTATTGTTATTGTTTCCGTCATCGCATTGCTCCGCTCCCGCACGGACGAACCCATCGCTGCAGAAAGCATTCTTGCAAGCAACACATGCATCGGCGTTATTTCCATTCCCGTCGTCACACTGTTCGGTCGCATGAACAACGCCGTCGCCGCAGACCGGAGGCGGACCGGCGCCGGCCGTTCCCGTCCCCCCAGTGGTGCCGGCTGTAGTGCCGGCTGTAGTTCCTGCCATGGTGCCAGCCGTGGTACCAGCCGTGCCGCCGCCAAGACATGTTGATTGGCAGCTAGAGAGCGTCGTGGCCCCTCCCTGACCGGCAGGACAGGAAATCACAGGGCCGTTACAGCTACCCGTATTGCAGCAGAATGAGCAAAGCGTGTCGGGTGGATTTTCCTTGCAGTACCCCGGAGGGGTGGCATTGAAGCAATACCAATCCTGATAGCGGTACATTCCGCCTCCATAATCCTGGCAGGTCGTGGTGTCCATGTAATTACAGTCGGCATCCGTTGTGCAGTACACAGTCCCTCCGGACTGTCCCCATAAAGGAGGAAAGTTCCGGCCGTTCATGTACACAACGACACCGGCCGCGAGCAACAGGATCGCAGCAGTGAACAAAGCAAAATGTTTTCGCGCGGGCAACATCACTCATCCGAGTGTATAGAGAGGAAGTCGCTTCCGCATTCGGCGGCACGCGACAAACACGAACATCCTTGGACATATTTCAGGAATGTGATGGAGAATTAATTTTTCCGGCGCCGTTTCATCCGTCTACGCTCCGTTGTGACGGAGCTTCGCCGAGATAATTCAAGACGAGTGTTCGACCTGAGAAGAAGCAGGATGCCACGGCGTAGTTGAGCAACAGCGAAACGAAGCCGGGCTATTTCTTTCTCCTCTTCATATATGCATATCCGGCGGAGGCACCCGCAGCCATGATCGCAAGTGCGGCGGGGCCGGAGTCCGTCGTTGCGGGAGGTTGCGGCGCACCGGGAGCGAGTGCCGAGGATGTGTAGACGGAACCCGGTAGCTGCCAGGCCTGCTGTGGAAGATAAGACGCTGGTGGCTGCCCAATCGGAACCGGCAATTCGATGATGGTCGCCGGCAATGTCGCGGGGGCCGTGGGCGCGGCAGCACGCTCGACTTGGCACTGTGCCGTACATCCATCGCCATTCCGTGCGTTACCGTCGTCACACAGTTCAAGCGGCGCATCGAGAATAGTATCGCCACAACGGGCCAGGGAACAGTCCGGGCGACAGACGGCGCCGGGCATGTTCGAATTTTCGGTTCCGCGGTCGCATTGTTCACTATTCTCACTAACCCCGTTGCCACAGAACTCTGGCTGTGCATCGACGACGAGTGCGACCTGCGCGGTTGAGGATGAGGATGAGGATTCCACGGCAAGAATGGGAATCGCCGGGACAATTGCTGATGGATTGTAAGCGTACGATGAGACGGCAGATGTGACTGCGGGGCCCGACGATGCCTGCACGGTCACGAGACAAACAATGCAGGGAAATGCTGCGATTCCGGAACACGTCTTGTTTTGCGATCGGCAAAATACATCCCCTTCGCCCTGGCTGTCTCCGGTGATATCGCGTGAACATTCATCACCTCCACATTCTCCGCCAAACAACGACGTTGCACTGCCTGCAGACCCCTGACTCGTCTCATTCGCCCGCGATGAAACAATGAAAGTGGGCGTTACAGACTGTGCACTATCCGCACTCCCTGTTGATCCAGTACTGGCAGTCGAAGCAATGCTCAGGCTCACGGATGACGACAAAGTTGATGAAACCCGACTGGAGGAAGAGAGCGCTGCAATACTACTTCGCGATGAGACGCTCCCCTGGGAAAGTCGGACACTCGAGGAAGATAGAATGCTGGCGACGGAAGAAGTTACTACGGCTTTGCTTGAAGTTGAGGAAACAGAGCTAATCGGGACTGCGGCATCGCCACATCGTGTTTGACAGTCGGTGAATGGCTTGACCGGAGGCTTGCAGTCGTAGCCGGTGATGGGAACGTTCTGACAGATGCTTTTGTCGTCGGCAATGACGGTGTTGTTGCCTTTACCACCATCGATTTTGCAGACGGTACCTGTATTGCACGTAAATTGATCGTCTTCGGTATCTCCGCAGAGCGTGCCTTCACCACTGTGCACCTCATTCTGGCCATACATGTCGAACATCCGGTCATCGTACAAGAAAGTATCTTTGCCTGCATTGCCGCACTGCAGATCGTTTCCTCCCAAACTATCGATTTGGTCATCGCCTGCTCCTCCTATGAGAACGTCATTGTACGGTTTTGGGGGTACGGTCGTAAGCCCTGCCCACTGCCCATCATTGAGCCAATCATTGCCTGCTCCGCCCTCGAGGCGATCGCTTCCACCGTATCCGTGGACCCTGTCATTTCCGTCATCACCGTACAGCATGTCGTCATCATTACCTCCTGTGACATAATCATTTCCGGGTCCGCCATGAGCGATGACTTTTCCATATCCTCCTGCTGCGACGGAGTCGTCACCGTCTCCACCGTCCATCGTATCCTGAAAGCCGGTGCCAGTAATCCCGTCATTGCCTGGACCTCCGGTGATGGTGTTCGTGTCCGGATGCGATGCGATAAAGGCCAGTACGCGGGCCTTCAAAGCGGTGTCGGACGGATCGCGAAATTTTTGGTCGTACTCGGTGCAATCGGCACAGTCGTAGGATTTCCCTCCGCTGATGGTGTCGTTTCCATTGCCCCCATCAATCGTGTCATTCCCAAAATATCCGCGGAGTGTGTCATCGCCTACACCTCCGGTGATGATGTCATTGCCCCATCCCGCGATGACCTGATCGTTTCCATCCCCTCCGTCTAGTTTGTCGTTGCCCGCATAGGACCAAATGCTGTCACTGCCGTTACCTCCTTGGATGTCGGTATTGTACAAATATGCCCCACGAATCATGTCGTCACCGTCATCTCCGGTGATCATTGAAGGCCCTAGGCCGTAATCATGAATGTCATCGTTCCCTGCTTCGCCATGGATGACATTTTTAATGCCTCTGGCGAAGATCTCATCGTTTCCGGGACCTCCAAAGACGAGATTTTCGTCACGTGAATCACGCACGGCATCGTCGACGATTTTTTTCATCGCAGCGTCGAGTTTCCCGGTGGTCTCGAGTTGCATCTTGAACTGAGAGCGAGTGTCGTCATCGGTGTAGAGGTAGGAACCATTGGAAAGTAGGTTGTCCCCTGCGCTGATACGATCATTGCCGTTTCCACCGTAGATGGTGTCGTTCCCGTCTTTTCCCACGGGGATCGAATCGCCGCCTCCAGAGATAGTATCGTCGCCATCTTCACCGTAGATAGTGTCGTCATTTTGCGCTGTCTTGCATTTTTCCAGACATGCATCTTTACCTTCGGTGTCATACGGACAGGTGCTATTGCAACTATCACCGCTGATTTTGTCATCTCCGCTGCCACCGCAGATCGTGTCATTGCCTGGTCCTCCCTTCATCCAATCTTCGCCGCTCATACCCACAATAATGTCGTTATTGCTTGTGCCGATTAATGAGAAGGCCGTTTGGTCGTATGTCTTCCCGTTAAATTGCATTGGACCGCCCGGACTGAATTCGCTGTTGTCTTCCGTGGGCCTCTTCTTCCCATCATCGGGCCCGCCTCTCACGATACCATTGCCGTCGATGTAGGATTTGCCGTCGTCTGGTCCTCCGACTATCAAGCCATCAGTGCCAACGAAGATCGTTGCTGTTTTACCATTGCACTTGGGAGCGGGGCCGCTGGAACGGGCGCTGCTCGATTGCTGCTGGGAAGATGATTCACCAGTAGATGATTGCTGCGCCGAAGAGGCTGCGGAGTTTGTGGAAGAAGCAGCGGAGGACGCCGTCGAAGAAGCCGCCGACGAACTCGCCCCGCACGAACATGTTCCCGATGGAGGACTTGTCATACAACTCGCTCCATTCTCGCAATACCCGTTGGCACACACCGGACTCTGCCCACACAGCTCTCTGCAATAGCCCTGCACGCATCGCAAACCCGACGCGCAGCCACCCACGGTCATCGTACCGCATGTTCTGGTATCGCCGTTTTTGATGAAGCAGGACATGGTTGTACCTCCACAGGATGCTCCCACACCCGCCCCTCCGCCTATGCCGTTGCCGCATTCCATCGTGGGGGTTCCCGCGGGGCAGTTCGGCAGACATGCGCCACCGTCACCGTCACACATATTCATTTCGGGTCCGTTGCATTCCGGGCCCGGGCAAGTCACGAACTGACAGGTCGCCGACGTGCCGGTGCGCGTGCATTTTTTCACCTGCGCCGGCGGCGGCTGCGGCGGCGGAAATTGTCCGGTGAAGCGCGCTGCGCTTTCCCATCCGACGAACGCCACAATAATAACGACGCCGAGGAGGCCTAAAAGTTTCAGGAAGAATCGGCCGGACCGCAGGAAGCTCGTATCCACTTACTTTAGTCTACCAACTATTCTTCGTGCGCGCATTCCCTGCTGCTAAAGCTGCGGGAAGTTATTTTTCCAAATGCCTTCGTCTCTTTACATAGGCATACCCGGCAGAAGCACCCGCAGCCATGATCGCAATCGCCGCGGGGCCGGAATTGGTCGTTGCAGGAGGCTGCGGTGCGCCGGGAGAAAGCACCGGAGAAGTGTAGGGTGGTTGATACGCTCCCGAGGGTACATAGGAAACCTGTCCCCCTGTCGGAGGGCGCGCGGGAGACAAGGGCAGTTCGATGACAGTCGCAGGAAGTGTACCTGGGACGACGGGCGCGGCGGTACGCTCGACCTGACACTGGGGACTGCAACCGTCCCCGCTCCTGGCATTCCCGTCGTCGCAGAGTTCGAGCGGAGCATCGTGTATGCCGTCGCCGCAACGGGCCAGGGAACAGTCCGGGCGGCAGACGGCTCCGGGCATGTTCGAATTTTCGGTTCCGCGGTCGCATTGTTCTGCATCTTCTGTCATACCATTCCCGCAGAAGATGGGTTCGGCGGCGACCACGAGCGCGATGGTGCATCGTCCGTTTTGGCAGCGACGTCCCTGTCCGCACTGTTGATCGTTTTCGCACAGAGTGCACACACCCCTGAGGCAGAGATTGGTCGAACACTGTTCGTTTGCGACACACGAAACGCATTCTCCATTGATGCAGAGATTGCTCGGACACTGGGCGTTGTCCAGACACGAGACGCACTCTCCATATTCACAAAGACCCGAAGCGCAATCGCGGCCGGTTGTGCATTGCGGTTCGGGGGGGATTATCGTCATGAGCGTTTGCGATGATGCCGCTCCCTGGAAAACAGTACCTACGGAAGTTGCAGATGAATTGGCCGCCAGACAAACGATGCATGGAAGATTCGCCACTGTCGCGCAGCTCTCATCCATAGACTGGCAGAACATATCGCCCTCGCCCCGGCCGTCGCCGTTGATGTCACGGATGCATTCGTCGCCTCGGCACTGATTGTTGACAGATGACACTTCGCTGCTCTGGCTTCCAGTACTTCCATCACTGCCTTCCGAACCTTCACTCTGTGTGCTCATTGCACTCGAAGCGATTGGGATCTTACAGGAAGCGGAACAGCCGTCGCCGTTGAGCGAATTGCCATCATCGCAGTCTTCATGGATGAGATCGTAGTTCACGGCGATACCGTTCAGCATGATCTCATTGTTCACTCTGCCATCGCCACACTGCGGCCAGCGACATCCCTGCGTCCATACGACGCCCACAACAGGAGAAACGCATCCGGGTGCGCCCGGAGAACAAGCGCATCCGCCATCCGGCGTGCCAGGTGCTCTATTGGCTATGCCAAGGTCGCAATTCTCTCCGCTGTTTTGCTGAATGATCCCATCACCGCAGAATGCCTGGGGAAATGAAGACGTGCCCTGTGCGGAAGAGCGGCTTCCTTCTGAGCTGGCAGCAGAGCGGGATGAATGAGCCGCGGAGCTCGATGACGAAGCCGTTAGAGCGGCGATAGAAGAAGATGAACTTCTCCTTGATGAAGATGATCGCGATGAAGAAACAGCCGGGCAGGTCATCTGGATCTCGGACCCCGCACACGGCGTGGTACCACCCTGACCATTCGGAACCCAGAGCGCACCGTTCACGGAATTGCAGCATGTCGCGCCGTCGACGAACAACGGCTTGGGACAGGTACACTTTGTCACAGACGAACTCTGTGCCTGTGCCGACGACACTGCGGACGAAGTATTCGTTCCTTGGGAGCTGGCTGCTGCTGTGCTTGAGGAAGAAGAGGAAATGACCGCACTGCGCGCAGAGCTGGAGGAGCGCGCGGAGCTGGAAGAATTGCTGCGGGAAGAACTCGATGAGCGACTGGACGATCTGCTTGAAGCCGAACTCGATAACGCGCCCATGTCCATACACGGCTTTTCGGCGCCGGTCTCGACCAGCACCGTATTGCAATCCAAAATCGATGCGGATATTTCGCACGAAACGGGTGTGCCGTTTTCACAGATGTCATTCCCCTGGTCACCGTCGAGTTGGTTGGTTCCTGCATGCCCCTGCAACTTATCATTGCCCTGACCGGCATCGATCGTGTCGTTACCGCCGTTGCCGCAAAAAAGATCATCACCGTCGCTATCCGACAACGTGTCATTTCCGCCGTTGCCGCACAGGACATCATTTCCCTGATCACCCATCACGACGTCATTTCCTCCCGACTGCCCGCTGGCCGAACTTCCTCCCGTCCCTTCACTGACACCATTATTCGTCCTGTCATACGGACCTTTGTCTCCATAGAGGAAGTCATTGCCCAATCCGCCCCTGACCGAATCGACACCCAGTCCGCCCGATAGCTGGTCGTTGCCGTCGTTCCCCGTGATCGTGTCATCGGCTCCGTAGCCACAGATAACATCCGAGCCGTTGCTACCGATGAGAGTATCCGCCCCCTCCGTTCCCGCGATGATCCACCGCGCGTAACTGCCGTGAGATCCGTCATATACCCCATTGTTATAGTCGGCATACATATACTCCGACATATCGATCAGACCATTGTAGGGGGTCAGATGCAGCGGGTGCACACCGGTTCCCTGATCGTTGACGTAGATGACCTGAGCGGTGAGAGGATTGTCGGGATCGGGACCGACATACACGTTTACGCGATATCCCATGCAAAAAATATCACTGCTTCCGCCGGCTGAGCCGCCATTGCTGAATGCACTTGAGGTATTGCCTGTGCTGAATGCACTCGATGTGCTGCTAATGTACGTTGCCTGACAGACACCGCTCTGGCAGAGCGACGCCGATTCGGAGCAGCATGTCATAACCACGGTGACCGGCCCGCTGGGCGTCATTGAACAGCATGAGATGCCGCACGCCCCCGGAGGCATGCTGCAGGTGTACGTCATGCTCGGGCACGATGTAAGGTTCGACGGGCATGCTCCCGGCGGCGGGGCCACCTGACCGGTCATCTGCCGATACGTGATGAAACCAACGACAGTGACAGCGATCACCGCCATCACAGGCAGCGCGATCCGGGCTGAATTTTTCGGCAGTGTCATACGATGGAAACCATCCTACCAAAAAACCGCGCCGAAAGAAGCATTCTCCCTGTCCCGATCGGTCATAGCGGTGTCCTTCTCAGAAGTCGATCACATCCTCTCTCACGGGCATGATCACCTCGATATTCTTCAGCGCGCGGATACGCTCCGCGAACGGTTCCATCTGTAGCATTTCCCCGTGCACGAGAATCACCTTCTTCAAACCGTCGATCGCGCCGACGAAATGATCGAGATCGTCCATGTCCGCATGACCCGAGTACGCATCGATGTACTGCACCTCGGCGCGCTTGCGGTACATCCGGTCGAAGATCTTCACTTCGGTGATCCCCGGATCGATGATCCTAGCTCCGAGCGTATCCCTGGCCATGAATCCGACGGCAAGCACAGTGTTGCGCTCGTCTTCGAGTTCGTTTTTGAGGTGGTGGCGGATGCGTCCGGCCTCGCACATTCCTGATCCCGCCATGAGCACGATCGGACCGGGCTTACCGTTGAGCGCCTTGCTTTCCTCGACGTCTTCGGTGAAGCGCACCAGCGAGAAGTGGAACGGATTGTGTGCGCGCGAAAGAAAATCGTCGAACATCTCCTTGTCATAGCATTCGGGATGCTTCATGAAGACCTCAGTCACTTTGGACGCGAGCGGTGAATCGATGATGATGGGGATAGCGGGGATTTCGCGCGCGTCCCAGAGCAGATGAAGATCATAAACGAGCTGCTGTGTCCGCTCGAGCGAGAACGCGGGAATCAGGACTTTTCCGCCGCGGCCTGCGGTCTTGATGATCACATCTTTCAGTCGGTGCTTGGCCGTCTCGAGATCCTCGTGCTTACGATTGCCGTACGTCGACTCGCAGAGAAGGAGCTCGACCGGGGGCATCGGTGCGGGGTCCCTGATGATCGGAAGGGTGCTGCGGCCGAGATCCGCACTGAAGCCGATCATGCGCTTGGTCCCGTTCTCCGTCACCTCGATCACGAGCATCGCGGCTCCGAGGACGTGCCCCGCCTCGATGAACATCACGCGAACACCCGGCACGACGTCGAACCATTCGTTGTAATTTTTTCCTTTGAAAATCTGGATGCATTCCTGCGCGTCCTTCTGCGTATAGAGCGGACCTTCGCATGCCATCATCGAGCTCTTGAGATGTTTGCAGTGGAATTCCTCGTCCTTCTCCTGAATGTACCCGCCGTCGCTGAGCATCACTTCTGCTAGATCCTTTGTCGCGTACGTGCAAAAAACCGTACCGCGGAACCCTTTCTTCCAGAGCAGCGGAATGCGCCCCGCGTGATCCATGTGCGCATGGCTGAGTACGACTGCATCGATGTCTTTGGCCGGGTCGAACGTGAATGTCGTGTTCTTCACCGCCGATTCCTTTCGTTTCCCCTGAAACAAGCCGCAATCGAGCAGAATCCGGTACTCGCCGACCTGGAGTTCGTGGCATGTGCCTGTCACCTCCTGCGCAGCACCGTGGGGAATGATCTTCATGGAGTTTGTTTATGCGGAAGAAACCTTCCTCTCCATTATACCTCAAAAACGCCGGTTTGCCGAGACCCGCTCAGGCCATCTTTGCCTGTCGGCTGGCCAAACGCTGCTGGTGTGCTTTTTTTATCTGCAGCAACTGCCTGTACCGGCGCGAGAAGAGAAATTTCACTCCGGGAATTTTTTTCAATACATCCGGCGCTCCCATGAGTTTTTTTCTCTCCGGCTGAGGCGCTGTTGCCGGTGTTTCTTCCGGTTGTTTAGGAGGAGAGAATAATTGCTCCATCAGCAATTTTTTCTGTCCTTTCAATAGTTCAAATTCAACCGGATCATGAGCCGTCATCATGCTCATCCGAATTTCCTCTATTCGCTTCCTGAGATCCAAATGCCATTGATCCGCAGATTCAGACGCAACACGCGCCCCGGAGCCGGGATCCAATACGTGCAATTGGGCGATCAGCGCTTTTTTCTCCTGAATCATTTGATCGAGCTCCTCGGAAGAGCGTGCCGCAAGTACTTGGGCTCGTTTTTGTTCAATCTGAACTGACAGCGCAGCACGCTGCTCGGCAAGTGTCGGCTCGTGTAATCCTCTCTCAGGCCCCCCGTCAAGAACGGGCGACTTCATACGACATCACAATAATCCCACTGATTTGAGTAATGCAAGGCGTTCCTCTGGTTTCAACTGGCGTAAATCCCCCCGTTTCATCGAAAAATCGGAAAGCGTCATGATCCGGACTCTCGTGAGGCTTAGGACACGGTGTCCGATTTTCTCGACCATCCGACGGATCTGCCGGTTTTTCCCTTCTGTCAGGGCTATCCGGAATTTTGTCGGGCCGAGGCGGTCGATCGTCACGGGTTTGGTGTGACTTCCTTCGATGATCATGCCGTCCGCCATTTTTTGCAGCGCTCCGTCGGCTATCGGCGACTGCGTCTCTACTTCGTATTCCTTCTCATGATCGAACTTCGGATGCATGAGGCGGTACGCGAGCGGACCGTCGTTGGTGAGGAGCAGCAATCCCCCGCTGTCTTTGTCGAGACGGCCGACGGGATAGATTTTGCCCCGCAGGTCCTTCGGCAGCAGATCGCGAACAGTCGTTCCTTTGAGCGGTTGTGGAACCGACGTCCTGCCTTCCCGTTTCTTCATCGCTCTACGCTGTCCTTCGGTAACGGGCTTGTCTCCGTCTTCCCGGCCTTCGCCAAGGCTAGGGCCGGCAGGCCATCGTTCGATATTGCTCGTGACGACGCCGACGGGTTTGTTGAGGACATAATAAAGAAGTTCTTTTCGTTCCTGCAGGACTTTGCCGTCGACCTCGATCACGTCCGTTTCGGGGTCGGCTTTGTCACCGATCTTCGCGACGACACCGTTCACCTTCACGAACCCCGCCTCGATATATTCCTCCGATTTTCTGCGGGAGGCTATGCCACGGGCCGACAGGATTTTTTGAAGACGTTCGAGCACGGAGACATAGTAGCGAACCGCATAAAAAAAGCCCCGTTGCCGGGGCCTTTTCCCTTTTTTGCACTTTCCTATCGGATTCAGAAGAAGAATTTCCTGCCCAGACCTATCCCTCCGCTCGCACCCAATCCCATCAGGCTGAGCCACACGCTCAACGGTGCCGAAGGAAGATTCTGGGAAGATCTGCGGTGTATCGGCTTCAGCTTGTACAGCTTGTTCCTGCCCTTGATACCTGTCTGCGGCAGGTTGCCGATGACAGAGACGGTCACCGTTTCCGCTTCGTCGACTTCATCGTCACCATCCGTGACGCGCACATTGTTGCGGAGAATTTCTCCGGGATAGGCGCTCGGGCTGACGCTGATGCGGTAGCGCACCGTCCACGTTTCGTTCTCATCGAGCTCGTCGATTCTCCAATTGAGCGTCGAGCCATTGCGGCTGTCCGCGTTGCCGTCATCGATGATAGTCACGTTGGCGGGCAGGCGATCTTTGACGGTGAGATCTTCGATCGTGCCGTCGCCGGTATTCTTCACCGTCAGGGTGTATTCCACGACGCCGCCGGGAAAGACTTCGCTCGTGTTGGACGTCTTGGCGAGATCGATCTCGGCGTCGCCGTCGTCGTCATTATTGTCATCATCGTCGATAGCGGTGATATCGGTGGCCGTCTTGTCCAGGACGCGTGCGGTGTTGCGGATTTCTCCGTCGGCATTGTTGCCGACCCGGACGCGCACTTTGAACGTCTTCTGTTCTCCCGGTGCGAAACTCTGTCCGATCCAGGTAATGAACCGGCCGCTGACCTGGCAATTGTTGGAACAGTTTTCGAAGGTGACTTCGTCGGGAAGTTCGTCGGTCACGAGCACATTGTTCGCCGTCTGGTTGCTGTTGTTGCGGACGGTGATCGTGTACTCGAGCGTGTCTCCCTGATCTGCACTGTTCTTACCGTCGGTTTTGCTGATAGAAAAGTCGGCGACGGGAGAGAACTGCTTGTTGCGGAAGAGCACTTGTGCGCAGTTGCCGCCGGCGTTGACGTGCACCGTGCCGTTTTGCGGCGTGACACTCTGGAGCTGCCAGCCGTTGGGCACTGTTTCGATCACGGTGTGCGTTCCTGCAACGACATCGTTGATGCGAGCCCTGCCCTGACTGTCATTCTGCACCGTGCGTGCTCCGTCGAGGGTGAAGGTGAATTGCGGCACCGTGAAGATCTGATTGCCGGAGATGTCGAACGTTTCCTTCACGATGTCGATACAACCGAGGGACGGCTGGCTCGAACTCGAGGAAGCACTCGAACACTGCACGATCGTCTGAACGGTCTGCGACACGTTGTTGTTCGTCACATGCTCGGACGAAGTGGTCGAGACGACTGCGGTGTTGAAGATCGTGGAGTTGCAGGCCGCACCGGCGAGCGTCTGGAACGTCAGCGTGAATGTCCTGGGCTGTCCGCCGTGGACCGTGCCGAGCGTGCAGGCGACATTGGTCGCGGTGTTCTGTGTGCAGGAGGCACCGGTGCTGGTGACAAAGCTCGTGCCGCCGGGGATCGTGTCGTTGACGACGACCTGATCGGCATTGCAGGAACTGTTGTTAGCAACCGTCAGTGTGTAGACGATCTGTCCGCCGGGCAGGACCGTTGCCGGACCGGTTTTGTGAATGGAGAGGTCGGGTGTGCAGCCGACAGAGCTGGACGAAGAGCTGCTGGAGCTGACGCTTGAATAGCTACTGCTTGAAGAGCTGCTGCTCGAGCTGGAACTCGAGGAAGAACTCGACGAGGAAGAGCTGCTGGAGCTCGAAGAACTTGATGAAGAACTGCTTGAGCTGGAGCTTGAAGAGCTTGCTCCGTTCGTTTCATCGTTATCGTTCGGATCGTAGAAGCCGTGGTTGTAGCAGCCGATGTCGAGGAAGTCGGCATAGGAATCTTCCGGATCTGCGTTGTCGAAGCCATCGCTGCATTGCGGACGCTGGCTGCTGGAAGAGGAAGAGCTGCTGGAGCTGGACGAAGAACTTGAACTCGAAGAAGAGGAAGAAGCACACTGCACCGTTCCGGAGATGTCGTCCCACTGGAGCGTTGCATTCGCAGCCTCCACGTCCGCCTGGTTGCGGATCGTCGAGCCGCACGCTGCATCGTTGTTCACCATGAACTTGAGCGTGACACTGTGCGATGCGTTCGGCTGGAGCGTAACAGGCGTGCACTGCACCTGCTGGACATTCTGCACGGTGGTAAGAACGCAGCCGGGGGTGCTGCCAGCCGGGACGTACGTCATCCCGAACGGCACGTTGTCGATGATCTGCACGTTCGTAGCGGCCGCGTTTCCGACGTTGCGTACCGTGATGGTGTAGAAGACAGGGTGACCGGGCTGAAGCGTGCTCTGCGTCGTCTTGTCGATCGTCAGCGTTGTTGTTTCGTCGGACTCCGTCGGGTCATCCTGGTTTTGGCAACCGGGATCATTCGGGAAGTCGACTTTGCCATCACCGTCATTGTCGATGCCGTCGCGGCACTGTGGGAGCGGATTGTTCTGTTCGTTGTTGTCGCGGGGATCGTAGGTGTTGTCACCGTCGTTCGCGTCATTGTCGGTGTGGCAGCCGGGATCCTGAACGTCCGTTTTGCCGTCATTGTCGTTGTCGGCGTTGTCGGAACACTGCGGATTCGGGGATTCGGTGTTGTCATCTGCGTTGTCGCAGCCGGGATCCTGCATATCGATCCTTCCATCACCGTCATTGTCGATGCCGTCGCGGCACTGGGGAACGGGCGGGTTGGATTCGTCGTCGTCATTCGGATTGCTGCAACCGGGATCGTTCGGGAAGTCCGTCTTTCCGTCCCCGTCATTGTCCCTGCCGTCGCGGCACTGGGGAACGGCTCCGCAGTTCTTGGCGAAGCGGACGTAGGAGACGTCAAATGTTCCGATTCCCTGCGAAGATCCGATTCCGAAGAACAGGAGCGGATTCACGCCCGTTTCGTTTCCGGTCGGCGAGAAATTCTCGGTGCGTGCGACGCCGCTGATAACGATCTGTCCGTCGACGGAAATATCGTACGTGTCGTCACTGACACCCGCTCCGTTACGATGGTAATGAATAACATACCGGCGGAACTGCTGGGAGGTCGACGTATTGAATGTACGTGCATAGCCCTGATTCGACTTCACGGGGCCGATCTGATCGGGGTTCACATTCTGATAAATGCTGCTGTACCGCTCGCCGTCAGATGCGATGAGCATGTTCACGCCCAATACTTTCTGATTTGCCGGGTATTCGGATCCGCGGGCGCGGGAGATGATTTCATATGTCCAATCCATGTCCTGGAGGTCAAATGCAGACACACCGTTATGGGAGAATCCGATTCCATTGTTTCTGCTTCCATCCACAATTGTGATGTACTTGGTGGCACCCAATGTGTGAATACCGGTAACAGACGTGTTCTGCGGGAAAGGGTTGCCCGTAATTGCGTAGCCGTTCCAACCCTGCAATTCCGGCATGGTATCCAGCGCCGCGTTGTAGACGATTTCTTTGCAAGTCGGTACGTCGAATTCGTCATTATCATCCGAATTGCTGCATCCTGGGTCGCTCGGGTGATCGATCCTTCCATCCCCATCATTGTCGATGCCGTCGCGGCACTGGGGAAGAGGCGCATTGCCTTCGTCATTGTCGCGGGGGTTGTAGGAATTCGGGTTGCCGGGGTTTCCGTCGCTGTGGCAGCCGGGATCCTGTGCATCGGCGAGCGTGTCTTCGGTGTCATTGTTGTCGACGCCGTCGGCACACTGCGGATTCGGGGATTCGGTGTTGTCATCTTCGTTGTCGCAGCCGGGATCCTGCATATCGATCTTCCCATCACCGTCATTGTCGATGCCGTCGCGGCACTGGGGAAGTGTTCGAACAACAACAGCAACCGAATCCGTCACGACCATATTCGAGGAAGCGGTTTCTGCACACTGAAGACCGAAGGTCACCGTCTGGTTTGCAACCAGTTGCTTGGAACCATTAACCGGCTTAGGAACAAACGGTCCCCAAGGCGGTACACTTGTGCCCGTGTCACAGCGTTGTGCATCCTGCGATGTCCATGAGAGTGTGATCGGGGTTCCGGGATCGACGGTGATCGTTCCATCCTGTCCGTTGATTTTGAGATCGACGGTCGTGTCCTTTTCATCGGTATCATCGGGGCTTGTGCAGCCGGTATCTGCAGGATGATCTGTCTTCCCATCGCCGTCATTGTCGATGCCGTCGTTGCACTGCGTGCGCGGCGCATTCGCCTCGTCGTTATCCTGCTTGCTCGAGCATCCCGGATCTTGCGGGTAGTCCGTCAATCCATCACCGTCGTTATCAACACCATCCTGACACTGAGCTTTGGGGTTGGTTTCATCATTGTCATCAGCGGAACTGCAGCTGAAATCACTGGGGAAGTCCGTCGCTCCGTCTCCGTCGTTATCGATGCCATCGCGGCACTGGGGAGTCGGGGCGCAGACAATCGGAGTGATTGTCGTATTGCTCGACACGGTTACGGAACCGTTGGCAGACGTTCTGCCTGTGTTCACAACCGTTCCGCCGCATGTATTGGAATCGACTTTCACGGAAATGACCGCCTGCGTGGCACTCGCGTTGGCAGCGACCGTTCCGATGAGACAGCTGACCGTTCCACGCCCGTTCCCTGTCAACTGGCAGCCGCCAAGCGCGCTTGCGCTGACGAATGTCGTATTGGAAGGAAGATCGTCGGTGACAACGACGTTCTGCGCGGGAACGTTGCTGGTGTTTGCTACCGTCAGGTGATATGTAATCACGCCGTTAGGAGCGATTTCGTTGGCTTGCGGAGTTTTCGTAAGAACAAGTGTCGCTGCCGGGTTTGATTCATCGTTGTCCTGCTTGCTCGAACATCCCGGGTCCTGGGGGAAGTCCGTCAATCCATCACCGTCGTTATCAACACCATCCTGACACTGAGCTTTGGGGTTGGTTTCATCATTGTCATCAGCGGAACTGCAGCTGAAATCACTGGGGAAGTCCGTCGCTCCGTCTCCGTCGTTATCGATGCCATCGCGGCACTGGGGAGTCGGCTGCGTGACGTTCATCGTGATCGTCGCATTCGCGATGCGGATCGGTCCGCACTGGGATGTGAGACCGTCGCTCCAGGAATATCCCACTTCCACGCCGTTATTGATCGGCGTGATCGTATTGTGGGGGGTCGTTACATTGTGGCAGTGGGGAGTGGGGTAACGGGGAACGTCACCCAATCCACCAATCGTTGCGGATGTGGTATTGGTCCAGTTGCCCGGAAGCTGTGTGGACAATCCTGCTCCAAGAAGGTTCACCTGATGGGTGAGAACCGCTCCCGAACGAAGCCTGATGAGGAACGTCGGAACCGAATGAGGGGCTCCGCGGCCCGTCTGTGCGCCATTGCGGTACACGCCGGTCTGCGTATTGAGAAATGCCGATCCATCGCCATCCAGCCAACTGACGTTGGGATCGATGGAAACACTGACAACATCATCTGCGCTTTGGGCGCTGACGGTGCTTGTCGATGAAAGTACTCCTGCAGGCAGGTTCGCCAGCACGAGCGATGCAATCAGCCATCCGGCGGCTGTCGTCTTGAGAGAGGGAGAATAGGACATATAAATTGTTGTAAGTAAAAGTACAACAATCTATATGTATTTTGGGAGTATGTCAAGGAACATTATCAATTAATATTCAGTACCTATTGGCGAAATTCATAGATGAGTGGGTCTCAATCATCTATATTTGTGCTATAATATGACCACGAAATGACCAAAAAATCAGGTCCATCGCATGGCATGGAAAAGCTCTACAAACTGCTGACCCAGCTCGGATTCAACGAGCGAGAAACCGACGTCTATGTCGCCCTCTGCGGACTCGGCCAGGCGAAGGCGACGGTGATCTCGCGGGCATCGAAGCAGCCGAGAACACGCATCTATCAGAGTCTCGAAGCTCTTGAAGAGAGGGGTCTGATCGCACGCACGGAAAACAACGGTGTGCTCGAATTCTTCCCGAACCGTCCCGACGCGCTGCTGGAGCTCGTGATGCAGCGCATGGGCGAACTCGATTCCCTCAAAGGCGCGCTGAAGGAAGTTCTGCCGCTCCTGGCTATCAGAAAGCACGGAACGAACCAGAAGCCGATCGTGCAGGTCAGTCACGGCATGGAAGCGATGAAGATGATTTACCGCGAAATCCTCTCCCAACCCTTCATTAGCATTTTCAATCCAAAACTGACATACGAGCGTTTCGGTCAGGGAACGGTACAGTGGGCGTTCGGGCGGCAGGTCCGGCTGCGGGCGCGGGAACTGATCGTCGACAACGAAGAATCCCGTACCTATACGTCGCGCTGGAAAATGACCAAGCAGTATCAGTACCGCATCCTGCCCGCAGGCATACAGTTCGATACCGACATCATGGTCACGGACAACCTGCTGACGTTGTTTTTTTACGACGACGAATTCACCGTCGTGCGCATCGACAATCCCCGCCTCACGGCGCCGATGAAGAACCTCTTCGAGTTCGTGTGGAAGCTCTCGGGGGACCCTCCGAAATAAAACTGCTCCGGCCGCACTTCATCCGTGCACTCATTTTTGAGAACAAAAAAAACCCCGCACGTAGTACGGGGCCTTTTTCCTTTTTGCGCTTTCTACCTGCGCTGTTTATCGGATTCAGAATAAGAATTTCCTGCCCAGCCCGACTCCGCCACTGACACCCAGTCCGATGAGGCTGAACCATACCGCGAGCGGCCCTGAGGGGAGCTCCTGTGCGTGCCTGCGGAAGATCGGCTGTAGTTTGATGCGGTTGTTCCGGCCTTTGATGCCGGTCTGCGGCAGGTTGCCGATGACCGAGACCGTGACCGTTTCGGTTTCGTCGAGCTCATTGTCGCCATCCTCCACGCGGACGCTGTTTCTCAGGATTTCTCCGGGATAGGCGCTCGGGCTGACGCTGATGCGGTAGCGCACGGTCCACGTTTCGTTCTCATCGAGCTCGTCGATTCTCCAATTGAGCGTCGAGCCGTTGCGGCTGTGTGCGTTGCCATCGTCGATGATGGAGACGCTGCCCGGCAGCCTGTCTTCGACCGATAGATCTTCGATCGTGCCGTCGCCGGTATTCTTCACCGTCAGGGTGTATTCCACGACGCCGCCGGGGAAGACTTCGCTCGTGTTGGACGTCTTCGTAAGGTCGATCTGAGCATTATTATCGTCATTGTCATCGTCACCGACATTGGTGATATCCGCGGCGGACCGGTCAAAGACGCGGGCAATGCTGCGGATTTCTCCGTCGGCGTTGTTGCCGATTCTGACGCGTACCTTGAACGTTTTCTGTCCTCCGGGACCGAAGTGCAGCCCTGTCCAGGTGACGAACCGTCCGCTGCTCTGGCAATTGTCGGAACAGTTTTCGAAGCTGACTTCGTCGGAGAGCTCCTGAGTGACCGTCACGTTGTTGACCTGTTGATTGCCGTTGTTCTGGACGGTGATCGTGTACTCGAGCGTGTCTCCCTGATCCGCGCTGCTCTTACCATCGGTATTGCTGATGATGAAGTCCTGGACCGACGGAGATGTCTGGCGGTTGCGGAACAGCATCTGGGCGCAGTTGCCGCCGGTGTTGACGTGCACCGTGCCGTTTTGCGGCGTGACGCTCTGGAGCTGCCAGCCGTTGGGCACTGTTTCGATCACGGTGTGGGTGCCTGCGGGAACATCGTTGAGGCGAGCCCTGCCCTGACTGTCATTCTGCACCGTGCGTGCTCCGTCGAGGGTGAAGGTGAATTGCGGCACCGTGAAGATCTGGTTGCCGGAGATATCGAACGTTTCCTTCACGATATCGATGCATCCGAGCGACGGCTGGCTGGAGCTGGAAGAGGAACCCGTGCATTGCACGACCGTCTGAACGGTCTGCGACACGTTGTTGTTCGTGATCGGTTCCGGCGAAGTCGTGGAGACTATCGCACTGTTGAAGATCGTGGAGTTGCAGGCGGCACCTGCAAGTGTCTGGAACGTCATCGTGAAGGTCCTGGGCTGTCCACCGTGGACCGTGCCGAGCGTGCAGGCAACGTTGTTCGCCGTGTTCTGCGTGCAGGAGGCACCGTTGCTGGCGATAAAGCTCGTTCCACCGGGAATCGTGTCGTTGACGACGACCTGATCTGCATTGCAGGAAGAGAGATTGGTCACCGTCAGCGTGTATGTGATCTGTCCTCCGGGCAGGACCGTAGCCGGGCCGGATTTCTGAATGATGAGGTCAGGCGTGCAGCCAATCGAGCTGGACGAAGAGCTGCTGGAGCTGACGCTTGAAGAGCTGCTGCTCGAACTGGATGAACTGCTCGAACTCGAAGACGAACTGCTCGAGCTGGAACTCGAGGAAGAACTCGACGAGGAAGAGCTGCTGGAGCTCAAAGGACTTGATGAAGAACTGCTTGAGCTGGAGCTTGAAGAGCTTGCTCCGTTCGTTTCATCATTGTCGTTCGGATCGTAGAAGCCGTGGTTGTAGCAGCCGATGTCGAGGAAGTCGGCATAAGAATCTTCCGGATCTGCGTTGTCGAAGCCATCGCTGCACTGCGGGCGTTGGCTGCTGGAAGAGGAAGAGCTTGAGCTGGAACTCGATGAGCTCGCGCCGTTCGCCTCGTCATTGTCGTTCGGATCGTAGAAGCCGTGGTTGTAGCAGCCGATGTCGAGGAAGTCGGCATAAGAATCTTCCGGATCTGCGTTGTCGAAGCCATCGCTGCACTGCGGGCGCTGGCTGCTGGAAGAGGAAGAACTGCTCGACGTAGAGGATGAGCTGGAACTTGAACTCGAAGAGGAAGAAACACACTGCACGGTGCTGACGATGTCATCCCACTGGAGCGGGGCGTTGGCACCAGTGACGTCTGCCTGGTTGCGGATCAATGCGCCGCACGGCACCTCGTTGTTCACCATGAACTTGAGAGTGACACGGTGCGATGCGTTCGGCTGGAGCGTAACAGGCGTGCACTGCACCTGCTGGACATTCTGCACGGTGGTAAGAACGCAGCCGGGGGTGCTGGCAGCAGGGACATAGCTCAGTCCGAAGGGCACGATGTCGACGATCTGCACGTTGTTCACCGTCGTGGTACCGACGTTGCGCACCGTCACCGTATAGAAGACGGGGTGACCGGGCTGGAGCGTACTCTGCGTCGTCTTTTCGATCGTCAGGTTCGTCGTCTCGTCGGATTCCGTCGGGTCCTCGGCGTTCTGGCAGCCGGGATCCGCGGGGAAGTCGATTTTGCCGTCGTTATCATCGTCCTTGTTGTTCTTGCACTGCGGCTCATCGCCTTCGTTCGTATCGTTCGGATTGTAACTGCCGGGGTTGTTCGGGTTGTTGTCCGTGTGACATCCCGGATCCAATGCATCGATTCTGCCGTCCGTGTCGTTATCACGGCCATCGGAACACTGCGGCGTGTTTTCGGTGTTGTCATCGGGGCTGGAACAACCGGGGTCATTCAAGTCCACCAGTCCATCACCATCATTGTCGATGCCATCCTTACATTGAGGAGTGGGCTGGTTGAACTCGTCGTTGTCCTGCTTATTATAGGAATTCGGGTTGTTCGCATTGCCATCAGTGTGGCAGCCGGGATCCTGCGCGTCGGACTTTCCGTCGTTGTCGTTGTCCACACCGTCCTGACACTGTGACTTCGGATTTGTTTCATCCGTATCCGTCGGTGAAGAACAGCTGAAGTCATTGGGGAAGTCCGTTGCTCCGTCACCATCATTATCGATGCCATCCTGACACTGAGGTGTGACCTGATTGGACTCGTCGTTGTCCTGCTTGGATGAACAGCCGGTGTCGGCAGGGAAGTCGGTGAGACCGTCATTGTCATTGTCGACACCGTCCTGACACTGTGATTTCGGATTGGTTTCGTCGTTGTCGGTGGGTGAGCTGCAGCTGAAGTCGTTACTATCAATTGCTCCGTCTCCGTCGTTGTCGATGCCGTCATTACACTGTGAACTGGGGTTCGTCTCGTCGTCGTCATCGGGAGATGAACAGCCGGAGTCATTCAAGTCCACTCTTCCATCTCCGTCATTGTCGACACCGTCGCGGCATTGCGGCGGATTTCCCTGACATGCATTCGCAGAGAGACCGAGACATGTCACCTGAATGCGTTGTGTATCAGGAGTGGAATTTCCATCCTGGTCGTACTTCACTTCCCATCCCTGGATGTTGCCGTTCGAGATCTTCTTGTTGCTCTCGAGATACTGTACTCGTCCACAAGCGGGATCGGTACTGTCGCAGAATGCGGGGTTGCCTGCGCCGGCGATGGCGATGTCACCAGCGCTGCAGAAGACCTGCGATCTGTTCTGATTGAGGCTGTAGTAATCGGTGGGCGTGTGATCATTGACCACGTGGTAGACGCGGAGATGCTGGTTGAACAGCGGTGTCTTCTTGAGACAAACGACTGTCGTCTGGACCGTGTCGTAGAAGCGGTCGCCGGGCATCGAGTAATTGCTCACCCAGGCCTCGCGGTTTCCGTCGATTATGCGGCCGTTAAACTCGAGCATCTGCTTGCCGCATCCTCCGTCTCCGGGCTTGTCACAAAACACGTTCGCACCGGCACCCGCGATCGCGGTATCACCGGGATCACAGTAGGCAATGTTCTTCTGTTGATTGAGGGAATAGAAGTCGGTGATCGGACCAGTCGTGCGAACGTATGTCGAGAAGAATTTGTTCGTCGTTGTATTGTTCGGCACACACATCACCTGCTCGCGCGTCGTATCGTAGAAGCGGTCACCGAGAATGCTATAGTTGCTGGTCCAGCCAAGCTGGGCGCCGTTTGCATTGAAGGTGTCGGATTCGTAATGCATATCGTTGCCGCAGGCGGGATTGCCGCTGTCGCAGCTGAGTCCTGTTCCCTGTCCTGACAGGAAGGCATCGTTCGCGTTGCAATACGCGCTCGTATTGCTTTGGTTGAGTGTGTAGGGATCATTGCCGCCAGTGACGACCGTATAAATGGAACTGAGAACGGACTGTGCGTCCTGACAGTTGTTCGGAGCATTCGCTTCATCGTTGTCCTGCTTAGAGGAACATCCTGGGTCTTGGGGGAAGTCGGTGAGTCCGTCGTTGTCGTTGTCCACACCGTCCTGACACTGTGACTTCGGATTTGTTTCATCCGTATCCGTCGGTGAAGAACAGCTGAAGTCATTGGGGAAGTCCGTTGCTCCGTCACCATCATTATCGATGCCATCCTGGCACTGAGGTGTGACCTGATTGGACTCGTCGTTGTCCTGCCTGGATGAACAGCCGGTGTCGGCAGGGAAGTCGGTGAGACCGTCATTGTCGTTGTCGATTCCATCCTGACATGCTGCTTTCGGATTGGTTTCGTCGTTGTCCGTCGGAGACGAACAGCTGAAGTCGTTGGAATCGGTAGCTCCGTCTCCATCGTTGTCGATGCCATCGCTGCACTGGGATGCAGCAGGACAGAAATTGCTTGTTGCCTTTCCAAACAGACAGATATCGCTCACGCATGTCTGAGAAGAACTAGGATGCCCCGTACACGCCCGTGACATGAAACTATAATCCGCACTCGGCTTCACCACTCCCGGTGTGCCTTGGGGATTGTTGCAATGCACTTCCTGATTGATGTTCGTTCCGGCATGACCCAGTTTCAAATCAAAGGATGCTCCGCCAGCTTGTTCCCACAAACAAAATGTGGGTACCGAGGTGCTCCAACTGGCTGTGACGGTCTTCTGGGTTTTGAGGGTGTATCCACCACCGGGATTCGCGCAGTTGTTCACGATGTAGCTTCTGCCCTGCTGCGCAGTTCTTTTCCAGAGAACGGAATTTTGCTCGCATTGCAACGCAACATTGCTGATCAAACACACCATGCTTTCGACTGTCCATCCTGCTCCTGCAGGTGGAGCTCCTGTTGTGTTGTAGCCACCTGAGCTAATCGTTATATCGTATTCGTATCCCTGATTCACGTTCAGACAGGATTCGTCCGTCTCGTTGTTATCCTGCTTACTCGAACATCCCGGGTCCTGGGGATAATCCGTTTTTCCATCGTTGTCATTGTCGACACCGTCCTGACACTGTGACTTCGGATTGGTTTCGTCGTTGTCCGTCGGAGACGAACAGCTGAAGTCATTGGAATCAATGGCTCCGTCTCCATCGTTGTCGATGCCGTCGTTGCATTGCTGTGTTGCAGCAGGAGGCGGACACGCCATGTTCACGAAGTTCTGCAGATATTCACCGGAGTAGTTCACACCCTGACCCGCATTGCCTTCGGCGAAGACGAATCCTTTACCTGCTGCGGGCGGCCTCCATGCTGCATGGCATCGGCCATTAAGAGTGAATGCACATTGTGAGGGGCTCTGCACGTTGATGAGGTCACCGGGAGAATTGAGCCCGCTGTTGCTGAAATCAAACTTCTTTCCTTGCAGGAAGGGATACGTCACGGTATTCGGGAAGTACACTCCAGTTTGATCACCAAGATACTGATCGGAGTAGTACATTCCTGCGCCGAGAGAATTCAAGAATCCACGCGTACCGGCGCTCGCTTCATCCCCCGTCGGGTTATCTGCGGCGAAGGTCATGTTCAAGCCGTTGTTCCAGGCGTTGCGCAAAACCGTCTGCTCAGCAGAAGTAACGTCGCGATACGGATTGAGGATGCCGGGAGCGCTTGTTCCATTGATATGAGAGTCTCCGTAGATGAACAATTTTGCACCCTGGAGATCAGCCTCATTGAGGGTGTGGTTATAGAGGTTCACCGTGCGAACCGTGACGTAAGACGGCACGGGGAAATTGATCGGTGCATAGGAAGACATCGGGCCGTCTCGATAGACGCCGGCGTGCACGATGACACACTGGCTGTTGGACGTGCTACTTGAGGAAGTATTCGAAGAAACAGAACTCGTAGACGATGGAACTTGATTGAATTCATCATTATCCTGCAAAGACGTACAGCCGGGATCCTGCGGGAAATCGGTCTTTCCGTCGCCGTCGTTATCAACGCCATCCTGGCATTGCGACTTGGCATTGGTTTCATCGTTATCGGTTGCGGAAGAACAACTGAAGTCATTCATGTCGATGGCTCCATCTCCATCATTATCGATACCGTCGTTGCACTGCGTGTTAATCGGAGACTCATCATTATCCTGCAAAGACGCACAGCCCGGATCCGTCGGGAAATCCGTCTTTCCGTCGCCGTCGTTATCAACACCATCTTGGCATTGCGACTTGGCATTGGTTTCATCGTTATCGGTTGCGGAAGAACAACTGAAGTCATTCATGTCGATTACTCCGTCACCGTCGTTGTCCAGTCCGTCGCTGCATTGCGCAGCAGGTACAGGATTGCCGCATGTGAGAGTGGCAATATGTGCGTTAAAGTTACAGGCATTGTAACTAACAAAGTCATTCCGTGCCGGATCCCAATATCCGACAGTGTTATCTCCGCAGCTGCGATAGAAATCTGATGTCTTGCTAACCACGCTCTGGTACCCCTTGAGCTCACAGACCTTCAGCGCTGTCACATCGTCGAAACGCGGTGCGCCCGATCCCACATCAGGGTGCGCCTGAATGTCGCTGTATTGGGGAAATGAATTGATGAAATCTCGGATGTACCAGGTGGCCTTGTCATGGCCGGGATAGGCGGGAAAGGTGAAGGTGGCTGCCTGGGCTGATACCGGCTTCGTTGAGCCAAGCACGCCCGCAGGCAAGTTTGCCAATACGAGAGACGCTATCAGCCACCCGGCAATTGCCGTGCGCTGGATGCGTGAGAACGAGCCAATTTTGGCTGCAGACTTGGACAGAAGAGACCGGACCATAGGAAAGGGTGGAAAGTAAGTTGCACATCTTAACTAAATTAGTTAATTAAGTCAACTAAACTATTATTATCAATCAAATAGCCCAATAAATCAGCATTTTAGAGGTGCCACTTTTTCTCGACAGGATGACAGGTGGCATTTTCCCTGCTATAATGCACATGACTTCTATGAGCCCACGCAAAAAATCTTCAAAAAATCGCTTCCGTACCGAGGAAGAGATTTACGTCGTGATCAGCCACGCCCATCAGCTCATGCGCCGCATCGCCGAGCAGCACCTCCGCGGTCTGGGCATCACGCTCGTGGAATACAACCTCCTGGTCGTCATTGACAGCGCGCCCAATGTAACCGCTACCGAAATCCGGACCATGTTGGATGCTTCTGCGCCGTCCATTACGCACATTATCACGTCCCTCGAAAACAAGGGGCTCATCGACCGCACCATGTCCCGCACAGACGCCCGCCGCCAGCACGTCACCCTCTCAACCAAGGGCAAGCAGGTATTGAAAGCAGGCAAAAAGACAATCGGTTCGATGGCAGAGCATCTGGGCCTGCCGGAAAAATGGTACGTGGAAACCATCGATCGCGTTCTGGATCTGAACACCAGATTGCAGGCGTATTACCAGGATCAGAAAAAAAACGCCGGGAGGAGCAAGCACTAAAAAAACGCCGGTCCTTGATGAGGTCCCGGCGTTCTGAATCACGTTGTGAAAGAGTTAACTGTTGCTCACAACCGCGTCTTTGACGTCGACTTTTAGACGCTCGTAGATGAGCTTGGCGGTTTCCGCGCGGTTGATCTGGTCATCTGGCCGGGCAGTACCGAGCAGGATGCCTCGGCTGTCCTTGTCGCCAGTCATGATCCCGCGGGAAGCGGCATAGGCGATGTCCGCCTCGAGCGCGTGTCCCTGCGTATCTTTGAAGTTGGAGTACAACGGCGGAACCTTGTCGCCGAATGCATCGTGGAGAATCGCAATCACTTCCGCACGCTTGGCTGTGCGGTTGAGATCGACTGCGGGATTCTTAAGGACGCGCATGCCGATCTGGTCGCCGCAGGAGACATACTTGGCAGCCCAGTGGCCGATGGCCTGAGGCACCAGAGGCGGAACGAGTCCGCACTTTTCCTCATCCACCTGCGCCGCTTCGAATGCCATTTTCAGCATCTCGGCGATCGTCACGGGATTGCCCGGACCGAACTTGCCTATCAATTCCCCGCTCTCGTTGCGGTAGCCGGAGACGATTCCCCAGTCGCTGACGGAGGTAACGTACGGTCCGAACCAGTCGGCGTCCGTGACGTCCTCGAACTCGGGACCCGAGAGGTCGTCGAGCGTATTCATGAGGTCGCTCAAGTCAGCGGCATGCGTTGTCTGCCAGACGACGAGTTCCTGTTTGAGCTCATCGAGCTCATCGAAGAATCCGCGCGTGACGGGCACGGCAAGAATCGCGACTGCGAGTACCGGAAGCAAAGCGATGAATCTGCGCATAGATGAGGGTGTGTATTTCTTCTTTATTATAGCAGTTTGGGTGTTTTGGGACAAGGAGGGGCGAGTTTAGGGCTGGGATTAGGGCTAGGGTGAGTGTGTGAAAAATTAAAAAATATAAAAAATTCCACCCTAATCCCAGCCCTAACCCTTATTTCTTCGACTTCACCACCTCGTTCCTCTTTGCCAACGGAACACTGTAGGTAAACGTACTTCCCTTCCCCGGTTCGGATGCGACGCTGATGTCGCCCTTCTGCAGCTGCATGAAGTTGCGCGCGATGTAGAGACCGAGACCCGTGCTGCTCGCGGAATCCGTGTTCTTCCCCGCGATGCCCGTACGGCTGAAGAGTCTGTTCATGATCTCCGGCGTCATTCCCTCGCCGGTATCGGTAACATCGATGTATCCCATCGCCATATCTTTACGCAGGCTGATCGTGATGCCGCCCTTCTTCGTATGCTTGATCGCGTTGCTGATCGCGTTGGTCACCGACTCGGCCATTTTTTCTTTGTCCGCCGTCACAATGATTTCCTGTTCCATTCCGTTGAGCGTCAGGCTCAGACCCGCCTTTTCCAGCGCGACACGGTAATCGCGCAACGCCCGGTCAACGATGTCTGACAACTTCACGGGAGCCGATTCGACCTCAATCACACCGCGGTCGATGCGCGACATATTAAGAATGTCATTGATAAGTTCTCCGTTCTGGATGGAGACGTCTTTGAGGCTTGCCAAAGCCTCTTTCAGCTGTCCGGCGACATTGCCGTAATCACCATCGAGCATCCCTTCAATCGTCCAGCGCATCGCGGTCACCGGCGCGCGCAGCTGGTGCGACACGAACGACGTGATGTCCTGGAGCGTCTGATTCTTGTTGCCGAGTTCGCGGTTGAGCCGCTCGTTGCGTGCACTCATGCGCGCGAGTGCGATGACCATCCCCAGCGTGATGAACGTCAGGATGAGTCCGGCAAGCCGGATATTCACTTTCACTTCATTGAGGACGGCATAGGCTTCGGCGACCGGCTGCTGCGCGATGGCAACCCACGTGTTGGAGCCGACGGATATAGGCTGGAACGACGCGATCATCTGCTTTTTTTCGAGTGGATCGAAGTACTCGGCGGTTTTGAATGAGTTTCGTGCGGCCTCCTGCACAAGCGGTTCGCTGCCGTATCCGACGAACAACTGCGGCTCATCGGTCGCCAGGTTCGGGTGAGCGACGACGTTCCCGCGGTGATCGACGAGGAAGAGGTGTCCGTTCGATCCGAGGCGGATGTTCTGCAACCAGCGCGTGATCTGCGACGCCCGATATTCATACACCATGATGCCGGTCACGTTTTTTTCCGCGTCCCAGACGGGCACGGCTATCGCGAGAACCGCTTCCGGACGCGAATACGAACGAAGATAGACGCCCGAAATGTACGGCTTCCAGCGCTCCGAAACGCCCTTGAACCATTCCGTCTCCGAGAAGTTTTTCCCGTAGGAGCCCGGAGCCGACGGAAAATCGCTCCACAACGTTCCCTTGGGATCCGTGACGAACACGCGGTCGATCTGGGGATACGCGAGCACGATCGCCTTGAGACGCGTACCCATCGCGAGATCGTCGCGGCCATTCACCGCCTCGACCGTTCCCTGCACCGACGCGATCGCGTACGCGAGGCGAACGGTCTTGTTGAAATCCTGCGTCGCATGCTGCGCGAGGTTGTTGGTCGCGGAGATGTTGCCGGACTCCACGAGATCTTCCACCGATCCGGACGCGATCTGGAATGAATAGACGCTCAGAAGCATGATCGGGAGTAGTGCCGCCATGAACGGCAGTGCCCAACGGAGCTTTTTCCACGACGGCCTGTTGGTGGATGTGGATGTTGCTATATCGGGATATTGTACCATTTTTTAGCGTTTTTCGGAAGGACGATGGGAAGATGGCCAGTAGTAGGGCTGAACCCGATACCGGCTCTTCACATGTAGCAGCTCTGGCTCCAAAGAGACCAAACTGCTATAATAAGAACGAAATACATATCCAATTCTCCTCCCCGGTATGAAGACACATTCATTCCTCCGCGATGAATTGAAATTGTCCGCGGCAGTGACACTCGTCGTTTGCACGCTCGCGAGCGGCTCGCTTCTCTATGGTGAGATCGGTGGAGGCGGAGAAGGCCGCAAAAAGAATCCTACAATAGAAGAGGATGACGATGATTCCAGAGGTTCCGGTGGCGGCGGCAACCAAAAAGTTACCCGCTGTTATCACCAGGTCATTCCCTGCGAAAAGATGAAGCAGTCCTGCAGGATGCTTCCCTATGCGCTCGAACTAAGCTGCAGTGATGATCGCTGCAAAAATGGCAGTCTCTGTATGGTGACGACCACCGTCGGTAATCCCGGTGACGATGGATATAGCCTGTTTTTGAAATCCATCTGTAACCTGACAGTGAATCCCTGTTCCCCCTTCGACCAGAATTGTCTCGCAACACCCGTCATTTCACAGGTTTCCTGCAGCGATTCCCGCTGTAGCAATCAGCTGATCACCGTTACCGGGACGTCGATGTGCGAACGAACGCGCGTTATCGTCGACAGAGACGGCAATGTCGTCGGCCGCTTCTCCGGTTGGACACCTGCAGAGGAGCAAAATGGAACGTCGGGCGGAAGCACAGGCGGGACGTCGGGCGGAAGCAACAACATAGCCGGCGGAGGCAACAACAGCATCTCAGGCGATGTCCCGGGTATTTTTGGAACAACATCGGGCGGAAGTACGGGCGGTGACAAGCCTGTTATCACCGGAGATTCAAACAACAAAGACGGCCCCGCCCGCGGATGTTTCACGCGCAACGGTGTCTGGACGACGGACCGCGCCTTCTGCGATCCGGACCAGGGCAGATTCCTCGGCGGACAACGCAAGGAGCAAGTTGATACGTCGAGTGAAGACTCTTCCAATGAAAAAGATTCTCAGGATGAAGCCGAACAGGAGACGGAAATCCGTCGGCTCGTCGAGGAAAAATTCCGCAGCAAGGAAGAGTGCGATGTGCAGCTGCAGTCCCTCCTCGCAACGACGACGGATGCCATCGAGCGCCTGTCGCTCCTCGTCAATCGCCAGGTTCTTCCGGTCGAAACTGCTCAGCATGTGCAGGCGATGATCGACTGGCTCAAGCAGGTCATGACGACCTACTCGCTCGGCGACTACAGCCTGGAACAAATCCATGGCGAAGCGGTGCGCGTGCACAAGAGTCTCGAAGACACGCAGTTCCTGATCACGCACTCGCTCGAACAGAGCGGCGTCAGTCTGGCGCGCGATCCCAACAGTCTTCTGAGCAAGACGGACCGCATCTTTTCGGCAATCCCGACCGTCCTCTCGCTGCTCCAGGAGCAGCAGGTCCCGGTCGCTCCCGAGGCACTTACCGTCTATCAGGAAGCGTCTGCTCTCTACGAAGAGATCAAGCCGGTCTGTCTGCAGGATCCCGATCAGTGTCTGCGGCTCGTCGGCGTCGTCGAACGTCTCCAGCAGATGATGGATACACTCCGCGCCTCGATGAACACGGCAGGACGCAGCGACCTCGAAGAGAAGATCAACATCCTCTTCCAGCAGATGTAATCCCCTATCAAACGCATGCAAAAAAGACCGCCCGGAGGCGGTCTTTTTTTATGATTCACTTACCGTTTTTCTGAGTCTATGATTGAATAACAGGCTATGCGACGCATCTTTTCCTTCGTCCTAGCGGGCATCATCATCGGCAGTCTTTCCGCCCTACCGGAAGCCACGGAAGCGACGCGGCCAAAAGTGTACTGCCCGCTGATTGTGTACCGCTGCCCGGACGGATCCTTCGCGTCGCCCAAACCCCCGAGCTGCAACGCCCGCTGCCGCAAAGTCCGCCGCCCTGTGTATCCGTATCCATGGGATGCCCCGGCCTATCTGCGGTATGACTTCCGATAATTACCGCACAGCAAAAAACACTTCTCGACTACGCTCGAAGTGACATCTGAATGCTGCGACTTTGTCGCATGGCAAAACACGTGGCGAAGCGCGGGTCTCCCGCGCTGGAGCCACTCCTTCAAGGGAAGGGTGGGCCTATGGGAGGGACACCGTAGGTGGCCATCCCATGAATAATTCAATCGCTGAGTCCTGGCATCGGCCTACTCTGGCAGCCCATGAGGCTACTACCATCGGCGCTGGAGGGCTTAACTGCTGAGTTCGGTATGGGATCAGGTGTGACCCCTCCGCTCGAGACACCAGGACTCAACGATCGAATTCAACCGACAATTAATTCAAGATAAAAAGAATAACGCCCACTGCATGGGCATATTCCGCCCGCTTGCAGTGACACATGAACAGTACGCTGAAGTAAATCAGCGAAAAGAAAAACGTTCAATTGCCCGTTCGTATCACTCGGCTGAGTACATTACTGTACGTACACCTGTGACCGATCTAGCAGGTAGTCTTCCTGCGGGCTTATGGGGAAACACAATCTCAGGAGGGGCTTCCCGCTTAGATGCCTTCAGCGGTTATCCCGTCCGAACATAGCTACCCTGCAATGCCGCTGACGCGACAACAGGTACACCAGAGGTTCGTCCGCTCCGGTCCTCTCGTACTAGGAGCAGCTTCCTACATGTTTCCAGGGGATCACGGAGGATAGAGGCCAAACTGTCTCACGACGTTCTGAACCCAGCTCGCGTACCGCTTTAACCGGCGAACAGCCGGACCCTTGGGAGCTTCTCCACCCCCAGGATGCGATGAGCCGACATCGAGGTGCCAAACCAGTTCGTCGCTATGGGCGCTTGGAACTGATCAGCCTGTTATCCCTAGAGTAACTTTTATCCGTTGAGCGACAACCCACCCACGTGGTAAGAGCAACTAAAAGATGCTCAGGTTGCCGGATCACTATCACCGACTTTCGTCCCTGCTCGGCTTGTCAGCCTCACAGTCAGGCCCACTTGTGCGATTATACGACGACGCCGATTTCCATCCGGCGCTAGTGGACCATTGCACGCCTCCGTTACACTTTAGGAGGCAACCGCCCCAGTTAAACTACCCAGCAAGCACGGTCCTCGGCTCCGTTTCAGAGTCCGAGTGAGCATCGTCAGAAAGCGAGGGTGGTATCTCAAGGGCCCCTCCACCGCAGCCAAAGCCGCGGCTTCAAAGGGTCCCACCTATCCTGCGCACGCCATCTAACAATGCAATGCCAGCGTATAGTAAAGCTTCATAGGGTCTTTTCGTCCTTCCGTGATCAAGACGGCATTTGCACCGTCAATGAAATTTCACCGGGCCTTGCGTCGAGACAGTGCTCAGATCGTTATACCATTCGTGCGGGTCGGAACTTCGTAGATGGTGGTTCCTCTGATGGTTAATCAGAACTCCGAAACTCGGAGCGCACGGTACCCACTCTGTTGAGTGACGTGAGTTTTTTAGTGGCGGACGATTTTCCGCCGCCCTGTGTCGCCACAGGGATCGGACTATATCTTCATCCTGAAATTTCCGGAGCGTCGCGTGTAGTCTCTGAGGAGCCCCTCTTATAAAGGAGGGTTTCCTGCTGATTGTCCGCACTCCGTACCTTTCGGCATGGGAGATACTCGGATGTTCCAGCATATAGCGACGTTTAACACTGATGAGCCAGGTAGGGCTCTCAGTACGATCGTACTAGCACAATTGTCTTGAAAAATTTTCATAGAACTCGTTCTGCCCCGCGTAGCTCTGCATAGCAGAGCGAAGTGGGGTTGCGATTGATTGAGCTCGCTCACTGATTGAGCATCACCCACTGAAGGGTGAGACTGTTTTGCGAATTCCTCAGTGCTGCACCTCGCGGTGCATTCGGGCAAGTTATTAGTTGACCACCCGACAAGGAATTTCGCTACCTTAGGACCGTTATAGTTACGGCCGCCGTTCATCAGGGCTTAGATCGAAGGCATACACCCTCTCTCGTGACCTTCTGACACTGGGCAGGCATCAGCCCCTATACATGGCCTTACGGCTTCGCAGGGACCTGTGCTTTTGGTAAGCAGTCGCCTGAGCTCTTTCGCTGCGGCCCCTCACCCCGAAGGGTAAAGGGCAGTCCTTATCCCGAAGTTACGGACGCTTTATTGCCGAGTTCCTTAACGCAAGATGACCCGTTCGCCTTGGTCTACTCGACCACCCCACCGGTGTTGGTTTGCGGTACGGTTTCATACGACTCTCGGTTGCGACGGTTTTCTTGGAAGCAGAAAGGGACAGACTCATCCGTCTTGCGACGGGTAATTGGGGTACACGCTCGACTCTCCCGGGGGATTTGCCTCCCGGAATCAACGCCTTGCGTATTCCACGTCCAGTCAATGCAGACGCTCTGATCTTCCCGCTCCGTCACGCCGCACCTACCGTGCAGAAATCCTGTCTCATCGACATGCTCCCCGAAGGGAGTAGAGGCCAACAAGACGATCAAACTACACAGCTTGGCGATTCGCACGAAGTACAGGAATATTAACCTGTTGTCCATCGGTTACGCTTTTCAGCCTGGCCTTAGGACCGACTAACCCCACGCCGATGACCGTTGCGTGGGAAACCTTGGGGATTCGGCGGGCAGAATTTTCATCTGCCTAGTAGTTACTCATGCCAACATTCTCACTTCCCAGCGCTCCACCATCGCTCGCGCGTTTGGCTTCACTGCTGCTGGGAACGCTCTTCTACCACACGTATCCGTAACGGATACGCATTCACTGCTGCGGTACGTAGTTTTGCCCCGTTACATTTTCGGCGCATCGGTGCATCGACCAGTGAGCTGTTACGCTTTCTTTAAAGGATGGCTGCTTCTAAGCCAACCTCCTGGTTGTCGAAGCACTGACACTTCCTTTTCCACTGAACTACGGTTTGGGGACCTTGGCAAATGATCTGGGCTATTTCCCTCACGACGATGGCAGTTCGCTGTCACCGTCTCACTCCCGTCTCTCTAAAGATCGGTATTCGGAGTTTGGCTGGATTTGGTAGGTCGAGAAGACCCCCGCATCCAAACAGTAGCTCTACCCCCGATCGTATAAGACGAGGCTGCCCCTAAAGGCATATCGAAGAGAACCAGCTATCTCCGGGTTCGGTTAGCTTTTCACTCCTATCCACAACTCATCCAAAGGTCTTGCGACACCCACTGGTTCGGGCCTCCAGCCACCTTTCGGTGACCTTCACCCTGGTCATGGATAGCTCACCCGGTTTCGGGTCTCGTGCCAGCGACAATTAACGCCCTATTCGGACTCGCTTTCGCTTCGGCTCCGGGTAAAAATCCCTTAGCCATGCCACTGACAACGAAGTCGTTGGCTCATTATGCAAAAGGCACGCTGTGACCGTCTTGCGACGGCTCCAACTTATTTGTATGCATCACATTTCAGATACTATTTCATCCCCCTTATCGGGGTGCTTTTCACCTTTCCCTCACGGTACTATCCGCTATAGATCTCTGCATCTGTTTAGCCTTGGATGGTGGTCCACCCGGATTCGGGCCGGATTTCACGTGTCCGACCTTACTCAGGAATCCTCCTACGTAACCTATCCATTTCGCCTACGGGGCTCTCACCCTCTATGGCCGGCCGTTCCAGGCACGTTCGTCTATGGATAGATAGTCGATATTGAAGGTCCTACAACCCCACTAGTAAACTAGTGGTTTGGGCTGTTCCCCGTTCGCTCGCCACTACTAAGGGAATCTCTTTTTTGATTTCTTGTCCGCAGTTACTGAGATGTTTCAGTTCACTGCGTATACCTTCCACCCTTTACGGATGGATCATGGGACATAACTCCCAAGGGGTTTCCCCATTCGGACATCTCCGGTTAATAGCGCCTGCCTAGCGGCTCACCGAAGCTTTTCGCAGCTGGCTACGTCCTTCATCGGAATGCAGAGTCGAGGCATCCATGTGATGCACTGAGTAACGTTTTTCTTTGTACTGTTCACGTGTCACGAAGCGGGCAGAACATGCCCACGTCATGCACATGAACGTTTGATATCAAGTCATCTTTTTACAATTGAATTAAGATAATGGATTGAGAAAATCCATTATTGTCGGCCGATGCTGTGAATGACCACGCTGCGCGCTTATAAAGCGGGTATCGCCCGTTTTAAAACTCGGGAGATACAAAAAGCGGGTGGCTCACGCGCACCCGCAGGATCAGAAATTCTCGAGCGAATCTGATACTACGGGTATGCGGGAAGTTGCATAGAGTGGTGGAATTTTAGCGTCAGAAAGGCATGGGTCAAGCTTTTCCGGATACTTTCTGTATGCAGATATACGGTCACGAAAATATCCCCGGAAACATCGGTGTGCGGCACTCCGGAGGGGATTCCAGGGAGCAGGAATTCGTGATCTGTTTGGCTTTTTAAGCTCAAGCCGGTGGTATATCCCCCTCCATGACGGTCGCCGGAGTTCGCTGGGCGACGGCGGGCTCGGCGGGATCCTGATTCAGATCGATCGCATGCTCGCCCTGATGATCGGGGTTGTAGGCATCGCGGGGTCCGAGCAGAACCAGATTTTCGATGACGATCTCGGTGCGGAAAATTTTGCTCCCCTCCGGTCCGTCCCAGCTGCGGGTCTTGAGATATCCCTCAATGTACAACGGTTTTCCCTTCTTCACGCTCAGCGCGCAAAACTCGGCGAGTCCGCCCCACGCGACGAGGTTGTGGAATTCGGCTAGGGACTGCTTTTCTCCGGACTGGTCTTTCCAGACGCGATTGGTCGCCAAACCGAACGTCGCGACGCTCTGCCCGTTGGCGGTCGCCTTGAGTTCCGGATCGCGGGTGACGTTGCCGAGCAAGATGACTTTATTCACGGACTTCATATGATCAGTGGGAAAGCAAAATACAATCCGCATTATATAAGGAAGTCCGGAGGGGCGGAATGAACGCGCGACAAAAAACCCGGGAAAATTTCACGCAAAAACGTGCCATGGCTCGGGAGAGTCCACGGCACGGTGAAGAAATTTACGCCTCCGCTTCCGCCGTCATCTTCTCCCCTTTCTTGGAGAGGAGCACGAGCTGGTCGACGAGCACTTCCGTCCGGCTGACATCTTTGCCGTCTTTGTTTTTGTACTTGCTCGTGTGGAGCTTGCCCTCGACGTAGAGCGGGACGCCTTTTGCGACGCTCTTCGCGGAGAAGTCCGCGAGCTGCCCGAAGCACACGAGCCTGTGGTACTCCGGCTCGGTGCCGTAGTTGCCCTCTTTGTCTTTGACGCGACGGTTGGTCGCGAAGCCGATGGATGTGACGGACGCCCCGGACTTGGTGGCCTTGGCTTCCGGATCGTGCGTGACGTTGCCGAGTAACGTCACTCGATTAACATTGAACATAAAAAAATTGAGAAAAGAAATAATCGGAATCAGCGTACGGCGAACGGCAACAGCGCGGAGGTATCCGGGCCGCGTTCAAAAATCACGAACATCGTTTTTTCTTTATTCCAAGCCAAAAAAGGCATTCTACACACGAGCGGAACTGCCCTGATTATTTCTGCCTGCGACGCTTCACCCAGGCATATCCCGCACTTGCACCGGCAGCCATTATGGCAATTGCGGCGAGGCCGGTGTCTTTTCATGAGAGACAAACCTGCGGTTTTTCTCTCATGTGCTCTCTTTTCCCTGATGGGGGGTCCTGCAGCGCCGGGGCCCACGAGACCCGGCGCTTCGGACAGAGTTGTTTTATTTTTTACCGATTCTTCTCCTCTTCATCCATGCGTAGCCGACGGATGCGCCAGCCGCCATGATCGCGATTGCGGCGGGACCGGTGTCGGTTGTCGTGGGAGGCTGCGGAGCGCCGGGAGCAAGGGTGGAAGGCGGAACATAGCCGACGCCGGGAATATAACTGACCTGACCGCCGGGCTGAAACGGCAGTTCGATGACTTGCGCCGGAAGGATGCCCGTTTGTACGGCGGCCGTGCGCTCAACCTGACACTGGGGACTGCAACCGTCCCCGGCAAACATGTTTCCGTCATCGCAGAATTCGAGCGGCGTATCGAGAATGCCGTCACCACACCGGCCGAGCGTGCAATCGGGCCGGCAGAGCGCGTTGGGTGCGTTGCTGTTGTGCGAGGCATCGTCGCACGCCTCACCCTGATCAAGTTTGGCGTTGCCGCAGTAAGAAGGCAGCAATGCTATTTCTTCGCGATCGAGACACGCGTAACCGACGCAGCGTCGGCCCGCGAGGCACTGTGTATCGTTCACACATTCGTCGCAGGCGCCGTTGCGGCAAATTCCCGACGGGCACTGATTACCCGACGTGCATGCGGCACATGTGCCGTTCATGCAGAGGTTGCCCTGGCACTGACGGTTCTCGACGCATGCAATGCAGCGGTTGTTCTCGCAGAGCCCGCTCGGACACTGAGCATCGAAGGAGCAGGCCACGCATTGTCCGTTCATACACAGACCCGTCGGACACTGACTGTTATCCAGACAGAAAGAACACATGCTGTTCAGACACAATCCCGACGCGCACTCGTTATCATCTGCGCATGTAGTACAGCTGCCGTTACTGCACACACCCGACGGGCACTGTACGTCGGAGTTGCAGGCGGCGGAGCTCGATGAACTGGATGAAGGTTGGCAGGTGCCATTCGTGCACGACAGTCCCTGCGGACAATCGAGAGTGTCATCACAGACGACGACACTGCTCTGCGAACCGCCGGATGTAACACGGGAAGAGGATGAAAGCGGTATGCAACTGATACAGGGAAGATCACCTTCCAATCGGCAGATGCCTCCCTGCCCGGCGCAGAACACCTGTCCGCCGCGCGCGCATTCGTCGCCGCGGCATGCGGTCTCGGAGCGGGAGGAGCGGGAAGATCCGGACGAAGGATCACAGGTGCCGTTCACGCACGGCTGGCCTGACGGACAATCTCGATTGTCATCGCATGTGATGGCGGAACTTTGCGACGATGCGCGTGATGATCTGCTCGATGACGAAGGATCACAGGTGCCGTTCACGCACGGCTGACCTGAGGGACAATCTCGATTGTCATCACATGTGATGGCGGAACTTTGCGACGATGCGCGTGATGATCTGCTCGATGACGACGGTTCGCAGGTTCCATTGATACACAGCTGGCCCGACGGACAGTCGAGATTATCGTCGCAGACTGTGCGGGAACTCTGCGACGAGCCGGGGGAACCACTTCGCAAGGAGGAAGAACTGCTCCTGCTACTCGAGGAAGTGACGGACCTTCTTGAAGAGCTTCTGCTGATGCTCGTACAAATAAAGTCACAGGCGACATTGGTACACTTACCGACCTTGAGACGCCCCATACTGTCCGCATACGCGATGAACGGCAAATTGTCATCGGGCACAACGATGGACGTGATGATGGCGGCGCCCGGGGAGCCGTCGACAATCTTCACCGCGTTGCCGAATGTGCAGTCGGCGTTGCCGCATCGGGCGAGCCGGAGGAACGCCGTCGTCACGGGCAGGGGTCGTTCATTCGGATCCCACTGGCTGAAGCTGACGGCCGGATTTCCGTCGGGACCCACCCATATCGAAGGGGAGAAGACAACCGCAGTCGGCTGCTCGAGCACCGTTGCAGTCCGATCCGAACAAGCGGGATCGTGACACTTCTGCGCGACGGCACCGAACTCTGGTGCTCCTTCGGGCGGAATAAAATTCGCTCCCTGGTAAAAACTTTGCACGGGCAAATCGTCGGCCCCAAGGTGCATCGATACGACGCCCGCGTGGTCGGGCGCGTAACCGAGTCCGTCGGCCACGTTGCCAGTCGAACATGCCGCATTGCCGCACTTCACTCCTTTGATGTAGCTCTGCTGGAGGAAGGCGACGAACGGCTTGCCGTCGGATGGAGTCACGACGGCCGTGCTCAGGACGTACGGATTCCCCGTCGACACTGTGGCGAAGGCATTGTTCTGGCTGCACGCGGCGTTGCCGCACTTCAGGAATTTCACGGACATGAATCCGTACTGTCCCGGCGCCGCGGCATAACTCACGACCGGCAATCCGTCCGTGCCGATGGCAACCGACGGCCCTTTCCCGGCATATCCCATAACACCTCCATCGACGATCGTCGTGGTATTCCCGCTCGAACAAGCGGCATTGCCGCACTTAACCACTCTGAGATTTCCCTGGAGAGCGGTGTAGAACGCGACAACAGGCAATCCATCGTCCGGCACCGCGATGGAAATATCCGGGGTGACTGTCCAGTTGGAATCGAACGACGGGGGCTGGAAGATCACACTCGTCGTATTGTTGCCGGTACAGGATGCATTGCCGCACTTAATGACGCTGGCCCTTCCGGAATCCAAAACGCTGATGACAGGCAAGCCGTCCTCACTCAGGGCCGTGTCGATCGCACCATAGGCGATGCCGATCGTCGCTGTACACGATAGTTGTGATATGCGGCTGGAAGCCCTGCTGCTGCGGACGGACGATGTATTGGAAGATCGAACGGAGGATCTTATGGAAGATTGACCGGAGGTGTTAGCGGAAGAATCGCCCGAAGAATTATTGGAGGATCGACTGGAGGAACTTGCGGAAGAATTTTTTGACGACGTCGGGCACTTTCCGCAACGACCTCCGCAATTCGCAGCTCCTGCGGTGCACAAGAGACTCGGCGTCTGCCATTCCGGTTGACTACCATCGTCGCATTTCGTCGGTTTCACTTGCGGACAATTGAGCGTTTGTCCACGACAATCAAAGCCCGCATTGCATGACGGACATCGCGATGCATCGCAGAGCTTGTGACCCCCAATGCACTGGTGATTTTGACAGGTCACTGCGTCGCATTTTTCCGCACATCCGAAACCCGGCACCACTTCACATTTATTATTGCAGGGGCTGGCGGGACAATCCGCATCCGTGTTGCACTGCACATTTGCTGTACTTGATTCGGAAGATCCGCGGCTGGAGACTTGGCTGGCCCTCGAAGAAGCGGATGGCTGAGACGATGTGCCGCAGGTTGATTCACCTGTCTCACCATCAGGACAGCCCCATGTCCCGTCGGAACAGCATTCAGGCGGAAAGATGAAACATGCAGGACGGATCCCCTGACATTGCACCGCGGAGGACGCGCTGCTGCTGCCACCGATTCCGCCAACGCCTCCGTTGCCTCCGTTCACGCCATTATTGCCTGCGTTTACACCTCCATTTCCACCGCCGGGCCCTCCGCCGGGACCGCCGCTTGGCCCCCCGCTACAGGGTATTCCTGACGGCATGGTGACTTCGACGCACTGGCACGTATTTGGATCGATAGTATACGAGTGGTACACGATATATCCCCCGCTGCATTCTTCAATGCCGGCGGGACACGTCGGCGCGGGAAAACATGCTCCGCCCACATCCGGTCCCGGCTGACCCACCTGCGAATTCCATTCCCGGTTGGCGCCGTAGATTGCGAACATGGTGAACATTGCCGCAATGAATCCGACCGCAATGACGCGTTGTATGGAAAGATGGCGGCTGAAGTATCCGGGCATTCAGGCAGAATCCTAACAGAAATCGGCCGTTTCCTTTTGTTGCCTCAGCACGAAAGATCTTTTCGGCAAGCCAGACGAATACCAAACAACCCCCGATCAGTGACCGGGGGTTGCCTGCTTATCCATTCAATCTTTTACGCTTCGCCCATAGCCTCTTCGCTGACGGCATCCTTCATTTCTTCTTTCTGGGTGATGCCGCTGGCCTCGACTTCGGCTCCTTCCTCGATGCCGGCGACGAGTTCCTTCTCGGTTTCGGTGGATAACTCGTTAAGTTCGGCGATTTTGTCGGCTGCGGGTACTGCATCCTCTTCGGCTTCGACGCGGGACGCGAGTTCGACCGTCTCGACTTCCGTGGCTTCGACCGTCACGCGTTCCACCGGTATCACTTCATCCTTGAACTTCAGCAGTTCCACCTTGAGACCGAGCGCCTGAAGTTCCTTCACGAGAACGTTGAATGATTCCGGGATGCTCGGACGCTGGATGATTTCGCCCTTCACGATCGCCTCGTAGGCCTTGCTGCGGCCGATGACGTCATCGGACTTGATCGTGAGCATTTCCTGCAGCGTGTAGGCGGCTCCGTAAGCTTCGAGCGCCCACACTTCCATTTCTCCGAAGCGCTGTCCTCCGTGCTGCGCCTTGCCTCCGAGAGGCTGCTGCGTGACGAGCGAGTACGGTCCGACGGATCGGGCGTGGATTTTGTCTTCGACGAGGTGGAGCAGTTTCAGCATGTACACCATTCCGACTGTCGTCCTATGAGCAAACGGTTCGCCGCTGCGTCCATCGAAGAGCTGAACTTTTCCGGTGTCGGGGAGGCCCGCAGCCTTGAGGAATTCCGTGATCTGCTGGGTCGAAATACCGTCGAGCACAGGCGTCGCGATCTTGATGCCGAGCAACTGACAGGCCCAACCGAGGTGTGTCTCGAGCACCTGTCCGATGTTCATGCGGGAGGTGACGCCGAGCGGGTTAAGGATGATGTCGACCGGCGTGCCATCCGTGAGGAACGGCATGTCTTCTTTGGGAACGATGCGGGCGACGACACCTTTGTTACCGTGGCGACCGGCCATCTTGTCACCGACCTGCATCTTGCGGGTCTGCGCGACGAAGACTTCGATCTGCTTCATGACGCCAGTCGGGAGTTCGTCTCCGGCGGAACGGTCAAAGATATGCACGTCGACCACCTTGCCTCCGGCTCCTCCGGGAAGGCGCAGCGAGCTGTCCTTCACGTCTTTCGCCTTGTCTCCGAAAATGGCTTGCAGGAGGCGTTCTTCCGGTGTCAGTTCGGTCTCTCCCTTCGGCGTGATTTTGCCGACGAGGATGTCGCCTTCGTGGACCGTCGCGCCGATGCGGACGACGCCGTCGCCGTCGAGGTCCTTGAGTTTGGCTTCACCGACGTTCGGGATGTCGCGCGTGACGGTCTCCGGTCCGAGTTTCGTTTCGCGGACGTCCGTGATGTAACTTTCGATATGAATGGAATCGAACAATCCCACTTCGACGACGCCGTCAGAAATGATGATCGCGTCTTCGAAGTTGTATCCCTGCCAGGACATGTACGCGACGAGGAGGTTTTGGCCGAGAGCGAGTTCTCCGCTTTCCACCGCTGAACCGTCGGCAATGGCCTGCCCCTTATGGACCTTCTCTCCGCGAGCGACCGTCGGGCGCATGTGGAAACACGTTCCTTGGTTGCTGCGCACGAACGTTCCGAGATTGTAGGTATTCTTGCGGCCGGTCTTGTAGATGACCGTGATTTCGTCGGCGTCGACGTACGTCACTTCTCCGTCTTCCTCCGCGAGGATCGCATGACCGGAAGCGCGCGCGGCGAGGGCTTCGACGCCCGTACCGACGAGCGGGGCGTGCGGCTTCACGAGCGGCACCGCCTGGCGTTGCATGTTCGTTCCCATGGATGCGCGGGTGTTGTCGTCGTGCTCGAGGAACGGAATGAGGGCGGTCGAGATCGAGAACACCTGCTTCGGCGACACGTCGAGGTGCGTGACGTCGCGTACGTGCGCGAGCGTCGGTTCCCCTCCCTTGCGGGCGGAGACACGGGTGACGAGGAATTCGCCCGTTTCGCTGAGTTCATCGCTTGCCTGAGCCTGCGCGATCACGAGACGGCGCTCGGCTTCGGCATCCATGAAGATGACTTTGTTGGTGACGTAGGCGCGAACGGGAACACCGTTCTGGCCGTTCTTCTTCACCTGTGCGACGATCTGGCGCGCCAGATCCTTGGTATCGATGACGTCGCCTTCCTTCGCGATTATTCTGCGGCCATCCTTCACCGTTTCGTCGACGATGCGGCCGAGGAGAGCGTCACCGTCGAGACCGACGGCGTGCTTCACTTCCTTGTACGGCGTCTCTAGGAATCCGTAGAGGTTCACGCGGGCGAATGCCGCAAGGTGAACGACGAGACCGATGTTCGGACCTTCCGGCGTCGCGATCGGACAGATGCGGCCGTAGTGGCTCGGGTGCACGTCGCGAACGTCGAAGCTGGCGCGCTCGCGGGAGAGTCCTCCAGGACCCATCGCCGAGAGACGGCGCTTATGAGCGAGTTCGGAGAGCGGGTTGGTCTGATCCATGAACTGCGAGAGCTGCGAGGATGCGAAGAATTCGCGCATCGCGGCCGTGACCGGGCGGCAGTTGATGAGCTGCGTCGGGGTCACTGTTTCCAAATCCATGACCGTCATGCGATCCTTCACGATGCGTTCCGTGCGGACGAGACCGACGCGGTACTTGTTCTGCACGAGTTCGCCGACGCTGCGGACGCGGCGGTTGCTGAGGTGGTCGATGTCGTCGGGGGTTCCGACGCCGTTGTTCAGACGAATCATTTCTTTCAGGATTTCGATGAAGTCCTTCACCTGGAACACGCGGTGCGCCTCGTCGCTCGGCGTTTCGGTATTGAAACGACGGTTGAGTTTGTAGCGCGCGATCGTGCCCATGTCGTACTTCTTGAAGTCGAAGAACAAGCTGTCGATCAGCTGCTTCGCGTTCTCGGGCGTCGCGTAATCTCCCGGGCGGATGCGGCGGTAGATGCTCTGGTATGCGTCCTCGAGCGTATGGGCCGTGTCCTTGTCGAGGGTTTTCTGGATGAAGTCGAGCTCCTCGCCGGCGAACTCTTTGAAGAGATCGAGGATTTCTCCGTCCGTCGGAAATCCGAAGACGCGCAGAAGCTGCGTGATCGGGATCTTGCGCTTGCGGTCGATTTTGCAGGTGATCACTCCCCTTCTGTCGGTTTCGATCTCAAGCCAGACACCGCGCTTCGGGATGATTTTGGCGGCGTTGTGCTTTGGGAATTCGGGCATCATCGAGAAGAACACGCCCGGGCTGCGGACAAGCTGGTGAACGACGACGCGCTCGATACCTCCGATGATGAAGGTGCCGGAATCCGTCATGAGCGGAATCGATCCGAGGAAGACGTCCTGCTCCTTGATTTCACCGGTCTCCTTGTTGATGAGCTGCACGTGTCCCTTCATCGCCGCTTCGAAGGTCAGGTTGCGGCGCTTGCAGGTCTCGGGGTCATACTTGGCGGGGTCGAAGGTGTGGCCGAGGATGCGGAGTTCCATTTTCTTGCCGGAGAAGTCCGTGATCGGCGTGATTTCCTCGAGTAGTTCTTTCAGACCTTCCGTCAAAAACCACTTGTAACTTTCGATCTGCATTTCGATGAGCGACGGGACGTGCGACACGCCCTGGTCGTCGACGACGAACACACGGTCACCGACCACTTTATTGGCGGCGATGAACGGGGGCAGGTCCTTGATCGACGCCGGAATGCGTCCGGCGGGAGGAGGGAGGTGCGGATGAATCTGCGGAAGCACGCCGCTGTCGACGTCCATCTGATACTGCTGGCGGACGGCGGGCAGCTTCTTCGGTGCGACTTTGGGCGCGACCTTGGCGGCGGTCTTCATCGCCTTGTCGGCGGGCTTGGCTGGTGCGACTTTCGCGGGAGCCGGCTTCTTCATTACTTTGGGAGGCGCGACCTTTTTGGGGGCGACCTTCTTGGGTACGGCTTTCTTCGCGATTTTCTTGGGCGCCGGCTTCTTCTTGGCGGCAACTTTCTTCGCGGGCTTCTTCTTGGCCATAGGGATGAACGGGAAGGAGGAAAGGCGGCGCAAGCGCAAACCGCCCTGGGGACCTATTCCTCCGTGCACTAAACACTATGAATGCACGAACGAAACGGTCCTCAGCGCTCAAAACACAGTCGAAGCCAGCTGTTGACCGGACGATTCTAAGGTAATAAAGAGGCACGTCAACCGAAAAGGAGCGCTTTTTACTGTGTAACAAGGTTGCAGCAATGATCAAACAACACACAAAACATAGCCGAGCTCGAGCAGGATCCCCGCCGATCACCGTAGCCCCGAGAGTATTGGCATCCGTGGCAGAGTGCGGCATTGATCGGCGGCGATTTTCTTTGCTCCTTTCTTGTATCACGGACAAGAAAGGAGAAACCCTTCATGGCAAACCAGAACCAGCGATGTGTGTTATCTCATCCACATTTCATCCGTGATATATAGAGAAAGGAGAAAGGAGAAAGGAGAAACAGCCTGTCAGATTCATGGCTGCTGACCGTCACAAATAGCATCCTACCCATATTTTTTATGTCCCTTCTCTCACCCCACAAAGTGGACGCCCCGTCCCTCCACGCGCTCCTCTATCACGAGCTGCAGGATCTCTACGACGCGGAGCATCAGATTCTCGAAGCGATCCCGGAGATGATCGAGCAGGCGAACAGCCCGGAATTGAAAACCGCATTCCGGAATCACCGCGACGAAACCGTCGTCCATGTCACGCGCCTTGAGGACTGCTTCAATATCATGCAGGAAAAAGCCAAGCGCGAAACATGCGCGGGCATGAAAGGATTAATCAAGGAAGGCGAGCACGTGCTGAAAGGCGACATGGATCCGGCGGTGAAGGATGACGCGATTATCGGCGCAGCGCAGCGCATCGAGCACTACGAAATCGCGGGCTACGGCACTGCGCGCGATCACGCCAAGCACCTCGGCTTCAAGGACATGGCGGCCATCCTCGATGCGACATTGCAGGAGGAAGGCAAAGCCGATCACACGCTCACGGAAATTGCCAAGAAGATGCACAAAGAATTGGCGAAGGTGTGACAAAAAGGTTTGTGTTGATTTGTAGAGACGTGCGATTCGCACGTCTCTACAAATCTAAATGCATTATTTCGCCTCTCCAAACCTCCTCGCCATTTCATCCCAGTTCACGATTTCCCAGAACGCCGCGATGTAGTCCGGGCGCTTGTTCTGATATTTCAAATAATATGCATGCTCCCACACATCCAGCCCCATGAGCGGCGTCTTTCCTTCTGTGAGCGGCGAGTCCTGATTGGGTGAACTCGAAACTTCCAGTTTGCCGCCGTTCACCGTCAGCCACGCCCATCCCGATCCGAACTGCACGGTCGCCTTCTCGGAGAACTTCACCTTGAAGTCCTGAATCGATCCGAACGCTTCGATGAGAGCTTTTTCCAACTCGCCGGACGGCACTGTCCGCTCACGCGAGAGAATCGTCCAGAACAAACTGTGATTCGCATGCCCCCCGCCATGATTGCGCACCGCGGTCTTCTTATCTTCCGGCACGTCTTTGAATCGGCGAAGCAAATCTTCCACCGGCATCTTTTCCCACTCCGTGTCCTTGATCGCCGCATTGAGTTTGTCGATGTACGCCTGATGATGCTTCGTGTGGTGAATCTCCATCGTCTTGGCATCAATGTGCGGCTCGAGCGCTGTGTAGTCGTACGGGAGTGCGGGGAGGTGATGAGGCATAGGAGGGCTAGAAATAGGATTAGGGCTAGGGTTCAATACTACGACGCTTGGATAATACTAACAATGACAGTGAATCATCCAAATATTGGCGATTTCCAGTATTCTAGCCCTAGCCCTAACCCTAACCCTAACCCTATAGATATCCGCCTCCTCACCACCGCAGAGGACCTGAACGCCTACGACCAATGGGTCAAAACCCATCCCCAGGGCTCGCTCTGGCAGTCGATGGAATGGAAAACCTATCAGGAGGCCCTCGGACGCGAAACGCGCGTCTACGCCGCGATAGAGGGGCAGGAATTAGTCGGAAGCGCGCTCGTCGTCATCGATCACACGAGTTTCGGGTTATCGACGTGGGATATCCAGCGCGGACCAGCGGGGAGGCCGGATGAGTTGATCCAAACAATCGTTCGGGATGCGAAGAAGGACAAATGTCTCTCCCTTTACCTATCCCCCCTCGTCCCTCTCGATAACCCGAACCTCAAGCACAACAATTCCCCCCGCCACGAGCAGCCGGAGGCGACGCGCATTCTCGATCTACGATTGTCGGAAGAAGAACTCCTTACACAGATGCACCCCAAAGGGAGGTACAACATCAAAGTCGCCGAAAAACACGGCGTGCACGTAACGCAGTCGACCGACACGCAAGCGTATGCGGACCTCGCGGCGATCACAGGCGCACGCGACCACTTCAAGACGGCGTCCGCCCGGCAGTATGCTGCCTTCCTTAAGTACCTGCCAAACAGCTTCCTCCTACTCGCGCACGTACCGTCTGCAAACGGCAAGGACAAGTCAATCGCCGGCCTCATTGGCATCTTCTGGAACGGGACCGCGTACTACTACTACGGCGCATCGGATTACCATCATCGCGCGATGATGGCCCCGTATCTGCTGCAGTGGACGGCGATCACGATGGCGAAGAACGCGGGGTGCGTCCGGTACGACCTGCTCGGGGTGTCACCGCCCGACGCGGACACGGATCATCCGTGGAAAGGTATCACATCGTTCAAAGAAAAATTCGGGGGGGAACTCATCCCCTATCCAACGGAACAGCGCATTGTTCTCAAACCGTTCGCAAACGCACTGCTACAGCTGAAAAGAAAAATGATCAAATAACAAAAAAGCCCCGCATGATGGCGGGCCACCCTCACCCCGACCCTCTCCCGCATGCGGGAGAGGGTGGCGCTTCAGCGCCGGGAGAGGGCATCAAAAAACATTCCATAACGCCAAAAAGGGCCCCCTTTCGGGGACCCTGTTTTGGTACATCGCATAGCGATGAGGACTATTAGCTCTTGTAGCTCGTCGACGGGACAGTCGTTTCACCGTACTCGACCCACCTGAAGGTGGTCGTGGAGGTGTCCTTATCAAGCCACTGGAGGTGGCTGGAAGAGGTACCGAATGTCGTCTTCGTAACATCAGAGAAGTCCTGGAGAGCGACCTGGAGTGTCGAGTTGTTCGAGCCCGTATTCGGGTTGTCGATATCAGCTTCGAGCACGAAGGTTGCGTTCTCGCCGGAGTCAAGTTCGGTATCCACCGAGCTTGCTACGAGGTTTGCACACTGAACAACCAAGGAGCCGGAGTTGGACTGGCTGCCGAGGATCGTACAGTTGGATTTCGTCGACGGGGTGGACTTGTTGTAGAACTTGAACTCTCCACCTCCGAGGTCGACGTTGGTCGCGGTGACGTTGAAGATCACGCCGGAAAGCGTGGCCTTGTTCGTACCGTTCAACGTGTTCGTGTTCGTAGCGGCCGTGAACTTGAATTGGCCGATCGGGTTCACACCAGTCGGGATGGCCGGGTTGCTCTTGGCACTGTCCGGGTTGGCATCCGTGATGGATGTGATCTTCGCGAGCACGACTTCGTTGAATGCGCTGACGATGTCAACGTTCGCGTTTGCGGGAGCAGTCACACCGATGAAGATTTCACCTGAAGTGGCTGTAGAACCACCAGCGCTGTCGTTGGCGACAAGGTTGCTGCTGGATTCTGCTCCGCGAGCGCGGACTGCGCCGGAACCGGATGAGTTGTCGGAAACATGCTGCTTCGTGATCCAGAGGACGATGTCCTGGCTGGAGACGGCACCCTGTTCGTCAGACTTCATGCGGGGGCGGACAAAGACGTCGGTCGGAGTTCCCTCCTTCACGACGAGCTGGCGGCTTTCCATGTTGGCACAGAAGGTCTGTACAACAGAGAAGCTTGTGCCGGGGTTGTTCGTAAGAACGTCGTCTGTACCGCAACCACCGACCGTCGCCGTAGCGAACGGAGTCGTGTCGTTGTTCTTGTACAGATCGAGACGCTCGACGGACGAAGCGTTGGAACCCGAAGATGTGATCTGGAGGTCCGTGACTTCGATATCTTCGTTCTGAGCGCGGAACTCGAGGTGGAGGACCGGATCACCGAGCGTACCACCGAGGAGCTGGCGTGAGCGAAGGACCGTGTCGCGCGATACGAACAGGTCACCCTGGTTCACAAGGAGCCAGAGCTTGGAACGCGTGTGCTGAACAGTGATTTCGCAGCTGCTCGTACAAGCGTTGATCGCCGCTACAGTACCACCCGCGTTAAGCGTCTTGATACCGGAGAGGCTGGAACCGTCATCGACTTCTTCAGCTTCGACGTAGGTCACAGATGCACCTGTGTCGAAGGCAAGGAGAAGATCGTTGTTGGTGAGTGAAGCAGAGATGTCGCTGTGCACTTCGAACATGACAGTCTCTTCTGCCGGGACGACGAATCCGCCGCCGGCAAGTTCATCGAAGGTAACCTGGCTGCTCTGAGCGGCCACACCCTTCTCGAGGATCGTGTCGACGACTGAGTCGCCGTCCGTGTCCACCCAGAGGGCGTAGTTTTGACCGTTCAGGAGTGAGCCTGATTCGGAGCGGAAGATAGCCTTGGTGAAGAGGATATCCTCAGCCTCGCCTGCACGAGCTTCGAAGCGAAGCAGCGAGATGTTCTTCGAGTTCTTCACAGCCGTGTCGGACGAACCGATGGCCTTCACAGCAATGTTGATTTCGGGGTTAGCGATGCGGTGGAAGTTACCCGTGACGGTTCCGCCTGGGCGGACGTCGGTAACGGAATCACCGGAGCTCAGACCTTCGATCTTCATGTTGTATGAAGTACCTGCAGTCGTGAGCGCGCCGAGGCCGCCGAAGTCACAACCCGTAGCGCTGGACGTCGTCTGCGTACAAGCGTGCACGCGGAATCTGTCGCCGCTCTTCGGGTGGTTGGCCGTTCCGTTGTCGATGAAGTCGACGCGGAGTTCCCACGTCTGCTTGTCAGTAACAACGAAGTCGTCGAAGCGGTACACCTGGTAGGTGGACGTGCTTCCCGTGCCCGTAACGAAGTCTGAGCTGCCCGTCATGCGGACTGCCGAGATCGTCTGGCCGGTCTTGGTGTTGCGGATTTCAACGTCCTCGAGAACTTCGTGAACGTTGTCGAAGGAGCCGCCTACAGTGTTCTGAAGGCCACCACCTATCGATGTCTGCGCCTGGATAGCAATGAAGAGATCCTTGATGTCGACTGTCTCGCCGCCTGTCGTCATGAGAATGTTGGCGAGAACAGAGTCGTCGTCATCGCGGGTGAACTTCTGCTGGACCGGGCCGTCGATTTCGAGCGTGAATTCACCAGCCTGGATGGTCACCGTGTCGGAGTTGTCCGTGGCGGGCAACGAGACCTGGGAACCGTAGAGCTGGCCGTTTACGCCGTAACCGTAGAGGGAACCGACCGCAAAGAGGTCGGAGCTCTCCTCAAAGTGCATGACGAGCGTGTCGCCAGCACCGGACTCGATATCAGCGATAACCTCCATGGTGATCTTGTCACCTTCGAGGATCGTGAACGGCGGATCGAAGACGAGGGTGACGAAGTCACCGACTGTCTCGACTGCCTTGTTCGTCAGGACTGTTCCATCCGTGCGGCGAAGGTGGATGTTGCGGATATCGCCGTCGGAGCCGGAACCGTTCTGTTCGAGCGTTACCGAGTAGATCGTCTGATCTTCAACCGAGTTGGCTGAAAGTTCGAACTTACCAATAACCTTGGCCGTGTCGCCGACGTCCACCTCATCGGGGGACACCGTGCGATACGAAACCGTAACCGTGCCGCTCGTGATAGCAGCGACGCGGAACGTGTTGCCGCGGATCGGGAAGTTACCTTCGACGTCAAGAGCGTTGCTCTGGAAGTCGGAAGGCAGTTCGACCGCGAGGTTGTGTTCGCCGGAAACCGTAGCCGTGCTGTTGAAGTCGGCAACGATGTCGAGCGTCTTGGTGTCACAAGCCGGGATCGTCAGAGGAGTCGTGAAGCGGAGGTCCGCTGTCTGATCCTCGGAGTCGATCGTGCGCTTGCGGGAAATGCGGCCGCCATCCATCGCAGCGTAAACGCCGTCGATGTCGGACTCATCACCAAATCCTTCGTGAAGGATCGTCATTTCGCTGATGACGACGGAGTCGTCACAGGAAGCGGTGAGGTCGATGGAAGCGAGCACTACGCCGACTGCGCCGCGAGGCACAGAGTCGGCGACCGGGTTTGTCGAGGCCATGGACACTTCGAGAGTGCCCTCGCCCTGTTCAACCTCGGTGAATCCCATGAAGTCCATAGAGTCGGAGAAGGTGTCCCCGTCTTCCGTCATCATGTCTTCGACGGAAAGCGTGTAATCTTCACCAGCCTCGGTGGCTTCGCCGAGCGTGATTTCAACGACCATGTCATCCGTCATGGAGACGGACGTGATGTCGAGATCCGAAACGCCGCTGACCATGTAGAGGCTTGCATCTTCTGCAGCGTCTGCATCGAGCATGACGTTGAATTCGACTTCGACCGTTGAGGCATCAAGCGCCGTGACGTCCTTGATCATGGGTTCGGAGTCTTCTCCGCCATCCATATCACAGTCGACGCCGTACGTGAGGCCCTGGTCAACGCGGTGGAGCATAACCACCATTTCCGCGCGGTTCATGAAGTCTGCCGGGCGTGCGCGACCTGTCGTGTCGTCACCCTGAAGGACGCAGTGATCGGCTGCCGTCTGAACGACATCCGTGTACCACTGGCCGGAGGGAACGTCTACGAAGTCGGGAGCGTCGCCGGTCGCCTCAAGACCGAATGCGCGAACAATAAGGGCAGCTGCCTCAGCGCGATTGATGTTTGCGCCGGGGCGTGAGTTACAGGGACGACTGCCGTAGCAGTTGGCATCGCCTTTAACCCAACCCTCTTTGGCGGCTTCCTCCATATACCCGTAGTACCATGCACCAGGCTTGACGTCGTTAAAGCTGGGAACAGCAGGCGGGGTGGAAAGAATACCACCGTTAAGCTCGACTACGAGCTTGGTGAACTCCGCACGGTTGGCGTTGTCGCCACCGCGGAAGCGGGTCTGGGATTCATCGAGGTAGCCTGCGTCCGTAAACGCTTCGACTGACTCTTCATACCAGACTCCCGCAGGAACATCGCTGTAGGCGGCGAACACCGTACCCATTTGGGTAAGGGAGATCGCGACTGCAGAGACGCCTGCGAACAATTTCTTCATACGAGAAACGTCCATAGGAGTTGTGGAAATATAAAGTAGATAAAACAGTGTGACTTGATATATGTGTGCGAAGGGAAACAGAGGGGGACCTGAATAGTCTTCCATGATCTGCCATACATCTGTGCTGGCGGGAGAGGCATTGATCTTAGTGAGATCTCAATGCACGGCTCCTTACAACTAAAGAGAGGACACCACCGATGCCGGGAGCGCACGCGTCGCGCTTGGGTGGAAAACAGTCAGGTGTAAAACACGATCCGCACCGACCCTTATATAAGGAAGTGGTGGAATGTGAATGATCGTCGACTCTGAGTCTGAGAAATCAGACCCCACATGCGTGGGAAGAGTGGCGAGTTGCCGTTATGTGAAGGATCCGTGCACAGATCCCACCGCCTTCAGCAGGAAGTGGAACTGAGCGATGCTACCGATACGTCCTGCAAAGGTGCAAGACGCACGCATCTCTCCGTGCAATTGATCAAACGCTGGTTTCGTCACTCTGTTACAGTGCATGATAAAAACACTTCGGCGATTCTCCTGCTTAAAAAGGATTATTTTTGTTATTCTCTAAATGATTCTTCAGTGAATTGTGCGTTCTCTGTCCAAAAAACAGCGAGAAATCTTATGTTGAAAAAACCAAATCTTATGGTTGGAAGATGTATGACATTTTAAGGCATGGATAAGGAAGTAAACATTTGGTACATTTATCTTTACATTTCTGAACAAATAACGTGTTATTATGTCCCGAATAGCTGATTGTATGCTCATTACGTGGTTCATTTTTAATTTCACAAATCATCTTTATTGGTTGATGACGCACGCCGACTCATGGTTATTTTATCCAAATCTAAAAATAGAAATAGAATTTTGATGAATAGAAATTCTGAGAAGCAAAAAAGTTATGTATATGATTCTTTACACACCTTCTTACAGCGAGTCTCTAAAGCAGCAGTATGGCACGGGGGATGTACAGTATACCTGACTTTTTACGCTAGTTTCTCTGACATTCACCGCTAGAACACTCTACAAACAACTCGTTATGCACACCGGCTGTGGATATCCAAAAAGAGGAACCGGCAGTGCCGATTCCCCTCTTTCTGTGTTCCGCATCATCCGTAAGGATGAACCGCAGAAGAACGTTACGTTTGCACATCAATGACCTTCACCGCGCCGCGCACAATCTTCAGACCGATTGCCTCGTTGATATCTGCGAGACTGGCGCGCAATTGGACGAGTGCATCCGGTGCGGCTGGATCGATTCCGAAGAAGCGAAGGTTCTGTTTCTGAATGGATCGATACACTTCCTCCCGGTGAACGTTGATTGCAACGGGAGCTTCGATTCCGAGACGGACAGTCGTCGGACTAATACGGACGACCGTGACGAAGATAGTATCGCCGATGACAAACGACTCTCCTTCCTTGCGACTGAAGACGAGCATATGAAAGTTCTCCTTTGCGATGGAATCACAGATCAGTTTGACGGCATCACGCGATGTCCATCGTCATGCCGGGAATCCTACGCAGAAACGGCACGAAGGCAAGGCGTGTTTGCGCATTATATTTTCTTTACGGACTGCTCGTTTCCCGCATCCCGTACCTCAAAACCCAGCTTCGTAATTTCGTCTCTCAGGCGGTCGCTCTCGGCGAAATTTTTCGCTTTTCGAGCCTCCGCCCGTTCCTCAAGTAGCTTCTTCACCTTCGTCGGAATTTTTTCTTCCTTCTGCGCTTCGAAGCACCCGAACGTATGCCGAATCATGGTGATCGCCATCAGGAGGTCCGCCTTGGTATCCATGCACAGCGCGCCGGCGTTGCGCTGCCAGGACATCATGTCGAATATCGCGCCGAGCGCGCCGGGAGTATTGAGGTCACTGTTCATCGCGTCACGGAACCCGCCGTACAAACGCGCGATGGATTCGTGCTGCTCGTGATCACACTCTTCGGCAGCCTCCACATGCTCGACTTCCATCATCCACTGGACGATCTTCGCGCGAGCTTTCTTCGCGTCATCCATCCCCTTCCAGCTGAACTTGAGATTGGTCCGGTAATGCACGGACAAAAGATAGTACCGGAGGTCCAACGAATCGTATCCACGCTCAGATATGTTAGGAATTGTTAGCACGTTGCCAAGACTCTTTGACATCTTCTCCCCCTCCAGATCGATACGGCGCTTATGGAGCCAAAGACGCACGAAGGGTTTGTACTGTTTTTTCGTACCATCCGCGGCAGGTATGCCGCGGCTGTTTAGCCCATCATTGATGATGGATTCCGTCTGCGCGATCTCGCACTCATGATGCGGGAAGATATTGTCCTCGCCGCCGGTGTGGATATCGATCGTGTCGCCGAGGAGCGCGCGGCTCATCGCGGAGCACTCGATGTGCCAGCCGGGGAAGCCGTCCGGATTTTTTTTGCCGGGGGATTTCCACCGCAACGCGTGATGCTCGTTGGGCCCGACGCAGAATTTCCAAAGCGCGAAGTCCGCGGGATGATGCTTCTCTTCGTTCACTTCCACACGCGCGCCTGCTGAGAGATTTTCGATGGTATTACCGGAAAGCGCTCCGTAGTGCGGAAATTTGGTGACATCGAAATAAATTCCATCGGATGTCGTATACGCAATTTCCTTCTGCAGCAGTTCGGCAATCATCTCCTTCATCTGATCGATGTACTCCGTCGCGCGCGGGCGGTGCGCGGGCTCGAGAATGTTCAGCGCGCGCTCGTCTTCCAGATACTGCGCCTCGTAGGTGCGTGCGACGTTGATCACCGTCTCGTGCGAGACTGCCCCGAATTCCTCGCGCGCCTGTTTCTCGATTTTGTCCTCCCCATCGTCGCGATCACGGACGAGATGTCCGACGTCGGTTATATTTTTCGCGTGCAAAATAAGATAGCCCTGCGTCTCCATCCATCGCCGGAGAAGATCAGCCATGAGGAAGCTCGAATAATTTCCGACATGCGGACGTCCGTACACGGTCGGACCGCACGTGTACATCGTGACTTCGTTCGCGTCGCGCGGAACAAATTCTTCCTCGTGCTTCGTGAGGGTATTGTAGAGCCGGAGCTTCGAGGGTGGTGTGGGCACGAACAAAGCATAGGTAAAACCGGGGCTAATCGGAATGGATTTTTGCCCTATTTGAGGGGAAAGAGTGCTATATTGACGTTTTACTGTAATTATAGTATAATATGTATACCTGTTCATTGCAAACAATGGCGCAGGTAAAATCCGCTCTCGACCATACCGGTTGAGGGAGTTCGGATTTTTGTCGGCTTTCACAGACCAGGAGAATCACTGTGAAGACTCAATCCCGTCGAATCCCCGGAACGAAGAAGAACGCCCGTCGTCACCGTCTGCACAAGGGGCACCGGATGCCGGTCCGCCACCACTTCTCGGTCTGCTTACCGACCGATCTCGAAGTGGTTCCGCTGTATCCCCAGCAGATCCGAATCTTCGATGCAGGTCTGAGCCTCGTGCGGCAAGGCGATTTCGCCTCTGCCGTCCGGCGCTAGCTGGAAGCCGATCCCCTCCGACGCCCCACAAGGGCGTCGGAGGAATCACAAAAATATGCGTCATGGTGAGGTGCGAGCCTGCCTGTCGGCAGACAGGCGCAGCGAGCCACGAACCATGACACCCACTACCCACAGAGCAACTGTGGGATTTTCGCATACAAAAAAACCGACGCGTATGCAGATGCACACGTGTCGGCTTGGTGGTGGGGTCTCGGGTCAGCTCATCAGATCTGACTTTGTTCGAGATCCCGGGGGATGATTCCCGGCATGTCTGATGCTGGCGACTTCTCAGCAGCTTCAAGTTCATCAAGCTCTGATTTTCGAAGCCTCTGGCAAGCCGCGAACATTTGCCACTGCCGTGGCAGTGTCTCCGGAGGCACTTTACCTGGTGGAGGTTCCGGTGCTGGGAGAGATCCATTTTCTTTCATAGCGCAATCCTTGTAGGCGCAGCCTCGTCGACCGTCGGCTCCGTGCCTTCGGTTCGAGGTGGCTTCATTATACGCTTTTTTTTGGTTTGTACAGAATCAACGGGAGCCCTACAGACGGCCAAGAATGCAGCGGATGACACTGTAAAAAAAGATAGCGTATCGATGCAATTTTGCTTTCTATTTCAGCTTATGCAGCCATAAATCGCTACATTCCTGATTCTAAGCCTCCCGAGGTAGAAGAATCCCTTTTTCTTTAAAAAAACAGGACTATTATGCCCGCGACTTTGTACCGGTCCGGCAGGACAAGAATCTGTTCATTCCCATCACCGACTACGCAAACAACAACATGCCTTCGTACCTATCCCGTCGTGGGAGAAAGAGAAGGCAGGTGGGCGTCTCCAGCCGAGGAACCTTATGGTTCACCAGAGAAATGGGTCCGCAATGCGGATCCGCAACAGTTTATTGAAGGCTATTGCCTTCAAGTCCATGCGCCGCTTCCTCTTGCGGCGCAAGTAACCCGCCATAATTCCTCGCGGTTCCCGCCCACATACAGACATGTTCCGGCTCCCCAGCCGGAACATGTCTCCCACCCGAAAGCAGGTTGTTGTTCGTTCAAATCATTGAGAGCAGATGAAGATATGCTTTTTGCGACTGAAGTGCAGGATTTCGGGGTCGTTGACCTCGGCACAGCAGCACGTAATTTGCATAATCTCATGGAGAGAACGTAGTCATGTCACAGACATTAGAACGGAACCGACTCAACAAAGACGGCAAACTGACCGGCAACGAAGAGAAGCCGTGCCCCCACTGTGCGTGGCGCGGCAAGGCAAGACGCCTTCCGCGTCACCTGCAAAATGTGCACCAGATCATCTCTGTCGGATCTGATGAAGAGGTTTCTGACGAAGAATAATTCGTACGTTCTCCCCTCCAGTGCCCGGACCCTGCGCTTTCGAGCGTGTGGTCCGGGCCAACTTCAAAAAAGCATATCTTTGTCTCGCTCATTCACATCATCCACCCCACGTCGCTCCTGCGGGAGCTATGTGGGGCAAGCAATAACCGATATGCGTTTCAGTGCTTAATGGATAAGACCGTACAAGGTTGTACGGTCGGCCTGAACTGCAGAAGTGGTCGTTTTTCAAAGGACTGGTCCGATGTTAAAGCTCGGTCGTTCGTCAGCTCTGCTTGAGCTGGCATGTCGCCCCGCACACAGGCAGGGCGTCGCCCATGACAGGCAGGTTGAGAAGCTGTTCTCTCAAGTCCAAGATGAGAGGCCCCCCGAAGAAAGGGAGGCAGAAGCAGCCCAACAACAGTGGGAACGGAGCATGCCGCTCGTCCCCGTCGTCTGCTGAAAAGCCGACCCCTCCTGTACTGGATGACGGTAGCGCCGGCGAAAATTTTACCGCGCCAGTACAACCCCAAGCTCTCGCAAGAGAGCTCCCGCCAACCGGGAGAGCGAACGATTTAACATCGTTCGCTCTCCCTCTCCTAGAATGCATATCGGTTATTGTTAATCCCGGCGCAGTTCCTGCAGGAGCGAAACCGGATTGTTCATTGTCATCATCGTCCAGCACGCAGTGACCCGTTTCCGTTCATCATGTGCGTCGTTTGCACGCGATGCGGCCGGGACATTTCACCCACCATTCCCCGAAAGGAGGACTTCCCTATGAAATTCCGAAAGGAGCCTTATTTCCCGGAAAGGAGGTGATCCACTTTTTCGATTGCTAGTTGCGTAACCCCTCGTGGGGGCGATTGCAAATAGCAGCAAACACCATGGGTGTTTGTTTCGGAATACCAGCGACCCTCATGTCGCTGGTATTCCCCTTTTATTCCGGAAGCGGATCACTGCACGCAACAAACAAAGGGGACGGCCAATGGTCGAATCCCCTTCTTCGTGCTAGCCTTTCTCCCGACCCTTCCTGCTTCTCCATGCTCAGTCATAACGACATCAAGAAACTTCTCGGTGAACACGAGAGTCTGCTGACCCACAAATGTCAGACGATTCCGAAGGAAAAACTGCATCTCCCGAGCATGAAGACCATCGACGACGTGTTCGAAATGTCTGACCGTCCGCACAAAGTCCAGAAGCATCTCAAGGATCTCTACAACCACGGCCGGCTTGCAGGTACGGGATACCTTTCGATCCTTCCCGTCGATCAGGGAATCGAGCATTCCGCAGGCGCGAGCTTCGCGAAAAACATCGACTACTTCGATCCGGAGAACATCGTGAAATTGGCTCTGGAAGGCGGCTGCAACGCGGTGGCCTCCACGGTGGGCGTGCTTGGAATGGTCAGCGGAAAGTACGCGACCAAGATCCCCTTCATCGTAAAGCTCAACCACAACGAACTCCTCACCTACCCGAACAAATTCGATCAGATCATGTTCGGTTCCGTACAGCAGGCGAAGGACATGGGCGCGATCGGTGTCGGCGCGACGATCTACTTCGGCTCGCCCGAAAGCGGACGCCAGATCGTCGACGTCAGTCAGGCATTCGCGGAGGCGCATCGTCTCGGAATGTTCACGGTGCTGTGGTGCTATCTGCGGAGTACGGGCTTCAAGAAAGACGGCAAAGATTATCATCTCGCGGCCGACCTCACGGGCCAGGCCAACCACCTCGGCGTAACGATCGAAGCCGACATCATCAAGCAGAAACTGCCGGAAAATAACGGGGGATTCGTCGCACTCGGACAGGAGAGCAGTTACGGCAAAACCGACAAGCGCGTCTACGAAAAGCTCTCGAGCGACAACCCGATCGACCTCACGCGCTACCAGGTCGCCAACTGTTACATGGGTCGTATCGGTCTCATCAACAGCGGCGGTGCCAGCGGCGACAATGACCTGCAGCAGGCGGTGATGACGGCTGTTATCAACAAACGCGCGGGAGGCGCGGGGCTCATCAGCGGCCGCAAGGCGTTCCAGAAATCGCTCGAGGAAGGCATTGAAATCCTCAACGCGATTCAGGACGTCTATCTGGATGAGAAGGTGACTATTGCATAAAAAGGCCGGCGTTCTGTTGAGCGGAGGAACAGGAAACATGCCGAACCAGAGCCATTCTCAGGTTTTCCCTCTCCCCAAGGGGAGAGGGCCAGGGTGAGGGGCAATAGGATTTCCTCATTGCGGAATAACATACATTTTGCTCGCGAGCTGCGTAAAAAAGAAACCGCAGCTGAGAAACTACTCTGGCAAAAAATCCGGAACCGTAAACTATGCGCTTTTAAATTTCGCAGACAGGTTCCTATAGGTCCTTTCATTGTTGATTTCTACTGCGCACAGAAGCATTTGATAATCGAACTCGACGGTGACATACATGCATTTCAAAAAGCCTACGACTGTCACAGAGAAGGGTGGCTAAAAGATCATGGATATCACATCTTGCGATTCGAAAACCATACACTCCATGATTCAATACAGTCGGTGACTGAAACTATCGTCGATGTTTTGCTTGAGAGGTAAACCTTCACCTGTGTCCTCTCCCTTTTGTGAAAGGGAGAGGAAAGATTTCAACAAAACTTACCACCTGAATCCTGTAACTTGCGTCCTGTATCCTGTGTCCCACCCCCTCTCAGGGCCGTATATGCTCCCGGTTCACGCTTCGTCAGGCTCAGCGCAAGCTCAGGAGGAACTGCGAACATTGATATGTTCGCGATTTACTATGATCTGCTGGCCGATCGCGAAGAGCGTGGAGATGCCCCAGTAGAGCGACACGGCGGACGGGAACTTGAGCGCGAAGAACCCGATCATCAGCGGCAGGACGTAGAGCATGACGCGCTGCTGGATTTCCTGCGCGGTGTCGGCTTCGGGCGTCGTCGTATCCTTGATCTCCTTCGCTTTCTTCTTGTCCGCGATCATGAAGCTCAGCTTCATCTGGATGAACTGCATTACGACGAGGAGCGGCGGGAAAAGCCACACGTAACTCTCGCGCAGATCGAGCCCGAGGAACATCGGATTAAAGCTCCAGTCGAGGTGCTGATAGAATGGGTAAATTAAATGTCTGGTGACGTCCAGATCGATGCCGTCGCGGATCACGTAGAACAAACCGATGAGCACCGGAAACTGCACGAGCAGCGGCAGACACGCCTGGAACGGATTCACTTTGTGATCCTTCCAGACTTTCATCGTTTCCTCCTGCATCTTCTTGGGATCGTCCTTGTACTGCTTCTTGATCGCCTCGAATTTCGGCTGAAGCATCTGCATTTTTTTCTGTCCTTCGAGCGCGTGCTGTGTCGGGATAAAGAGCAGCAGTTTGACGAGAATCGTCAGGACGATGATGGAAATGCCGAGGTTGTGGTCGGGCAGCAGCGACGCGACGAAGATGAGGATATTGAGGAACGGTTTCGTGATGAATGCGCGGAATAACTTGGTGAAGATCCCCGGTTCGGAGATCGTGAAGCGCGTGATGATCCCCTCCCTGTACTGGCTCTGATCCGCACCGCTTCCCGTGGGCAAAACGGTACCGGTCGCGACGCGCAGTTCGAGTTCGTACATGCCCGGTTCGGCGAACATCGAATACTTCCAGGGTCCGAGATTTATCTTCTCTTCCGCACCGGGCAAAAGCTCGGTTGGTCCTTCACAATCGGTTTCCGCCTCGCCGCTGAGGGGCGTCAATTTGGTGGGATCAACCGGATCGGCTTTGAACGCCTTCACCGGCAGACAGTCCGCTTCATCGAGATCGATTGTTTTGTCGGTCTTGTTCTCGATGATGACGATCGGCGTCGCACCGATCGTGATCGACGCGTCCTCCATCTCCATCGTTACGCCGCCCTGCGGTATCTGCGCGTCCGTCGGAAAAAACACGCGGAAGACGAGGAAATATCCGAGGTAGACCACGGCGAAAATCAGCAGAAAATTCGCGAATTGGGATTTTTTGACGGCAGCCATCAGCGAAGAGAGGAAAGAAACGTCCGGACATCGCCCTCGATATCCTGAAACGAGGCATCCAGACTAGCGCTGCGCGGAGCAATCAACAACTGGACGGTCGGCAGAATCTCGCTCTCTTTGACGATGACGCGCAACGCTTCGCGGCAACGCCTGCGCATGCGGTTGCGCGCAACCGCGGATTTGTGCAGCTTCGTCGACGCGAACGTCCCGACGTACACCGCGCGCTTCGCTGGGTCGGCCGAGGGGTGCCGTGGCGGGCCGGAAAGCCACCGTACAACCATTGTCTTTCCTTTCCACACATTCCCCCTCCGCAGAAGGTAATCGCTCGTCTTACGCCCGTGTAAACGCATCAAACGCATGGTCAAAGCCTCCGTCCTTTGTCGTAGCGCGTCAAGACCAGACGGATGCCCGCTTAATGATGTCTCGAGGAACCGTGACTTCCCGCTTTGCGCGTGCTGCCTGTCTGATAATGGGGCCCGCGCATGCCGCTGTTCTCGCGAGGGATACTCGCGTGTTTCAGACGACGTGCATACTCGTTTGTCAGCCAATCCACGTACTCGGGACTGCGGATTCCCAATCGCTCGATGCGTGACTGACTCGCAGCATCGAACTGATCCGCCTGAGCTGTCGACATTGCAGCTTTGATGTCCTCGGCAATACCGATCAGTTGCCGTGTTTCCGGATCAAGGTTGTCTGCTTCTTCGCTATTTATAGCCATAAACAGTATTTGTGTAATTATTGTTATTATACCATATTTTATCAATTTAAGGAATAGGGCCGCAGAGCATTCTGAGACACCTAAACCGCAAATATAGCTTTTGCTCCGGCATGATTTTTCACTATGCTCTGACGCACCCCATGACCCAGCTGACCAAAGACCAGGTCCGGCATATCGCGAAGCTCGCCCGTCTCAACCTGACGGATCCCGAGGTGGAGAAGTTCACGACCGAACTCACGTCGATCCTCAAGTACATCGACATGCTCGGCGAAGTCGATACGAAGAACGTGGAAGCGACGGCGCAGGTGACGGGTCAGACGAACAGTTTCCGCGAGGACAAAATCTACAAGACGCCGCTCGCATCCCCCGACGAACTTCTTGCGGCGAGCCCCCTGCCCATCGCCTCGCACCAGATCGAAACTCCCTCCGCACACGGATGAGTCTTTCCGCTCTCACCATCACCGAGGCACACGACAAACTGCGCTCCAAACAGGTCTCCGCGGAGGAGCTCGTGAAGGCCTGCATCGACCGCATCGAAGGAGTGGATGGCAGACTCAATGCGGTCGTGCATACCAATTTTGACGCAGCCCTTGCTCAAGCGAAAAAAGCGGACAAAGCAGGAACATTCGATCACCTCCTCGCAGGTATCCCCTTCCTTACGAAGGACGTGTACGACGAGGAGGGCGTCGCGACGACGGCGTGCAGCAATATTCTTCGCGCCAAAGACTACAAAGCACCCTTCGACTCCACCACGATCAAGCGCCTCAAGGCGGCGGGCGCCATAAGTATCGGAAAGACGAACACTGATGAGTTCACCATGGGTGCCTCCACGGAGACCTCCTGCTACGGCCCGACGCACAACCCCCACGACACGACGCGCGTCGCGGGCGGGTCGAGTGGAGGATCGGCGGCAGCCGTCGCCGCGGATGAATGCATCTTCGCGCTCGGTACGGACACCGGCGGAAGCATCCGCCAGCCTGCGGGTTTCTGCGGATGCACGGGTATCCGCACGACGTACGGACGCACGAGCCGCTTCGGCGTGATGAGTATGGCAAGCTCGCTCGATACGATCGGACCGTTCGGCAAGACCATCGAAGACCTCGCGATCATCCTGCAGACGATCGCCGGCAAAGACCCGCTCGACGCGACGACCGGCGACGTGAAGGTCCCCGATTACCGCAAGGCACTGACTGGGAATGTGAAGGGCCTCAAGATCGGCCTGCCGAAGGAGTACTTCATCGCAGGCATGCATCCGGACGTCGAGAAGGCGGTGCGCGAAGCTGCGAAGACGTTGGAATCACTCGGGGCGACGCTCGTCGATATCTCGCTTCCCCATACAAAATACGGCGTCGCAACGTACTACGTCATCTGCCCCTGCGAAGTCAGTTCGAACATGGCCCGCTACGACGGCATCCGCTACGGACATACGGTGAAGGACGCCGACAATCTGGTCGATTACTATCACAAAGTCCGCAGCGAAGGATTCGGAAATGAAGTGAAACGCCGCATCATGATCGGAACGTACGCACTCTCCGCAGGATACTTCGATGCCTACTATCGCCAGGCGCAGAAAGTCCGCAGCATTCTCAAGCAGGAATTCGAAGACGCGTTCAAGACCGTCGACGTTATCCTCTCGCCGACATCCCCCACTCCCGCATTCAGAATCGGCGCGCACGAGAACGATCCGGTCGCCATGTATCTCGAAGACGTGTTCCTCTGCGCCCAGCCGATGGCAGGCATCCCCGCATCGGCACAGGTCTGCGGCTTCTCCTCCGAAGGGCTCCCGATCGGTCTCCAGATCATGGGGCCGCAGTGGGGCGAGGAAGTGGTGCTGCGTACGGCGGACGCGTACGAGAAGGCAACTGAGTGGCATAGGAGAAAGCCGAATTTGTAAAATTCGGAGCGAAGAGCACAAAGCAAAAAGCGTAGAGTGTATTTTTATAAAAAAGAAATGCTCTTTTTACTTTCTGCCCTACGCTTTGCGCTCTTCCCAAATGAACACATATTTTGAGTTGATCCCCGCTTATCTTCCCCTATTATGCCCGCGCTCTTTCCCGTCTCTTTCTCCATGGCGTATACAACTCTCCGCCGCGTATATCTGTTTTCGGATACGTATGGACGAAGCAAAAATCCATTCCTTCAGGATGATGCAGATGCACTTATTTCAACGGATTTCCGCTCCTTTCCTCTCGAAGAAGTCCGCCGCGAATTCGACATCTACGGACGCGAAACGATCACGGAGCACATGCTCCGTCTTATCTTCGAACTCCACGACAACACGCTGAAATCCGGTTACACGAGCGAGGAAGTGAAGGCCGATTATCGCAAAACGCACACGGGCATTTTCATCAACGCCGCACCCCGCACGTCGAAGGATAACGGCGCGCCGTTCTACCTCGCGATCGCCGACGGCATCCGCATCGTCACGACCAATCCGGCGGGCCTCGCGACGATCAAAACCCGCATCCAGTCAATCCACCGGCTCAACAACGACAAGAACCCGATTTATGGCAATACCGAGCAGTTCCGCAGCTCCTACACAGCGTTCCTTCTTCACCCCGATCACGGCATCGACCTCATCGAGGAGAAGCTCGGCGACGTCATCCCCGACTACCCGGAGGATCAATGGGAACTCGCCTACGTCGACCGCTTCGGCAACATGGTGACCTACACGAGTGACGTCGAGAAGCAATGGAAGGTTATCGAGGGCTCCGCAGACAAAGACGGTATGGTAAAGGTCATCGTCGGCAATGTCAGCCAGAATGCGTACCTCGGCACGAGCCTCCGCGACATTGAGCCGGGCGCGCTCGCGATCTACAAAAACAAGAACATCGATATCGTCCGCAAATGGATGGAGAACGAGGACAGCTACACCCGTCTCTACCGCTCCAGTTACCTGCAATTCAGCAAGCCGGACGTTGGGGCGAAGATCAAGATCGCGGAGTAATACCCCCTCTCAATAGACAACCAAAAAGGGAGGCTCAGCCTCCCTTTTTCCTTTTTGCAACATCGTATTAGTCTTGGTTGATGTTCACCGTCGACGTCGCTTCCGCGTTCACGTCGACATCCGCGTTGGCATCCGCATTACTGTCCACGGAGGCCTCCGTCTCAGACTCCATATGGAGGGAGCTGTTCACATCGACGTCATTCTCGTCATCATCGTCACTGCTTGCAGACGAACTGGTCGTCGAAGAGCTGCTCATAGAGGACGACGTATTGCTGTCCGATTCCGTCCGGAATATGTCGCTGAAGACCCGGACCTTGGAACGGAGACGCGCGCGGACGTCTTCGGCGTCATCGGTGCGGCCATCATTTTCGAGCTCAACAATGATGCTCTTCACCTCATCAATATGCGTCGAATAGCGGCTGTTGAACTCCGCTTGTACCTGCGTAGAAAGCTCTCCGCGTGCACGAATGTCGGAAGCCTTTTTGTAAAGCTCCTCTGCTGCGTTGAGTTCCGCTTCGGCATCGGCGGAAATATCTCCGTAGACTGTCACATGCACGGGATAGAGAAAGTCGCCCGGCTGGGCATCCTTTGACGCATAGCTGACACCGCCGCCAACAGCGGCAAGCGAGATCACGCTCAAGGCAGCAAGGGACAATGCGCTTGTCTGTACCATAGAGAAATGGGGGTAAACGGGTAAAACGGGGTGGCACGCAGAACACCATTTTGGATGTTTTCGCACCGTAGTAGATGACGGCTTGCCCGGCAGCCGCTGACCATGTCTTGATCAAATTTTGTATTCAAATATTTTAGCTGATATAAGGGTTGTTCAAAGGATTTTATTGCCGAAATCAAAAAGGGAGGCCCAAGCCTCCCCTCTCCATGATGAACGTAAAATATCAGCGAAGTTTTTTGAGCTGATAGGCGAGAATTGGCGGGGTGAGCAGCGTGGTGAGAATGACGACGATGACGATCACCGAAAAAAGTTCGTCGGTGACGACTCCAAGTCCCCTGCCGATGGTCGCGAAGATCAAACCGACTTCGCCGCGGGGTACCATCCCCCATCCGACGAGAGACTTCCGTACCTTGCCGGCGGCAAGACCGGATACGATTTTGCCGATGAAGGCGACAACCGTGATCCCAAGCGCAACGAGGATGATGGAGGGATCGAAGAGCGTCACGAGATTCACGCTCATGCCCGTCATGACGAAGAACAACGGAACCAGAAAGTGACCCAGCGGTTCAATCAGATAATCGATGTGACGCTCGGCATGGGGCTCGATGATTTCCTCTACCTTATGCTGAATTTTGGGATCCGCTCCTTTGAGCGCCGCACGCACATCGTCCACGATTTTGAAGTCCTTGAAGTAACGGAAATGAACGGGATCAAGCACGAGACCGGCAGCGAACGCGCCCACGATCGGCGCGAGTCCGATTGCCTGCGCCGCCGAAGCGAGCAATAGACCGAATGCGATCGCAATGGTGAACTTCATGCCGACGCCCGTATGGATGAGAGAGAAGACCCTGCCGATCCAGGGGGCAAGGAGGCTTCCGAGGACAATGGCACCGACGAGGAATCCGATCGCCTTCCCCGAAATGATCGCGATGGTCAGGGCGCTGACTGTTCCGGCGCTTGCGATAGCCGAAATCACTGCCAGGATGATGAGGCCGATAACATCATCGATAACAGCGGCCCCCAGCACGATCTGTGCCTCGGGTGTCTGCAATTTACCAAGATCTTTGAAGACGCGGGCAGTGATGCCAACGGATGTCGCGGTCAAAGCCGCACCGAGGAAGAGGTAGGCGGTCGAGGATAATCCCGGCAATAGATAGGGACCGGCGACATAGGTACCAAGTACGAATGGAACGACGACGCCGATTGTCGCGACGAGAAAAGCAGGGATACCCACCTTGGCCATCTTCTTGATATTGGACTCAATACCGATCTGAAAAAGCAAAATGATGACACCGAGCTCGGCGAGAAAGCGAATGAGAGGGTCCGCCTCGGCCGTTTCAAATGCGGAAATGCCGAGAAGCGTCAGGTTGCCGAGCACCACACCGATGACCAGTTCCCCGAGTACGGAAGGCTGACCGATCTTCTCGACGAGACTCGCAAGTTTGGCAAACAACAGGAGAATCGCTATCCAGAAAAGTGTCAGCGCATACGTATGATGGGATGCTTCTTCACCGCTTTCCTGAGCCATCGCGGAGCCTCCGACGATTATGAGCAGAAAAAATGCGAGGAGCGTCAGCGATCGTCTGCGATTACTTCCGGCGTGGAGAGCGGCATTGATACGAGCGGGAAAATTCGCAAAAACATGGAGCATAGAAAAGGGAGAAATTTAAGTTTTTGTATCAGTTTTACTCCAAAAAAACAAGGCTGGCTTGTTTTAGGTTCACCGAAATATAGATGCACATCACTTTCCGCGCATCCACGCAAATATCCCGCGTTTCCTGGAGGCCGCCGAAGGGCTCATGGCGGACTCCGCGGATGACTTCATGGCGGAGGCTTCGACGACGTCATCGGCGGGGGATTCGTTCGAGGGAGGACCAAGTCGCTTCTGCAACGACCCCATCAGGATATTTCCCTCACGCAGACGGTCGTTCAATGCATGAATCACCTCCCACTGTTTTTCGATCTGTTGATTCTTAAGAGCGAGTTCGGTCTGCAGAATCGAGAGAATGTCACCCTTCATCGCGGGCGACGATTTTTTGCCTTCCTTCTGGGCTCCGTCGAAATGCTTCATTAAGACCTCTCCGCGAATGGTCCATGTGAAGTTCTCGCCCTTCTTCTTATAGGCGGCGACTCGCTTGGGGTCGGGGGACACGGCGGCACGATCGGGGTGCGTGTCCTTCTTGGTGATCGTGTGTATTAGGCGACGAATGGTGCTCGCGGATCGACCGGTCTTTTCCATAGCCTCCGTGATGGTGAACAGGGGAGTATCCATGGAGGGCACCATACTATAATACGGTGGAGACCGAGAAGCAGATCAAGATGCATTTTGGAAAAACTGTCGCATGAAAGAATTTTGTGAAGTGCGTTTTTTCAAAAAACTCCGCAGAATTATTTCTTCCGCTTCCAGCAAATTGGACAGCGGCTTCCACGGAATTTGTGTCCGCGACTGCAGGTTTTTATCGCCGAGGGTTTCTTCTTGTCTTTCATTGCATTGTTTAGTCTCGGCATTCCACTCCATGCGTTCCATTGCAACATTTCCATTTTGTGTAGAGAAGCCACGCATCGCTCGCGGTTAGAAAAGGTGCTGTCGCAACGAATTGTGTCTTCCACTATCTGACCATTGCACAGTAGTAAATGTGTCACTGCTTGTAGATTTGTTTTCGTGTGCTTTGTTTCGGCCTGAATGTCGCATCCTTGCTCAGGCCCGTCGCCTGCTGCTTGCCCACAGAGGTGTCTTTCGGAGCCATTTCAAGAGATATCCGTATCTGCCGCCACTTCAGCTTGAGGTCGGCGAGACGATGCGGCGGAGGCTTGTAGCCAAAGGCTCTGTACTTCCCCGGGTTCACCTTTCCCTTCTTTGCGACGAACGCGACGAATCGATCTGCCCATGCGTCGAACTCCTGCATGGCTTTCTCCTCCTGCACCATATCCTCTGCCTGGTTCTCACTGTACTTTCTGCCCTTCCCGAATGTGATGTACGTCCAGAGATCGTCGGGTACCTCTATACCGGAGTAGCGGCACTGCCACACGAGCGGTCTGTAGGCATCACGGATGTTCTCAAAAGGTTCTTGTGACGGGTCGAAGTATTCCTCGTGCCGGAGCAGTTTCGGACGGCCATTGCCATCCACTTCGTCGCCTCCCTCATCGCCGTGACAGAAGAACGCCGCCGTCCGTCCCTCCAGATGATTCATGGATAACTCTTTCCATTGCGACGATTTATCCAAAGCCATCGCCTTCTCGGGATCCTTATGGTCGATTAGTTTTTCATCCGGATTACCCCCGTTCATGCAGACGAGACGATCGAACATTTTCTTGAGATTGCTTGTGGGTCCATACCAGTTCACTGGTCCGATAATCACCCAAGCATCAGCCAAATCCAGTCGTGCATACAGATCGAGATCCCACATCAGATCCGGCTCTTTCTTGCTTCCTTTCTCGTAACAATTGCACGGCCATACGCAGAGTGCCATAGAGGTGGAGACGCACGCATTGCAACTCTGAATCTGGTGCCGTCCGTACACATTGCTCAAATCTTCGAGATCGATTTCCCAATCTTGCGGCAGCCTGTCGGCCATTCGTAACATCAGCGCTCTCGATTTTGAATCCACGCCCGGACAGTTGTAGATCCGGCGCTGCGATCCCGAGAGAACGAGCACGCGGAACGGGCGCTTCTCCGTAGGTAAATGCCCATTTTGGTCATTCGGTTTCATTCAAAGAGTCAGTCTACCAGAGTCGCCGATAGATCCGAAGTAGTCTGGGCTACACTCCATGCTATCTGGGGGATTTCTGCCAAAATCTCCTGATGACGAGAACGGTAACGGTCATCCCGATGAAGATGAGAGCGGATGAGAGAAATGCGCCTCTTCCGAGCTCCCCTCCGGCATAGCTCCAAACGAAAGCAAACGGGGTGATGCCGATGAGGGATGCAATTGCATAGGTCGAAAATGGCAGATGTTTGAGGAGACCGAGTGCGAAGCTCGTCACATCGACGGGCAGGACCATTCGCAAAATGACAATGCCTGCAAAACCGATGTCTTTTGGGATCTTTCGCTCCACTCGGTCCACCGCTTCGAGGGAGGTGATTTTCTCCAAGTATTTCCTTCCGTAGCGAGCGATCTGGAATGCAATGAGACATCCGATCCACCAGCCGAGGATACTCAGACCAGCCGTAAACCATACGCCGAATATGCGTGCCGCGAGCGGCAGGAGGGGCAGCGACGAGAACGGCAGCAATACTACCGAGGCTGCGACGAAAAGGATGTAGACAGCAATGCCGAGAATGCGATGAGCGACGATCCATCCCTCCAGGGCCGAGAGGTCCCACTGCAACTGCCAAAGTCCCACGACAACGATACTCAATAGGAGTAATACGAAGATGATTTTCCACCAGAAGTGCATAGGCACAGTTTCGCGTATTCTCACTCGCTATACAATTCTGTTTCGGGGTACTGCGCGACCCATGAGAACCAGAAGCCGTAGAGCGGCACGATCTCCTCATCGGTATCGCTGCGTCGGAACATCACGGACTGCGTGGAGGGATTGTACGATATCTGGATAGTCACATCATCGACTGTATCGGTGAACTCGGTCTTTGATGGGAGTGAAGAGAGCGAATACGCCTTCGCTGTGCCGTTCACGACGATGCCATACACAATGTCTTTGGCATGAAGTCTCGCATCGGTTTTCCGAACCGGGAAATATGTATCGCTGTTTTGCTCATACCCTTCATACGGATCACGTGTGTAGTTTCGCCCATATCCCGTATCCGTACTGAGAATCTCCGCAGCAGGATACCGTTCCTGTACTGTCGAGAATCGCACGATGTCACCCCGAATAGCTCGGAGCTTCTCGCCCGTGAGCGGCCCGACCACGGCTTGCCCTGTCGCCTGATTCCATAATGAATCACTCAATCGGTCGTACATGAGCAGATTGCTTTGGTACAGAAAGCCGCTCACGCCGAATTCCGACACTCCTTTGCTGACTTGTCCCTCGAAGCCTTGGCGGAGTGGGATCGTGCGATCATAGACGACTGCCGTGGCGCAGAGCGGACAGTAGGTAATCGCCACAGGCTTCCCGCCAACGGTGTCGTTCACGATTTCATGCCAGTTGAGAATGCGAAAAGGGTAGAAACGGGTGTCGCTGCCAATGGTTAGCAGTAGACCGAGATCATCGTTTGCAAGAAATGTCGCTTCGCTCACGGCAGTGAATTTCGGAGCATCAATCGAAGGAATACCATCCTTCGTAGGTCCACCGCTGAAAATGTCTTGCAGCTGGATCGCGTGCTTCACCTCGCCTCGATACCAGTGTGAGAGTAGTGACGGGACTGGTGATACGTCGCCATCGCAGACAAGGGAACCGGAGCCGCAGGAAGGCGACGCGCCGACAGATTGCATCTGCACATTCCGGACCAGATCTTGTACATGCTCAGCCAATTCCTCTTCCGTGAGCGGTCCATTCTTCTTGAAAATAATTTCTCCATCCGCATTCAGAAACACCGTTGTCGGTTGCGTGAAAACATCGAACCGCTCCGAGAGTTCCGCATGGGGATCGAGCAGTGTCGGGAACGTGTACCCGCCGTTGTTCCAGTAGCGCCGAACAGTGTCGACGGGTTCCTGCAAATTCACGCCGATCACCGTGATGTCGGGGTACTCCTGTGACACCTTCTCAAAGAGGGGCAGCTCTTCTTTGCAGAAGATGCACCACGCCGCCCAGAAATTGATGATGGCTGGTTTGCCAGCAATCTGGGATCCGAGCGTCGTTTCGGTACCATCGAGAAGTGCGACGCCACGCAAGGGTTCCGCAGGGGCGCAGGCGGAAAGCACAAGAAGGCCGGTGACGACGAGGAAGTGCTTCATAAAAACAGAGGGGCTCATAGAGCCCCCCGTTGCCATTACTTGGTGCCGCAGCTGCAGGCTTTGCCTTGGCAACCGCAACCGCCGCAGGAGGCACATTTCTCTTTGCCGCAAGCGGCACAGTTCGTATTGTCCATAGGACGTAAAAGGGAAAGAAATAGAGGCAAGGTATGGAGACGTTTCTCTTAGAAGTTCGTGACGTAACTTGGAAGATACGGAATCAGGAATGCCTCGAAGCGCTTGAAGATGCCGAAGTAGAGAAGAAATGCCGTAAGCAGGAGAATCCATCCGAATGCCATTTTGATCGTCTCGGCATACTGCTGAACGAACCTGCGTCCAGTGAGCGCCTTCTGTCCGCCATAGGCAATGATGAGCATCGGAATGCCTGCGCCGATGGCATACGTCAGGAGGAGCAAGAAACTTGTCGTTACACTCTGACTCGCGGCAGCCAATGCGAGAATCGAAGCGAGTACAGGTCCGGCACAGGGTGCCCATACGATCCCAAGCGTCCCCCCAACGAGGAATGCTTGCAGTGGTGACTCTGATTGACGTGCGGAAGGTGCACGCAGTGCGAGGAGTTTGCTGGTCCACTGAGAAAAGAGGTTGCTGAGCGGCTTGATGACAATCACGAGTCCCATAAGGCCAAGAAGGATGATTGCTGCTGTCTCAAGCGTCCGTTTCCCGATGCCGGCAAAACTTCCGAGGCTCCCGAAGACCACACCGAGAAGTGAGAACGTAAACGCCAACCCCAACACCATAAAGAGCGGATACAGGCGATTTTTCTTGAGCGCTGAACCAAGGATGATGGGAAGGATCGGAATGACGCAGGGCGAACTCACCGTGATGATGCCTGCGAGAAAAGCGAAAGCAAATGAAGCGGTCATGTTATGACTGGATGAACGCGGCAACCTGTTCCTGTGTCAGTGGTCCGGGGCCGAGCGTGCCGACCTTCTTCGCGCTCTGTGGGTCGCCGCCCTTCACTTTGACAAGAGTGGATTGCGAGAAAACCCCGAACTGGTTCTCAAGAGCAGTCTCCGTATCGTAGTCGGCGATGAAGCCGACAACATCTGCATTGGATGTGCTCTGGAACGCGGCACGGATGCCGGAAGCATTGGCCGCGCAGATCGGACACCAGCTGGCATGGAAATCGATGATAACGGTCTTTCCATCAGCGAGAGCTTCTGCATACGCGGTCGCGCTGTAGGTTTGGATCGTACCAGCCGTGTATGAACGCTGTGATGGCTTGGATTCAACCTTTTTCTCTGTCTGCTGTGTAGGTGGAGGTGTCTGCGCAGGTTCGTCTTGCACCGCTGCTGCAGGTTCTGGTTCCTGTGTCACCTGCGTACTGGGCTTGTCACTTCGCTGAGACGCATCCTTCGGCTGCTGGGCTGAATAGCTTTGACAAGCACTAAGGATGAGCAGAGTGGAAATGGCCATCGGAAGAACAAATATTTTTTGCATGAGAATCTATGGGGGAAAGAAAGAAGGGTTCACGTTATTTCATCATATCCTTCGCCATCTGCGCAGTGTCAGCAAATGCGCTGCGATGCGACTGGAAGTATGACTTCCACTCCTTACGACTACTGCCGATATTTTGAGCGTCAACGACATAGGCGATGGTAAACATGCTCTTGCAGGTCACGAAGAACTGTCCGGTCTCCGGAATGTAGTACAGGAACTCCCGATCCTTCGGGTTCATTTTGAGGTCGTTATCCGTAATGACGGCCACACGCTGCACTTTGCCTTGGAACATGCAACGGAAGACAGGACGCAGCGCATTCATGTCCATGTTGTGGCCAATGTCTGTGATCATCTTCGCCTTTTCACTCATGGAAAGTTTTTTGAGAGTGCTGCAGGGAGCATCCAATCCGTGTGTCATCATCGTGGAATCCGACGCAGCGAATGCGAAAGAAGGAGCGAGAACACTCAGCCCCAGCAGAACAGTCAGAAGTTTGTGAAACATAGATACGTTGGGAAAAATACAACGAAACTGTACGCAAAAACCTGTGGGTGTTCAGTAGCATGGGCTACAGCATTTTTCGGCTCAATTGAAGGTTATACGACCCTTTTCATCAATTTCGATGTCACCCTGAAGCTTGAGGAGCTTGAGTGTACGGGTGACGGTGACGCGGTTGAGGCCCGTAAGCTCAGCAATCTTCTCGTGGGAAAGGGCAAGCGGCATATCTCTGCCAAGCATTGCAAAAGGGTTGTGCTTCTTACGACGATATCTCTTGAGTTCGCCGAGTACCTTTTCGAGAGCGCTACCGGTATCGAGTTTCAGCTTCTGCTCGTAGTCATGGAGTCGAGAGGACAGTTTCTTGAGGAGTCGCATGAGCACCTCAGGGTGTTCGGCGATGACTTTCTGAAAATCATCGGGGGTGAAGATACAGATGTGACTGCCCGGCAGCGCTTCAGCGTAGTGAGTAGCTTCCTCTGTATTGGGGAGGAAGTTTCCGAAAAGACTTCCCGGGCCAAGCACATCGAAGATCGTGCGTTTGCCGTCGCGGGAGTGAAAGAGCACCACTTCTCCCTCCTTAAGGAGAAAGACGTTGCGGTCGAGTCCATCATGGGGGCTGTAGAGATGCAAAGGCGATGTGCAACGATGATCCTGCACCTTCTTGGCGATCTGCATGATCTCCATGTCCGGGATTCCCTCGAAAATATCGAGGTGGGAGATGTACCAGACTTTCTCGGGTGGGTTTTGAGTCATACCCATACTTTATTCTCTTTCGTAAGAGCAGAGAAATTTCCATTGCACAGAACAGTTCTTGGATCACGATCCATATGAAGCGGATAGCCAATATCCTGCTCCTATGGACGCGCTAACGCGATTTTTTGTTGACGCTTTCGCAAGCGAAAGCTGGGCCAGCTGAACTACGCCACATCGTGAAGAGAAGTGTATGGCGGGACCGACGGGACTCGAACCCGCGACCTCTTCCGTGACAGGGAAGCGTTCTAGCCAGCTGAACTACGGTCCCAGAGGTTAATTATTTCTAACGGTGATGTGAAAATTAATCACGCACGAAGCCCGCTGTCACCGGTCGATCCACTCGAGTCTCGGATTGTGCTTCAGAAGACGGAGGGGCTTGCTTGCTCTGACAACCATCCCGAAAGCCGCGAAACTGTATCAGCTGGCGTTCGTTGCTGCAACAGAAAAACCTGTTCTAACCCTTATGCCTCGACGAAATACTCGAGTGCCCACGCATTGGCCAGAATCACGCACAACCCCGCAAGCATCAACCAAAGCACGACGGCGACGGCAATATCCTGTTCGACCGTGGATGGATGACCGGCTGTGTGTTGGTGGTGGAGATGCATATTGGTGTTCTTTATTATTATAGCATAAATGACAAAAATAAGCAAAAGTCTGATTGGTGATGCTTAAACATCAAGGTTCGAAACCTCAAGGAACATTCAAGTATTCAAGGCACAAATAGATCAAGGTTTTTTGATTCCTTAGAGATTCGCCCCCTTGAGACTTCCTTGTGGTTTGTGAACTTGAGGTTTGAAATTTCTCTACTTCAAATACAACAACGGATTCTTCTTTACGCCATTCATTCTCACTTCGAAGTGCACGTGGATACCGGTCTTGCCGTACACGCGTCCGGTATTTCCCATGAATGAAATCTGCTGACCGCGGGCGATTGCGTCGCCCCTCTTCACATACAATTCCTTGTTGTGTGCGTAGAGCGAGACGAGACCGTTGCCGTGATCGACTTCGATCACGTTGCCGTATCCTCCGTTCCATCCGATGTCCGCGCGGATGACGGTGCCGGCTTCGGCCGCGAAGATCGCGCCTCCGCCCTTTTGCTGGATATCGACTGCGTAGTGACCCGGGTGGTAGTACTGCGTGTACGTGCAGCTGTTGCAGGGCATCTGGAGCACGCCGGCCGTCGGCACGGCCGCGATGTCCGTCGGCTTGCCCGGCGAGGGGGGCTGGGGCTTGAGAGGAGCTTTCTGTCCCGGGACGGGCTTGGTCCCCGGCGGAAGCGTCGCGACCTGCGTGGGTGCGGCGACGATGGGTCTCGCGCCCGGGACGATGAGTTCCTGTCCCGCGACAATGAAGCCGCCCTGGATTCTGTTCTGCGAACTTATTTCTTCGGACGGAATATCATAGAGTTCGGCGATGCGCGACAGCGTTTGTCCGCGCGTCACGGTGTGGAGCACGCCGTCGACCGGAAGAACCACGAGCTGCTGTCCCGGCTTGATCGTCGTCGTTGCATCGAGCTTGTTGGCCCAGCGGATCGTCTCGGGTTTGATGCGGTACTTGTCGGCAATTCGTTCGACACTCTCTCCGGCCGCAACCGTATGAATCAATCCCTCGGCGTATGCGCGTCGCGATCCTTGGCGCGTCAGAGAGGATGACTTCATGAGGAACCCGTCCTCGACGAGGAGGAATTGCGGAGTGTCTCCGGGAATATCACTCTCGCCCTGCGCCAGTGCTTCCTTGGGGATGTAGGGCGGCAGGAGCGTCCCCACCATGAACGTGACGACCAGGACGAGCCTGATGCGCAGCGACAGCCAATAGCGGAGGGGATGCTCTAACGTCATGCCGGTCAGTCGGTCAGGGTGTTGAGGATCATACGCATATCAGCGTAGCGATCGCGGGAGTGAAGAAGAACGGCGATGTAACGCCGTCCGTCGGATTCGATGATGGAAAGAAGGCACTGTCCGGCCGCGTCCGTCGTTCCCGTTTTTCCTGCGAAGATGGAGGAATCCGGCGAGCGCAGAAGCTGATGCGTATGAACGAGCGTGAGGGATTTTCCGCTGAGACTCCGTATCTGCATCGTCGGCGTTCCCATGCGCTCGGCGATCACGGGATTGCGCATGACGAACATCGCGAGCCACGCAAGATCCTGCGGACTTGACTGCTGCGTGGGTTCGTCGAGGCCGGTGGAATTCTGATAGATGGTGTCCTTGAGTCCGAGTTCGGCCGCGCGTTCGTTCATCTCCTCCGCGAATTCTTCCATGGTGCCGCTGTGGTGGAGCGAGAACGTCACCGCAGCGTCGTTCGCCGACATGATGAGCAATGCGGAGAGCAGATCGGCTACAGTGAATTTTTCGCCCGCCGGGAGGTGTGCGACGGTGCCGTCGACGTTGTCGATATCCGCCGGGACGGTCACCACTTCGTCGAGGTCGTGGTTCTCGACGATGATCAGCGCCGTCATGAGCTTGGTCAGGCTCGCCATCGGGCGGGCCGTGCCGGGGGTCCTGCTATAGATCGTCTGGCCGCTTTCGAAATCGACGATGATTGCACCCGAGGCAGTAAGCGAAGAATCGAGTGTGCCGGCATTCAGCGAACCCACGAAGGCGGGCGGAGCGACGCGGATATCACCCGAAATCTGCATCTGCCCGTTGTGCATGCCCCACACCGGAACCATGCCCATCAAAAGTGCGGAAAGGATGGGTCCAAACATCGCAAAAGATTCTAGGGGAAAAGCCCTCCCGGAGAAACGGTTGGGACAGAAAAAGAACTCAGAATAAAGCCGTATTTACAACTTGTCGTACGTCAAAAAATATGTGCCCATACCCTATCAAGATCACCGATACACGATCTTGTCCGTGAGCCGCAGATCGACGTAATCGCGGACGGTTTTCCGGTCGACCGTCTGGAGGAAGAGTCCGTAGCGCGCCAGCTGTTCTTCCAGCGGGCTGCGCAGATCGAACCAGAGGGCATAAGTTTCGGTCTGGAGATGGAATTCCCGCGCACGCAGGTACGCCGCGCGGATGCTGATGCGGTGGCTGAACTGTTTGCCGAGTTCCTCTTCCGCCTTACGCATCGTCTGGAGGAATTCCGGTTCGACCAGCGGCTTCCACGGCGTCGGCCGCACGCCCCAGTCCACGATCCGCAGCATGAGCATGCCGGACCCCGCCTGGACCTGCGAATCGCGATAGACGACGTACATGCCTTCGGCAGTCAGAAAGTCCGACCCCTGATTCTCCGTACTTCCTGTCCCGGCCTGCGCTCCGGAGCCCGCCGAGGGATGATTGTTCTGATCGGGGTCCTCTATCTGCAGCCGCGCGATGACCTGATCGAGTTCGAGGCGGATTTGAATCGTCGAGGGATACTGCTTGCGGACCTCCGCCGACTTGAGATCAGGGACCGCTTCCTGCAGGAGATCGGTCACAGTCTGCTCGGAAACAAAAAACAGATGCTGGCGGAAGAGCGACGCGAGCGACAGCTGGATCCGCTCGACGTCGATGCGCGCGTCTGTCCGGAGGACGCGGATCTCGCGGACGTCGAACATCGGCGAAAACATCGCGACGGCGATCAGGAGCGCGCACGCCCCGAACACGATTATTGCCGCGAAGCGCATCATCATGCCCTTCATCGACATCGCTTTGCGCTGCATCCGGTGAAATGCCCGCGTCCAGCGCTGAAGCATGTACTGGCGCTGTCTTTTATGACGGCGTTCAACGAGCTGCTTCGTCTGGGAAGTGATTGGCCGATTGTATCGTTGGGGCAGACGCCGCGGCTTTCGGAGCACGGGGGTCATCATAAATGAGCTTCGTTAGCTTCCAAAGCTTCGCTAGCTTCTTTAGGGAAGGTTTTGAGAAAAATAGAGAAGAGAGAAACAAAATTCCTCACTCTAACGAAGCTAATGCAGCTAACGAAGCTCATGCAGCTCACACAGCTTGCGCTATGCTGTCATCGTGAAAGTTGCTGTAACAGCTGACTGGCTCGTCACGTACGGAGGCGCCGAACACGTGCTCGCCGAATTCCATGCGCTCTATCCCGACGCTCCGTTCTTCACGACCGTCGCGCGGAAACAGGCGCTCGGTCCGCTGAAAAACGCGGACATACGCACGAGTGGTCTCCAGAAGTGGTACAACCTGATCAAACAACATCAGATCCTGCTGCCGTGGATGCCGCGGGCACTCGAGGACATGGACGTGCGGGGGTTTCAGGTGCTCATCAGTTCGTCGCATGCCGTGGGAAAGGGGATTATTGCGCCGCCCGGCACACTCCACGTCTGTTACTGCCACACGCCGATGCGCTACGCGTGGGAGATGGAGGAAGAATACCTCCGCGACTTCAACGTACCGAAGCTGATCCGCGGACGGGTGAAGCGCGAATTGTCCAAACTCCGCCGATGGGACATGACGTCGGCGCAGCGCGTCGATCTCTTTATCGCGAATTCCACGACGACGCAGGAACGCATCAGGCGTCTGTACGCGCGTGACAGTATCGTGATTCCGCCGCCTGTTGGAGACCGATTCTTGCACCCTCACCCCAACCCTCTCCCGCAGACGGGAGAGGGTGGTCCGGAGGACCGGGTGAGGGGCTACTTCCTCGCGGTCGGACGACTCGTGCCGTACAAGCGCTTCGATCTGCTCATTGACCTGGCAAACGCTCTGAAGTTACCGCTGAAAATCGCCGGACGGGGCCAGGACGAAGCGAGACTCAAGCGTATGGCCGGGCCAACGGTCGAGTTCCTGGGATTCATCCCCGATGACGAGCTGCCGAGTCTGTACGCGAACGCGGAAGCGTTGTTTTTTCCCCAATACGAAGACGCAGGAATCGTGCTTCTCGAAGCTCAGGCCTGCGGCACGCCGGTCATCGCCTACCGTGCTGGAGGAGCGATGGACGCCGTTGTGGAGGGCAAAACGGGCATATTCTTCGCTGATCAGACGACAGATAGTCTCAGCCAGGCGCTCGAACGATTCCGGACGATGACCTGGGACAGAGCGAATATCCGCGCGCATGCGGCGAAGTTTTCGCAGGAGGCATTCCGCAGGAAAATGCAGCAGGCGGTAAATGGCGCATATGAAGAATTTAAAACGGGAAAATTCGCGCGGCGATAAAAAATACCCCGTCATATTGACCGGCGAAAAACCGGATTTATACTTGAGACATCTCGGGTTCGCGTCAGTGCAGATTACGTTTCTTCTCTAACGACGCTTACGGGAGGCTTAATCTCCCCTGGCTGTGGCCAAGGGATGCGGTCACCCACCTGGTATGTCCAGGGATAAAGCGTTTCTGTCACAACGGTCCACCGGGATATTTTTAATCATGAAAGACAACCCTCTGGGTTTTCTTTCATGGGCTATCTTTCCGGCGAGGTGCGGCTCCAGCAAAGCAAAGCATTGCTTCGCCGCGGTTTTGCTATGCGACGAGGTCGCAGCAATAAATTTACAACAATATGCATGCCAATACATCCGTCGAGCCCGCGAGCACTTTTTCTTTGTCGCCGCCGCGATAGCTCCAGTAGATGTCACTCCGGCACTTCGTGCAGTCGGGGTTCCGCTCACGTTGCGAAGCGGGAATTCCGAGAGCATCGAGTTGTGCGTCGGCAATGCCTGTGAGATCCGCATGGCGACCGTGGAAGAAGCGATTATCGAGGCCCGCGAGTTCGGTAACGGGATCCGTAAATTCCGCACACTTCTGACAGAGAGAGGGGCCGATGCCGACGTACGTTTCGCGCGGCGAAATTCCCCACTCGTTTTTCATCGTTTCGAAAAAAGCGGAAATAACTCCCGCCTCCAGTCCTTTCCATCCCGCATGGATGACGCCGGCAACATGCCGCTCCGGCGCATACACAACGAGTTGCTGACAATCGGCCGCGCGGATCGAGATCCAGAGATTTTTGGCGTCCGTCGCGAGACCGTCCGCCTGTTGGGTCCGTGCAGTCGGCGCCCGTGCAATGACAATGCCGTTCCCGTGTTTTTGCCAGACCGAAGCCGTATTGTCGGTGCCGAGTTTTTCCCGCAAATCCGCATCCGACTCTATTGCATCAGATTTATCGAAAAACAGCACCTGGAAGCGGTCTTTGAAGGGGTCGAAGATGCTGAAAAAATGGTCGTTCACCTACGCAGTGTTATCGATCCGCGTCAAAAAAGAAAGCATGTATCATCGGGATATGTCAGATCAGAAAGGTGACTATTGGTCCGGCAAGCCGGCTCCTCGTGTCGAAAAAAATTCTTTCGCAGAGGTGTGTGCGGAATATTTATCGGGTAGCGAACGCCTGCTTGATCTGGGATCCGGTCGCGGAGAAGACAGTCTGCACTTTGCAAAACCCGGCTGCAGCGTCACCGCCGTCGATATCGCGGACATGAATGTCGAACACCTGAAAGAGGCCGCCAAACGGGCAAAGCTCAAAAATATCTCCGTCATAAAATATGATCTCTCGGCTAAGTTTCCATTCGATGGTGCGACGTTTGATGCGGTATGCGCACATTTGGCGTTGCACTATTTCGACGATGAAACGACGAAGAAAATTTTCGCAGATGTGTTGCGGGTACTCGTTCCCGGCGGATGGTTCTTCGTGAAGTGCAAATCAATCGATGATGGCCTGTACGGACAAGGGAAGAAGATCGCAAAAGATATGTATCTCCGGGAGCACATGCGGCATTTTTTCAGCGAGGAATACATGCGTGAATGTCTGCTTGGTTTTGAAATCGTGTCGCTCAAAAAATCGTCGTCGCAATATGATGACCTCCGATCGGATTTTGTTGAAGCTATGGCCAAAAAATCTAACAAACAATAAACACATGGCTGGGCGGGCACCGTCGCCACGGGGGTGCTGGGGGAGCCCTGCTTTTGCGAAGCAAAACATGTGAGCGTTCACGAGGGTGACCCGTAGTCCCGAAGTGAACGCGAACCGCAGGGCGGGCGGAGCGGGAATTGGCGGCGGCGTCTTTTTCTTTCCATCCTTTCTTTTGGACGAGCAAAAGAAAGGATGAAGAGATGATAGTCATGGTTCGTGGCTCCTGCGGGAGCACCTCACCATGACACCTGTGCCTTTATTCCTTCAAGAGGAACGGAATCTGCTCAATGACATCGCGCGCGGTATACGAATATCCCTGTTCCTCGAACAACAATTCTCCCGCTTTCTTCACCGTCCTGCTCGCGAACATCGCCGCGTCCGCGGGTGCCATCCGTTGCGCGATCAGACCCGCGATGAGACCGGCGAGCACGTCGCCTGTTCCGCCAACTGTCAAACCTGCGTTGCCGCCGACACTCTCGCGTGCTGTTCCATCCGAACCGACGACCAAATCGTTCGGCCCTTTCAGCACGATCACCGCTTCGAACTCCGCCGCTTTTTTCTCCATGTCACCGGGGTCGATCCCCATCCGTTCCATTTCGCCCAGGTGCGGGGTCAGCACCGCATTGCGCCCTTTCACCCAGGCCAGCGTCTGCTTCTGCAGCGCGGACGCATCCAAGACCAGCGGGCACGTCGCGCTGCTGACTATTTCCTTGATCGCTTTGAGAGACGCTTTTTCGCGGTTGAGTCCCGGTCCGATCACGGCGCTGTCCATGCTCGCGAGGAGTTCGAGGATCGTCTCCGCGTCATCCAGCGTCAGTTCATCCTCCTCGAACGTCTGCACCTGAAAATTCAGCGACGTCATTTTCGCGACTTCCTCGTGCGCGGGCGGAACGAAGAGATAGAGCAGATCCGCGCCGCTCGCCTGCGCGGCCAGCGCGCTCAGAATCGGAGCCCCATGAATCGCGCGCGAACCGCCGATGATCGCCACTTTTCCATTCTCCCCTTTGTGCGAAACGGGATCGCGCTGCATGCATGTATCGTACACGCGGAATTCGAAAACAGCACGTCACCCTGAGCCTGCCGAATGGGTGACAACTCGCAAGCACGATGGTTCGGCAAGCTCACCATGACGTGCTTGCTGGCTTGTTTTAGAGTATGATGCGCAGCCATGACAAGCGTGCAGGATCGCATAACAGAGGCCAATAAGATGCTCCACCCCCGCGCAGTCCCGCATGACGGAAAAATCGGCAGATCGTTTCCCGAACCCCCCGACAACACGCGCTTCCCGTTCCAGCGCGACAGGGACCGCATCATCCACACGACGGCGTTCCGGCGGCTGCAGGGGAAAACGCAGGTGTTCGTCGCGGGAGAAGGGGATCACTTCCGCACGCGCCTGACGCATACCATGGAGGTGGCGCAGATCGCCCGCGACGTGACGCGTGTGCTGCATCTCAATGAGGATCTCGCAGAATGCATCGCACTCGCGCACGATCTTGGGCATCCCCCCTTCGGCCACACCGGTGAAGCGGCGCTCAACGCGTGGATGCTCGAACAGGGTCTGCACTTCGAGCATAACGAGCAGTCGTACCGGATCGTGACAATCCTGGAGAAGCGTTCGTCGCAGTACGGAGGGCTGAATTTGAATCGTGAAGTCGAAGACGGATTGCTCAAACACGCGACTATTCACCCGCAGAGCCAGGAAGTCCTGTCGCATTCGCTCGAGACGCAGATCGTGAATATCGCCGACGAAATCGCGTACACGTCGCACGACTGCGACGACGGCCTGCTCGCGGATTTGTTCTCGATCAAGGAACTCATCCAGATTCCCCTCGCCCGCGAAGCATCCGAGCGTTCGAAGGAACGCGGCACGCACGTCCGCGGATCGATGGTGTACCTCATGGTCAAAGATCTGCTCACATCGGCGGACGCGCTGCTGCAAAGCAAGGGCACCGAACCTCTGACACTTTCTCCGACGATGCGCGCGGGACTCGACGAGGTGAAACATTTTTTGTGGGAACGGATGTATCCGCACCCGCGCATCCGTCTCAAAGCAGGCGAAGGGAAAGTCATCGTCGATCTTCTCTGCCGCCACTACCACCTGCACCCGACAGACAAAATCCTGAATATCAAGGAGCGCACGTCATCCACGCTGATCGAAGCGATTAAGGACTACGTCGCGGGGATGACGGACAACTTTGCATGGCTGCAGGCAGCAGAATGGGGGCTTTTGCCCGGCCTCCTGCCGGAGGAAAGCTGACACGGCTTCAGAACACACACGGATTGATAGTACAAATGTACATGTTTGTGTGTTGTTTCGCCGGTGTCATGCCGACGAAGCGTTCCCAAACGCCATTTTCGCGGAGCCGCATGACTTTCCATTCTCCGCAAAACGGCGCACAATAGCCCTAATGGACCAATCCAAACATGAAAAACGGCAACAGCTACGCAAGCGCCTGTGGATGGTGCTCCATGAAGGAAAGGGGCGTCCGGGAAAAGTATTGAATTTCTCGCTGATCGTCCTGGTTCTGCTATCAGTCGCGATCCTGCCGCTGGAATTTCTCCCGAACTTTCCCAAATTCGACGGTGTCCTCTACACCGTCGAGGCGATCGTCATCGGCGTGTTCACGGTCGAATATCTTCTGCGCATCTACGCCGCTCCCAACAGACTCAAATACATTTTTTCGTTCTTCGGCATCGTCGACCTCATTTCCATCATGCCGTTTTACGCGGGATTATTCGGGACGGAGTACGTCCGGGCATTGAGGCTCGTGCGCTTCATCAAGATCGCGGAAATCGAATCGTCCGCGCAGAATGACGAGGAGGAACAGATGCACAAAGGCGTGGGCCTCGTGGAAGGGGAACGCGTCGAATATGTCGTGACCAAGAGTCCGATCGTCCTGTTCCTCGGCGCCATTCCGCCCGTGATCGCAATCGGCTTCGGGCTTGCGACGCTCCTCGCGTTCGAGGGCGATCCGCTTTCCATCGCGGTCGCCGTGGTACTATTCCTCTTCGGACTGATCTTCGTCTGGAAGATGTGGCTCGACTTCGGATACGACGTCATTTACGTGACGAACTACCGCCTGATTTTTCACAACCAGCATCTCCTTGGGCGTTCCATCAATCAGGTCAGCTACCCCGCCATCACGAACGTGAAACCGTTCTACCCGTCGGTCTTCAGTTACCTGCTGCGTTACGGTTCGCTCGTCGTCGACACCGCGGCGGAGCATCCCGGCCAGATCGGCCTCCACACCGTACGCAAACACGAGCATGCGGCGCACATCATCATGCAGAAAACGTTCGAAGCGAAACAAACCCAGACTATTCAAGCCCGTAAATCTGAGGGAGATGGGTCAACGGGTCAACAGCAACCCCATCCTTAATCAGTTCCAGGTGAAGATGCGCGCCGGTCGTCAGGCGTCCCGCGCCGGGCGTACCCGGACGTCCGCCGGACAATGCGATAGGATCGCCCGCTTCGATGTCCTGTCCTTCACGGACCAGGAAGGACGTGACGTGACCGTAGAGCGTCGCGTATCCGCCCGCGTGGCGGATGACGAGGGAGTTGAATCCCATGCCGTTGTCCGTGACCTTGGCAACGACGCCGTCGGCCGCGGCAACCACGATCGTTTCCTGCAATGCCGGGAGGTCGATTGCTTTATGATCCAAGCCGAAGCGCTGGCGATACCCCTTATCATCGAAGTGCGCGGAGATGCCGAGATCGGGCTGTATCGGCCAGACGAACTCGACGTGCTCATCGCCCTGCGAGCCACGCGAAGCGGTGAAGGCGTATCCCTGAGCTTCCCAGATCTGCCGCAGTGACTGGAGAATTTCCTCTTCCGCCGCGCGCCGGTCCTCGAGGAGAACAAGCAGACTCTGCCGCGTCGCGCGCAACTGCTCCATGACTTCCGGATCGTGTGTTTCATTCTCTTCATGTTCGAGCGCTTCGAATTCCGCGCGCAGAATTTCCTCGCGGCGATCGAGAACCTGTTGCTCGAGACGCAGTCTGCGTACGTCCTCCTCCGCGTCGTCGATCACCTGAGCCTGTTCGACCCCGGTACCTCCCTCAGCATCAGTCGGATCGTCCGACACGTTCCACACGATCAAGCCAACGACGGCTGCGATGAGCAACAGCGTCTGCAGGGGGCGCGGGACCTCGATGTCGATGTGAACCATTCGCACCAGTATTGCACGAAACACCACTGTTTTCATCTTTCCCGGTGGACAGCCAATAATCGAGAGGCGCTACGGAGAACTCGTCAAAAAAACCGGTTCGTGTATAATCTACGATTATCTATGCTGCCCATCCGCGATCACACCCCCTCGGAACGATTTCCGTTCGTCACGATCGGTCTCATCATCCTGAATCTCATCGCGTTTTATTTCGAATTCACGGCGCCGGACCCCGACTTGTTCGTGCAGCAATGGGCACTTGTACCGGCGTCGGTCAGCATGACCGACCCGTCAACGTGGATCCAGTTCATCACGTCTCAATTTTTGCATGCGGGATTCGCGCACATTCTCTTCAACATGTGGTACCTCTGGATCTTCGGCGACAACGTCGAGGGGCGGTTCGGCCATCTGATTTTTCTCGGATTCTATCTCGTCAGCGGTGTCGCGGCGGCGCTCGCGCAGATGATGTTTTCCGCGGAATCCACGATCCCGATGCTCGGCGCCTCGGGTGCAATTGCAGGAGTTCTAGGGGCCTATTGGGCACTTTTCCCGCATCACCGCGTGGACGCGATTCTGCCGGGAACGATGATCCAAACAACGATGCCGGCGGGGGCCGTGCTCCTTTTCTGGTTCGTCGGACAACTCTTCAGCGGAACCGTTTCGATTCTCGACCAGTCGTATCTGGGCGGGGGGACTGCGTGGTTCGCGCACATCGGAGGGTTCGTCGCGGGGTGGGTGATCGCAAAAGTATTTTTCAGGCTCGCGAATGGCGCCACACAATTGCAAAACCACGGTTGAGCGCACTGGTACGTGCCGGAAGTGAAGCCATGTTATGCTCATCGCCAATGACCACTGCGGTTTCCGCAAAACTTCCGGCTGAAGAGATATCCGTGAACGATGCGGTGCGGCTGCGATTGCTCGGAAGAGAACGGGACCACTCGGTGATACTCATCAGACAGAATCCCCTCCACAAATTTTTATTCCGGAGGCGATAAAGCGCTTTAGATAGCCTCGAATTTGACGCTATAAAAAGCTATAATAGTCATGCCTTAGGCGCGTAGCTCAGTTGGTAGAGCATCGGTCTCCAAAACCGAGGGTCGTAGGTTCGATCCCTACCGCGCCTGCCACATTGGACACATGACCTGTTTGCCCTTGGGGCATAGGCTCATATTCAGTCCAGATTCAGATTTATTGATACAGTTGTTCATAGCTAAACAGAAGCTGAGTCGGTCCTTTTCAGAAAGAGCCAAATCAGCTATAATTAGACGATGGATCTCAAAGAACAATGCCAACAGGCACAGCATGATCTTGAGGCTCTAAAGGACAAATTTGGAGATAGTTCAGAGGTACAGCGAATTGAAGATTTTCTTCATGCGCTTTCTACGAATATTGCTGATTTAAGAGAGGGAACAAATACACGTATTCAGAAATTAAATATTCCAAATCCTGTAGTGGGTAGTACAGAAGCACCTAAAGAATCTCCTGATCAGATTATTGAAAGAGTCGTGGTAGAAGGAAGATTACGAGGTTATGCTTCGTTGGGAGCTGAATACTCTAAAAAAAGAGGATGGGGACCACCAGGCAATGGATACTTCAAGGACCCGCGACTTGCCCATATTCGACCATTTCCTGAAAAAGGTGGGGCAGATAATTCTAGTGGAATTTCCGAATCTATAGGATTTTCGAGTCATTGGCCGATGCGAGTAAAAGAAGCTGGTGCAGATGCGGCAATTGGACTCTCAAAAGTGGGAATGTTAATTTTGTAGCCTATAAAGGGGAATCACGTTTTGGTGGAGAAATTTTCTTCCGTGTTATGGACGGCGAAGAGATAAAAGCTCAAATAAATTTTCGTCCTGGGAAAGAAAATTTTTTAGATATGGTTCATCGAGAAGTTCAATCTCAGGCTTTGGGAATTAGCGGAAGTTCTTTATTGGTAAAAATTGACGAGTATTTTAAAGTGCTGGAGGCATCAAAAGTCTTATCTCCAGAAACAACTTATTCGCTTGAAGCTGGACAAGTTTCGGTTACCCAATGAGCATTGAAAAATGCTTATGCATTCAAAGATCGTGAACAAGAACAGTTATTTCATGCGATTGTTTCCGGGGAAAAAAATGATGAGTATATCGTCGCCGATGTTGGTGAGGGGAAACGTTTTGACGGTTATATTTTTCGACGTGATGTTTATAATTCATGTAAGGAGGATATGAATAAAGATCCAACTCTGGCCAAAAAATATTCAGTTCGTTTCGCTCTCTTCAAAAAATTGATTCCTGTTGCTGAGGAAATAAAAACGGTTCCTCAACCGGGTGAATCAAGTGGCAAAGCCCCTTTAGTCGATGGATTGAATTGCAAGTTAGTGCGCTCTGAAAATCTTTCTTTGGAAGAAGTTTTCAATTTAAACACAATAGACCAAAAATCAATTCCCTACTATAAAGACGTTTATCAAGATGTCTTGAAGGGTGATCTGGATTGGGCAGTGACAAAAAAGGTCAAAGAATACGCTGATTACTTGGTAAAAAATCCAGATACTTTGGCAATTTTACCTCCGGTCCAATTTTTAGATGGGGCACTCCATGACGGGGCCCATCGATTAAGTGCTCTTTATTTGCTTTCAAAATTGTATCCAGATTCAAAGTGGCCCACAGTAAAGCTCAAAATTGATTTCTACCAAGATCAAACCAAACAAAAATAGGGCTACGCTTCTCGAGATCTTTGGAAATGGAGAAATATCTCAGAGTCTTACGTGCCCCTCGCCAAGGAAGATTTTGCCCTTCATGCATCTCAGTAGTTCCCTCTTCTCCTCCATCGTCCCGTTCCTCAGCAGGTACTCCACATACTTTCTTTGATTGATTTTCTGCGCTTTCTGCTTGTCCGTGATGCCCAGAACGTCCGTGGCAAATTTTGAGAATCGCTCGAATTCATCGTCGATTTTTCGCTTCACGGCTGAAACGTTCAGGTCGAGCCCGTCGAGCAATTCGATCAATTGTTCGATCAGTGGTTCTTCCTTGATCGGCGGTTCCTTGCACTGCCGATTCCGCGTGTGCGTGCAGCGGTAGTAGACGTGACGGCTCAGAGAGCCGTCCATGAGCTGCTTTTTCTTCTCGTCGGCGGTGATGCCCGATCCGCAGGTGCCGCATAGCAGAAGACGTGTGAAGGCGAACTCTTTCGCGCCCCATTCAGGGAACGGCGGCCGCTCCAGTGAGCGTTGCACGTCATCGAAAAGCTGCTGGCTCACAAGCGGCTCGTAATCACCTTTGTACCAGCTGCCACCACCAACGGGATATTCGAAACGTCCGGTGTAATACGGATTATGCAGGATCGTGAAGATCATGCTGAGCGAGAGACGCTTGCCGCCCCGCGAGACGAAACCTTGCTCATGGATCCAGTCAAAGAGGTATCGTCCGCTCCGATGTTCGCAAGCCACTTTCTCGTAGAGCTGCTTAATGAAAGGGGCACGCACGGGATCGGGGACGACTCTGCTCTTCATTTCGCCGAGTTTTCGCTCCGTCAGATACCCGACCGGAGGAATGCACGGGCGATAGCCCTGCTCTGCTCTCGCACGCTGTCCACGCTTCACGTTAAGTCCTCGGTTATCGTTCTCCAGCTTCGCCTGCGAGCAGAGGATCATCAGCAGAAATTTCTCGTTCGGATTATTCGTGAACCGCTGAGAGTGGCAGCGGATTTCCTTGAGTAATCCTTGGTCCATCAGATCAACAATCGATCCCAAGTCTCCGGCATTTCTGGATAGTCTGTCCGGTGCCCACGTAAGGATTCCCGTGAATATTCCTACTCGGATATCTTTCAGCAGTCCGTTATAGACGGGGCGACTGCTGGAAGCTTTCGCCGAGTGGCTCTCCCGCCGGATCTCCGTGATCTCCAATCCTTCTCGCTTCGCGAGCGCCAGCATCTCCTTGATCTGCGAGTCGATGGACATCGCCTGCCTCTCGTCATCCTCAGACGATTTTCGGGCGTAGAGACAGTAGTGAATGGGAGCATCTGTTTTGTCTCCATGCCACGGAGTTGATGGTCTATCAATAATGGTATGCGGTGCTTGTTCTGCGAGGCTGGAAATCGGATGCATAGGAGACAGTGGGTATGTCTCCATCAATGCCGCAACAAATCGCAAAGGGTAGGCAAAATCTCCCGGGAAACTCCCTGATCCGCATTCCATAAATCCGCATTATGTGGTACAATATACAGTATGTCAGGCTCAGATTTCCTCAAACGCAAATACGATCTTCACAACGCTCCGGAGGTGGAAGCCGCCGCACGGCGCACTTCGATGCAAACAGGGCAGGAAATTTCCCGCAGCAACACGTCTGCACTCATCCAGAACTATCTCGACCGTTTCAAGGAAATTCTCGATCGTCCAGATGCGGAAAAGCGCGAGCGCGGCATCGAGGCACTCAAAGGCATTCTTCACGAGAAGTTTGTCATCACGACTTCCGAAATACCGGCATCCTATTGGGAAGGGCTTCGGCGCATCGCCCGCGAGCGTGGCCAAGCAGCGGATATCGAGCAGATCGATTGGAAGACGCTCCAGCGGCAAACCGCCGATGGCCTCATTGCTGATCAGCGGGCCTCGCTCGACGCATGGATCGATTACTTTGCATCAACAGACGCACCGTATCCTGACTGGCTCAAATACTTCGCACTGCGCGGCGTTCTTAGTATGGGCGACTACGATAAGGAGAAGAAGAGATTTACGAAGCGTTCGCAGGGCACCGTGAAGCCGTATCCAGATATCAACCGAGAGGCATTGGCCTATGTGCTTGATGTGCTGGAGAAGAAGTACACAGGGAAACATATCGATCTTGCGACTCTCGTGGCGGAGGATGCGCAGGAATTCGAGAGACTTCTCCAGGGCGAGAACTTCGCCAGGCTCTACGCCTGGGCGATCGAGAAGCTCACACCTGCCTCTGCCGAGCAGATGCAGAAAACGGAGGGGAAGTGGATCCGCTATGCGCAGGGCTCCGGCCACATGCCACTCGTGCAATCTATCCAGGGACATGGCACAGGCTGGTGCACTGCCGGAGAATCGACGGCGAGCGCACAGCTCGAAAATGGCGACTTCTGGATCTTTTACTCTATGGATGCGCAGGGAAAGCCCACTATTCCTCGCGCTGCCATCCGCATGGAAGGAGAGAAGATCGCCGAAGTACGGGGCATCGCCGAGCAGCAGAATCTCGATGCCTCCATTGCACCAGTCGTGGAGAAGAAATTGCAGGAATTCCCCGACGGAAAGGTCTACGGTAAAAAAGTTTCCGACATGAAGCATCTCACGGCCATCGAGCAAAAGATGGATGACGGGGAAGCCCTCGTTACTGATGATCTCCGTTTCCTCTACGAGATCAACAGTCCCATCGAGGGCTTCGGCTATCAACGAGACCCTCGCATCGCAGATCTCCGCTCGCGAAGAAACCCCAAGGAGGATATGCCCATTTTCTTCGACTGCACCGCTGACCAGATCGCATACAGCGCTGAGGAGGTTTCCGCAGAGACGAAGGCCTACGTCGGCCCGCTCTCAGTCGGCCTCTTCGATCGCCTCCCCGCCCGTCTCGAACACATCTATACCTCCTTCCCCGAAGGGCGCATCCGCAGGGAATCCCTTGTCATCGGAGGGCAGAGCGCCGAGGAACTTGACGCAGCGCTCACCGCGAACGATGCGCAGGGACATCCGCTCTTCCAGATGAGCAGCAATGCAAAGAGCATGCTGCACAATGCAGAACAGTATGTACGACCCGTGAATGAACGGCATCGCAGACTCAAGGGGGAGCAGGAGGTGCTTAACACCGTTCGTCTGCGCGTTGCCGATTTGGGGTTTTCCAGTGACGCGACGACCCTGGAGATCTTCACGAAGGCCAAAGCATTGGGCCTGGAACTTTGTCCGCCAGAAACAGGCCCGTACTATCGTTTGTCACACACAGAACAGCCTCTTGGGGACTGGTGCTACATCGGCATGGAGCCTATAGCCGACTCCGGCGGCTACCCGGGCGTGTTCAGCGTCAAGCGCCGCGAGGGCGGCCTCTGGCTCGACGACCGCTGGGCGAAGCCTGACGGCAGGTGGGGTCCCAAGGTCTCGTTCCTCTTCCGTCTCCGCACGTCTAACGCTTAGCATCTCGGTCACTTTCTCTTGAACGCTTGGATGCTTTGTCTCTTTGGTGCTTCGGTTCGCGGCATTTTTTTGGTATCCTGTCAGCGGTTTGGTTGCATTGAGGGGCTATGGCTCCCCAAGACCACTCCAGCACTCGCAGGTTGAGTGTGGGGACGGCCCCATAGCTTTTCCCAGAGGATCTGCCTGCTGCTCCTTCAAAAGGAAAGACGTGGTGTGACGTGCTGATGGATTCTCGATCCCACATTCGATGCAGTCCGTCCTCTTCTCCCGATCAGGTGGACAGTGGAATAGATGGCATGTCACACGTAACCGACTCCGACGGCAACCCGAACGTGTTCAACGTCAAGCGCAACGAGGACGGCCTCTGGCTCAACGACAACTGGGCGAAGCCTGACAACAGGTGGAATCCCAAGAACTCGTTCCTCTTCCGTCTCCGCCCGTGCTTCCTTTCCGTGACCCTCATAGGTCGCGGTTTTTCTTGGCGGGATTGCCAAGGCTCTTTTGCCAGCCGCCGAACATTTTTCCCGCCTCATCGAGCTTCATTGCCAGCTCATCGCACTGCCCATGCGACAGGAGCTTGCCTTCCCATGCGACGGTGATGAGGAATTTCAGGATATCCAGTGTGAAGATGCAGTCAGCGATCTTTGCAGATTTCCGCTCTTTGTCGGTAAAATACGCTGTGTAGGTCCGCTCCAGCAGATCGAGGAAGGCATTCTCGATTCTCGCACCAATCGTGTACCGTGCACTCTTCGCTATATGGGGAACGATCCGCAGCCATATCAGGTATCCCTCTTTGACTCGATGGATGATCGAGGCGTCTTGCGAGAGAGAGAGAGAGAGTAGGTGGGCGACCTGGCATCGGTACGAGCATATCATCTCGATAGAGAACCTGCTCGCGGCATGGGAGGAATTTCTGCGAGGAAAAAGACAGCGAAGGGATGTCGTAGCGTTCTCGCTGCATCTCATAGATCGCATCGTCGCGCTCCACAAGGAATGTGCGCTGAAGAGCTATCGCCATGGGCCGTATCAATCCTTCATCATCAACGATCCAAAAACGCGCCACATCCACAAGGCATCTGTGCGCGATCGCCTACTCCATCATGCATTGCATCGGAAACTGTACCCCTTCTTCGACCGCTTCTTCATCCACGATTCGTATTCCTGCCGCAAAGAAAAAGGCATGCACCGGGCGCTGGACCGCCTCAGAGAATTCGCACGCAAAGTCTCCCGCAACGATACGAGAACGGCGTGGGTGCTCCAATGCGATATTCGGAAGTTTTTTGCCAGCATAGATCACGCTGTTCTCATGCAGATTTTGCGGAAATATATTTCCGATGAAGATACGCTCTGGCTCCTTGGGCAGATCGTGGACAGTTTCCATACAGAGGAAAATGAAGGCATCGGCCTTCCGCTCGGCAATCTCACAAGCCAACTCCTTGTGAACGTCTACATGAACGAGTTCGATCAGTTCATGAAGCGATCACTGCGAGAAAAATACTACATTCGGTATGCGGATGATTTCGTCGTGCTGCATCATGATCGCCAGCATCTGGAAAAACTACTCCCACGAATATCTGCATTTCTGCAAACAGAATTGCAACTTTCGCTTCATCCCCTGAAGGTGCGTATCAAGACCGTGGCTTCTGGGATCGATTTTCTCGGATGGATGCATTTCCCAGATCACCGAGTACTGCGAACGGCAACGAAGCGAAGGATGATACGAAAACTGAGGCTTTGTTGCACTTCCGAGTGTGCAACTTCCTACGCGGGTCTTCTCTCACACGGAAATACGTGGAAGTTGAGGGAGAAAGTGATGCAAAATCATCCCATAAAGTGTTAACCCCCCGTACTATTCACTCAATATCACATTCTTGATAGACAATCAATAATGGTTTGCGGCGCTTGTTCTGCGAGGTTGGAAATGGGATGCATAGGAGACAGTGGGTATGTCTCCATCAATGCCGCAAAAAATCGCAAAGGCTAGGCAAAAAGTCTCCAAATGGGATACAAAATCCATACCCCCTCTACGGTGTCTCATTTGTCCCATTTGTCAGAAAATTTTCCTGTAGTCCAGTATGAGTCTGGGAGGCCCTAAGTACTGTCCAATTCTGTCCAATTTACCCCCTCTGAGTACTGTTCGGATTGTTCGGTTTACCCCTCCAATTTACCCCCGACCTGTCCGCTATCGTGTCTTTGAAACCCAGACCCTCAAAAACCTTGTCTGGGACTCAAAGGACAATCATCACGTCCGGGCCGCTCTGCCACTCATAAATTTTGTGGGCTTGCAGCATCGGTCTCTCGGATGATCTCGTGCTGAGCACGAAGTGCGAAGCCGAGAGCATGCGATCCCCCAAGCCGCGCAGCGGCGCGTGGGGACAAAACCGAGGGTCGTAGAGCCTGTGGTGAGCTTGTCGAACCATCGATCCCTACCGCGCCTGCCAAGTTGAATTCGAGCCGAGCGCGAGCTTAACGCGAAGCGCGAGGCCGAAGATACTTGGTCCCCCGAGCAGCGTAGCGGCGAGTGGGGACACCTTCAAACAGTACTTGGGGATGCGCAGCGAGTCCGGAGACGAGCGGCAATTTTGCATATTCGATTCCTACCGCCTGCTACTTCCTCATATTTACGCTGACGTTGTCTGCCTTCTCCTTAGGTTTACACAGACACGATCAATCACTCATAGTGACCCTTTGTAAGTATTATATTTAAACAATATATGTGTATAACTAGCAAATATTGTTAGGTTGCAGCATTAACCTTACACAAGAGGATTGGGGAAGAAGGGCTTCGTAGACCACTTGGGCAGGGGTCTTTTTGTCCATACCCATGCCAAGGTGAATCTTGTGGTAGTTGTACCAAACCAG